>VFQM010002091.1_pt1 | contig 15647 bp, 18 predicted proteins | sample 3512391 | NCBI WGS metagenome assembly VFQM01 (sample SAMN10412369, study PRJNA504923) | tailings metagenome | isolation source: Replicate 1 from Balatoc abandoned mine | place: Philippines
CGTGGGCAATCGTGACCGAATTTTACGGAGTGGCGGGCTGAACGCCCGCCACGCGCGTTTTATTTCGCAGCCGGGGCAGGTGCCGGGGCGGCCGCAGCGGCAGCGTCTGGTGCAGGCGCAGGTGCAGCAGCCGTGTCGGCCGGAGCGGCAGCCGCATCAGCCGCCGGCGCTGCGGGGACCGCAGGCAGTGGCAAATTCGACCCCTGCGTGTTCATCCAAGCGATCAGATTGGCGCGCTCTTGCGGGTCCGACAGGCCGGCGAACGACATGGTCGTGCCATTGGCGAACTTGCGCGGGCTGGCCAGCCAGGCATCCATCTTGGCAAAATCCCAATTGCCGCCGACTTCTTTCAGCGCTGCTGAATAGTTGAACCCGGCCTTGCTGGCCAGCGGCGCGCCCAGTTTGGCGTGCAAATTGGGACCAATGCCGTTGGCGCCGCCCGCATTGATCGAATGGCACGTCGCACATTTGGCAAAAGTGGTCTCGCCCTTGGCCAGATCAGCCGAGGCCAGCAATGCCTCCAGCGGCGGCCCGGATTCGACCGGACCGGTGGCTTCACCAACAATCGCAAAGCCAGGCTTTTCCGGCGCGTGGCTCTTCGCGGCCATGCCGGTCGCAATCGACAGGCCCAGCGCGGCAATGCCCGCACCCAGTACCCAGCCCGCGATGGTGTTCATGCGATTGTCGTCGCTCACGTTTGCAATCCTTTTGGCAATTTCGCGCCCCCATAATGGCCTAGCCACCCCCGCGCAAGCGCGGTTGCGCGTTAATCCACGCCCCGCTAACGCGCAGGCTCTATTTCGGGCGGAACATTGGATTATGGCCAGCTATTCGGCATCGGCGCAGCGACTGGTGGACAGCATGGCGGCGGCGGCGCTGGCCGAACCCGCCCGCGCGCTGGCCTTTCAGGGCGCACCGGGCGCGAACAGCCACCTTGCGGCGCAGTTATATGATGCCGATGCGCTGCCGCTGCCCTGCTACGCTTTTGAAGACGCGATCGACGCGGTGCGCGACGGGCGTGCTGATCGCGCTATCATCCCCATCGAAAACAGCCTGCACGGCCGCGTCGCCGACATCCATTTCCTTCTCCCCGAATCGGGGCTGTTCATCACCGGTGAGTATTTCCTGCGCATTCGCCACGGGTTGATGAGCCGCAATCTCGCGCCCCCGACCAAGGCGATGAGCCATCCGCAGGCGCTCGGCCAATGCCGCCACTGGCTGCGCGCCAACGGCATCGACCCCATCGCCCACAGCGACACGGCGGGCGCGGCGGCGTGGGTCGCCGATTCGGACGAGCCCGGCCTTGCCGCCATTGCCCCGCCAATGGCCGCCGACCTCTATGGCCTGACGCTGCACGAGGCGGGAATCGAGGACGCCGACCACAATATGACGCGCTTTGTCGTGCTCGCGCGCGAAGCCGCCGCGCCGGTGCCGGGCGCCGACATGATGACCACCTTCGTCTTTGAAGTGAAGAATATCCCCGCCGCGCTTTATAAGGCGCTTGGCGGCTTTGCCACCAACGGCGTCAACATGACCAAGCTGGAAAGCTATCAGGTCGGCGGCGTGTTCGTTGCCACCCGCTTCTATGCCGACATCGCCGGTGCGCCGGGGGATCCGCGCGTCGACCGCGCGCTGGCGGAGCTCGCCTTCCACTGCAACGAAGTGCGGCTGCTGGGCAGCTACCCGATGGCGCGAACGCGGGACTAGGGCCTGCTCTAACCCCCGCTTTTCGCCAAAGTGCGTGCGGTACTGGCGGTCTGCGCCACAAATATTGCGACCAATATCGCCGACACCACCAGCGCAAACATATCGAACGCGGACAAATCGGTGCCGAGCCGGTTGTTGGGGCTGATGAAGAACATTGCCGCGGTCATCGCCATCAACATCAGCCGCAATTCGGTGGGGCCGCCAGCCAGATAGGTCAGCTTGAATGTGTCGATGACCTGCGCGCACAAATAGGTGTGGATCGACAACATCAGATAGGCGACGAGGCCAATCAAGGCGACTTCCAGCTCGACAAACGGCCCCAGGCCCAATCCGCCCAGCATCGCAAATATGGCGAGCGCATCGACGCTATGGTCGATGAAATAGCCATATTTTGGCCGCTCAATCCCACGGAACCGCGCGAGGCTGCCGTCCAGTGAATCGCCAAACCAGTTAATCACATAGCCGGACAGGGCCAGCCACAACCACGCCAGATGCTGGCCGCTCAAAATATAGCCCGCGCCGACCATCAACGCTCCGGCAAAGCCCAACGCCGTCATCATGTCGGGCGTGACCCAGGCCGGTAGCCGCGGGCAAAGCCAATTGAGCAGCCGCCGTTCATTGGCGGCAAGGATATTCTGCTGAATGCGCGGGATGTCTGTCATCGTGGTGCCATACATTTGTCATCCAAATTAAACCAGCGTGATTGACCGGGCTTTGACAACGCCATGTCGCACCGTCATTGGCTTGCCTCACGCTGAACGCTTGGTCTACGGCGTTGGATCATGCTCGGCGTCGAAACTGATGTGGCGGCACCATGGTCCGCGCAAACCGACTGGGCCGGTCTGGCCCGGCGCTGTATTGACGCTGCGCTGGCCCAAACGCCGCACGCGTCCCTCGCCAATGCCGCGCCGCTCGTCGAAGTGTCGGTGCGGCTGACGGACGATGCCGAGGTTCAGGGCCTAAACCGCGACTATCGCGGCAAGGACAAACCCACCAATGTTCTGTCCTTCCCGCAATATGACCCAGCTGACTTCGCGATGCTGGCCAACACCGACGACGGCGAGATATTGATTGGCGACATTGTGCTGGCGCTTGAAACTTGCGAGCGCGAAGCCGCCGGGCGCGGGATCAGCGTTGCCGATTACGCCGCGCACCTCATCGTCCACGGCACGCTCCACCTCGTCGGCTATGATCATCAGGACGACGCCAGCGGCGACGCGATGGAAGCGCTGGAAACAAAAGCGCTTGCCACGCTGGGCCTCGCCGACCCATATGCGGACGATAGCCATTTGCCCGAATGACCGGGCGGGATACGGGGGCCATGCCGGACGACCAGCAGAGCGCATCGCGCAGCGACGACAGCGACAGTCGAAGTAGCGGACTGTTCAAAAAGCTAACTGGCATGTTGTTCGGCGGCGGCGCCGAACCATCCTTGCGCGAACAAATTGAAGAGGTGATCGACGAAGCCGAGGAGGATCGCGGCCCGCGCGCGGCTACCGGCGCGGTTGGCGATATGGCCCCCGCCGAGCGCAAGATGCTGCGCAACCTGCTGCATTTCGGCGAACAGCGGGTGGATGATATCGCCGTTCCGCGCTCGTCGATCATCGCGCTGCCCGAAACAGCGACCTTTGCCGAAATCGTCGCGCTCTTTTCCGATGCCGGGCACAGCCGCCTGCCGGTCTATCGCGGCAGCCTCGATGAAATCGTCGGCATGATCCACATCAAGGATGTCTTTGCCGTCCTGGCGGAACAGCGCGATCCGCCGCCGCTGGCTGATCTGATGCGCCAGCCGCTGTATGTGCCGCAGTCGATGGGAGCGCTCGATCTGCTGGCCGAAATGCGTGCCAAGCGCACGCACCTGGCCGTGGTTATCGACGAATATTCGGGTACCGAGGGCCTCGTCACCATCGAAGATTTGATGGAGGAAATCGTCGGCGAGATTGAGGATGAGCACGACGACGAACCCGAACAACTGATGGTCCAACGCGCCGACGGCAGCTGGGACGTCGATGCCCGCGCCGAACTTGATGATATCGCCGACACCATCGCCGCTGTGCTTGCGGAAACCGAAGAGGATGTCGACACCATCGGCGGCCTCGCCGCGGTGTTGGCGGGACATGTGCCTGGGGTGGGCGAAATCATTGCCCATCCCGCTGGCTGGCGGCTGGAGATATTGGCGGGGGACGCCCGCCGCGTTGATCGCTTGCGCCTGCACCCGCCGGTCAAGGTCGACTTTGAAGCGCCGCTGGGTCGCGGCGAAGAGGAATAGGGTGCCATTTGCACCCCTATCCAAACCCCGCTAAATCCCGCCGATGCAAACCAGCGACCTGCGCATCGCCCTGTTTAGCGGCAACTATAACTACGTCCGCGACGGCGCGAACCAGGCGCTCAACCGGCTGGTCGAATATCTGTTGCGCCAGGGGGCGGCGGTGCGCGTTTATTCGCCGACGGTGGCCGAACCCGCCTTCGAACCACAAGGCGATCTTGTCAGCGTGCCTTCAATGGCCATTCCCAACCGCCCCGAATATCGCATTCCGCTGCGCTTGTCGGGGCGGGTAAAGGCTGATCTCAATGCCTTTGCGCCAAACATTGTTCACATTTCCAGCCCCGACCGCGTCAGCCGTCAGGCCCAGCGCTGGGCGGCGGCACGGGGGCTTCCGGTGCTGGCGTCGGTGCACACGCGGTTTGAAACCTATTTTCGTTACTACAACCTTGCCTTCATCGAACCTCTGATGGTCGCATGGCTGCGCAAACTTTACCGCCGCTGCGACGCGCTGGTCGCACCATCCGAATCGATGGCGCAACTGCTGCGCGAACAGCGGATGAATTACGACATCGACATCTGGTCCCGCGGCGTCGACAGGACCGTCTTTGGCCCCGAACGCCGCGACATGGCCTGGCGCCAAAAATTGGGTATCGGCGACACCACCCCGGTTATCGGCTTTCTCGGGCGGCTGGTGATGGAAAAGGGCCTTGATGTTTTTGCAGACACCATCGACCTGCTGCGGCGGCGCGGCGTCGACCATGATGTGGTGGTAGTGGGCGAAGGACCTGCGCGCGACTGGTTCGAAAGCCGCCTGCCGGGCGCGCAATTCGTCGGCTTTCAGGGAGGAATTGATCTGGCGCGCGCCGTCGCGTCGATGGACATGCTGTTCAATCCGTCGGTCACCGAAACCTTTGGCAATGTCACGCTGGAAGCCATGGCGTGCGGCCTGCCGGTCGTTGCTGCGAAGGCCACCGGCAGCCAAAGCCTGGTCAGCGACGGCCGTTCTGGCCAACTCGTCCCTCCCGGCGCGATCGGCCAATATGCCGACGCGCTCGCCGCCTATTGCACCGATCCGGCCTTGCGCGCGGCACACGGCATGGCGGGCGAGGCGCGCAGCCGCGAATTCAGCTGGGACGCGATCAACCAGACCGTCGCCGACAATTATCTCCGCCTGATTGCGCAGAGACAGCGCGGGTTGGGACCGGTAACGGACGCGTTGATAAGGTGAAGAAATTCCATCGTCATTGCGAGCGTAGCGAAGCAATCCAGGGAAGTGGAAAGCTGCTCTGGATTGCTTCGCTCCGCTCGCAATGACGCAGACTGTCCCTATGACCGATCTTTTTCCCGCCGCCCCTTCGCCTACCCCCACCGCCCCGCTCGCCGAACGGCTGCGCCCGCAAAGCCTCGGCGATATTGTCGGGCAGGATCATCTCACCGGCCCCGATGGCGCGCTCGGGCGGATGGTCGCCACCCAAAGCTTGGCCTCGATCATCCTGTGGGGGCCGCCCGGTACCGGCAAGACCAGCATCGCACGCCTGCTCGCCGACGCGGTGGGCCTGCGCTTTGTCCAGCTCAGCGCGGTGTTCTCGGGCGTGGCCGACCTCAAAAAAGCCTTTGCTGAGGCGGAACAGGCCGCCGCCATCGGGCAACGAACCCTGCTCTTTGTGGACGAAATCCACCGTTTCAACCGCGCCCAACAGGATGGTTTTCTGCCTTATGTCGAACGCGGCACGGTGGTGCTTGTTGGGGCCACCACCGAAAACCCCAGCTTCGCGCTTAACGCCGCGCTGTTGAGCCGAACGCAGGTGCTGGTGCTGCACCGCCTCGACGACGCTACGCTCGAAACCTTGCTCGACCGTGCCGAAGCCGCGACGCACACGGCGCTCCCGCTCACCGCCGCTGCTCGCGCCGCGCTCATTACCAGCGCTGACGGCGACGGCCGCTTCCTGCTTGGTCAGGTCGAAACACTGCTCGCCGCCGGAGTGGACGGGCCGCTCGATCCGTCCGCGCTCGCGGCGCTGCTGCACCGCCGCATGCCGGTCTATGACAAGGACCGCGACGGCCATTACAACCTCATCTCGGCGCTGCACAAAGCCATGCGCGGTTCGGACCCGCAGGCCGCGCTCTACTGGCTCGCGCGCATGCTGGTGGCGGGTGAAGAGCCGCTTTACGTCCTGCGCCGCATCACGCGCTTCGCTAGCGAAGATATCGGCCTCGCCGACCCGCAGGCGCTGGTACAATGCCTCGCGGCGGTCGAGGCCTATCGTTTCTTGGGCTCGCCCGAGGGCGAACTCGCCATCGTCCAGGCCTGCCTCTATTGCGCCACCGCCCCCAAATCGAATGCCGCCTATGCTGCGCAAAAGGCTGCGTGGAAATCGGCCAAAGACACCGGCAGCCTCGCGCCCCCCGCGCACATCCTCAACGCACCCACCAAGCTGATGAAGGATTTGGGCTACGGTGCGGGCTATGCCTATGACCATGATGCCAAAGACGGCTTTTCAGGCCAAAACTACTGGCCCGACGAAATGCCCGCGCAACAATTCTACGCCCCCACCGACCGCGGCTTCGAAAAACGCATCGCCGAACGCCTTACCTGGTGGGATGAGCGGCGGGGGCGGGTTTAATCCGCCCGCTCCCACCGTCGTCCTGAACTTGTTTCAGGACATCGCGCCCAAGTTTGCATGGTGTCCTGAAACAAGTTCAGGACGACGCGCGATCGGGAACACCTCACTCCATCGGCGGATATCGTCCAAACCCCGGCACGCCGTCCAAGCTCGCCATCCACCCGATGCGGTCGGCGAGCTGGATTTGCGCGCCCAGCGCAATTGCGTCGGGGTCGTCGAGCGTGGCCGTCTGCACGTCGATCATCCCCGGGAAAATCGCATCATTGGTGTAAAACAGCCCGGTGCCGCACCGCCCACAAAAATGGCGCCGCCCATGCTCGCTGCTGGCATAGACCACCGGCGACCCCGTAATCACCACGGCATCGGCGCTCGCCATCGCCCATGCCACCGCTGGCGCGCCCGAATGGCGCCGACAGTCGATGCAGTGACACAGCGTATGATGCTCGACTGCCGTCGGCATCGCATAGCTGATAGCACCGCAATGGCATCCGCCGCCAACCTGTTCGTTTGTTGCCATCGACTCGCCCCCTCAAGCCTGTTGGAACAGAAATAGAACAATTGATTTCCAACATTGCAAGCCTTTTCGCGCATGCTACGCCCGCCGCCATGGGCAAACTTTCTGGCATCCGCGTCGTCGATCTCACGCAATTCTTTCCCGGCCCGATGCTCACCGTCATGATGGCCGACCAGGGCGCCGAGGTGGTCAAGGTCGAACCCCCCGGCGGCGATCCGGTACGCGAAATGGCGCCCTTCGCGGGCGATCACAGCGTCTGGTTTGCCAACCTCAACCGCGGCAAGACTAGCGTCACACTCGACCTTAAAACCGATGCAGGCCGCACGGCACTCATCGACCTCGTGCGCACCGCCGATGTTTTCGTCGAAGGTTTTCGCCCCGGCGTCATGGCGCGCCTCGGCTTTGATTATGACGCCGTCCGCGCCATCAACCCGCGCATCGTCTATGCCTCGGTCAGCGCGTTCGGCCAATCGGGCCCGCTCGCGCACCACCCCGCGCACGACATGGCGGTTCAGGCGCTCGCGGGCTTCCTCAGCGTCAACGATGGGCCCGATGGCACGCCCGTGGTCCCCGGCGCGCCGAGCGCCGACATGGCGGCGGGCCTCACGGCGCTCTCCGCCATCCTGATGGCGCTCATCGGGCGCGAGCGAACGGGGCAGGGCGATTATGTCGACATCGCCATGTTCGATGCCATGCTGCCCTGGTGCGTCCACACCGCCGGTTCCGCCATCGCGGGCGGCGCGGCGCCCACGTCGGCCACCCAGCGCAGCCTCGGCGGTGCAGCCTTCTACCAAGTGTATAAGACGTCCGACGCCCGGCACATCGTCCTCGGCGGCCGCGAGCTCAAGTTCGCGCGCAACCTGTTGACCGCGCTCGATCGCCCCGACCTCATCCCGCTCGCCGAAGCCGACGCCGGCCCCGCCCAAGCCCCGCTCGTCCAGTTCCTGCGCGAAACCTTCGTCACTCGCACCCGCGCCGAATGGGAAGCCTGGTTCGCCGATAAAGACGTCGCCTTCGCCCCCGTCCTCACTTTCCGCGAAGCCTTTGACCAGCCCCACATCGCGACACGCGGCCTCATCGTCCGTGCGGGCGAGGAAGCGCACATCGCGCCTCCCATCCGTTTCGCCAGCGACCCGCCCTTCGCGCCCACGCCCTCGCCGCCGCTTCAATCACCGGAGCCTTAAAAACCGTAGTCCTGAGCTTGTCGAAGGGCATGGCGCAGGGCAGCACCGATGTTGAATTTCTGCACCACGTGCTTCGACAGGCTCAGCACTTCGGTGCGTGAGGCACCACGTGACGCCTTAACATTTCCCCGCTATACCCACGCCGAACCGCCCCGGCAGCCCGACTCGCTCACCCAGCGCTTCGTGCCGCCGGGGCCTTCGATTTTATACCAGAGCAAAAAGGGACGCCGCCATGGCCCGCCGCCGCCAAATCTATGAAGGCAAAGCCAAAATCCTCTATGAAGGGCCCGAACCCGACACGCTGATCCAATATTTCAAGGATGATGCGACCGCCTTCAACGCGCAGAAACGCGGCACCATCAATGGCAAGGGCGTGCTCAACAACCGCATTTCGGAGCATGTCTTCACCCTGCTCGGCAACATCGGTGTGCCGCACCATTTCATCCGCCGCCTCAACATGCGCGAACAGCTCATCCGCCGCGTTGAGATCGTCCCCATCGAAGTCATCGTCCGCAACGTCGCCGCCGGCACGCTCAGCAAGCGGCTGGGCCTCGAAGAGGGCACACCGCTCCCCCGCACGCTCATCGAATATTGCTACAAGGATGACAGTCTGGGCGACCCGCTGGTGGCCGAGGAGCATATCGCCTGCTTCAACTGGTGCACGCAGGAAGAGCTCCACGATATTCAGGACATGGCGATCCGCATCAACGATTTCATGAGCGGCATGTTCGCCGCCGTCGGCATCCGTCTCGTCGATTTCAAGCTCGAATTCGGCCGCTGGTTCGAAGGCGATTTCAGCCGCATCATCCTCGCCGATGAAATTAGCCCCGACGGCTGCCGCCTGTGGGACATGCAGACCAACGAGAAACTCGACAAAGACCGCTTCCGCCGCGACCTTGGCGGCGAAGTAGAAGCCTATCAGGAAGTCGCCCGCCGCCTCGGTCTGCTCCAGGGCGAAGGCAGCGAAAGCGCAGTGCTGGACCTCGACAGCCACCGGAAGAAAAAGGGATAGGCGGCCCGCTGGTCGCAATTGGCGCGCATGCAAAGGCTCGCGCGTGATCAAATCACGCGCGGGACGGCCTTTATTCCTGCTTCAGCGCGTCGTTTGACGACCAAGTTCGGCCAACGCGTCATTCAGATTCGTATAGCGATAAGGCCCAACGCGGTAATGCGTTTCGGCCACGGCCGTGATGCCGTCGGGCAGCGCAGTGGCGACGGTTTGCCGCGGCGCGCCGCCCTCATTTTCCCATGCATCGGCGCCAGCGGACGGTGGGGAAGGGCCGGCGGGCTGTTTCCTGGGCATCAAACGGCTGCCAGACAGGCGCGATCATCACGCGGCCAGCCCAACGCCGACAATCCCTTGTCGCGGCGCCACGCGGTAATGCGCGCTGCCATTTGGCCGGTCCGGTCGCGGTTATCGCCGCGCGTTGCGGGCAAGCGCGCATGCTGCGCCAACAGCTTGGCAATTTGATGGTCGTGCAAAAGCTGGTTCATATCCATGGGGCAGCTACTTTCATCTCGGGGAAATGGAGCAACCCCCACGGCACCATGAGCGCCGCAGGGATTGTTCCGACATTTGGGCGGCGCGTTAAGCCTTCTGGGCTTCGGCCTGTTCCTTGTGCGTGTCCACCTTGCTCTGCTGGCGCAGGTTGATCGCATAGGTTTTGCCGTCGCCGGCTTTGCGCACGTCATAGCCATAACGCTGCTCGGCCACAGGCGCGACGCTCATTACGGCCAGATCCGACGTGCGGAACGACAGGGCATCGCCGCCCTTTTCGGGGGTGATGGTGCCGCGGCCGGCGCTGCTGTCAAAGCTGGTGATGCTGCCATATTCGGTCATGCTGATTTCCTTCGGGAACGAGTGCAGCCACCCGGATGGGCCAAAGCTGCGGCGCAAAGGCGAAAAGGAAGGAGATGGCATTTCGAAGAAGAATGCCTGAGACCGTCGATCAAGACTGGGAACCAACGTTAAGATGGCGTCGGTACGCGGAGGTTACAAGGCGCACGGCAAAAGATAACTGCCCCGCCACCCGCGACAAAGCGCGGGCCAAGCCGATTACATTCGAGCGAAGCGGCCCCCCGTTTGCGCTTGGGCTTTGTCCGGGAGAATTTCCCCCGGACGCTTTCTATGTCCGGAAAAAAATGGTGCCCAGAAGAGGACTCGAACCTCCACGGCCTTGCGACCGCCAGCACCTGAAGCTGGTGCGTCTACCAATTCCGCCATCTGGGCACGGGGTAGGCGAGCGCCACTAGGGGCGGGCGCGGGGGATGTCAACGGGGAGCAACCCCTTTTTCGGGCTGGGCAAACAAAGCGGGCATGGAACCGGGGGAAACCGGCCCATGCCCGTCAGGTGATTTGCCCGGCGGAGGGGTCAGGGGAGAGGCGCCGGGCGGTATGGTTCGGCGCTTACTGGCCGCCGCGGGCGCGGCGCGATGACCGCTGCGGGCGCTCGCGCTGCGGCCGGTCCGTCGTCACCTGGCGGTTCACACGGCCGTTCTCGCGGGTGGCGACGACGTCGCGCGATGCGATCGTACCGCCGTCGCTGTTTGTAACGCGTTGGCTGGCGGTATAACCATTGTCGGTGCGCGCGCGTTCGCCGCTGACACCATAGCTGCGGCCGTCAAAGGTCGTGCCGCTGCCGGTCATGGTCGAGCCATTTTCGGTGCGCGTGCGCACGCGCTCGGCCGAGCGGGTTTCGCCCTGGAAATTGGTGGCATCGACGGTCACAGTCGATCCCGTGTCGGTTTTGGTGCGGTTGACGTCGCGCGACGCGGTGGCGCCGTCGCTGGCACGCGTCACGACGGTATTGCGATCAACGGTGCCGGCTTCCTTATCGATAGTGGTCGTCTGCGTTGCCGAGCCGTTGGGTCCGGAACCCGTGCGCACTTTGGTTTCCTGGGCCAGCGTCGTGGCGGGCGTCAGCAACAGGGCGGCGGTCAGAAAATATATGGCTTTCATGGGTTTAACTCCTGCTCAAATCTTCCTGTGAGGTCCGGCAGGTTGCTGCCAGTCACACCCCTTCAACGGGCGAGCTGCAAAAACCCTTCGCGAAAAAATGGGTCTCGCTGGAATTACTGCTGCCGCTGGCGGCGCAGGCGTTCGCGGCGCTCGGTAAGGCGTTGGCGCAGCGCCTCGCGCTGCGCCGGGGTCAGGCGCGGGCGCGCGGCGGTGCCCGTCGCCGCGGATTCGGCGGCAGCCTCGGATTTGGGCGGCACTGCCGGATCCGAGGGGGCTTCAGGTGCCATTGCTGGCGCTGGCGCGGGCGCGGGCGCGGCCCCTGCATCGGCTGGCGCGGCTTGCTGCTCGCGCACCCGCGCGCGCAGGGCATCGCGGTTCGCCTCGCGCCGCTCGCTGGTCAGCGCATCGCGGGTCACCAGCCGGTCTTCTACCCGCGCGCGTATGGCGGCGCGCTGTTCGGGGCCGGGTATGGGCAGCCCGGCGGCCTCGCGCCGCGCGATGCCGCGATCAATGGTGGTTTCGACGCGCTGTGTTACCCGCTCGCGCCGCTCCGCGCGGCGTTCGTCGGCGGCGCGAAAGCGCGCCTCCAGCTTCTCCGGGGTCAACGCAGGGTCGAGCGGCGCGGCGGTGGGCGCGGTGGTTGCTGCTTCGCTGGCGGGGGTCACGGCCGCGGCGGCGCGGCGCGGCGGCGGGGCGGCGGGCGCGGCTGGTTCGACCAGCGCGATGCGCTCTGCGAACTGGCGCAGCGCCGGGATGGTGACGCCAATGTCGCCGAACACACCCGCCGCCGCCGCCGTCGCGCTCATCAGCGCGCCCGCCGCCAGCCCCAGCGCCACGCCGCGCCGGGGCAGCCAGCGCGACCGCGCGGGGCGGCGGGGAAGCGGTGGCGGCAGCGGCCTGCCCGCCAATGCACGCTCCGTCACCCGCGCGGCAAAGTCGGCGGGCAGCGCCGGGACCGCATAAGCGTCGAGCGCCTTGGCGACGTCGCGGTCCAGGGGGCTCATGCCACTTCTCCGCGCAGATCGTCGGCCACCAGCCCGCGCTTGACGCACGCCTCGCGCAGCGCCGCACGCGCGCGCAGCAACAGCGATTCAAACGCCTTCACATTCATCTCCAACGCCTCGGCGGCGGCCATATTGGGCAGCCCTTCGTAATAGGTCAGCACAATCGCCAGCCGTTGCCGGTCGGGCAGCGCCAGCACCGCGGCGCGCGCGGCGGCGGCGGTGCGCTCGGCATCCAGCGCGGCATCGGCGAGCGGCGCCGTGTCAGCGCGCTCGGGCACCTCCTCGTCGCTTCGGAACCGCCGGCGCCGCAGCCGGTCGAGGCACAGGTTGGCGGCCACGCGCTGCAACCACGCACCCACCCCCGATCCGCCGGGCCGCCACCGCGCCGCATGTTCCCACAATCTCAGCATAGCGTCCTGCGTTACATCCTCGGCTTCGGCGGCATCACCCAGCATGCGATAGGCGATCCGGTGCACGGCGGCGGCATGTGCGTCGACCAGCGCGCGGAAGGCGGCGCCATCGCGCGCCGCGACCCGCTCCATCAGTCCATCCTCGGTGCGCTGCACAGGTGCAGCGTCGCTTGCCGCCAGCATAGGTTCCCGATCGAAAATTCTCGATGCCCTGCATGCTATCACGCACCAGCTGAAAAAATCCTTCGCGCCTTGTGAAGGATTTTTTCATCTGGTCCGTTGGGGCGATGGGACCAGGTCATTTATCAGGGGAAATGCGCCCATGCGCCACATCATCATTGCCGCCCTTACCGCCGCCATCGCGACGCCGGTCACCGCCCAAGCGGCGGACGACAAGGCGGGTAAGGATTGGACCGTCACCGCCTCGGGCGGCACCACCACCTTCGCCGGGGCAGGGGATCAGCCCTTTGCCAGCGTGGGGCTAACCCGCCATTTCGGTGACAGCTATGTCGGCCTCACCGGCACCTTTGTCGATGGCGGGGCCAGCGATAATGCGCCGCTGTCCACCGTCCCCGCCGAAACGCGCCAGCTCACGCTGAGCGCGGGCACGCTGATCGGCGCGGTCGGTGTCGATGGCTATGTCGCGCTCGGCGATCGCAGGTTCGACCGCCGCGCCTTCACCACCCGCACTGGACAGACGCTCACGCTGGACAGCGACGGCTCGTCCTTCGGCGTGGGCCTTGCGCTCACTTATGAAATTCCGCTCGGCGACAGCGGCGTGCTCGCCCCCTTTATTGCGGGGGATTACAGCCGCATCAGCATTGCCCGCGCCATCAACCTGCCCGGCGGCACCAGCCTGGGCGAGGAATCGCGTGAGGATGGCGTAACCGGTTCGCTCGGCGCGAGCGCGCTGTGGCTGTTCGGTCCCGACCAGCGGCATAGCGCCGGTCTCTACGTCGCTGCCCTCGCCAGCTCGAACAACAGCGCCTATAACGGCACCAACGCCCAGCGCGCGACCGCACTCGGCATTGGCGACCAGCCAGGGTTCAGCGACGAATGGGTCGAAGTTGGCGCAACAGCGGCCTTCGGGCTGTCGGACAGCGTGGACCTCAATCTGGCCGTGGTGCGGACAGAGGGCTTTCTGGGCCCAGAGGCGACGTCCTTCACCGGCGGGGTTAGTTTCCGGTTTTAGGGAAGCGGCAGCTTCGTCCCCTCACGAGGGGGCTTTCCTACATCGCCCGCGTCTGTCACGGTCTCTCACAGGGCGCTCTTTCATCCTGTTGGATTCGCGCCTCTTTGCTCCTTGCGGCGACCAGCGGAAAAAGGGGGGGGCAGGGGATAGGGGGTATGCTTATACTTTCTGAAGAATCCGCCATTTTTTCTGCCCCGCCATGGCCTCATGGTTAACGCCCCCTTTACCCTCTTCTGCCATGGCTGGTCCTGCAAAAGACCGCATAGGGGGGAACCGCCGCGTGGGCGCCGTGTCATTGTTACGCCAATCGCTGGGCATGCTCGAACTCGACCCGCAATGGGCCGACGCGCAGCAGGCCGCGCAATTCCGCTCGATGTGCAAAAACATCATGGAAACCACGCCCGTCGTCCTGCTCCTCATGGTCGGCGTGATGCTGCTGTTTTGGAATACCGAGATGCGCGCGGTCATCGGCGGCGCGGCGACCATGATGATCATCCTGCTCGCGACGCTGCACCTGACACTGCCCGGCCTGCCCTTTGCGCGCTTTGGCCGTATCGGCCTCGCGGGTGAGGCGCGGCTGCACCAGATTTTCGCCATCGCCAGCGCCGCCGTGTGGGGCATCATCGGCGTCGCGGCGATGGAGGTGGCGGACACTGGCACCGAAATCTTCGTCGTCGCCACCATGATCGGGGTGATTGCCACCGGCGGCCTGTCAAACCTGTATCTGCCGCACAACGCCTTTGCCTTCATGGCGATTGTCGCGGGTGCGCTGATGTTCGGGCTGTGGCGTTCGCCGCAGGAATTTCATGCCGCCATGTATGGCTGCGTCATCCTTTATGTTGCGATGTTGCACCACGGCTTTGTCCGCCTCGCGGGCTTCATGATGCAGCAGGTGCGCGATTCCGCCGCGCTCGCCGAAGCCGAAGCCGCGCGCCGCCGCGAGCGTGAGGAACAGCTAAAGGCCGAACAGGCGCGCGCCGCCGAAATCGCCGCCGCGCGCGAACAGGAACGCGAGGCGGCGCAGGCGGCACGTCACGCCGCCATGCTGGGCCTCGCCGAGCGCTTTCAGACCGAAGTGGTCGCGGTGGTCCGCGCGCTGGCCGATGGCATGCACCAGCTCACCAGCGCCGCCGAAGCGATGCAGCGCATTACCGGCGAAAGTGCCGAGCGCGTCGCCACGGTGCGCCAGTCGGCGGGCGAAGCCAATGCCGCCGTGCAACAGGTCGCCGTTGCTGCGTCGCAGCTGCGCGATGCCGTCGCCCATATTCATGGCGAGGTCGCCGCGCAGCGCGAGGCCGCCAGCGCCGCGGCTTCGGCCACCGGAGCCGGGGTGGCGCATGTCCGCACCCTCACCAGCGACGCCGCCGGCATGACCGATTTGGTCCAGGTCGTCACCGACATTGCCCGCCAGACCAATATGCTGGCGCTGAACGCCAGTATCGAGGCCGAACGCGCGGGCGAGGCGGGGCGCGGCTTTGCCGTTGTCGCGCGCGAGGTCAAGGGGCTGGCTGCCGAAGCGCAGGAGGCCATCGCGCGCATCGGCGGCTTCGTCGCCGGGGTGCGCGAACGGATGGGCACCGCGGACCGCAAAATGGCCGATGTCGCGACGCAAGTGGACACCATTACCGACCGCGCGGCGCAGATTGCCGTGACGGTCAGCCAGCAAAGCAGCGCCACGGGCGCGATCGACAGCAACGCCGCGCGCGCCGCCAGCCACAGCCGCGCCGTCGCCGATGCCATCGGGGTGGTCGCCGAACGCACCGTCGAACGCGGCGCGGTGGTCAGCC
>VFQM010002094.1_pt1 | contig 15605 bp, 19 predicted proteins | sample 3512391 | NCBI WGS metagenome assembly VFQM01 (sample SAMN10412369, study PRJNA504923) | tailings metagenome | isolation source: Replicate 1 from Balatoc abandoned mine | place: Philippines
CGCATGTTGGACAAGCTCCATAAGGATTATTAAAGCTAAATAAGTGAACATTTGGTTCTAAAAACGTAATACCATCCAATTCAAAATTAGAACTGAACTCTAAACGTTTTTGCGAATCGACTTCTTGTAAGTAACAAATACCTTTTCCTTCGTAAAAAGCGGTTTGCACGGCATCTGCTAATCGATTATAGAATTCTTCTTCATCTTTAACTACAATTCGGTCAACGATAAGTAGAATGTCTTTATTGTCTAATTGATGTTGGTCTATGGTATCCAAACGTACCATTTCGTTATCAACTAAAATACGAGCAAAACCTTGTTGTAATAATACTTTTAATTTGTCTTCTAAAGCTCTTCCATCTTCTAAATGAATAGGAGCAAGTAGTAACCATTTGCTATCTAGAGCAAATTCTTTGATATCATTAATAACATCCGAAACAGTATCTTTTTTTACTTCTTTACCTGAAATAGGAGAGTAAGTTTTACCAATTCGTGCAAATAGTAATTTTAAATAATCATAGATTTCAGTAGAAGTTCCAACAGTTGAACGTGCATTGCTAGTATTTACCTTTTGCTCTATGGCGATTGCTGGAGCGATTCCTTTGATGTATTCTACTTTTGGTTTGTCTAATCTACCTAAAAACTGACGGGCATATGATGATAAACTTTCTACATAACGACGTTGTCCTTCTGCATACAAAGTATCAAAAGCCAAACTCGATTTTCCAGAACCTGAAAGACCAGTAATTACTACTAATTTGTTTCGTGGAATGGCAACATCTAAATTTTTAAGGTTGTGCAATTGAGCTCCTTTTATTAAGATGTTTTTTTTAGGTTCTAACGTTGAAAAATCGGGTTGTATCATTGTTGATTTTAATAGATTTGCAAAGATAACAATTGTAAATTTATTTAATAGTATTAGTTAATCTTTAATAATGAAAACATTGAATTAAGATTAGAATAGTTTAACATTAGTTGAAGATACTTGCGATTTTGTAATCAATTGATTCCAAGTTTAGCTTTATTTTCAATAAAAGATTACTTTTTTTGAATAATTATTTGGATATTAAATAAATTTTATGTTAAATTTGGCTAATTAATCTTTAAAACAGAATTGCCTATTACAAAAATTACTTTTTAGAATCAGAGACTTAAATTAACTAAAAGGTATTGTTATGGCTAATCTTTTACTTCCTGATGCAGTTTTGGTGAAGAATTATATAAGCGGAGATGAGTCTGCTTTAGCTTCATTGATTGAAAGACATCAATCAAAAATCTACGGATTTATTTATTCCAAAATAAACGACAGAGATTTATCAGATGATATTTTTCAAGATACCTTTATTAAGGTAATCAAAACATTAAAATCACAATCCTATAACGAAGAAGGAAAATTTTTGCCTTGGGTAATGCGTATTGCTCATAATTTGGTAGTAGACCATTTTAGAAAAGCAAAGAAAATGCCTTACCAACGTGAGACTGAAGAATATTCGATTTTCAATTACATGACAGACAATAGTTTGAATATTGAAGGACAAATTATATCTGAACAAGTGGAATCCGATTTGGCTAAGTTGTTAGATGAGTTACCAGAAGATCAAAAAGAAGTTTTGGTAATGCGTATGTATCAAGACTTGAGTTTTAAAGAAATAGCGGATTTAACAGGCGTTAGTATTAATACAGCTTTAGGTAGAATGCGATATGCTTTGTTGAATTTGAGAAAAATTATTGAAAAAAATCAAATTATTTTGACCAACTAATACTAAAAGTGAAATTTTGCCGTTATTGAGATATAAACCAAATCATAATAAATGGCAAAACTTTACTCTAAGAAAAAATTAGCGACTCAAAAAATGAAACCTAAAAAAGAAACGATTTCGTTTTTACTCAATTATTCTAAAGCATTGAGTATTCATAAAGTGGGAACTTCAAGTTTTGAAATTATCGCTAATTAAGGGAAATGCCTCAAAGAGATTTGAGGCATTTTTTTATTTTCTTAAGATTTTTTCCATTGCTTTACCTTTGGCTAATTCGTCAATTAATTTATCCAAATAGCGTACTTTTTTCATCAACGGGTCTTCAATTTCTTCGATGCGATAACCGCAAATAACGCCTGTAATTTTAGAGACATTTTCGTTTAATTGAGGTGCTTGCTCAAAAAAAGTTTCAAAATCTACTTTTGTGTTAATTTGGTTTTGAAGGCTTTCAAGTGTGTAACCAGTCAACCAACAAATAATTTCATCAACTTCCGCTTTAGTGCGATTCTTTTTCTCTGCCTTGTTTATGTAATGTGGGTAAACACCTGCAAAAATCATATTATTAATACTTCTTGACGCCATTTACTTTTTGATTTCATTAATAACACTTTTTCTTCCAATCGTTCTCGTGATAATATCTTTCTCTAAATCCCAGCCTCGAGCAGGAGAATATTCTCTTCCGTACCAAATTATTTGTAAGTGCAAATCGTTCCAACATTCCTCTGGGAAAATACGTTTCGCATCTTTCTCGGTTTGTTGCACGTTTTTACCGTTAGTAAAACCCCAACGATACATCAATCGATGAATGTGCGTATCTACAGGAAAAGCCGGAACTCCGAAAGCTTGACTCATAACCACACTCGCTGTTTTGTGTCCCACCGCTGGTAAGGCTTCTAAAGCTTCAAAACTTTGCGGTACTTCGCCATTGTATTTTTCAATTAAAATTTCAGATAGACCGTGAATCCCTTTTGATTTCATAGGCGATAATCCACACGGGCGAATAATTTCCTTAATTTCTTCCACAGTCATTTTTACCATATCATACGGATTATCTGCTTTCGCAAACAAAATTGGGGTAATTTGATTTACACGAACATCCGTACATTGTGCAGAAAGTAACACGGCAATTAATAAAGTATAAGGATCTTTATGGTCTAACGGAATAGGAATTTCGGGATATAATTCATTTAACGTATTTATAACAAATGTTACCTTCTCGCTTTTGGTCATTTTTAACTAAATTTGATTCGTAAAGTTATAAAGTAAAAGTGCAATATCAAAATTCAATTTCATCGAAGAGTTTTGAACTTTTTAACCTTATAAACATCTAACCTTTTAAACCAAAAATAAATGACAACATTAAAAGCAGGAGATAAAGCCCCTAATTTTTCAGGATTAGACCAAAATGGCGCTTCTCATACATTAGCCGATTACAAAGGAAAAAAATTAGTAGTATTCTTTTATCCTAAAGCAAGTACGCCAGGATGTACTTCGGAAGCATGTGATTTGAGGGATAACTTTGCTCGTTTTCAAGCAAATAATTATGCCTTATTAGGCGTAAGTGCTGATAGTGCAAAAGCGCAAGCTAAGTTTATAGAAAAATATGATTTACCTTTTCCATTATTAGCGGATGAAGATAAATCGGTAATTCAAGCCTTCGGTGTTTGGGGACCAAAGAAATTCATGGGAAAAGAATATGATGGTATCCACAGAACTACTTTTGTAATTGATGAAAACGGAATTATTGAAGAAGTAATTTCCGATGTAAAAACCAAAGCCCACGCTGCTCAGATTTTAAAATAAATAAAAAAGCTCGAAGTAAATCTTCGAGCTTTTTTTTAGATTCTAAAAATTCCTCCAACAGTTAAGATTCTCTGTAAAAACCAAAAATTTTGTTCGGCTGAATCTGCTTTATCTTGTGTGGTTCTGATGTTGTTCATTTCTATAAAACCTCCTTTTAATTCTGTTTGAATAAAGAAATACTTAAAGAAAGTTAGGTTTAAACCTACTTTGGCAGATAAACCATATCCTGCAATATTAAATTCGTCGTATCTGTCTTTTCCTAAAAGTGTTGTATTAGTTTTTGGATATAAAAATCCACCACCAATACCTTCAGTAATATTTACTTGAATTTTATCGGTATTTCCAATTCTAAAAAGTTTTGAAATATCATCTACACGAGAAATTTCAGTATTTACATAATTTAAACCGTCTGTGTGTTCAAATAATAAGAAATCTTCATCTAATGTTAATTCTCCATCAGCTGGATTTTCATTATAAGTTCCAGGATTTGGATAATAACCAGAGTAACTTACTCTTTTGTCGTTATACATTACATATTTCATGTGGTCAAATCCAATCGAAATATTATAGTGATCAGAAATAAAATACCCAATTCGTAAGTTCGTTTGAGGAATGGTCATTCGAGCTGGGTTAAAATAATCAATGTGAAAACCTTTTGGTTTATCGTGAGCCGATACATTATGAAGCGTAAAATCGTAATCGGCACCTTTAAATCGGATGTCTGATTTAGAATATGATTCGCGGTTTCCACCCTAAAAAATATAGAATTTTCCTTTGTTTCGAGCTGTGTATTTTTCAGGATTTTCGACTGTTTCTTGCGAAAAGGTGTACTGTGAAAAAACACAAAAAGTTAGTACAGCCATTAAAAATGGATGTTTCATTTTGAAGTTAAAAAAATAAAATTAGAATTGATTAATCGTTTTACGGATGGCAACAAGTTTTGTCATTAAACCTTCAAAGTAATCTAAATGTAACATGTTAGCGCCATCACTTTTGGCATTTGCTGGGTCAAAATGAGTTTCAATAAAAATTCCGTCTACACCAACAGCAATACCTGCTTTTGCAATGGTTTCAATCATGTCTGGACGACCACCTGTAACCCCTGTCATTTGATTTGGCTGTTGTAATGAATGCGTAACATCTAAAACCGTAGTGGCATATTGTTGCATTGTTGGAATTCCTCTGAAATCTACAATCATATCCTGGTAACCAAACATCGTTCCTCTGTCGGTAACCATAACGTTTTGGTTGTTGCTATCTAATACTTTTTGAACTGCATGTTTCATGCTTTCTGGACTCATGAATTGTCCTTTTTTCAAGTTTACGGTTTTTCCTGTATTGGCTGCAGCTACAACTAAGTCCGTTTGACGAACTAAAAATGCTGGAATTTGTAATACATCAACATATTCAGCTGCCATTGCTGCATCTTCGTTGGTGTGAATGTCAGTAACCGTTGGTACACCAAACTCTCTAGAAACTTTTTGAAGAATTTTTAAAGCTTTTTCATCTCCAATTCCAGTAAAACTATCTACTCTAGAACGGTTTGCTTTTTTGAAAGAACCTTTAAAAACGTAAGGAATTTGTAATTTATCAGTAACTGAAACAATTTTCTCTGCAATGCGCATTGCCATTTCTTCGCCTTCAATGGCGCATGGACCAGCTAATAAGAAAAAGTTTCCGTTATCGGTATGCTTTATTTGGGGTATATTTTTTAAATTCATTTGTGTTGATTTGATGGTGCAAATATAAAAATAAAAACCTTTAATTCAGTAGTTTTAAAGGTTACAAATGTTACACATAAATAAAAAGTTTTTAATTATTACTCCAAGTTTGTTTTTTTAATTTTGAATCCTTTTGGACAAAGAATTTTTCCTTTTTCATAAATATTGAAGTACAATTTTTCTTTTTTTGCGTTTCCATCAAAGGTGATTTCATAAATGCCTACAGTTCCAGCACCCATCAAACTGTTTTTTGAGGGAAAAGGACAACAAGTATCTACTTTTTTGTAGCTAATTTTTTCACCATTCGGACCTTCTAATCCGTTAAAATAATATTCAATATTAATGTCTTCCTGTTTTTCATGTATGAAACCAATATTGATTGGATAATCTTGATCATAGCCATATTTGTTATCCGTTGCGTATTCGGTAATTACATATGCTTTGTCTTTCACAGCAGGACGAACAGCGTTATTATCAACGTTTTTTAAAGTGGATTGCGTACTAACACAACTGGTTAATAAAAGCGCTGTAATTATTGAAAATAAGTATTTCATTTTATTTTGTTTTAATTGTTGTATCTGGTGTTTTTGTTTTTATCATATAAGCAACAATCGCGCCAATAACAACGCCAAATGATAGTCCACTAGAAATACTTTGCCAAATGTATGCGCTTAAATTGAAGTAACTTTGAGCTTCTTCTAAAGTTAGTCTTTTACTTTCAACTGATAGCGCTATTAATTTATCAAAGTAGTGTGGAGTAATAAATTCGTGGGTAATAAATTGTGTAATTGGACTAAAAATTACCACAATAAAAGAAATAACAACACCCGAAATGAAACCTTGTTTCCAACTCATTTCACCATTGTAATAATTCTTTTTTTTGTCTTTTAAAGCTAAGAAGTATAAAAGAAAGTTTGGAAAAATAATTAGCATTGTAAAAAACATTTGCCATTTTATTTTTTCGTCATGAAATCCTAGTTGTTTTTCTAAGGTCATCCAAGCCAAAAAGATAATGATAGAAATAATCGCCCATTTGAATTCGATTGTAAATTTTTTCATTTGGTAAGGTTTAGTTTGATAGTCCAAATTTACTATAAAATGTAACAAAAGTTACAAATCCCGATTTGAATTTCTATTTTTGTCAAAAATTGCAAAACTATGGAACTACTTTTTGGAACATGGCATTGGTCTATTTCGGGTTTTTTAATCGGGATGACGATGCTAATTTTGACTTATTTTGGTAAATCGTTTGGGATGTCTTCTAACCTTAGAACCATGTGTACTATGGCAGGAGCTGGAAAATTCAGTGATTTCTTTAAGTTTGATTGGCGTGAACAAAAATGGAGTTTAGCAGTCGTTTTAGGCGCTTTTGTTGGTGGATTTATCGCCTTTTATTTCCTATCTAATGGAAGTGGGGTTAACATCAATCCAGATACGATATCACAATTGCAAACCTTAGGAATCGATGCTCCAAACGGTAAATTAATGCCTGATGCTATTTTTAGTGTAGAAACGTTACAATCACCAAAAGGATTTGCTATTTTAATGATTGGCGGATTATTAATTGGTTTTGGAACACGTTACGCTGGAGGTTGTACTTCTGGACATGCCATTTCGGGTTTGAGTAATTTGCAATTACCTTCTTTAGTGGCTGTTATTGGATTTTTTATTGGCGGTTTAGCGATGGCGCATTTTATTTTACCTTTAATTTATAAAACAGCATAAGTATGAAATTAGCACGTTTTTTTCTTACGGGAATTTTTTTCGGAATTGTTTTAACAAAAGCTGAAGCAGTTTCATGGTATCGTATTTATGAAATGTTTCATTTTCAATCCTTTCATATGTTCGGGATTATTGGAACAGCTTTATTTACAGGTGTTATTGGACTTCAATTGATAAAAAGATATAAGATAAAAGATTACAGTGGTCTTCCTATCAACATTATTGAAAAGGAACGCGGTTTTTGGCGTTACATTATTGGCGGAAGTTTGTTCGGATTGGGTTGGGCTTTAGTAGGAAGTTGTCCTGGGCCTATTTTTATCCTTTTAGGAACTGGAACTTATGCTATTGCCGTGGTATTAATTGGAGCTTTACTTGGAACTTACATTTATGGTTTGCTGAAAGACAAATTGCCTCATTAAAGTTAAGTTAAAGTAACGTTTGTTACAAAGCAGAACCGTTAGAATTTTGTAAATTTGTTAGAACAAAATCAATACAGATGGAAACTACAATTCATATACAAAATTTAAAATGTGGCGGTTTTGCCAATACTATTACAAAAGGAATCGCAACGATTGATTCTATTCAAAATATTTCTGTTAATGTAGAAGAAAGTTCGGTTACGTTTTCATACGAGAATGAAGGAATTCTTGATGAAGTAAAATCAAAATTAAAAACGATGGGATATCCTGAAGATGGTGAAGCTAATACCCTTGGATCAAAGGCCAAATCATATGTGAGTTGTGCTATTGGGAAAATGAGCTAAAAAGAAAATAAAAGGCATCTAAATTTAGATGCCTTTTATATTTGTATTCTCAAAAAATTAGACCTTATTAAAATATTTCTGTAAGACGTAGGATAGTATTATAGTTAGAAGCGCTCCAATAAAATTCAACCATAAATAACTTACCACATCCAAATAAAAAACGTAAAAAATGGTTAATTGACTCACGCAAGCTCCAATGAAGACTGCCTTTCCTTTGATATAATTGATATAGAATCCTATTAAGAAAATTCCTAAAACCGTTCCGTAGAAAATCGAACCAATGATGTTCACCAATTGGATTAAATTTTCAAATAACGAACTTATACAAGCAAATCCAATTGCTACAACTCCCCAAAATACCGTGAAATATTGTGTAGCTACTACATAATGTTTATCGGATTTATTGCTCATGTTTCTTTTGTAAATATCGATAGCTGAAGTAGCACCAAGGGAATTCAAGCCAGATGCACTTGATGACATAGCTGCACTGAAAATTACAGCTAACAATAATCCTAAAAGACCTTTTGGTAAGTAATTTAGAATGAAGTAAAGGAAAACATAATCTTTGTCATTGGTTTCTGTTTTTCCATCTGCTTTTTTAATTACTTCTTTGGCGTCTTCTCGTAAATCTTTCTCTTTTAAAGAAAGCGCTACCATTTGTTTTTTCAGAATTGGATTATCGAATTCATTGTGCTTTAATTGTTCGATATAAATTTGATTCACAATCTTTTTGTCTGTATTGATTTGTGATAATTTTTGTTCTAAATTTTCGTAATCGGCCTTGTATTCCGAAGCTTTTACTTTTTCAACATTGGTTGGATTGAAATGAAGGGGAGCATCGTTAAATTGAAAGAAAACAAATACTAAAACTCCAGTTAAAAGAATGAAAAACTGCATCGGAACTTTCAAAATTCCGTTCATTATTAATCCCATTTGACTTTCTTTAACCGATTTCCCAGATAAATAGCGACCTACCTGAGATTGATCGGTACCAAAATAAGAAAGCATTAAAAAGAATCCACCAGTTATTCCGCTCCAGAACGTGTAACGTGTTTCAGGATTGTAAGAGAAATCTAGAATATCCATTTTTCCATTTGCACCAGCAATGTGAAGTACATTTGAAAAATCAACTTCGTGAGGAAGATTCGCTAAAATGTAAAAGAAAATAATAAACATTCCCGACATAATAACGAACATTTGTTGTTTTTGGGTAACGTTTACCGCTTTAGTTCCACCAGTTACGGTGTAAACGATTACTAAAATACCAATTATGATATTAAGCATGTTCAAGTTCCAACCCAATAAAGCCGATAAAATAATAGAAGGAGCATAAATCGTAATTCCGGTTCCCAATCCTCTTTGAATTAGGAATAAAATAGCGGCTAATGTTCTAGTTTCAATGTTGAATCGTTGCTCTAAATATTCGTAGGCCGTATATACTTTTAATCGATGGTAAATCGGGATAAAAGTATACGCAATAACAATCATGGCTAATGGAAGTCCAAAGTAGAATTGCACAAATCCCATTCCGTCATGATAAGCTTGTCCTGGCGTTGATAAAAAGGTAATCGCACTTGCTTGTGTTGCCATAACCGAAACTCCAACGGTAAACCAAGGCGTTTCGTTGTTATCTAATAAATAGTCTTTTACATTGGCACTTCCTTTGGTTTTTAGGATTCCGTAAATGACGATAAACGATAAAGTGACTGATAAAACTATCCAATCTAAATTTTCCATATTACGAGTAAATTTCCATTAATAAATAGAAAATCAAAATGTAGATAGCATTCAAAATCAGTACAATGCTATAACTTTTTTTCCAACGGTGTTTTTCTTCCATGAATTTTTTGTTTCAAGTTTCAGGTTTCAAGTTAATTGTTTAGTTAAAAATTAAATAATATTTCACTCATCAAACATCCATCTTCCATCATCTAACTTCCATCATTTATCTAAAGCAATTAAATTAGCCAATAATCTATAAGCGCCACTTACGCCTTCCGGAAGTTCTCTAAAGAAACTCAATCCAGTGTAAATGTAATTTCCTTTTCCGTGTTTAGCGATTAATAATCCGCCTTTTTTTTGTGTTTCGCCTGGATCATTGGAAGCTAAAATAGGAATAAATTCCGAACTCCATTCGTTTGGATAATACAATCCTTGCTCTTGAACCCAACCTGTGAAATCCTTTTCTGTAATTTTATTGGGTTGATTCAATACTTTATGATTCGGTGCTAAGAAGGTAACTTTCGCATTTTCATCGGTAACGCGATCTCTTGAAAGTTTTATATTATAAGGTGCTATTTCTTTGGTAATCAAATTATTGGTAGTGTTATATTGTACGATGATATTTCCACCATTAGCCACATAATCAAAAAGTATTTTATTCTTAAATTTCAATTCGTCCACCACATTAAAAGCACGAATTCCTAAAAGTACAGCATCGAATGATTTTAAATTTTCAGTAGTGATTTCGTTCGGATTCAAATTGGTCACTTGGAAACCTAAGTTTTCTAAATTTTTGTTCACTTCGTCACCAGCACCCATGATGTAACCGATATTTTTACCTTTTGTAGCAATATCTAATTTTACCACTTTAGATTCAGAAGTTACTAAAATTGTTTGTTTTGGGATGTGAGGATATTGAATGCTAACTAATTCTTTGTCCAAAGTTCCGTTTGATGTACTTATTTGCGCTATTAATTTTGATGTAATTTCAGGTTTTGTAGGATACACTTTAAAAGTGAACTTACGTTCTTCATTTTTTGTTTCAATTGTAAACGGAATTTCCTTAGGTTCGATTTTCCAATCTTGTGGAATTACTAACGACAGTTTTCCCGAAGTATTCGCTTTATGAGCTTTTACTTTTACAGTTATTTCTTTAGGTTGGGTTGAATTGAAAATAATTACTTTAGGCTCAATTGAAGAAGTAAATTCAGGTAAAATGGTAAAAGGAACATAGGTTTCGCCATCATCAGGATTGTTGAATTTGTAAGTAATATTCTTTACGAATTCGATAGTTTTTCCCTCGATTTCCATAGTGAAAATTACAGGAAACGAAGTAGAAATTTCAGGCAAAATACGAATCGATTTATCCGAAACTTTATACATTCCTTCCGTTTGTTGTTCTTTTAACCAAAATAAGTTCGAGTAATCAACCTCATTTCCAACCACAACATCTTTGAATTGAAGACTTACTTTTTCATTGTTTTTCAAAGGTTTGTTTTGTATTTCATTCTTGACATTCAAGGCGTTAATGGAAATCAATTTCACATTAGATTGACTGCGATTAATCACTTCTAACTGTAAATTGAATTTACTTTCTTTCGTTGTCGTTTCAGTATCTGCAATGGCTTCCATAAACAAACCGCTACAAGCTTCAATAATCTTAATAATTTGTTTCGATTTGATTTCTTTCCAATGTGAATCTTCTAATTTTTGAATCAAATCGTATGCTTTTATCAAATTTGGAATATGAACTGATGGATTTCCAAAGTTGAAATTCTTTTCAATATCATATAATATTTTTCCAATTTCATTTCCACCTTTTACTCGGTTCCAAGAAGTGTCGATTCCTTCAAAAAGATTGGTATTACTTGGTAAATCACCTTTTAGCAATTCTAAATATTCGATTTCGTCACCACGTGTTCCTAAAGTTCCAAAACCTTGACATTTGTGTTGGCTGCGACTCAAAGCTGCAATTTCGTTATTGCTTTTTCCTTTTAACGGATAAAAAACGTTCGAATTAATTGATAATAATTTAGACTTGTCAGCAGCATCAAATGCTTCTTGACTTCCGTAAAACCACCAAGAAGTATTGAAAAAAATACGTTTTGGTTGGTATTTGACTAAGTCATAAGCTTCTAAACTCAACATAGCCGAAGCCGTATGATGCCCATGAGTAGTTCCTGGCGTATTGTGCGCAAAACGGTTCACAATGATATCAGGACGAAATGTTTCCATAACCTGTATTACGTCTTCCATAACCTCTTCTTTATTCCAAATGGCAAATGTCTCATTTGGTTCTTTCGAAAAACCAAAGTCATTAGCGCGAGTAAAAAATTGTTCACCCCCATCAATTCTTCTAGCTGCTAGTAATTCCTGAGTTCTGATAGCCCCTAATTTTTCTCTAAGTTCGGTTCCGATTAAATTTTGTCCGCCATCGCCACGAGTTAAGGATAAATAGGCAGTTTGTGCGTGGTAATGATTGGAAAAATAGGTGATAAGCTTCGTGTTTTCATCATCAGGATGTGCGGCAACGTAAAGTACTTTTCCTAGGAAATTTAGTTTTTGAATTTGCTCGTAAATTTCAACTGAATTCAGTTTTTGTGGAGCTTGAGCTAATGTTGCTATTGAAATAAAAAAAATAAAGATTGAAGTAAAGCTTCTTTTCATTGCTATGGTTTTGTTTCAAAAATAAGGAATTAAAAAAAAGGAAGATTTTTTTGCTTTCTATTTAACAGATTTTTATAAAATGAATCAGTCAAAAAATTCTTTTTCTTCTAATGATTTGTAAATTACTGAAATTCCTTTTTGCATTAATAGGTTGTTAGGATAGGTAATCATTTCACCATCATTTGTTTTTAAGATTACATAGAAGGCTTTAATATCTTCAATTTCTCCTTCAACAGGATATTCTTTGTCGTGAATTTTGATTTTATCTCCAATCTTAAACGGATAAGAAAAGAAAATAATAATGCCTGCTGTAATGTTACTTAGAATCGACCATTGGGCAAAAGAGGCAACACCAACAACGGCAAAAATTGAAGAAATAAAAAGTAAAATTTGATCTTTTTTTACTCCCCAAATTATAGTGATCGAAATCACTGTTAAAATTCCCAATAAAAGATTAATGTATTTGATTATTAGATTAGTACGATGTTCTAATACTTCGTTTAATTTTGCAAAGCGAGTGACCACTTTAGTAATGATTATTCTTAAAATGATATAAATTAGAATTATAGTTAAGGTAGCAATTCCTTCTTCCCAATACGGATTGTTAATTAGTTTTTGCATAATTCATCAGTTTTTGAAATAGCATTTCTGTGGGTAAACCTACTACATTGGTATACGAACCTTCAATTTTTGAAATTCCGACTAAACCAATCCAATCTTGAATTCCGTAACTTCCGGCTTTGTCAAAAGGTTGGTAATTATCAAGATAATATCTGATTGCTTCATCAGATAAATTGGCAAAAGTAACTTTTGTCACACAATGAAAAACCTCTGTTTTGTCCATAGATTTCAAGCAAACAGATGTAATCACTTCGTGCGTTTGATTAGCCAATTGTTGTAACATTTGAAAGGCATCATCATAATCTTTTGGTTTGCCCAACGCTTTTCCGTTTAACCAAACGATTGTATCACTCGTAACTAATACGTCGTTTTCTTTTAGTTCGTTTTCGAAGGCATTGGCTTTTAATTCGGCTAAGAAATTGGTAATTTCTTCGGCTTGCAAATACTCGGGATAGATTTCTTCAATTTCCTTTAAGCGAATGGTGTAATGCAAATCCATTTCTTTAAAAAACTGCTGTCTTCTGGGTGAACCCGAAGCTAAAATAATATTGATTGTATTGAGTTTGTCTTTAAGCATGGGTTAATTTTAAATTGAAAACAATAACAGCAACCGATAAAATTCCGAAAAAGAGAATCATTTTCAAGACCAAACTCAAATGATGAAATTCTTTTTTTGCACTAGCATTCAGTAATTTTACTCCACAATAAATGAGTGGTCCAACGATTAAAATCATTGTATAATATACGACATAATCCAATTCGAATAAATTAGAATTTACATAATAAACTAAAATTCCAATTGAAATTATGGTTAAAACGCCAACAATTATCTTCGTTTTTTGAACTCCGATAGCGATAGGCAACGAGTTAATTCCTGATTGATAATCGCCATCCATATCTTCCATGTCTTTAACAATTTCACGTATCAAATTGATGATAAAAGCAAAAACGGCATAATGCATTAAAATATCGAACGCTTCTTTCATTCGGAAACGATTTTCTACATCAATTGCGGGTAAAATATCAAATAATCCAATGATGATGATACTCGTTGAAAGCATTAATGCCACTACAACATTACCTAAGACAGGAATTTGTTTGAAACTCGTAGCATACATATAAAGTAAGGTCGCCACCAAAATAAACATAGAAGCGAAAGTAGGTTTGTAAATCACATTTGACAAATAAAACCCAATTCCAACACCAACAATTGTCAATCCAATATACCAATTATACGCCACAGTTTCCGAAATCGAAATCCCAACTACACGGTTTTGAGGTTTGGCAATTTCATCGGTATCTTGATCCATAATATTATTGATGACATAGCCACCAGCTGCTATGCAAACGGTTGCAATTACTAATAAAATATAATTGAAATCGGTTAAAGCTAAATCAACATAGGATTGTTTTAAAAATAAATATCGAAAAACCAACTGCATAAAGGCTAGTAATAGTAGATTTTGGAATCGAATTAATTTTAAGTATTTCATTTTGTTTTTTGTTATAATATTGTTACTCAAAGTTTCACTAAGTAAATCACAAAGTCACACTAAGTTTTTTGCGTCCTTTGCGAAAAGTCTTTGCGCTCTTTGCGTTAAAATCAACTTTTAATCAAATTTCGCATCAAAATGTTCCATCCATTTGCCTTGTACTTTCATTACTTGTTCGATAACGTCTCGAACGGCTCCTTTTCCGCCTTCTACGTGTGAAATGTATTTGGATATTCCTTTGATCTCTGGTACAGCATTTTGTGGACACGTTGGTAAACCTACCAATTGCATTACGTGATAATCTGGAATATCGTCTCCCATATACAACACGTTTTCAGGTTGGATATTGTAAATATCGGTGAATTCTTTAAACGTTTCTACTTTGTTTGGAACGCCTAAATAGATATCGGTAATTCCTAAATTTCTTAAGCGAACGCGAACACCTTCGTTACTTCCGCCCGAAATAATACAAACGGTATAGCCATTTTCAATAGCAGCTTTCATAGCATAACCATCTCGGATGTTCATATTGCGAAGCATTTCGCCTGTTGGGGTTACGTGAATAGTTCCGTCAGTTAACACTCCATCTACATCGAAGATGAAAGTGGTAATTTCGTTCATGAGTTCTTTATAACTTTTTGACATGTTGTATCGATTGTGTAAGTAATTGATATAGGTTTTTATATTCGGGGTTTTCTAAGAAATCTAAATGTTTTTCAATGGTTTTGGTATCGTTTCGTAAAGCCGGACCCGTTTGTGCTTCTTTCGGAGAAAGTTCCATGATTTTATGAGCTGTTTCCTGAATTAACGGATGCAATACTTCAAATGGGACGTTGCTTTCTGTGCAAATTTCATTCCCAATGTGGTACAAATGATTCACGAAATTACAAACAAAAACAGCAGCTACGTGTAAACTTTTTCGTTGTTCCGAAGAAATTCGGACTACTTTTTGTGAAATGCAATTGCCTAATTTTTCCAAAAGTTGATAATCCGATTCTTTTTCAGCTTCTAAACAAATGGGAATAGGAGAGAAGTCGATTTCTTTGCCTTTGGTGAAGGTTTGTAATGGATAAAAAACGCCTTTTCGATTCTGATCATGCAATACTGAAATATCTGAAGTTCCAGAAGTATGCACTACCAAACAATTTTCAAACGGTAATTGCGAAGAAACTTCCGAAATGGCATTATCTGAAACCGAAATAATGTACAAATCAGCCTCAATAATTTTATTATAATCAGATGTGATTTTTTCTTCAGGAAGCAAATGCAATAAATGATTTGGGTTGCGAGCAAATGCTTGAGCCAAATCCACATTTTTAGCCTGCAACAAGACTTG
>VFQM010002095.1_pt1 | contig 15599 bp, 9 predicted proteins | sample 3512391 | NCBI WGS metagenome assembly VFQM01 (sample SAMN10412369, study PRJNA504923) | tailings metagenome | isolation source: Replicate 1 from Balatoc abandoned mine | place: Philippines
ATAATGGTTTTGGCATGCAAAATTTGTGCCCCGAAGTTTGCCAACTCATTTGCTTCATTAAAAGACAAACGCTCAATTTTTTTTGCATCAGCAACTAAATCGGGATTAGCAGTGAAAATTCCGTCGACATGTGTGAAATTTTGGAATTCTTCAGCATTTAGATAATTAGCTAATAAGGAAGCTGTGTAATTACTTCCATTTCTTCCTAAAGTTGTTGTCTCATTGTGTAACGTTGAACCAATAAAACCCGTTACAATATTGACTTTATCTGTGTTTTTTTCGAAATAATCCAAGACATTTCGCTTTGAAACCGCGTCTATTGGTTGCGCATTTCCAAAATTAGTATCGGTTTTTATTAATTGACGAGAATCGGTAAATTGCGCTTTGATGCTGTTTTCGTTTAGAACATAAGCGACATATTTTGCGGATAAAATCTCGCCATACGCAATGACTTGGTCTTTGATTTTTTCGCTGTAATCTCCTAAAAGCGAAACGCCTTCTAGCAATTTCTGCAAAACTGAGAATTCTTCTTCGAAGATGTTTTCTTTCAAGCCTTCCAATTGGTATTTTTTGAATTGCTCAAAATCCGCTTGAAAATTGATGTTGGCTTGCGCTTTTTTTAATAGAATTACCAATTCGTCTGTTGCGTTTCCTCTTGCCGAAACTACGACTGCAATAGGTTCGTTATTAAAATATTTTTGAGCAATGGTTTGAATTACTTTTTGCAATCCTTCTCCGTTTGCTAATGATTTTCCTCCAAATTTTAATATTTTCATCGTGTTTTAATTAAATATAGGTTTTAGTATGTTGTTTAGTTGTTCAAATTCTATCAAGAAAGCATCGTGCCCGTGAATAGATTTGATTTCATAATAAAATGTATTGCTCTTGTAGTTTTTGATTTGTACAAAAGCAGTTTTGATTTCGTTTGACGTAAAAAAATAATCGGTATCCACGCTAATTAGATGAATGTTTGATGAGATGCTTTTGATGACTTCCGATTTAGTATTTTTTTTAAAAATATCGGTCGTTTTCAATAAATGATTCATGAGTTTGTATGCCGAAAGTTGAAATCGATTTTGCAATTTTTCACCGTGATGCAACAACCAACTTTCTACTTGAAACAATCCTTCCGAATTTTGCAATTTGGTATGGAACTTTTCTTGCAATGATTCGGGTGTTCGGTATAATAACATCGCATGAATTCGTGCATCGTGAATTGGATTTTTAGAATTATTCAGAATTAAATCTTGAATTAATACATTTCCAATCAACCAATCAGAAGCTTTCCAATTTGTTGCTACCGGAATTAAATTTGCAATTGCTTTTGGTCGAATCGCTGCCATTTCCCAAGCAATTGCACCGCCTAAACTTCCACCAACAACAGCAAAAACTTGATTAACTTTAAACGAATCGATTCCTTTCCAGAATAAATTGGCAATATCGTAAGTGGTGAAATCTAGATAATTTTCAATCAAGTTTTCTGCATCTTGATAGCCGTTTCCAGGAATATTGAAAGCTAAAACCGCATATTTTTTGGTATCGATAATTTTATCATCACCAATTAACGATTGCCACCAACCGTTTTCACCAATTACTTGCGAATTTCCAGTCAACGCATGATTCACCACCACCAAAGGCGCCGAACCAATCGGTTGTCCAAATAATTGATACGACAAAATCACTTTGGATTGCACTACTCCATTTTGCAATGAAACATTTTGGAACACTATTTTTTGAATTGTACTCATCTTTCTTTTAAAAAAAAGACTGCCTTTAGGTAGGTCTATCGGCAGCCTTCAAACAAACAAAAACCTAAACTAAATTTTGAACTGGCAATTTTTCGAAAACACTTTGTAAATCTGCTTTCAAGTCTTCTATATCTTCTAATCCAACAGATAAACGAATCAAATCTTTCGTTACACCGGTTGTGATTTGTTGTTCTTCTGACAATTGTTGGTGCGTGGTACTTGCTGGATGAATGATTAATGATTTCGTGTCACCAATATTCGCCAACAATGAGAAAAATTGGGTTTCATCAGCTACTTTTTTAGCCGCTTCATAACCGCCTTTTAATCCAAAAGTTACGATACCGCTTTGTCCTTCTGGTAAATATTGTTGGGCTAAATCATAATATTTTGAAGAAATCAATCCTGGATAATTTACCCAAGCCACTTCTGGACGTTTTTGTAACCATTTTGCTAATTCCAAGGCATTTTCACTGTGTTTTTTGATTCGAATAGCCAATGTTTCCAATCCTTGAATGATTTGAAATGCATTAAACGGACTCAAAGCAGCACCTAAATCACGTAAACCTTCGATTCTAACTTTTGCGATAAAAGATGCAGCGCCTAACACTTCATAATATTTTAATCCGTGATAACCTGCTGAAGGTTCTGTGAATTCTGGGAATTTTCCGTTGCTCCAATCAAAATTTCCTGCATCAATGATAACTCCTCCAAGCGAAGTTCCGTTTCCACCGATGTATTTCGTTAAGGAATGAATTACGATGTTGGCTCCGTGTTCGATTGGGTTTAGCAAAAAGGGTGTTGCCACTGTATTATCTACTATAAAAGGCACTTTGTAGGTTTGTGCGGCTTTTGAAATGGCTTTTAAATCGAGTACATCTAATTTTGGATTTCCTAAACTTTCGGCGAAGAACACTCGTGTATTTTCTTGAGCAGCGTTTAAAAAATTCTCAGGGTTTGATGGATCTACGAAGGTTGTTGTGATGCCTAATCTTGGCAAAGTCACGTTTAATAAATTGTAAGTTCCACCATATAAACTATTAGAAGCAACAATATGGTCGCCTGCTTTTAATAAAGTTAGTAAAGCTGTAGAGATGGCTGCGGTTCCTGAAGCGGTTACGACAGCTCCAATTCCGCCTTCTAATTTAGCTAAACGTTGTTCTAGGATATCGTTTGTTGGATTATTTAATCTTGTGTAAATAAAACCGGCTTCGGCTAAACCAAAAAGATTGGCTGCGTGATCGGAATTATTGAAAACGTAGGATGTGGTTTGATAAATTGGAACTGCTCTTGTTCCTGCGTTTTTAGTTACGTCGTGTCCTGCGTGTAAAGCGTTTGTTGCAAATTTATTTGTGCTCATGATATTTTTATTTTTGATGTTATTGTGTTTTTTTTAAATGTATTTTTTTGATTTTACTGAGTTTGATTCAGCTACACATTCGACAACATCGTCTTGGATTGTAAATGGCTATTTTCATTGTTTTGTTATTTTTTAGAAATAAAAAAACCTCTGCTTTCGACAGAGGTTATATTGAATTAATTTACTTTTAAAATTATGCAATAGGTTTCCTCTGCGGATTGTTCCACATCATCATACACATATTGCACATTGTAAAGTTCATCTTCTATTTCTTTTAGTTTGACAGGGCAAAATTAGATTTATTTTCTACAATAAAAAAATAAATAGATTATTTTTCTAAATTTTGTTATTTTAAAATCAATTTTTAGAATATTTTTCATTAAAAACAATTTTTAAACCGAAAATAATTCTAACAAAACATCAATTTATAATTTCCAAAGAAAAAAATAAAAAAAAGTTAACAATCATTTGGAATTCAATTTCATTTCATACATTTGCATCCGAAAACAAAGAGGAAAAATTTGAACTGATTGCAACCTCATTAAAAAATGCTAAAGCAGTAATTACTACTCCTTTAGGCACTACCTGCAATTATTTTTCCTCGCTTAAAATTTAAAAATAATTTATTATGGCTTATTTATTTACGTCAGAATCAGTGAGTGAAGGACATCCTGACAAAGTTGCGGATCAAATTTCAGACGCATTAATTGATAACTTTTTAGCATTTGACCCTGAGTCAAAAGTAGCTTGTGAAACGTTAGTTACTACAGGTCAGGTAATTTTAGCTGGAGAAGTAAAATCAAATACTTATTTAGATGTACAAACTATCGCAAGAGATGTAATCAAGAAAATTGGCTACACGAAAAGCGAATATATGTTCGAAGCAAATTCTTGTGGTGTTTTATCTGCAATTCACGAACAATCTGCTGACATTAACCAAGGAGTTGATAGAGCAAGCAAAGAAGAGCAAGGTGCAGGTGACCAAGGAATGATGTTTGGTTACGCTACAAATGAAACTGCTGAATTCATGCCTTTAGCTTTGAAATTATCACACCAAATTCTTCAAGAATTAGCAGATTTAAGAAGAGAGAATAAAGAAATCACTTACTTACGTCCGGATGCTAAATCTCAGGTTACTTTAGAATATTCTGATGATAACAAACCGGTTCGTATTGACGCTATTGTAGTTTCAACTCAACATGATGATTTTGCTGATGAACCAACGATGTTGGCTAAAATCAAAAAAGATATTATTGAAATTTTGATTCCGAGAGTAATTGCTAAAAACCCTCAATATGCTCATTTATTTAATGATGCTATTAAATACCACATTAACCCAACAGGAAAATTCGTAATCGGAGGACCTCACGGAGATACTGGTCTAACTGGTAGAAAAATCATCGTTGATACTTATGGAGGAAAAGGAGCTCACGGTGGTGGTGCTTTCTCTGGAAAAGACCCATCTAAAGTAGACCGTTCTGCGGCTTATGCAACACGTCATATTGCTAAAAATTTAGTGGCTGCTGGTGTAGCTGACGAAATTTTAGTGCAAGTTTCTTACGCAATTGGAGTTGCTGAACCAACATCAATCAATGTAAACACTTATGGAACATCGAAAGTAAACTTAACTGATGGAGAAATTAGTAAAGTAGTTGAAGGTATTTTCGACATGCGTCCGTACTTTATTGAACAACGTTTGAAATTAAGAAATCCGATTTACAGTGAAACTGCTGCTTATGGACACATGGGAAGAACACCAGAAGTCGTGACTAAAACGTTTACGGCTCCAGGTGGAGAATCTAAAACATTAACTGTAGAATTATTTACTTGGGAAAAATTAGATTTTGTAGATCAAGTAAAAGCTGCTTTTAAATTATAAATAGCACCAAATAATAAAAAAGGCTTCAGATAATTCCTGAAGCCTTTGTTTTTAAAGGTATTTTAAAATTACTATAAACTGTATTGTAATGAAAATATGATGTATCTCGGCTGAACAAAATATTGAGATGAATTAAAACTTACTACATTAAAACTATCTCGGTTAATTGATTTTGTGTTTAACAAGTTGGTACCGCTAATTCTATATTCTAACTTAGAATCTTTTTTTCTATAGTTAACACTTGCTGTTAACAAATCGAAAGTATTATTAATGTTTCCATCCCTTGATCTGAAATCATTATACGTATACGTTGATGTCAACGCTAAGCCATCAATAATTTTATAATCTAAGGTAATTGAAGGGCTATGCGTTGTAAAAACCGTGTTAGGATTTTCGCTAATATTTATTCCGTATGCAGCTTCTAAATTGGGAAGCTTTTGAAACTGTGTTCCAAAACTTACACGATAAAATTGATTCCAGTTTTCAATATTTCTTGAAAAATCAGATAATGGATTGTTTGGATCTGTAGGATTTACAAATAACTGATTGTTTTTAGACCAACTAATATTGGTACTTGCACTTGCTTTATAATACTTTTTAAAAGAACGTTGATATGAAAATGTGCCCGAAACCACTTCATTTGAAAAATCACCATTCACTCTTTCGCTAATTTGACTAATTCCATTAAAGAACGAACGATTTACGACTGGATCTGTTGTGCGAGTGTAATTTAATGCTCCAAATATAGTAGTATAATTGAATAAATTATATTTGGAGTATCTTAAACTATGATTCTGTTGTAACGCATTATCAATAAAACGATTTCCAGCATTTAATGAGTTAAAGTTGTTTAAAGTAAAACCTTCTACTAATGCATTTACATCGTTAAAAAAGTTACTCATTCGATAATTGTATGTCAATGATTCTGATTTTTTAATTTGCCACTGCGCAAAAACATCAGGTAAAATTCGGAAGAAATCATCTCGAACTCTTGAATTCAATTGGTCATTATAAATATTGAATTGATGGAAATTTACACCGGGATTGAAGGTGAAATCTTTCCCTAAAATAAACTTATAATGCACTCCTAAATAGGCATCATTAAAACTGTATTTTACATCATTTGCAAAATTAAAATCAGCACTATTAGACAATTGAAAAAGCGAACCATTATCTAGGAGTTGGAAAATAGAAGAATTATAACCTTGATATGAATTTGTATTTCCTAAGGTAAGATTTAAAACACTTTTATTATTGATGGTATAATAATAATCTGCTTTTGCATCCACTTTATTGGTTTTCACGAAACGTTCTTGGCGAATATCATAGCGACTTTGTCCTGATTGAAAACCAATTCCAGGAAATGGATCTTCAAGCAAGCTAGGATTGTAAAACGGATCTTCATCTTGATACAAATGTTGGACTTCTAAAACAAACGTATTTTTCTCGTCTTTTGTCCAAAACATATTTAAACTTTGTTGGAAAGCAACCGGATCTTGATCTTTAAAAGAAATGATATTGTTTGTTCTATCAATATTTCCTGAATTTGAAAAAATTGTAGATTGTGAATTTACCACATTATCTTCAGATTGGCTTGAACGACGAAAAGTTGCATCATAATCCAATTGAAAATCCGCGCTTTTTTTGTATTTCGAACCTAATTTAAAAACAACTAAATTATCTCTTAAATTAGATACATCCGAACGATCTTCAATGGTTTGCAATTCTGATGAATTCGGTTGAAAAATACCAAAATTAGACTTTGTATTCGTTGCGGTTTTATTGGAAGAGATTACTCCAAATCCGCTAATGTTCCATTTATCTGTAACTTGTTGTGTTAGGTTAACAGCTCCAAACTTCGTATCGATTTTTAGTGCTCTATCGTTTTGAGTAGTTGAAATTCCGAGGTTGTTACTTGAAATTCCTATGTTTGTTCCACTTCTAGCAATCGTGTTTCTTGCTCCACCAGTTAATCGAAAAAAATCGCGAATAGAAAAGGGTACTTCCCCCACATTATTCAAATTTGAAATTACATTAAAAGTAGTTTTTGGACTATAATAAAATACTTTAGGATTGATTACGTAGCGTTCATCTGGTCCGCCACCTAATAGAATATCACCAAACCAAAACTTATCTTTACCTTTTTTAAGCTTGATATTTAAAGCAATATTTTCTTCGTTATTTTCCAAACCTTTTAGTTGAGAAACTTCATTGAAATTTCGCAACACTTGCACTTTATCAACCGCATCTGACGGAATGTTTTTGGAACCAATTTTAGTGTCACCTTCAAAAAACTTTTTTCCTTCAACTAGAAGTTGGGTAACTTTTCTACCCTCAACTTCAATTTCTCCATCTTCATTTACTTGAACACCGGGAAGTTTTTTTAATACATCTTCTAGTTTTCTTTCGGTACCCGTTTTAAAAGAATCGGCATTGTAAACAATGGTATCGCCACTAATAGAAACAGGCATTTCTTGAACAATTTCTACCCCTTTTAAAAGGACACCACCTTCTTTGAGTGTAATTACTTTTCGAATGTTTTCTGTGTTTGTAGTAAATTCTTGATTAAAAGCTTGAAAACCAATAAAACTCACCTTTAATTGGTACGTTGAATTTGATTTTACACTAATTTGAAATTTACCTTCTTCATTAGTTATCGCGTATCCATCCATGGCTTTTGTGGCTTGGTTTATCACCATAATATTTGCCATTTCTAAGGGATTGCCTAAGGTATCTTTTACAATTCCTTCAAGTTTTATATTTTGAGAATAGCCCCAGTTAAAAGTTAAAATTCCCAACAAAAAAATTAATTTTTTTATCATTTTGTTTGTTCTAAAATTATTACCAATTAACGACCCATTCTAAAATTTCCACCACTTTGACGGCCCATTTCTCTCCATTCTTGCATTTTATCGGCTACAATTTTATCGTACTCAGCTTGGGTAACTAATTTTCCTTTTTTAGGTGCTTTAATTTCTTTTTTTTCTTTTGGGTTTAATACAATTTTAGAACACAAAATAACTGTTTTTCCATCGCTAACTTCTAGAATTAACCCCGGTAATCCCCAATAGTTTTCAGGTCCTTGATTAACAGGAATATCTGGTGTGTACCATGCCGTTACTACAATTTCCTTTGGCACTTCCCATTGATCCATAAAATTAGTACTGCGATTTTCTTGTTTTGCTTCTTCTTTCTTTGGCTCTTCTTTTTTATCCTCTTCTTTTATATCCTCTTCTTTTTTTCTTCTGAAATTTCTAAAATCAGACTGACTTACAGGCCTTGCTGCTGTTGCTTTAAAGCACATGTAATTACCAATTTGTTTGGTTTCCCCTGATAATTTCCATTCTAATTTTGGCAATGTATCTTGAACTAAAAATTCTTTACCTGCAAATTCTTTATCCACGGTAAACAATTTTTCTTTCACATTTTTATAATGTGTTCCGCCACCGCCCATCATGGAAGACATCATTCGGAAACCTCCTTGTTGGTTGGTTGCTTCTATTTTTTCTTCTTCAACATAGGTAGATGCATTTTTATCAAAGGTTAGTACAAATGTTTTTTCAAACATGGCTTTCATACGCTCCTCGATTTGTTTTTGCATTTCGGGAGTTATTTCGCGGTTTCCTCTAAAATTAGAAGTCATATCAGAAGTACTCGTTTTGGATTCATAAACCGCCATTCCTTGAAAACTCTGTGCGTTTAAAAACCCTGAAAGCATAGCTAATGAAGCAAAAAATATTTTTCTCATGATGTATGTTATGTTTAATTCATTAGTAGACTCTAGTATAACTTATTTGTTACAGAATTTTACGTTAAATTTTACGTTAAAGTAGTATCTTAGAGCCTTGTTTAATTAAATTCAGAATCATGTCATTTAATAAGATCTTTTTTGTTTTGACTTTGAATTTCTTTTGTCTTGCAATTATTGCTCAAGAATCAATAAATACAGTAAAACAAAGTGATTCTGCACTAGCATGCGATTTGTTTTTAGGCTATGACAATCAGAAAAACATTTATAGCATTAAAAACAATATTCTATTTAAAAAAAGTGATATTACTACCTATCAATATAACAATTTGAGCTTAGGCAAAATAACTAATGTCGACTTCCAAAATCCACTACAAATTGTGGTTTTTTATAAAAATTTCAACACGGTAGTACTCTTAGACAATCAGTTGAACGAAATCAAGAGAATTGATTTCAATTTAAACACAACTCCCGTCAACTTAGAAGCTGTGGCATTATCTTCACAAAATCAAGTATGGTTTTATGATAGTATTTCGTCAAAAATAGGCTTGTACAATGTAAATACCGATACTTTTAAATGGATTTCTACTATGCTTGAAAATCCAATTTCATCTTATCAATCGGATTATACGCATTTTTATTGGACGGATTTAAAATGGAATTTGTATCGTATTTCAATTTATGGAACCATAGAAAAATTGGGGAATTTACCTCAGTACGATGCTATCCAACTAACAAAAAACGGCAATTCGTTATATGTTGTAGATAATATAATGTATTATTACAATCTAACTACAAAGAGTAGCAGTAAAATAAGAATTGATGAAAAAATCATATCGAATTTTTTCTTTAAAGATGGAATTTTGTCTATTTTTACGCAAAATGAAATTACTAATTACAAAATAATTTTACCGTAATGCACATAGCAGTAGCAGGAAATATAGGAGCAGGAAAAACAACGTTAACTCGATTATTAGCCAAACACTTTAAATGGGAACCGCATTTTGAAGATGTGGTAGACAATCCTTATTTAGATGATTTTTACCATCAAATGGAACGTTGGAGTTTTAATCTTCAAATCTATTTCTTAAACAGTCGTTTTCGTCAAGTATTGCAAATTCGTGAAAGTGGTAAAAACATTATTCAAGACCGAACCATTTATGAAGACGCGCACATTTTCGCACCTAATCTTCATGCAATGGGATTAATGTCGAACAGAGATTACAACAATTACACTTCTCTCTTTGAATTGATGGAAAGTTTAGTGGGTTCGCCAGATTTATTGATTTATTTAAGAAGTTCGATTCCAAATTTAGTGAGTCAAATTCATAAAAGAGGAAGAGATTACGAAAACTCGATTTCGATTGATTATTTAAGTCGTTTGAACGAACGATACGAAGCTTGGATTCAAACCTACAACAAAGGAAAACTAGTAATTATTGATGTAGACAATATTGATTTTGTGAACAATCCAGAAGATTTAGGAATGATTATCAATAGAATTGATGCCGAATTAAACGGATTATTTTAAAATAAAAAGCCTCACAATGTGAGGCTTTTCTCTTTATTCCTTTAAATTACTTCCCTAGTTCAGCAATTTTTGCTTCTACTTCTAAATCGTCTCCTTCAAAAACTTTTTCTTCTTTTACTTCTTTACCATCTACCATTTTAGTTAAAGTAACCGTTGCTTTCACTTTTCCGTTAGCGTCTTTTACTTTTTTAACTTCCATGTTGATGATTTCTTGGTGGTCATCGTGGTTGCAATTTGGTCCGTGAACGTGTTTTTCTTTGCCAATGAATTTTCCGTTTTCGTCATACATTGACATGCATTTTTCTTTACATTCTTCAGAACAACCATTCTCTTCACACATTTTAACGCATTCTTCTTTTGTCATTTCAGCACATTTAGACATATCGCATTTTCCTTTGTCGCAACACATCATTTCTGTTTTTGCACAACAAGCACCGTTTTCAGTTGTAGCACCGTGACCTCCTAAGATTGGAGCGATTACTAAACCAATTAAACATGTTAACTTGATTAAAATATTCATTGATGGCCCAGAAGTATCTTTGAATGGATCTCCAACTGTATCTCCAGTTACCGCAGCTTTGTGTGCATCAGAACCTTTGTACGTCATTTCTCCGTTGATTTCAACACCAGCTTCGAAAGATTTTTTAGCGTTATCCCAAGCCCCACCAGCGTTGTTTTGGAACACCGCCCAAAGCACACCTGAAACGGTAACTCCTGCCATATAACCACCTAGCATTTCAGCGATTAATTGGTTGTTACTTCCATAAACTAACTTACCTAATAATACAATTGCAATTGGGAAACCAATCGTTAAAATTCCTGGTAACATCATTTCGCGTAAAGCAGCTTTTGTAGAAATTTCAACGCATTTTCCGTATTCTGGTTTACCAGTTCCTTCCATAATTCCAGGAATTTCTTTAAACTGACGACGTACTTCGTACACCATGTCCATTGCAGCTTTACCAACAGAGTTCATTGCTAATGCAGAGAACACAACTGGAATCATTCCACCAATAAACAACATAGCTAATACTGGTGCTTTGAAGATGTTGATTCCATCAATTCCTGTAAACGTTACATATGCAGCAAATAATGCTAACGAAGTTAAAGCTGCAGAAGCGATTGCAAAACCTTTCCCAGTTGCTGCAGTAGTGTTACCAACTGAATCTAAAATATCTGTACGAGTACGAACTTCTTTTGGTAATTCACTCATTTCAGCAATACCTCCAGCATTATCAGAAATTGGTCCGAATGCGTCGATTGCTAATTGCATAGCTGTTGTTGCCATCATTGCAGAAGCGGCTAAAGCAACACCATAGAATCCAGCTAAAGCATAAGAAGCCCAAATTGCACCCCCAAATAATAAAACAGTTGGGAAAGTAGAAATCATACCCGTTGCTAAACCAGCGATTACGTTAGTTCCAGCTCCAGTTGATGATTTTTGTACGATTGCCAATACTGGTTTTGTACCTAATCCTGTATAATATTCGGTTACAGACGAAATTGCTCCACCCACAAATAAACCTACAATAGTAGCATAGAAAACACGAATAGAAGCAATTTCTTTATCACCTTCACCGTAGAAATTTAATGTTAATACTTCAGGCAACATAAAGTCAACCAAGAAATAACAAGAAATTAAAGTTAACACAATAGAAACCCAGTTTCCGATGTTCAATGCTTTTTGTACTTGTGCTTCTTTCGCATCGTCGCTTGAAATTTTCACTAGCATTGTTCCAATGATAGAGAATAAAATTCCGAAACCAGCGATTGCCATTGGTAATAAAATTGGTCCAATTCCACCGAAAGCGTCATCGATTTTACCACCCATATCTTTAATTACGTAATTTCCTAAAACCATTGCCGCAAGAACTGTTGCTACATACGAACCGAATAAATCGGCACCCATTCCGGCAACGTCTCCAACATTATCCCCAACGTTATCTGCAATTGTAGCAGGATTACGTGGATCATCTTCTGGAATTCCTGCTTCTACTTTTCCTACTAAGTCAGCACCTACATCGGCAGCTTTAGTATAAATACCACCTCCAACACGTGCGAATAATGCGATAGATTCAGCTCCTAATGAAAAACCAGCTAATGTTTCCAAAACGATTGTCATGTCTTCTGTTGAAGTCCATTCTCCGTTCATGAAAAATCTAAAGAATATGATGAAGAATCCGGTTAATCCTAAAACCGCTAAACCTGCAACACCTAATCCCATTACTGTTCCACCACCAAAAGAAACTTTTAAAGCTTGTGGTAAGCTATTACGAGCGGCTTGCGTAGTTCTAACATTTGTTTTTGTTGCGATTTTCATTCCGATATTTCCTGCATAAGCTGAAAAAATAGCTCCGAAAATAAATGCAATTACGATTAACCAATGTGTTGTTGGAACAATAAATGAAATTCCAGCAAGAACCACACTAGCTCCAAGAACGAAAAAAGTTAATAATTTGTATTCTGCTTTTAAAAAGGCTAAGGCTCCTTCGTAGATGTAATCTGAAATTTCTTTCATCTTACCATCTCCGGCGTCTTGTTTAAGAACCCAAGAGCGTTTGGCAGCCATAAACGCTAATCCTAATAGCGCCATAACTATTGGCACATAAATCATCATTGATTCCATAAAATATAATTTAGTTTTTTTGTTTGTTAATTTTATGGTAATATTAAGAAAATAAAACAAAAAAGGCAATATTTTTTAAAAAATACTGCCTTTTATTTATTTGTCCAAAGATTATCTAATACTGAATAATCCTTCTGGTTTATTTTCAAGTTCGTTGAAACGATTCGTACATTTTCTCAAAATTTCTTTTGCTTCGTTTACATCTCCCCAACCTTCAACATCTACTTTTTTATGCTCTAAGTCTTTGTATACTTGGAAGAAATGTTCGATTTCTTTGATTAAGTGTGGATTTACATCACTCAAATCGTTTAGTTTGTTCCAAATTGGATCAGAAACGGGTACACAAATTACTTTTTCATCTGGACCTTTGTCGTCTGCCATGTGGAAAACACCGATTGGTTTTACTTCCATCACACAGCCTGGGAATGTTGGTTCGTTTACTAACACTAAAACATCTAATGGGTCACCATCCAATGCTAATGTTTCTGGAATAAATCCGTAATCTGCTGGATACATCATTGACGAAAACAACATTCTGTCAAAACGCATTCTTTTTAATTCAAAATCGTACTCGTATTTGTTTCTGCTTCCTCTTGGAATCTCGATTAATACATCGAATGTAGTAATTTTATCTGCTGTCATTTTTTCTTAATTTTTTAAAAGCGGGTGCAAAGTTACCACTATAAAACATCAGAAACAAAAGAGTTTTGCAAAAAAAATATAGATTTTACATAGATTTAATCTTATGTACCACAATTTTGATTGAAATTAAGAATTCACCTTAATTTGACATAAGTTTTGCCTAAAAGTAAAAACCAAATGAAGCTCTAACGGCAAACTTTCTTGCATCTGGCATATCCAAGTAACTACCCCTCCACGCAAAATCGATTCGCAGTACTTTAAAAATATTCCCAACTCCTGCATGGTATTCCCAATACAACTCCTCAGGAGCAACATAATTTAAGCCCGAAGCGTTTAAAGTTTTGTTGTTTTCAGAAACTTTTCCATAAACTCCTTTGATTCCCACTATTTCTCTCAAATTCAACTTTCTTAAATAGGGAATTCTAGAAAATAATCTTCCATTAAAATGATGTTCCAAATGTAAAGACGCATATTCATCGGCTACAAAATCGTAATAATTAAGTAAATTATAGGTATTTTCAATGACAAACCAAGATTGATTTCCAGGAATAACTCCCATCAAACCTAATGGTACTTCACCAAATATTTTTCCAGTTTCAAAAGTGGTAAATAACCTACCAAAACCTCCTATTAATATTGGCTGTCGGTAATAAAATTGTAATTTTTGATAATTAAAATCGCTATCTAAAACACCTTTTATCCCGTTGCTATAGCTTAGAAAGACACGCGCATAATTAAAATCCACGTCTAATCGATCTACGCCATATCCAACCGTTTTTCTTCTTGGAGTAAATTCGGCAACAAAATTAATTTCTGATTGCTTCACCTGACTTTTTACTTCTGTTTGTGTTAAATCGGTATAATAATCCAGACTAAACTCATTTGAAGCTGATTTAAGTGTTCGATAAGTAAAATTGGTTTGAAAAGTAAAGTTTTTAAAAGGTTCTATTTCCAATCCTAACGTGGTCAAATTTACCGAAGTTAATCGGTTATTTACACCGCTTGCAAACAAAGCAGAAGAAGCAAAACTTCGCCCTAAAACATCATTTGAGGTAGTTAAACTAACTCCCATTTGTTCCACATCACGACGATTTCCTACCGAAAGAATTAGTCGGTTATTCGGATTTACCATCCATCGTCCGGAAATACCATATTTGAATTGATTGTCTCTAAAACCATAGGCGGTATATCCTTGAATTCTCCATTTGTCATTTGGCCCAAAATAGGTTCTTCCTCCCACACGAATGCGTTGGCCTTCTACATCGTTGTAACCAAAAGTTGAAAAAATAGGTCCGTAATCCAATTTCAGTTTTGGAAATTCGATGTAGCCACTTCCTAAAATTGAAGCGAGATTGTAAATTCGTTTGAATCTGGGCACTTCTTTTAAAGTATCTAACATTTTATAGATACCTGCTTCATTTTTGTTCAGCGATTCAAATCGGTTTGCTTCCCAAAATTCATCGGGTTTATTAAAAACGGCGTTATCGTAAAAATTGACTTCCTTTTTGTAAAATTTACTATCTTTTTTAATGTTGAATTTATGATTCCTAGCTAGGGTTGTTCTTTTTCCATAAACCCCTTTCGACTCCTCTTTTTTAGAAAAACTAAAATCAGACATCATATAATCTCGCGTTAGCAAAAACACTGAGTCGTTTAAAACCTCATATTCTTGCTCGATGTAAATTTCCTTAACCCAGTTGATGTTGGCACTTTTACTAGCTTCTAAATTAATTTTCTTGATTGCAAACGTAGTATCGTTAACCCAAAAATCACCTTTGAAAGTAAGTTCGTTTTTTCGTCTCGGATAATATACAATGTTGTAACACCATTTATTATCGATAAACATACTATCGTTTAAAACATAATTATAAACATTGATACCCGTTCTGGATAAAGGACTAACAAAATCCTTGTCAAAGAATTTTAAATAATTATCGTAAATATCAAATTCGGCATATAAATCTTTAATAAAAGTATTGACACCATCACCCGATCCAAAACCAGAATTTTTGCTCGCTTTAGTAATTTCCTTAAACTTTTTATCTTCATTATCACCATAAACTTCACT
>VFQM010002096.1_pt1 | contig 15581 bp, 16 predicted proteins | sample 3512391 | NCBI WGS metagenome assembly VFQM01 (sample SAMN10412369, study PRJNA504923) | tailings metagenome | isolation source: Replicate 1 from Balatoc abandoned mine | place: Philippines
CCGGCAAGATGCTCACCGGCCGCGACGCCGCGCACAAGCGCATGGTCGACATGCTGAACAAGGGCGAAGAGCTGCCGGTGGACCTCAAAGGCCGCTTTATCTACTACGTCGGCCCGGTCGATCCGGTCGGTGACGAAGTGGTAGGCCCGGCTGGTCCGACCACCGCTACGCGGATGGACAAGTTCACCCGCCAGATCCTCGAGAGCACCGGCCTGCTGGGCATGATCGGCAAGTCCGAGCGCGGCCCGATCGCCATCGACGCGATCCGCGACAACAAGGCCGTGTACCTGATGGCCGTCGGCGGCGCCGCCTACCTGGTCGCCCAGGCGATCAAGAAGTCCAAGGTGCTGGCCTTCGCCGAACTAGGCATGGAAGCCATCTACGAGTTCGAAGTGAAGGACATGCCGGTGACCGTGGCCGTCGATACCAAGGGCGAGTCGGTGCACATCACCGGCCCGGCGATCTGGCAGAAGAAGATCCACGACAGCCTGGCTGTCGAGATCAACTGAGCCTGAAGCCCCACAGCCCCGGCCTGCCTATGCAGGCCGGGGCTATTATTTTCTGTTCCTTTTCGACTAGTCGTCTCCGCCATGTCCCTACCCGCGCATCATCTCGAACTGCTCAGTCCGGCCCGCGATGTCGGCATTGCCCGCGAAGCCATCCTGCACGGTGCCGATGCCGTATACATCGGCGGCCCCAGCTTCGGCGCGCGGCACAATGCCAGCAATACGGTCGGCGAGATCGCCGAACTGGTGGGTTTTGCCCATCGCTTCCATGCGCGGGTGTTCGTCACCCTCAATACCATCCTGCATGACGATGAACTGCCGGGCGCCCAGCAGCTGATCCGCCAGCTTTACGATGCCGGGGTGGATGCGCTGATCGTCCAGGATATGGGCGTCATGGAACTGGACATTCCGCCTATCGAAATCCATGCCAGTACCCAGTGCGATATCCGCAGCCTGGACAAGGCCAGGTTCCTCTCTCAGGCCGGCTTCTCGCAGATCGTCCTGGCCCGCGAACTGAATCTCCAGGAAATCCGCAGCATCAGCGAAAACGTCGATGCCACCGTCGAGTTCTTCATCCACGGTGCGCTGTGCGTGGCCTTCTCCGGCCAGTGCAACATCTCCCACGCGCAAACCGGACGCAGCGCCAATCGCGGTGACTGTTCGCAGGCCTGCCGCCTGCCCTACACCCTCAAGGACGAACAGGGCCGGGTGGTCGCTTTCGAGAAGCACCTGCTATCCATGAAGGACAACAACCAGACCGCCAACCTGGCCGACCTGGTGGACGCGGGCGTGCGCTCCTTCAAGATCGAGGGGCGCTACAAGGATGTCGGCTACGTGAAGAACATCACCGCCCACTATCGCCGCGAGCTGGATGCCATCCTCGAACAGCGCCCGCACCTGTGCCGCGCTTCCAGTGGCCGTACCGAGCACTTCTTCCGCCCGGATCCGGACAAGACCTTCCATCGTGGCAGCACTGACTATTTCGTACGCGACCGGCTGATCGACATCGGTGCCTTCGACTCGCCCACCTTCACCGGCCTGCCGGTCGGCCAGGTGGAGAAAGTCGACAAGCGCACGCTGGTCGCCGTCACCGATACCCCGTTGGCCAACGGCGACGGCCTGAACGTGCTGATCAAGCGCGAAGTGGTGGGCTTTCGCGCCAATGTGGTGGAACTGCTCGACAGCTTCGAGGAAGACGGCCAGCCACGCCTGCGTTACCGCATCGAGCCCAATGAGCTGCCCGCCGCGCTGAGCCGCCTGCGTCCCCTGCACCCGCTCAACCGCAACCTCGACCATAACTGGCAGCAGGCCCTACTCAAGCCCTCCGCCGAACGGCGGGTGGCCGTGTACTGGCAACTGCTCGTCCAGGCAGACCACCTGGAGTTGCAGGTCAGCAGCGAGGAAGGCATCACCGCCAGCGCCCGGCTGAGTGGCGCCGTAGTCGCCGCCAACAACGCCGAACAGGCGCACGAGCAACTCTGCGACACGCTGAGCAAGCTGGGCACGACCCTCTACTACAGCCGCGGCGTACAGCTGCAGGGTGACCTCGTGCCGTTCATCCCCGGCTCGCAACTCAAGGCGCTGCGCCGCGATGCCATCGCCGCCCTGGATGCCGCACGCCTGCAGGCGCACCCGCGCGGCACGCGCAAGCCGGTCAGCGTACCGCCGCCGGTGTACCCGCACAGCCACCTGACCTTCCTGGCCAATGTCTACAACGCCAAGGCACGCGCCTTTTACCAGCGCTACGGGGTCCAGCTGATCGATGCGGCCTACGAGGCCCACGAGGAAAGCGGCGAAGTGCCGGTGATGATCACCAAGCACTGCCTGCGCTTCTCCTTCAACCTGTGTCCCAAGCAGGCCAAGGGCGTCACCGGCGTACGCACCAAGGTGGAACCCATGCAGCTGGTGCATGGCGACGAAGTGCTGACCCTCAAGTTCGACTGCAAACCGTGCGAGATGCACATCATCGGCAAGATGAAAGGACATATCCTGCAGCAACCGCCGCCCGGCAGTGCTGCCGGTCAACGGCATATCGTTGGGCAGATCACCCCGGAAGAGCTGCTCAAGACCATTAGACGCAACCCCTGACAAGGCGCAAGGCAAGGAGGCCATATGCTCGGCTGGTGGATAGTGATTTACCCGGAAACCGGCACAATACCGGAACACACCCTGGCCAGCTGGGAAAGCGGCCTGGGTGGCCTGGATTGGCTGCGCCCGCTACTCGACAGTGGTCACGCCAGCCAGTTGCAGGGCAACGGCTACCCCAATCGCTATCGCCTGGCGGCGCACGCCGTACTGCCCCTGTTGCAGGCGGGCGCCCCGGGCAAAGGCCCGCTCAGCAGCTACCATGCCGAGCGCGTGGCAGCCTGCCAGCCCGAGCAGTGGCTGATTGTCGAAGCCTGGGACCAATCCTGAGCACAGTCCGCGTATCGCCTGATCAGCCAGGCGCTACGCGGACGGCCCAGCGGCTTAGAAGCTCAGGTTGAAGCCGGTGTAGACGGAGCGGCCCATACCCGGCACGGCGGTACCCCAGCCGATGCCGTTCATCGACATGGTGCGGCCCTGGGCGGTGTAGGCGCCACCGGTCGGCAGGTAGTAGAACTTGTCGGCCAGGTTCTCCACACCGAAGTCGACCCGCAGGTTGTCCCAACGATGGCTCAGGCGCAGGTTGAACAGGGTGTAGCCGGGCGTCTGGATTTCGTTGCGCAAGTCGGAACCGTCGTTCTTGGCCTGCACGCTGACCATTTCCAGGCTGTTGCTCCAGTTGCCGAGTTGCTGCGTCAAGGCCAGGGTGGTGTTGAGCGGCATGATGTTGTACAGCTGATCGCCGGTTTCGCGGTTCTTGCCGTTGCTGTAGTTGATCACCCCTTCCAGGCCCCACTGACCGAGCTCGTTGCGCAGCAGCGGCATGCGCCCGGCGATGTCCACGCCATAGATGCGCGCCGACTGGTTGGCATATTGCAGCACGTTGAACTGGTTGGGCGTCACGGTCGCGCCGGGCAGTGCCACGGCATCCACGAAATCGTTGACGCGGGTATAGAACGGCGTGACCTTCAGTTCGTGGCTACGGTCTGCGCTGTGCCAGTCGAAGGTCACCGAGGCAATATGCGCCGCTTCCGGCTTGAGATCGACATCACCGACATAGCCATTGCCGTCGCCGACGAAGTTGTTCATGGTCGCAGCCATCGGCCAGCTCGACCAGGTGTAGCGCTCATACAGGTTGGGCGAGCGCACCTTGCGTGCCACACCAAATTCCAGGTCCAGGTTGGCACTGTGGTTGTAGCGGGCCAGGGCAGTGAAATCCCAGTTGTTGTCGCGCTGGCTGCGGTCGCTGGCATTGAAGGCCGCTGCTTCCACCAGCTGCCCACCACCGGCATGACCATAGCCATGCACCACACCGGCATCCGTGGCGACATGTTCGAAGCGCAGGCCCACCAGGGTCAGCCAAGCCGGGTTGACCTGCTGTTCCCATTCACCGAACAGCGCCAGACGATCACGCTGGCCATCGTTGATGTTCTCGAAGGTACCCGGCCACATGCCGCCACCGGAGGCCGGCCAGTAGTCGTTGAGGCGGTAACGCTGGTATTCGCTGCCCACGCGCAGCAGGTCGCTGGCGCTCAGTTCGATATTCGCCTTGATACTCGCGCCCAGGGTCTTGCCTTCGCTTTCCATGGGCATGCCGGCAGCACAGGTCGTGCCGATCGGTCCACAGGGACGGCTATCCGTGGAACCCGGCACCATGGATTGCATGCCGTACCAGAAGCGCTTGTCCGGACCGAAATCCATCTCGTGCTCGACCTTCTCGTGGTAGACCTGGGTCTCCAGGCTGCCCCAGTCGAACTGGCTCAGGTAGCGCAGGTTGATGCGCTCCTGGGTGTTGTCGGTCATGTCCATGCGCTGGTTGGGGAACAGCTCCTGCGGCACGTGCTGGTAGCCCAGGGTCAGTTCCAGCAGGTCTTCGCCCAGCTTGTAGGCCAGGCCGAGTTCATGGTCACGGCGCTCGAAGGCGGTGGAAGCCACCTCGTCCAGCCCGGCGCCCTCGCCCAGGCGCCCGGTGGCGCGGCTGTTCTTGAACTTGCCACCCGCCGTGTAGTTGTTGGCCTTGCTGTAGCTGCCGGCATAGCGGATGTGGAACTGCTCGGTGGCATGCAGCGCCGAGAAGTTGCCGCCACGCGCATCATTGTTGCTGCGGTAGAAACCACCCACCTCGCCCTTGCTCAGGCTGGCGGCGCCCGGCGCGGCAAACTCCGGGGCCACACGGTCGGCAATGATGGTACCGCCAATGCTGTCGCCGCCCACGCTGACCGGGCTGATCCCGGCGAACACCTGCAGTTTGCCGAGGTTGCTGGGCGCAACATAGGACAGCGCCGGGTTCATATGGTTGGGGCAGGAGGCAATCAGGTCCATGCCATCCACCTTGACGCGCAGGCGGTCGTTACCCAGCCCGCGAATTGCCGGCAGGCTGGAGATGCCCCCCGCACCGTTCAGGCTGACGCCCGGTGTACCGCGCAGCAGGCTGGCCGTATCACTGGTGCTTGGCGCAAGGCTACGCAGGCTTTCCTGGCTGACCTGGCGAGCACCCAGTTCATCCGCGGCAGCCTCGATCAGCGTGGCATCCAGTTCGGCGGAAGCCATCTGATGATGGGCATGGGGATCCTGGTTGGCGGCTTCTACCGCCAGGGCCAAGGGGCTGAGCAACATCAGCAGGGCGGCACAAGCCTGCTTTTCGATACGCAGAGAGCGGGACATAAAAGGTATTCCTGAACAAAGACAAGACAACGGCACGCCACGGTCAAGCACCGTGACCAAATGGCCGGCAAGCAGCATGTGCAGCAACGCTGCACGGTTCAGGCATACGGTGGGGCGCGGGTCAGGGCACCGGGGAACACCGGGCTGCCCTGGACTACCAGGGTACGCGGGCAGAGCGCTGCCTCGAGAGCGGGCAGCGGGGCCGGCAGGGGTAGCTGGGCGCTGGTCAGGGCGGGCGACTGCAACAGCAGGGTGCAGTAGCCACACTTGGCCCAGTCCATGTGCGCCTGGGCCGGTTGCGCGGGTGCCTCATGGCCTTCCGCACAGCTCAGTTCACTCAGCCAGGCCGGGGCACTGGTGGTTTGCGCAAGGCCCTGCCCCAACAACGGGCCAACCAGCAGCAGGAACATGGCCACCAGGCCAAGCCAGCTTGCCGTGCGGCGTCGTTGCAAATAGGTCAAGGGCAGGTTCCCGAGCAGGCTACAAGGTTTCTGGCGACGGCATGCTAGCGCACGCCTGCCGCCGGACAGACTGAGACAGATGGTCGCAGGGCCACCTGCAAACACGCGGCAATGCCCGTGGTTACTGGGCCTCGGCAACTGTCTGCGGTGCAGCATAACCTCTCGCCGCGTGCAGGCTTCATGATCCATATCAGGATTTCCTGGCATACCCGGCAGGATACTGGCAGGGTGCCGGTAGCAGGACGCTGCCGGATAGCGCGTGCGAGAACACCATGAAAGTCCTCTTCGACTCCCTGAGCCGCCGCCTGGGTAGCCTGCTGCCTGGCGAGCTGCTGCCCAGTGAATTGCCGCAACTGCTCTCCCCAGCCCGTCACTCCCTGCTGCTCGACCAGCGGCGGGCGACCATGATCGTCAACCGTGTGCGTCTGTTTGCCCTGCTGTTCGCCGTGCTGACACCGCTCTGGGCAGTGATCGACATCATGGTCTTCGACTTCGCCCTGTGGTCGGGCCTGGCGCTGTTCCGTCTGCTGGCCAGCAGCGCCTTTGTCTGCCTGCTGCTGTTCTATCGCCCCAGCGGCGATCTGTTCGATGCCTACCGGGCCATTACCCTGCTGTTTGCCATTCCCACGCTGTTCTACGTGGCCTCGCACACGTTGCTCGGCACCCACCAGCTCAGCGAGTTTTCCGCGGCCGTGGCCACCGGCTATGCCTTCCTGCCTTTTGTGCTGATGGCCGGGCTGGCCATCTTCCCGCTCAGCCTGCAGGAAAACCTCGCCCTGGCCAGCCTGCTGCTGCTCGCCCAGGGATTGGCCGGCTACCTGGGCTGGTCCACCCTCAACTGGCCTTCCTATGCCGGCGGTTTCTGGCTGCTGATCCTCATCGCCGGGGTAACCGCCCTGGCCAGCATGAGCCAGCTGGCCTTCATGATTACCCTGGTTCGCCAGGCCATCCACGATCCGCTGACCGGCATCCTGTCACGCGGCAGCGCCGAAGAAATCCTCGACCTGCATTGGGCCTGCGCCCAACGCAACGCAGCGCCGCTGAGCCTGGCGTTCATCGACCTGGATCATTTCAAGGCAATCAACGATCACTTTGGTCACGAAGCAGGCGATCGCACCCTGTGCGACTTTGCCAGCCACCTGCAGGCTCAGCTGCGCGACTCCGACAGCCTGCTGCGCTGGGGCGGCGAAGAGTTCCTGCTGATCATGCCCAATACCGACCTGGCGCAGGCTCGCCTGGCCCTGCAGCGCCTGCAACAGCGCGGTTTTGGCCGACGCCCGGACGGCCAGGCACTGACCGCCAGCATCGGCCTGGCCGAACGTCTGCATGACCATGCCTCCGACTGCCGGAGCTTGCTGGAGCTGGCCGACCGGCGCATGTACCTGGCCAAGCAGGGCGGCCGCAATCAGGTCTGTGGCCACCATGCACACAGCGCCTGGCAGCCGGCCAACCTGCTGGAGGAACGTGAACCCTGAAGGCTATTGGCTTTTGCCAATCGCCGGCATAGGCACAATCGAATTCCGTACCGGCTCGGCACAGACCATCATCGCCCCCACAGAAAAACGCACACCCCGGGGGAATGACCATGAAACTGTTGCACCGCCTGCTACTCTCCGCCCAGCCACGCCCGGCGAACAGCGGCAAGAACACGGAGCATCCGAATTTCTGGATGTATCAGTGAGGCACACCGCGTAACCGGCCCGGCGCGGCGCTTGGCGCCACGCTGTGGGCCGGCTGGCGGAGAAAACGCATACAGCTGACGCGCAGGAAGGAAGCGAAGTTGACCACCTCGCCGCGATAGTCCATGACCTCGTCATACAGCTTGCTGATCAGCTGATTGGTGGTCATGCCATCGCTGGCGGCAATCTCCGCGAGGATGTCCCAGAACTGGTTTTCCAGACGCAGCGTGGTCACCACACCGCGAATACGCAGTGAGCGCGAACGCGATTCGTAGAGAATCGGATCGGCTTTGACATACAGCTCGCACATCGCCTTCTCCCGCCTGCCAGAACCGGCAGTCTAAAGCCTTACAGAGTAATCCGTGCACCGAGCAGGGCAACGAAACGCGCCAGCCATTGCGGGTGTGCCGGCCAGGCCGGTGCACTGACCAGATTGCCCTGCACATGCGCCTGGTCAACGGCAATCTCCACATAACGGCCACCGGCCAGACGCACTTCGGGAGCACAGGCTGGGTAGGCACTGCATTCCCGGCCGTTGAGGATACCCGCGGCGGCCAGTAGCTGCGCGCCGTGGCACACCGCGGCGATGGGTTTGCCGGCCTGATCGAAGGCGCGCACCAGCGCCAGCACCTGCTCGTTGAGGCGCAGGTATTCCGGCGCACGACCACCCGGCACCAGCAGGCCGGCGTAGTCCTCGGCGCGCACCTGGGCAAAGTCGTGGTTGAGCACGAAGTTGTGCCCGGGCTTCTCGCTGTAGGTCTGGTCGCCTTCGAAGTCATGGATGGCGGTACGCACAAACTGCCCGGCCTGCTTGCCGGGGCACACCGCATGCACGACGTAGCCGAGCATCTGCAGGGCCTGGAAGGGCACCATGGTTTCGTAGTCTTCGGCGTAGTCGCCAACCAGCATCAGCAGTTTCGGCGCAGTCATGACAGCACTCCTATGGGTTCGATGAGCCGCCAGTATCCTCGCTCGGCGCGCGCTGCGGGTAACAGCCGGATACTACCGAAGCGGCTATTTCAGCGACGACGGTCCAGCAGGTTGACCAGCAGACGGTCCAGCCAGCCCCACAGGCGCTGACGCAGGCGCACCAGCAAGGGCCGCGCCCGCCAGCTTGCCTGGTCGATTTCCAGGCTGTGCCGGAAGTCTTCGACAAAGCAGTCGGCCACAGCCTGCGCCAGGCCGGGATCGAGGCTTTCCAGGTTGGCCTCAAGGTTCCAGTACAGGTTCCAGTGATCAAAATTGCAGGAACCCACGCTTACCCAGTCATCGACCAGCACCTGCTTGAGGTGCAGGAAGCGTGGCTGGTACTCGAAAATCCGTACCCCGGCACGCAGCAACTGAGGGTAGTAGCGCTGCCCGGCATAGCGCACCGGCGGATGGTCGGTGAGCCGCCCGGTCAGCAACAGACGCACTTCGACGCCGCGCCGTGCCGCCTGGCGCAATGCTCGGCGCACCTTGCGACTGGGCAGGAAATAGGGGGTGGCCAGCCAGATACGCTGCCGGGCACGGGCCAGCTGCCCCAGCAGCGACTGGACGATATCGCGCTGCTGGCGGGCATCGGCAAACGCCAGACGGGCCATGCCCAAGCCCAGCAGCGGGCGTGGTGGCAGGCTACCCGCACGCTGACGCTGCGACTGTCGCCAGGGCAGCGCGCCGGCCTGGCAGGCTGACCAGCAGCGCTCGAACAATTGCTGACAGTCCGCCGCCAGCGGGCCTTGTACCTGCACCATCACCTCATGCCAGGGACTCGTGGCGCTGGGCGGATGCCAGAAGGCATCGGTCGCCCCGCTGCCGCCGATGAAGGCGCACTGACGATCCACCACCAGCAGCTTGCGGTGGTCGCGGTGCAGGTTGCGCCAGCCGGCACGCCAGCGCAGCGGGTTGTAGCGCTGCAGTTCGACCCCGGCTTCGCTCAGGCGCTGCGCCGGCAAGCCCCCCAGCGCCAGGCTGCCAAAACCGTCGAACAGGCAACGCACGCGTACTCCGCGTCGTGCCGCCTGGCACAACGCGGCTTCCAGAGCCGCCCAGCAGCTGCCGGGCTCCACCAGGTAGAGTTCCAGTGCCACCTGCTGGCGCGCCGCGGCAATCGCCGCGAGCAGCCGCGGAAAAAAGCACTCGCCATCCACCAGCAGTTCGCAGCGATTGCCGGCGCGCCAGGGAAACAACTGGCTGTCCGGCAGGCCCGTCACTCGGCGCTCCAGGCATCCAGCCGGCAGCCTTCGCGCGGCCCCCGCCATTGCGCGGCATGCCGCTGGCCCAGGCCATAGGCCACCACACGGCGCGCCTGCGGCTCATCGAGCAGGCGTTGCAGTGGCAACCACTGGCGCACATAGGCCTGGCAGTCGCTCATCGAGCGCTGCATGACATAACGGCAGGAACAGTACTCCTTGGCCGCATAGGACGGCAGGATGTGCACAAAGGCGCCCAAGTGTTCGCGCTGGCTCCAGGCCAGCAGCCCCAGCAGCACACCCAGCAGCAGAATGACCTTGAAGAAAACGCTCATGGACGCTCCTGCGCCGTTGTGAAGGCGGCACGCACCAGGGCCAACAGCTGGTTATGGCTGAAACGGCCATCCCGGTCATCGGCAAAGCGCACCACGACCAGCCCTTCGCTGGGCACCACATAGAGCGCCTGCCCCCAATGCCCCAGCGCCGCAAAGGTGTCTGCCGGGGCATCCGCCCAGGGCCGCGCCGACTGCCCGGCAGGCGGCCGGTTGAGCCACCAGTGCGCGCCCGGCAGCGGCGCGCCGGGCGCCTGCTGACTGGCCTGGTAGCCGGCAAAGGGGCTGAGGACAAAATCCACCCAGGCTGGGTCGATCAGCTGGCGATCCACCCAGCGCCCCTGGCGCTGCATGAGCAGACCGACCCGCGCCAGGTCGCGGGCACTCAGGTAGGCATAGGAGGACGCCACGAAGCGCCCCTGTCCATCGCGCTCCCACACCGCCGAACGGATGCCCAGTGGTTCGAACAGGGCCCGCCAGGGGTAATCGGCATAGGCGCTGCCAAGCATCTGCTGCAGTGCGGCGCTGAGCACATTGCTGTCGCCACTCGAATAGTTGAAGCGTGTACCCGGCGCTGCCGCGGCATCGCGCGCGGCGACGAAGCCGGCCATGTCGTTGCGCCCGCGCGTATACAGCATGGCCACCACGGACGAGCGCAAGGGAGCGAATTCGTAGTCTTCCTGCCAGTCCAGCCCGGACGCCCAGTTCAACAAGTGGCCCATCTTGACCTGCGGGTGGGCAGCAAAGGGCGAGTAATGCTGCTGCACCGGATCATCCAGACGAAAACGCCCCTCGCTCCAGGCCACGCCCAGCACGCTAGCCATCAGGCTCTTGCTCACCGACCAGCTCAACTGCGGGATGTCCGCCCCGCCACTGGCGGCATAGCGTTCGAACACCACCCGGCCATCACGCACCACCAGCAGGGCGTTGCTGCGCACGCCCTGGCGGGTGGTTTCGTCACGCGGCGCAAAGGCGTAAGCCTGCAACGCTGCCAGGCGTTGATCGGCCACCACGGGCTGCACCTGCCAGTCCGGCACGGGCCAGGCCTCCTCTGCCCAAGCCGGCGAAGCCAGCAGCAACAGCCCGCAGACTACCCGCAGAACACCACGCATGTGCCACCCCGAGCCGCCGAACACCCGGCCCAGCACAGCAGCGCGCCGTGACAGGAGGATGACCATCACAGGCCCAGGCGCTGCACAGCAACGTCCAGGCGGCGCGCCCGCGCCTTGGCCGCCAGGCCGAGTACCGCACGGTCACGCTGCCAGAGCTGCTGCCAGGCCGGCGGGCTGCTGGCGAACGCCGCGTCGATATCGGCAGACAGGGCTTCCTGCTGGGCAAACAGCCCCGCCAGCAGCAGGTGCCCCGCTGCGTCGCTGGCCGGCTGGCGCGCCACCTCGGCGCATCCGGCCAGCAGGCTGAGCACACGCAACTGCAAGGCTTGCGGCCAGGCGCACTGCTGGGCCACGCCGAGCAGCCAGGCATGCAGCGCGCAGAGCACGTAGAGATCCTCCAGGCTGCGGAACGGCTTGCAGTACTCGGCCCAGCCATCACCCGGCAGCCGTTCGCACTGTGCCTGCTGCAAGCGCAGACGGGCATGCGGGATATCCGCCAGCAGCGGCATACCCGGCAAGCCCTGCAACTGCATGCCCGGCGTTCCGGCACGCAGCACCGCCAGGGCAATACGCGGCGCGGCGCCGGCCGGCTCTTCACGTGCTGCGACCAGCAGCCAGTCGGCCGCCTCGGCGGCCGTGACGAAGTCCTTGTTGCCGGTCAGGGTCAGGCCGTCGAGGCGGGTCTGCATATCTGCCGGGCGCACGCTACGCTGCTCGGTCACACACAACGCGCCCAGGCTGGGCGGTGCCGCCGGCCACAAGGCACGCAACGCCGCCTGGTAGCCGGCCAGGAAAGCACGTCCCGGCGTGCTGGCCAGGCGCCCACCCAGTAGCGCCAGGCGCAAGGGCTGTTGCCCGGCACGCGCCAGCAAGGCTTCGTACCATTCCGCCAGCGGGGCATCGTCCAGGCGTTCGCGCAGGCTGAGCAGTTCGCTCCAGGGCATGGCCATTCTCCTTGTCGAGGTTGTCACGCAAGCATCATGCAATGTTCATGGGCGTGACACCTGCTTTTTCTAGCCTGAGCTTGCCCAACAAGACCCTCCGGCTGCAACCGCCTTGCACCGGTCCATCGAGGCCTGCCCATGACCCAGATCGCCCGCCACCGTACCACCAGCCAGACCACCGGCAAACCGAGCCGCCGCCTGCGCGCCGAACGCCTGCAGGGTATCGCCGCCCTGCGCGAAGCCCAGGCCCTGCGCTACCGAGTGTTCAGCAGCGAATTCGCCGCCAAGCTCAAGGGCGCCGAGTTCGGTCTGGACATGGATGACTACGACCCGCACTGCCAGCACATCGGCGTGCGTGACCTGAGCAATGGCGAGCTGGTAGCTACCACCCGCCTGCTCGATCATCAGGCCGCCGCTGATCTTGGTCGTTTCTACAGCGAAGAAGAGTTCCGCCTGCATGGGCTGGCTGGCCTTGAAGGGCCGCTGCTGGAGATCGGCCGCACCTGTGTCGATCCGGCCTATCGCAACGGCGCAACCATCGCCGTGCTGTGGAGCGAACTGGCGGAAATCCTCAACGAGGGGCGCTATCGCTACCTGATGGGCTGCGCGAGCATTCCGATGCGCGACGGTGGTCTGCAGGCCCAGGCAATCATGCAGCGCCTGCGCGAACGCCACCTGTGCACCGACTACCTGCGTGCCGAGCCCCGCCAGCCGCTACCGCGCCTGGAACTGCCAGACAACCTGATCAGCGAAATGCCCCCGCTGCTCAAGGCCTACATGCGCCTGGGGGCCAAGGTCTGCGGCGAGCCGTGCTGGGACCCGGACTTCCAGGTGGCCGACGTGTTCATCCTGCTCAAGCGCGATGAACTGTGCCCGCGCTATGCCCGGCACTTCAAGGCAGCGGTGTAAAGCAGGCATACTGGCTGCCCACTGGGTTGAATCGAGGAAGCCATGACGAGCGTGCGTCTTGCCCTGCGCCTACTGCGCCTGAGCCTGGTGCTCGTACTGGGTGGCCTGCTGGGTGGCCTGATCAGCCTGCTGGAACGGCTGCGCGGCGCTGAACAGCCAGCCCTGCGCCAACGTCTGACACGCTGGTTCATGGCCCGCCTGAGCAATGCCCTGCCCTATCGGCTGCACATCACTGGCCAGCTCCCGGAGCAGCCGATGCTGTGGGTCGCCAACCATGTTTCCTGGGCAGACATCCCGCTGCTCGGCCAGCTCACCCCGCTGTCCTTCCTGTCCAAGGCCGAAGTACGCAGCTGGCCACTGGCCGGCTGGCTGGCGCACAGGGCCGGCACGCTGTTCATCCGTCGCGGTGCCGGCGATAGCCAGTGGCTCAATCAGCAACTGCAGCGCTACCTCAAGGACGGTCGTCCATTGCTGCTGTTTCCCGAAGGCACCACTCACGATGGCAGCACCTTGCGCACCTTCCATGGTCGCCTGCTGAGCAGTGCCATCGAGCTACAGATGCCGCTGCAACCGGTCGCCATTCGCTACCTGCACCGCGGCCAGCCTTGCAGCCTGTCTCCCTTCGTCGGCGACGACGACATGCTCAGCCACCTGTTGCGCCTGCTGCGGGGTGAAGTACGCGACGTGGAAATTCATCTGCTGCCGCCACTCTGCAGTCGTGGCCTCAATCGCAACCAGTTGGCCCGCCAGGCACAACAGGTGATTGGCAACGCACTGTATGGCGAGCGCGACGAGCAAACCGCGGCAGCGGCCTGAGCGGCTCGCCGACTGCGCCAACACAGTGCGCCGCGCCTCATGCCAGGGCAGCCGGAGCCGTTGTACAAGCCCGTCACCTGCCGCCCGGCCCGCCCGCAAAGGCTTATGCTAGAGCGGCATAGCCTTTGCTTGGCATACCCCAGCACGTATTAAAGCCACCTTGGGGTATGACACATGGAACTGAACAAGGCCGTACTGGATTGCATGCAGACCCTGCGCCGGCGCCTGCGCGCGGAAACCGGCGAAGACATTCGCCTCAGCCACAGTGACGCCCTGCCCCGCATGCTGCAGGCCTGTCACGCCTCACGCTCCACAGAAACCCGCGCGCTAGGTCGCCAGCTGGCGCAACTGAGCGGGCACAGCCTGCCTGTCGAGCCGCCCAGCCGTCCCAGCAGCCCGCCGCCGGCCAGCAGCACAGCGCTGCCACCCAGCGGGACGACCGTACGCATCTATCGCGGCCAGCGCGTATACGCCTGATCAGCGCGCATTGAGCTGCTGCTGCAGGGTCTGCATCTGCGCCTGCAGTGCATTGATATTGCGGGTGACCTGGGCGCGGAAGGCATCGAACTCGGCGGTACTGCTCGGTGCCTGATTGTCCAGCTGGCTGCGCAGCACCAGCAATTCCTGCTCGACACGTCCCAGCGCCGCACTCGGATCACTGCGCTTGGCCAGCCCGGCCAGCTCAGCGGCCAGCTTGTCCTGTTGCTTGCGCAAGCCCTGCTGGGCTTCCTGCACAGCAGCCAGGCGCTTGTCCTGCTCAGCCTGGCGCCCCGGCAGTTCGCCCAGCTTGGCCAGACGCCCGTCCAGCGCCTCAAGCTGGCGTTTCTGTTCGGCCAGCAACTGTTCCACACGCTTATCCAGCGCCGCCTGGCGACTCGCCTGCTGCTGGCGTTCAGCCTGTGCCTTGCGCTGCTCCGCCTGCAGCGCGGCGAGGCGCTCCTCCAACTGCTTGACCCGCAACCTCAGCGCTTCGCTGTCACTCAGTACGCTCGACTCGGTGGCAACCACCTGACCGGAAATATCCTGGATGCGCCCAGCCGCCTCTTCGCTGATCCGCGCAAAGCTTTCCTGGGTCGCCACCAGCTGCTGAGCCAACAGGCTCTGCTGCTGCATGCTCCACCAGGCCAGGCCACCCAGGGCGATGCCCATGGCGCCGAGCAGCGCCCACAGCGGTCCCTGACTGGCCGCACGTGGCGCCACCTGCAGCGTGCGCGGCTGCGTTTCAGCAGTCACTGCAGCCAGGGGCTCGCGCTCGTCGCGGCCAGCCGTCAGGCTGGGAATATCGTCCAGTTCATCAAGGGCATCGTTACGCATGGCAAACCCGTAGCAAGGAAAAAAATCAGCGGCGCGCAGTATACCGGCTCTGCCACGGCAACGGCTTACCAGCCAGCGGCCAACCCGTGCAGACAAAGGCGATTCATATCAAGTCGCCAGCACCGCCAACTGCCTATACTGGACAAGCGTATTCACTGCGAGTGCCGGCATGCCCATACGTTTGCGTCTGCTCATCCACTATGCCTTGCTGACCCTGGCCAGCCTGACGGGCGTCTGGTGGCTGAGCCAAAACCTGCTGCAACGTTTCGATCAACTGGATGCCATGCAGTTGGCAGAAACCGCGCACAAACTGCACCGCCAGTGGCACCAGGAAATGCTCCACTACCGGGCCATCGGCCAGGACTGGGCCTGGTGGGACGACAGCTATGCGTTTATCCAGGACGGCAACCAGGCCTTTATCCGCAGCAACCTGGATGAACAGGCCCTGGATAACCTGCGCCTGCACTTCATCCTGTTCTACGACCCGCAAGGTCGCCTGCTCGGCCAGCGCTGGCGCATGCCGGAGATGGCCAGCCTGCAGATCTTCCACACCCAGCCACCGGGAACTCAAGGAACAGACCCTGGCCC
>VFQM010002098.1_pt1 | contig 15576 bp, 14 predicted proteins | sample 3512391 | NCBI WGS metagenome assembly VFQM01 (sample SAMN10412369, study PRJNA504923) | tailings metagenome | isolation source: Replicate 1 from Balatoc abandoned mine | place: Philippines
TCGGTACTGCCGGAGCCTTCGTCGCCGGCAGCGAGGAGCTGATCGAGACGCTGATTCAGTTCGCCCGCCCCTACATCTATACCACCAGCCAGCCGCCGGCCGTAGCCTGCGCCACCTTGAAGAGCCTGCAACTGCTGCAGACGGAAAGCTGGCGCCGCGAGCATCTCAACCGGCTGATCGCCCGCTTCCGTAGTGGCGCTGCGGAAATCGGCTTGCGCCTGATGGACAGTCCGACGCCTATCCAGCCGATCCTGGTCGGCGACAGCGAGCGTGCACTGCGGCTGTCTGCGCTGCTCAGGGAGCGTGGTCTGCTGGTCGGCGCCATCCGCCCGCCGACCGTGCCGGCCGGCAGCGCGCGGCTGCGTGTGACCCTCTCTGCCGCGCACAGCGCAGCACAGCTGGAGCAACTGCTGGACGCCCTGGCCGAGTGCTGGCCGTTGGTGAGTGAACATGACTGAGCGACTGATCCTGTTGCCGGGCTGGGGCCTGGGCAGCCTGCCGCTGGAAGTGCTGGCCGAAGCCCTGCGTAGCCTCGACCCGGCGCTCAGGGTGGAGATCGAACCGTTGCCCGAGCTGCGTCGCGGTGAGCCACGCGACTGGCTCCTGGAGCTGGACGAGCGCCTGCCGCCACACACCTGGCTGGGTGGCTGGTCGCTCGGCGGCATGCTGGCCAGCGAACTGGCGGCGCTGCGCGGCGAGCGTTGTCGCGGCCTGCTGACGCTGGCCAGCAACCCCTGTTTCGTCGCCGGGGCAGACTGGCCGTATGGCATGGACGAGGCCACTTTCGACGCCTTCGTCGCCGGCTGCCGTGACCATCCGGCGGCCACGCTCAAGCGCTTCAGCCTGCTGTGCAGCCAGGGTGCGCTTGAAGCGAGAACGCTGGCCCGGCAACTGCAGAGTGGCGCTCCGCAGCTCTCGCACGAGGTACTGCTAGCCGGGCTGGAGGTGTTGGGCAGTTTCGATGCGCGCAGCGCCTTGCAGCGCTTTGCCGGCGCGCAACTGCACCTGTTGGGCGTTGCCGATGCACTGGTGCCGGCGGAGCTGGCCGGCGCCTTGCGGATTTTGCAGCCCAACAGCCAGGTGGGTCTGATCGACGGCGCCAGTCACGCTTTTCCCCTGGAATATCCACATGAGGTAGCGGCGGCCATGCAGGCCTTTATGCGTGAGGCAGCCGATGACTGAGCGTGTGCTGCCGGACAAGCGCCGGGTGGCCGAGTCCTTTTCCCGGGCCGCAGCGAGCTACGACAGCGTGGCGGCTCTGCAGCGCGCGGTGGGTGCGCAGCTCCTGGAATACCTGCCAGCACACCGGCCGGCGCGTTGGCTGGACCTGGGCAGCGGTACTGGACATTTCACCCGTTGCCTGGCCGCGCGTTATCCGCAGGCCGAGGGTGTGGCCCTGGACCTGGCCGAAGGCATGCTGCGCCATGCCCGACCGCAGGGCGGGGCTGGCTGTTTCATCGCTGGGGATGCCGAGCAGCTGCCGCTGCGTGACGATAGCTGCGAGCTGATCTTTTCCAGCCTGGCCGTGCAATGGTGTGGCGACTTCGCCGCGGTACTGGGCGAGGCCCGTCGCGTACTGCGTCCAGGGGGTGTGTTGGCCTTCAGCAGCCTGTGTGTCGGCACCCTGCAGGAGCTGCGTGACAGCTGGCAAGCCGTGGATGGCTTTGTGCACGTCAATCGCTTCCGACATTTTGCCGATTACCAGGCGCTGTGCGCGGCCAGTGGCCTGCAGGTGCTGACGTTGCAGCAGCAGGCGCAGCGGCTGCACTTTCCTGACCTGCGTGCCCTGACTCATGAGCTCAAGGCGCTGGGCGCGCACAACCTCAACCCAGGACGTCCCGATGGCCTGACCGGGCGCGCGCGGATCCGTGCGCTGGTCGAGGCCTACGAGCAGTTCCGCCAGCCTGCGGGCCTGCCGGCCACCTACCAGGTGGTCTACGGCGTGCTGCGGCGGCCCGACTAAGGGCCCTGCGCCCCACGATTTCCAGGAGCGACATCCATGGCCAAAGCCTTCTTCGTCACCGGCACGGACACCGAGATCGGCAAGACCACCATCGCGGCCGGCCTGCTGCACGCTGCGCGTCTGGCCGGGCTGAGCACGGCGGCGGCCAAGCCGGTGGCTTCCGGCTGCGCGCAGACGAGCGAGGGACTGCGCAATGAGGATGCGCTGGCGCTGCTTGGACAATGCACGCTGGCGCTCGACTATACGGAGGTCAATCCATTCGCCTTCGCGCCGGCCATCGCGCCACACCTGGCGGCACGCGAAGCGGCTGTCGAACTGAGTGTGGCGCGGCTGCAACCGGCTGTGCAGCAGGTGCTGGCGCGTGGTGCCGATTTCACCCTGGTCGAAGGCGCCGGTGGCTGGCGTGTGCCGCTGGCCGGGCGTGAGACCCTGGCCGATCTGGCGGTAGCGCTCGACCTGCCGGTGATCCTGGTGGTGGGCGTGCGCCTGGGATGTATCAATCATGCCGTGTTGAGCGCCGAAGCCATCGCCCGCGACGGCCTGCGGCTGGCTGGCTGGGTCGCCAATATCGTCGACCCACAGACCTCGCGTCTGGAGGAAAACCTGGCGACGCTGGCCGAGCGCCTGCCGGCCCCCTGCCTGGGGCGGGTGCCGCGTCTGGCCAGTGCGGTGCCGCACGCGGTAGCCAGTTACCTGCAGCTACCTATGCTTTCGCTATAAACGGTTACACAGCCATAGCACTTTGCTTGTACGAATTTTGAGCAGAGTCTGCTTCAATAGACCTGTGTCCCGTCCTGCATGATCAGGAGCTTCTTATGGAAATTTCCTCCAACGCTTTCAATTCCGGTCTCAACGCCATGCGTGCCGGTCAGCAGCGTATGGATCAGGCCGCCAGTGAAATTGCCCGTGGCGCGGTAGCTCCGCAGGGTGAAGCACAGGGCAGCCCTGCCCAGGCGCTGCCGCCTGCTCAGCCCAGTCAGGCCGCCGAGCGGGTAGATAATCAGGCGCTGGCCGAGAGCCTGGTTGAACTGAAAAGTGCGCGCAACGATGTCGAGGCGGGCGCCCGGGTTGTCGCCACTGCCGACGAAATGCTCGGCACCCTGGTCGATACCCGCGCCTGACACCGCGCCCTGCGTTGTGCAGGGCGGTTCGGTGCCTGGGGTGTCGGCGTCGAGTGACTGATCATGCTGATCGGCAGCCCATTTCCCTTAGCCGTGCCATTGGCATCCGGCCTGGATAAGCGTGTTGCAATGACAGCTGGTCCGCCCGCCAGCCCGGCGTTGGCCGAGGACTCTTCCTCTGCTACGGCTGAATCTCCCGCCGCCGTGCAGCGCGCTGCCGGTTCCGGCGACCCTCGCGAACAACCGCCCGGTGATCCGGCCGAGCAGGCGCAACAACAGCGCGAGCTGCTGCAGGTACGCCAGTTGGCCAGTCGTGAGCGCGAAGTGATCGCCCATGAACAGGCACACAGTGCGGTGGGTGGTCGATACGCCGGGGCACCCAGCTACAGCTACACGCGTGGGCCGGACGGGCGCAGCTACATCAGCGGTGGCGAGGTCAGTATCGATGTCAGCCCGGTGCCGAATGATCCTGAAGCGACCCTGCGCAAGATGGAGGTGGTGCAGCGCGCCGCCCTCGCTCCTGCCGAGCCTTCCGGGCAGGATCTGCGCGTAGCGGCCGCGGCGCGGGCCATTGCCGCGCAGGCGCGAGCCGAGTTGGCCGAGCAACAGCGTGCCGAACAGCAGGCTGCCCAGGCGGAGCGCCAGGCCCGTGCCGACGCGGCCGAACAGGCGACGCGTGAAGCTGCCGCCGAAGAGTCGGTCGACGCTCAGCCGGCAATGCGCCTGCCGCCTCCGCCCAGTCTGGAGCTGTATCTGCTGCTTGGACGTCCTCTGGCGCCCGACACTTCGTTTCGCGCACGGGCCTGAGCAGCGTATCGGGCAATTTCTGCTATGTTCAATGGATGCTGCAGAACCTGCCAGGCAGATGCTTGACAGTGGCTTGGCGTAAACGTATGTTTCAAACGCCTGTTTGACTGCCCGTCGAAAGCGATGGTGCGGACATCGAAAAAGTTGTTGCTGACAGTGGCCGGAGTGCCGGTCTTCTCAACCAGAAACCCTTCGCAGAGGTTTACCGATATGCCTGATTACAAGGCCCCCTTGCGTGATATTCGCTTCGTACGTGACGAACTGCTCGGCTATGAAGCGCACTATCAGAGCCTGCCGGCTTGCCAAGATGCTACCCCGGACATGGTTAACGCCATTCTCGAAGAAGGCGCCAAGTTCTGTGAGCAGGTGATCGCTCCGCTGAACCGTGTAGGTGACATCGAAGGCTGCACCTGGTCCCCGGAAGGCGTGAAGACCCCGACGGGCTTCAAGGAAGCCTACCAGCAGTTCGTCGAAGGCGGCTGGCCGAGCCTGGCGCATGACGTCGAGCACGGCGGTCAAGGCCTGCCGGAGTCCCTGGGTCTGGCTATCAGCGAAATGGTTGGTGAAGCCAACTGGTCGTGGGGCATGTACCCGGGCCTGTCGCACGGCGCGATGAACACCATCTCCGAGCACGGTACCGACGAGCAGAAGCACGTCTACCTGACCAAGCTGGTTTCCGGCGAGTGGACCGGCACCATGTGTCTGACCGAACCGCACTGCGGTACCGACCTCGGCATGCTGCGCACCAAGGCTGAGCCGCAGGCTGACGGCAGCTACAAAGTTTCCGGCACCAAGATCTTCATCTCTGCCGGTGAGCACGACATGTCGGGCAACATCGTGCACATCGTGCTGGCCCGTCTGCCCGACGCCCCGCAGGGCACCAAGGGTATCTCGCTGTTCATCGTGCCGAAGTTCCTGCCCAACGCCGACGGCACTGCCGGCGCGCGTAACGCCGTGTCCTGTGGCTCGATCGAGCACAAGATGGGCATCCACGGTAACGCCACCTGCGTAATGAACTTCGACGGCGCCACCGGCTACCTGATTGGCCCAGCCAACAAGGGCCTGAACTGCATGTTCACCTTCATGAACACCGCTCGTCTGGGTACCGCCCTGCAGGGTCTGGCCCACGCCGAAATCGGCTTCCAGGGTGGCCTGAAGTACGCGCGTGAGCGTCTGCAGATGCGTTCCCTGACCGGCCCGAAAGCGCCGGACAAGGCGGCTGACCCGATCATCGTCCACCCGGACGTACGTCGCATGCTGCTGACCATGAAGGCTTTCGCCGAAGGTAACCGCGCCATGGTTTACTTCGCGGCCAAGCAGGTCGACCTGGTCAAGTACAGCCAGAACGAAGAAGAGAAGAAAGCAGCTGACGAGCTGCTGGCCTTCCTGACTCCGATCGCCAAGGCGTTCATGACCGAAGTCGGCTTCGAAGCAGCTTCGCACGGCATGCAGATCTATGGCGGCCACGGCTTCATCGCCGAGTGGGGCATGGAGCAGAACATGCGCGATTGCCGTATCTCGATGATGTACGAAGGCACTACCGGTGTTCAGGCCCTCGACCTGCTGGGTCGCAAGGTGCTGATGACCCAGGGTGGCGCGCTGAAGAACTTCACCAAGATCGTGCACAAGTTCTGCCAGGCCAACGAAGGCAACGATTCCGTCAAGGAATTCGTCGAGCCGCTGGCCAAGCTGAACAAGGAGTGGGGCGACATCACCATGAAGATCGGCATGGCTGCGATGAAAGATCGCGAAGAAGTCGGCGCCGCTTCCGTGGATTACCTGATGTACTCCGGCTACGCCTGCCTGGCCTACTTCTGGGCCGACATGGCGCGCCTGGCAGCCGAGAAACTGGCTGCCGGTACCAGCGACGAAGCCTTCTACAAGGCCAAGCTGCAGACCGCTCGCTTCTACTTCGCGCGCATCCTGCCGCGCACCCGTACTCACGTAGAAGCCATGCTGTCTGGCGCCAACAACCTGATGGACATGGCCGAAGAAGACTTCGCGCTGGGTTACTAAGGGTTGCTTGAGTAAAAAGAACCCCGCCATGCTGGCGGGGTTTTTTATGGGTTTTTCCAGGCAATGCGCGGTAGATCAGTGCAGGTCGTGACTGCTTGGCTGCTAGGGGTGAGCGGTGAAACGCTTGCAGACCTTTCAGTCCTAACCTGACTCTATGTCTTTGAAACGTTGTTAAGCTAAACTGCCGGCCCTGCAAAACCGGCCGATTGGCTTTCACCCTGGTTTTTTCGAGGAAATACCCGTGGCAGATTACAAAGCTCCTCTGCGCGATATGCGCTTCGTACTCAATGAAGTCTTTGAAGTGTCCAAGCTCTGGGCACAGTTGCCTGGCCTGGCCGAAGTCGTCGATGAGGAAACCGCCGCCGCCATTCTCGAAGAGGCGGGCAAAGTCACTGCCGGCAGCATCGCCCCGTTGAATCGCAGCGGTGACGAAGAAGGTTGCTCCTGGGTCGACGGTGCGGTGAAAACCCCGGCCGGTTTCCCCGAGGCCTACCAGACCTACGCCGATGGTGGCTGGGTAGGTGTGGGCGGCTCGCCGGAGTTCGGCGGCATGGGCATGCCCAAGGTAATCGGCGCGCAAGTCGAAGAAATGGTCAACTCGGCCAACCTGTCCTTTGGCCTGTACCCGATGCTGACCGCCGGTGCCTGCCTGTCGATCCTCAACCACGCCAGCGAAGAGCTGAAGCAGCAGTACCTGCCGAACATGTACGCCGGTGTGTGGGCTGGCTCCATGTGCCTGACCGAGCCGCATGCCGGTACTGACCTGGGCATCATCCGCACCAAGGCCGAGCCGCAGGCCGATGGCAGCTACAAGATCACCGGCACCAAGATCTTCATCACCGGTGGTGAGCATGACCTGACCGAGAACATCATTCACCTGGTACTGGCCAAGCTGCCGGATGCCCCGGCCGGCCCGAAAGGTATTTCGCTGTTCCTGGTGCCGAAGGTGATGGTCAATGCCGATGGTTCGCTGGGTGAGAAGAACAGCCTCGGCTGTGGCTCCATCGAACACAAGATGGGCATCAAGGCTTCGGCCACCTGCGTGATGAACTTCGACGGCGCCACCGGCTACCTGGTTGGCGAAGTCAACAAGGGCCTCAACGCCATGTTCACCATGATGAACTACGAGCGTCTGGGTGTGGGTATCCAGGGCCTGGCGCTGGGCGAGCGTTCCTACCAGAGCGCCATCGAGTACGCCCGTGATCGTATCCAGAGCCGTGCACCGACCGGCCCGGTCGCCAAGGACAAGGCCGCCGACCCGATCATCGTGCATCCGGACGTGCGCCGCATGCTGCTGACCATGAAGGCGCTGAACGAAGGTGGCCGTGCTTTCTCCAGCTACGTTGCCATGCAGCTCGACACCGCCAAGTACAGTGAAGATGCCACTGTGGCCAAGCGTGCCGAGGAGCTGGTTGCCCTGCTGACCCCGGTTGCCAAGGCCTTCCTCACCGACATGGGGCTGGAAACCACCGTGCACGGCCAGCAGATCTTCGGTGGCCACGGTTTCATCCGCGAGTGGGGCCAGGAGCAGCTGATCCGCGACTGCCGTATCACGCAGATCTACGAAGGCACCAACGGCATCCAGTCGCTGGACCTGATGGGGCGTAAGATCGTTGGCAGCGGTGGCAGCTTCTACAAGCACTTCTCTGACGAAATGAAGGCCTTCATCGGCAGTGCCGATGCCAGCCTGGCCGAGTTTGTCGAGCCGCTCAAGGCTGCCGTGAGCAACCTGGACGCCCTGACTGCCTGGGTCATCGAGCGCGCCAAGGCCAACCCGAACGAAATCGGTGCCGCTTCGGTGGAGTACCTGCAAGTGTTCGGCTACACCGCCTATGCCTACATGTGGGCACTGATGGCGCGTGCCGCCCTGGCCAAGCAGGATCAGGACGAGTTCTACGTGAGCAAGCTGGGTACCGCGCGCTTCTTCTTCGCCCGCCTGTTGCCGCGTATTCACTCGCTGAGTGCTTCGGTCAAGGCGGGCAGCGAGTCGCTGTTCCTGCTCGACGCCGCGCAGTTCTGAGCCTAGGCGACGCCTTGCGTCGCTCATAAAAACAGGCCCGCCAGAGATGGCGGGCCTGTTTTTTTGTGTCGGATTATTCCCGGCCCAGGGTGTCGGCCAGCGCCGGGTTGTCGATAAAGCGATTGCGCGTGCCCTGAATCTGCGCAATGCGTTCATTGCGCGCCTGCTCCTCGCTGTCCGGCGGGTCCATGCGGTGCCAGGCCTTGAGCTCTTCGAGGTTGCCGGGTAGGCGTAGGTTGTACTCCTCATGCATGTAGAACATCGCCCGTGCCACGTTGCCTTTGGCTGTGTCTGGCGGCTCGATGGTCTTGTGCTTGATCTTCACCGCGCAGTCGAGATCGGCAAAACGTGGCTCGACTTGCTCAGCCAGTGTGCCAAAAGCGGCGCCGCGGCGTGCCTGTTCCACACGGGTGAGTGCCGGGTAGTAGTTGTGCAAGTCGGCCAGCATGTAGGGGTATTTGGGGTTGACGACCGTGCACTGGTTGCTGGTCGCGCAGCGCATGGCCTGCTTGATCTGCCGTTCACTGAATACGGCGGCGGCTGTGAAGGTGCTGTGTGCGCCACTAAAAGGCGTAGCGCAATACAGTGTGGTGCCGCCCTGGGGATAGAGCGACCAGAAGTGCTGGGCAATGGCCTGTTCGGCATCGTCTAGCTGGTTTTGCCCGCTGGCCAGTGCAGCAGGACTGCTCAGGGCCAGGCAGGAGAGAGCGATAGCGAGTGAGCGCATGCGAAGAACCTTTGTTATATGGCCTGTGGCCTTGTTGTCGGTGGTGCGCCATGCGGCATGCGTGGAACCAGGCTGGAGGGTTCGCGGTGCATGGCATTTGTCGGACAATTTCAGTCTAACAAGAGCTTCGTCACAAGTGAAACCGCTAGTGCTTGGCATTTTCGCAGTCGTCTTCGCGCCAGGCGCAGCCGTGTAAGCCTTGGCTTACACGGTGTGGTGCATTTTGCCACTATGGCCTTACTGGCGCCCTGCGTAACATTGCCAGCACAAGGACGACGCGCAGGACGCGCCACGGAGTACAGGGATTGCGAGGATTGCCATCAGGACGATGGCCGAGCATGGAAGCCGCAACATTCTGCAGAACCCCGCTAGTCGGGGTTTTTCTTTGCCTGGGAATTGCCAGTCGTAGCTCCGCGGCCTGTCTCCTGCAGATGGCGCAGAGCGACATCAATCAGCGCCAGCAACTCATCGATGGCCAGTGTCGCGCACTGGAAGTAAGCCTTGGCGGCTATTCCAGGTTGCTCAACATTCAATAGTTCCTGGTCGATACAGCGCAGGAAGCTCAACACCGTCTGCTCTCCGCGCATCAGGTTGAAGCGCCTGCATTGCTCATGGTTGTGCAGGGTGGTGAAGGCGCTACGCGACAGTTGCTCGATCTTCTGTTTCAGGAAGCGCAGGCGTACCCGCTGCTCGGCACTGCTGTGCCGTGCGGCAGCGATTCCCGTACCCAATGCGCGCGCTTGCCCGGCCCACTCGGCTGCCTGGATCACCTCATGCCAGATGCAGGGCAAGTAGGACAGCTCGCTGCGGCCCTGGCTCAGGTCGAACTCGCTGGCAATGTCCTCCATCAGAAAGATGGCGTTACGGATGATCAGATGATGCTGGGCCAGGTTATTGGCCGGGTCGCTATTGCGCACGTCGCGCAGGCGCGACCAGTGATCGAACAGGCTGGCCCAGGCGGCCTGCTGGTTACCGGACAAGCGTGTCGCCTGCAGCAGGTGATCGTCGACCTGCAGGCGCACGGCAGCCAAGTCCTGGCTGAGACTGCTGTCTCCGCACAACAGGCCATTGCTCAGTCCGCGGTGGCGCTGCCAGCCGCCGATCAGCTCGCGCAGCAGGCTGAGCTGGGTGATGTTCAGGCGGAGCTGACGCTGATGGCGCTGCTGCAGGCGTCGATGCAGCGGGTAGAGCAGCGCGCAGAGCAACGCGACGCCAAGCGCCAGGCCGGGTAGGGTGATCCAGGCAGACACGTCGTGCATGCGGTTTACCTCGTCAGATGTGCCAGGTGATGGGCGATGCTGCGCGCCTGGTCGGCCGCTTGCAGGTTGTCGGCATTACCGCGCCGCACGCGGTCGGCCAGTTCGGCGATTTCTGCCACGGCCTTGCCCTGTTGCTCGGTACTCACGGCGACCTGCTCGACCTGCCCGGTCAGCTGGCCAGTCCACTCCTGCACGGTATCCAGTTGGTTGCGCACGCTGGCCGAGCGCGCCGCACTGCGTTCGGCTTGTTCGCTGAGCGCGGCCATCTGCTGGCTGGCGTTAGCAATGTGCTGCTGTATCTGCTCGATATTGCGGCTGATCTCATTGGCTGACTCCTGGCTGTGCTGGGCCAGGCGGCGCACCTCGTCGGCGACTACTGCAAAGCCACGCCCACTTTCCCCGGCACGGGCGGCCTCGATGGCGGCGTTGAGCGCGAGCAGGTTGGTTTGCGTGGCGATGCCGCGAATAGTCCCGGACATCTCGCTGATGGTCTGCGAGTAGGCGTTCAACTGCTGGAACAGGTTGTTGGTAGCCACCGCCTGCTCGTCCATGCAGGTGACCTGCTGCACCAGATTGGTGAGCTGTTCGATGCTGTGCTGCAGTTCGGCGCTGGCTTGCTCGCTGGTTTGCCGCGCCGTTGCGGCCAGTCCCGCGACCTCGACGATGCTCACATTCAGCTGCTCGACCGCTGCGGCGGCGACGGTGGCCGCCTCGCTTTGTGCCTGTGCATTGTGTGTCACCTGGGCGGCGCTGTGCTCCAGCTCCTGCGAGGAGTGCGAGATTTCATCCAGGCGTTGCTGCAACAGTTGTTGTTCGCGCTGCTCTAACAGCCGCGCGTGCTGCCAATGCTGACGCAGCGGCTCCAGCAGGTCGCCGCTGTCGGCGGGGGTTGGCTCGCGCAGGGTGTGCAAGGCGTGGAACAGGCGTTGCAGGCACGCCAGGCTCAGGTAGGCAGACAGCAGGCTGAGCCACGCCGCGCCGTAACCTGGCCACAGCCATAAGCCAAGCAGGCTGAACGTACCCAGGCTGGTAAGCGCCAGCAGAGTGCGCTGCGGGCCGAGCACGCGCAGCAGCAGAAAGGCTGGATAGGTGATCCCGTTCATCTGGCAGAACTCCCTGGATAGCGCGAGGCACACCAGGTTTACGCAAGAGTGATGCCAGCTGGCCAGTACGCGCTCAGTCAGTCCTTGCTGTCAGGCGGGGCAATGCGCTTGCCAGGACGTCGCAGCAGCACCGGCGCCTGGCTATGGTGCTGTGCGCCATGGCGTGCTTGATTGATCAGCTGTGGAATCAGCGTGCCCTCCGGCAGATGCCGCCAGAGGCGGCTGGGCAGGTGTTGTTTGAGCGCGCGCGGATTAACGCGCGCCGGATTGAAGGTGCTGCTGTAGTAGGCCTGCCACAGCGCTTGTCCTTCGCTGTCAGGCTGCGTGGCCCAGACCTGCCATTGGCGCGGGCAGTGGCGATGATGGTGCAGGCGCTGGCCATCCCAGTGCACGCCGTCTGCAGGCGTGGCAATCAGCCAGCGTTGCTGGCCCAGGCGCTCGCTGAAGTGCCTGCTGGCCCAGGCGAGAATGTCATGGCGAGGCTCGAACCAGGCCAACAGGTCCACCTCGCTAGCGGCGGGTGCCGGCTGAAAGCGCACAAAGGCGTGCAGGTGGTGTGCCTCGCGGCGTACGGCCTTGATGCGTCGCTGCAGTTCGCTGCCGTCAGGGTCGCCAGCCAGAGCCGCACTGCGCTGGCCATGCACAACACGCCATAGCACGCGATAGAGCAGGCTCCAGCGTGCCTCGCCACGGTAGCGTGCTGCGCACTCCAGCTGTTGTAGAAGTTGTGCCGGTACGCGCAAGTGGCCGGTGCTGGCCGGCAGGGCGGCCTGACCATGATCGAACAGGCCAGGGCAGCTGTCGGCGTCCTGCCAGTGCAACTGATGCGGCGCCAGGCCCTGCAGCAAGGCCTGGCGTGCAACCTCACGCCAACCGGCGAAGGTGCCATCGACATACAGCGTACGCATTACCAGAGCGCCAATTGCGCCGGGCTGTCGCGCAGTTGCTGACGCAGGCTGGCGGACTCCTGCTCGGCCTGGCTGGGGCGATAGTCGGCGGTAATGATGAAGGGGCGCGCCTTGTCCAGCACGCAGCGCAGGTGCAGCAGGTCGGCCAGACGAATACGTCGCTCGCGGCGCAAGGCTACCAGGCGTCGGGCGCTGAGCATGCCGATGCCTGGCACGCGGGCTATCTGTTGCTGCTCGGCACGATTCAGGTCGAGCGGAAATTGCTCGCGGTGCGCCAGCGCCCAGGCCAACTTGGGATCGATATCCAAGGCCAGATTGCCCGGCCCGCCGAGCAGTTCGCGGGCCTGGAAACCGTACCCGCGCATCAGGAAATCGGCCTGGTAAAGGCGGTGTTCGCGTAGAAGTGGCGGCGCGGCAAAGGGCACGGTCTTCGGGCTGTGCGGTATCGGGCTGAACGCCGAGTAGTAGACACGTCGCAAGCGATAGCTGCGATACAGGGTCTGGGCGTTGTGCAGGATGGTGCTGTCGTCGGTCGCGTCGGCACCGATGATCATCTGTGTGCTCTGTCCTGCCGGAGCAAAACGTGGCGCGCGGCGTTCCTGTTGAGCCTGTTGCTCACCGTGATGAATCTGCTGCATGGCTTGGCGAATACTCACCACGCGCTTTTCCGGTGCCAGCTGCACCAGGCTGCGCTCGGTCGGTAGTTCGATATTCACGCTGAGCCGATCCGCATAACGCCCGGCTTCGGCAATCAGTTCGGGGGCGGCATCGGGAATGGTCTTCAAGTGGATATAGCCACGGAACAGATGTTCCTCGCGCAACAGGCGTGCCACGCGAACCAATTGCTCCATGGTGTAGTCGGCGGAACGGATGATGCCTGAGCTGAGAAACAAACCACTGATGTAGTTGCGCTTGTAGAAGTCCAGGGTCAGCTGCACCACCTCTTCCGGGCTGAAACGCGCGCGCGGCACATCACTCGAACGACGATTGATGCAGTACTGGCAGTCGTACAGGCAGAAATTGGTCAGGAGGATTTTCAGCAAGGCAATGCAGCGCCCGTCCGGGGTAAAGCTGTGACAGATACCCGCACCATTGGTCGAACCCAGCCCAGCCTTACCCTTGGAGCTGCGCGTGGGCGCGCCACTGCTGGCGCAGGAAACGTCGTACTTGGCTGCATCGGCGAGTATGGTGAGTTTATCCAACAACTGCATGGCGATCACAATCAATCGAATACTGTTTATTTGTACAGTGTACGTAGAGCCTGCTGCCTGGCAAGCAGGTAGGCCCTCCCAGTCCCGCAGTGGGCTGGCTAACTAGGCTCACGCTGAAAAAAAGCCACGCAGCGCGGCTTGCAAGATGGTGGGTACACACTCTCCAGAAAGATCAGGTACCTGCAGAAATATCATTGCCACGGCTATTTCTAGTGCTTGGGTGGGGAACGAGACCGCGTGCGTTTTCAGGTTTCACTTTCTGCGTCGGGCCGGGGGGGGCTAATATCTGGCGCCAGTCTATTATTTCGCTCACGGGGGGGTGACTAAAGCCTGCCCTTAATTCAGACCTTAGGTGGCTCATGCCTCTCTCGCCTGAGTCTCCCGCCAGCGACTCGGTTGCCCTGCAGGTGCGCACCGACCGGCTGCAACTGCTGTTTCGTCAGTCTTTCCTCGCCACATTTGGCAGTGTGGGGGGAGCAACGGTGCTGTCCTGGTTGCAGCACGATCTGGGCAACCACGCCGTTATCGCCCCCTGGCTCATTGCCCTGTGTCTGGCCGGCATGGTTCGACTCAGTCTGTTTTGGGCTTACCACCGCAGCGCCCCACATAACCGCACGCCTGCCCGCTGGGAAGGCGTGTATTGGGTGACGCTTGTAGTCACGTCCGCAATCTGGGGCATCAGTGCTTTTCTGCTGATGTCCCGCGACAGTTTGCTGTCACAGGTCATGACCCTCTTTTTTGCGATCGGCATGGCCGGCAGCGCCATTTCGGCCTATTCGGCTTATCGCTCCATGACCCTCGCCGCCGTGGCGCTGGTGCTGCTACCCACAACGCTGTGGCTGTTCACCGAACCGGACACCGAACAACGGCTGCTGGCCGTGACCACTCTGGCCTTTTCCATCTTCGTCATGCGTGCCACCCGCGAACTGTCCGATGCACTGGGCTGTGAAACAGCGTGGAAAACTTTCCAGATTCCCGGGGTAAACAGCGTCCAATAGTTTCCACCCCGGTGTGTGCAACCATCCGGTCTTTTGGCCGGAGAATCTGGGGTGTTATCGATGGACATCATTGCCGAAATCCGGCGGCGGCATCTGGTCAGTGGCGAGAGCATCAGCGCCATTGCCCGCAGTCTCAACCTCTCTCGACCTACCGTGCGCAAGCACCTGCACAGCACAGCTGTGCCGGTGTATGAGCGTCAGCAGCAACCCGCGCCCAAGCTGGGCGAGTTCCAATCCACGCTCGAAGCCTGGCTGACGACCGAGCAACACCTGCCCAAGGCGCAACGGCGCACGGCCCGGCGCTTGTATGAAAGCTTGCAGGTCGAGGGTTACCGCGGTGCGTATGACAGCGTGCAGCGCTTCGTGAAGCAGTGGAAAGCGCGCAAGACCCGGCCAGCGGCCACTCAGGCGTTTGTGCCCTTGGTGTTCGCCTCTGGCGATGCTTGCCAGTTCGACTGGAGCCACGAACAGGTTGAGATTGCCGGCGTGGTGCAGACGATCAAGGTGGCGCATTTCCGTCTGAGCTACAGCCGGCAGATGTTCGTGGCGGCTTACCCGCGCGAGACTCAGGAGATGGTGTTCGACGCACATAACCGCGCCTTTGCCTTCTTTGGCGGCGTGCCGCAGCGGCTCATCTACGACAACCTCAAGGCCCCGGCACTGTACTGAATTTGTACCTTTGGACTATAGGACTGGTCTAGCTGTTTTTCTTGCTGGCATGAAAAAGCCGCGCAGTGCGCGGCTTTAAAGGTGGTGGGCCCACACGGACTCGAACCGTGGACCAAAGGATTATGAGTCCTCTGCTCTAACCGACTGAGCTATAGGCCCTCAGAAGGAGGCGCGATTATAACCACGGGCTGGGAGGCCTGCCAGTTATCGGGCGGCATAAAGCAAAATCCCCGGCGGGCCGGGGATTTTGTGTTTACTCGTCGAGGAAGGAGCGTAGGTGCTCGCTGCGTGACGGGTGGCGTAGCTTGCGCAGGGCCTTGGCTTCGATCTGGCGGATACGCTCGCGGGTGACATCGAACTGCTTGCCGACTTCCTCGAGGGTGTGGTCGGTGTTCATGTCGATACCGAAGCGCATGCGCAATACCTTGGCTTCGCGGGCGGTGAGTCCGGAAAGCACGTCGCGGGTGGCTTCCTTGAGGCTTTCCACGGTGGCTACGTCGATCGGCGACTGCATGGTGCTGTCTTCGATGAAGTCACCCAGGTGCGAGTCTTCGTCGTCACCGATGGGCGTTTCCATGGAGATTGGCTCCTTGGCGATCTTCAGTACCTTGCGGATCTTGTCCTCGGGCATGTCCATGCGCTCACCCAGCTCTTCCGGGGTGGGCTCGCGGCCCATTTCCTGGAGCATCTGGCGGGAGATGCGGTTGAGCTTGTTGATCGTCTCGATCATGTGCACCGGGATGCGGATGGTGCGCGCCTGGTCGGCGATCGAGC
>VFQM010002099.1_pt1 | contig 15574 bp, 16 predicted proteins | sample 3512391 | NCBI WGS metagenome assembly VFQM01 (sample SAMN10412369, study PRJNA504923) | tailings metagenome | isolation source: Replicate 1 from Balatoc abandoned mine | place: Philippines
AGGTAATATTCTCCCTATTCTCTCCAATCAAAAAATGAACGCTTACTTAAAAGAAATTGCTGATGTATGCGGAATCAACAAAGAACTAACTTTTCATATTGCACGACACACTTTTGCAACAACTGTAACATTGAGTAATGGTGTTCCAATCGAAACCGTAAGTAAAATGTTAGGACATACCAATCTAAAAACCACACAGCACTATGCCAAGATTTTAGACAAGAAAATTAGTGAGGATATGCTAATTTTGAAGGATAAATTAAAAAGTTTGCATAAACAGGAAAACATTGTAAATCAAAGCTTTACTTTATAGGAAAACTTTTATAGTTTTAACAAAATTCTTGCAATATTATTAATAGATTTTAGTTTAATTTGACAAACTAAAATCTATTTTTTTTATGATAACAGCTATAAAAAACAACTCCCTATTAGATTTTGAAAACGAATTAAGTTTAATCCTTAACACCTATTCCGATGAGATAGAAAAAGCAAAAAAGATAATAATGTTTATTGAAGACATTTTAAAACAGCTTTCCGATTGGTTAAAGAATCATGCCTTTGAAACGGTACAAGATGAAATCACTTTTTTTAAAGAAGTAAAACCAAACATAGTCGCTAAACTTATATTTTACAAAGAGGTTTTATTGTTGATTGCTACCCAGCCGATTGACAAAAACAAAAAAGTAAAACATTTCGAGAAAAAGCTGGATGCAATCAACCATTTTTATAGGAAAAATAGAGAATTTATCAAATACATAAAAAGTCACTCAACTCATTTTGATGAATTGTATTTTTCCAGGAAAAAGTACAAAGACATATTTTTAAATGATTGTTCCGTGATTATTCATGATGCTAAATTATGTACATCACATGATTATTTGTTGGCTGAAGTAATTGCTTTCGAATTACTAGTATTACACATCGAAAATCGTATTGATAGTTTAAATCAATCATGTGCAATCTCCAACAATCAATTCAAATCCAATCTTCATTGGACAGCAAAAAAAATCGATCTAATCGAACTCATTTACGCCTTACATGAAGCAAAAGTTTTTGATAATGGGCAAGCCGACATAAAAGAAATCACTCACGTATTTGAAAAAGCATTTCAAATCGATTTAGGCGATAACATTACAAGAAGCTTCATTGATATCAAAAACCGAAAATCTAATCAAACCCGATTTTTAAATCAGTTGCAAACTGCATTAGAAACTAAAATCGAAAATGATTTAAACTAAAAACAACTAATTTCCCTCAAAAAGTATAAAAATCGTTCCCAAGTTGTTACCAACTTGGGAACTTTTCTTTTTCAAATGCAATTGTTTTGTACCAAATAACTACAAAATAGAGCATTATGAACTTCAATCACAAAGCCCTGTTCCCAGAAACAGACAACATCGAATTACTTAACCATCAAATGGTAACTAAACGAGATTTGTTAAACTTCGGTAATCTGCTACTTCAAGAAATCACAAACTCCACAACAAAAACTAACACTTCTGAAGCTTTACCTAAGCCTTGGCTCAAATCATCCGAAGTCCGTGAAATCCTAAAAATCTCTCCAGGAACCTTACAAAACCTCCGCATCAATGGGACACTAAAATACAAACGCATCGGAGGAATCATCTACTACAACTACGAGGACATCATAAAAATGTTAGAAAAGTAACATGGAAGAAAACAAAATTCAATGCAACGGCACCTGTGAAGTTTGCACCTGCAAATCTCTCACAAATACGATAGTGCAACAGCAATTGTCACACTGAGCCTGTCGAAGTGTCCTGCTAAGCAGGTATAATCTTGAACACAGTTCAAGCAGCGCTTATCACTATTCACTAATTACTAATCACTAAAAAATGAACTACATCAAACACCTAACCGGCTTCTTCGAAAAAGTAAGCGCCGATTACGACCTCAACCCAACCCACATAAGCCTCTATATGGCTATATTCCAATTATGGAACCAAAACCGCTTTCAAAATCCAATCAGCATTTCACGAGACGAACTCATGCGCATTAGTAAGATTGCCTCCACTGCAACCTACCACAAATGCATGAAAGATTTAACAGAAAGAGGATACGTGATTTACAAACCATCATTCAACCCGTTCAAAGGGTCAATTTTGGAAGTCTGCAACTTGGATTTTTACACCAAACCAGTTCCAAAAAAAGAACTAAAAAAGCATGCAACCAAGTCAAAAAATGACCAAGTCATTGAACAGGTTGATGAACAGGTTACTAAACAAGCTCTAAACAAGCATCAAACAAGCTCTAAACATGTACCTTATATAAACAATATAAACAATACAAACACTATAAACTTAGATAAGCAAGAAATTTCAAAAAACGAAAAAAAATCAATTTTTAGAAATTCAATTTTTGATGAGGTTCAAGAATCGGATTTAAAAGTTGAAGAAGAAAAAGAAAAAAAGTTGCGCGAAAAAAAGAAGAAAGTTGAAATTGAGAAATCAAAACCCACTCTCGAAGAAACCCAAATCTACTTCCTCGAAAAAAACTTCACCGAAATCGAAGCACAACGCTTTTTCAATTACTTCGAAAGCAACGGCTGGTTAGTCGGTGGTAGAACCAAAATGAAAGATTGGAAAGCAGCGGCAAGAAATTGGATGCTTAACGCAAAGAAGTTTACCAAAAATCAAATCACTGACTCAGCATTGTCATCTCGAGCGCAGTCGAGAGAATCTTTACTAGTTCCAAACCACCTTCACGTAACCAATCAAAAAAATTATGGAGAAGCACTTTAACACCATCAAAGACACTTTCGTTATCCAAAACGGAATCAAAGTCTACAACTTCAACTGGTGCTTAAACTACATCGAGTACCAAGGCAAAATCATCTACGGTCGTTATTTCAAAATTGAAGCCATCGACCACCAAACCATTCTCAAATTGGTAATTTATGCCATTCGAGACGAAAAAAAGGCTTTAGAGCTCGATTTAGACCTCAACAAAGGCATTTTGTTGTCGGGGCCAATTGGATGCGGGAAAACGTCAATTATGGCGTTAATTCGACCATTTTTTTACCACAAACACGACTACAAAATCAAGACATGTAGAGAAATATCATTCGAATTCGCAAAAAACGGCTTCGAATCACTTCATCATTACACCCAAAAAGAACACACGCAAACACGTTTAACCGGCTACTGTTTCGACGACTTAGGAGCAGAACAAAACATCAAACACTACGGCAACGACCTCAACGTAATGGCAGAAATTATCATTTCACGCTACGAAGATTTTGTGCAAAATCAATCCATCACCCACATCACCACTAACCTATCCGCCAGCGAAATCGAAGCCCTATACGGCAACCGCCTCCGCTCAAGGATGAGATCAATGTTCAACCTAATCACCTTCAGCAATGAATCCAGGGATAAAAGATAATTCCTTTTCTATCCAATGAGTTTGTCATACCGCGCGAAGCTAGGTATCTCCTACGAAGTAGGCTTACCCTTTTAAGCGAAGCTTAAACCGCAACCTTAAACCATTAACCCTAAACCCAAAACCTTTTAAAAATGAACAAACAATTAAACCATCGCCAAATAAAAACCATCCAAAACTTCTGGAACTGGTTCCAAGACAACGAACAAGCCATCTACAACGCTTGCAAACTAGAAATCAACAAAGACGAAGTACTCTTTCACCTTCAAAGAAACCTCAACTACGTTTCCAAACGAATAGAATATTTCATTACAAAACACCCACAAGATGAGAACAAATTAAAAGTCTTTTTAACAGCTCACGGTTACAGAAAACTATTCCCTAAAATGAAAGAGTTACAAGAAAAAACACCAATCCTAAACTTCTTCTCAATCCAAGTTTACATAACGCCATTAAATCTTGAAATCCCAACGCTACCAACCGATTTGTTAGAAGCTATACAAAACACCCAAATCAAGTTAGAAGATTACAATACTGCGACTAAAAAAATAATTTTGACATTGTATTGTAAGGAAAACAATTGGGAGTTGAATAAAAAAATAATGGAACGTTATGCTTATCTCTTATTGCTTTTCACTTTGGGTGAAATCAAATACAAAAAACACATAGAGGACTTCAATTACGAATTAATTCCTCATAACACAAACGGCTTGCTTTCACTCTCCGAACTCCCAGAATTCATAGACTATCTCGCAAAAATCAACTACAGTAGGAAGCTGAAAATTTTCTTTGAATGAGGAAAACCGTACAGATTCATGAAACTCTGTACGGTTTTCCGTAATTTATAGCTATAATTCAAACCCGAATCCTAAAACAAAAACATCCAAATCCTATAAACAAATAGGATAATTAATACAATTTGTTGATAATTATTTCGATTTATACGGTTTTCCTCATTCTTTATAGCCAAGTTTTTTTGTATTATTGTGTTCTAAACTATTTTAATGCTAATTAACTATTTCGATAACGCAAGTACTACAAAAGTTGACTCAAGAGTTCTTGAAGTTATGTTGCCTTATTTCAATGAGTTTTATGGTAATGCTTCAAGTAGTTATTTATGTGGAAAAAAATCAAAACCAACTATCTATAATGTTGGTAAACAAGTTCCAGAACTGATTGAAACAAAAACTAAACATTTTTACATTATTGCAGAAACTTACAAGTTTAATATGCATAATATAGAATACCAATAAATTATAAGCAGGATGGCTAAAAAACCCAAATTTTATGTCGTTTGGAAAGGAAGAAAAACTGGGGTTTTCTCTTCATGGGAAGATTGTAAAGCACAAACGAATGGTTTTGATGGAGCGGTTTTTAAATCGTTTGAATCTAAAGTACAAGCAGAAGAAGCTTTTCATAGTTCTAGTTCAAACTATGTGGGTAAAAATAAAAAGGTAATTAGCTCCCTTTCAAAAGAAGAATTAGCACTAATTGGTGATCCAATAGAGGATGCTATTGCTGTAGATGGGGCGTGGGATAACACCACAGGATTGGTAGAATATCAAGGTGTTTATCTTAAAACTTATGAAGTGTTATTTCATGTAGGTCCACTAGAAGATGGAACTATTAACATCGTTGAATTTTTAGCCATAGTCCATGCTTTAGCGTTATCTAAGCAATGGCATTGGAAAATACCCATTTATTCAGATAGTAAAATTGCTTTAGGGTGGATTAAAGAAAAAAAGGCTAGAACTAATCATCCTCCTAGTGAAAAGAACAAGAAACTATTTGAAATGATAGCTAGAGCTGAAAAATGGTTGGAAAGCAATACTTATGAAAACGAATTATTAAAATGGGAAACCAAAGCATGGGGTGAAAATCCTGCTGATTTTGGTAGAAAATAAAAACAATATGTCTGATAAACACACTACTATTTTAAAAGGACTAAATAACAAACAACTAGAAGCTGTCGTAAGCAATGCAAAAAGGATATTGGTACTCGCAGGTGCCGGTTCTGGAAAAACCAAAACGGTTATATCTAAACTTCTTTATTTGGTTGCAGAAAAAGGGGTAAAATCTTCTTCAATTTTAGCAATAACATTTACTAAAAATGCAGCAAATGAAATGATTGATAGATTAATTATTTCTAGTGATGCAACAAATACATATGAATCGTTTATTCAAAATAAATCAACTAAATCGTTACAAAAAGAAACTGAAAGAAGAAAGAGGGTTTTAGAGCAGCCTTGGATTTCAAATTTAACAATTAGAACATTCCATTCTTTATGTTATAAAATTCTTCGTGATAACGGCAATCCTGTTTTTGATAACAAATTCAAACTAATTACAGATAATTCGGCTGAGGAGGTAGATTTAAAAGCGAAAGATATTCTTGCGAATGAGAAACCTAAAGATATTATAAGTAAAATATTAATTCTTGCTTGTAAAGACAGAGATTATTTATTAAAATTAAAACGTTATATATTAGATTATTATGTTGAAAAGGTTTCCCTTGATAAGGAAATAAAAATTTATACTAACGAAGGACAAAAAACATATACTACTTTAAAAGGGGAAACTGTTAAATCAAAGTCAGAGCGAGATATTGCAGATTGGCTGTACAGACACAATATAAAATATGTTTATGAAAAAGTAACCAACTTCAAAGATTTCAATTTTAAACCTGATTTTTTCATTCCCCAAGCGAATCTTTATCTGGAACATGTTACAGATAAAAGCTATAAAATGGCGGATAAAGAAAGACAATTTATTGAAGGTGGAAAAAATTGTGTTGTTACTTACGAATCCATAATGAATAACTCAATCCTTTTCAATTTAGCAATGGAAAGGATTGTAAAAGGAAAAATTTCTGAAACAATTACTGAAGATGTTTCTCTGAATTATGAAGAAGAATTTAATCGATATCATAATAAAATAGATGAGTTTTTAAAAACAGTTATGCGTTTGCAGTCTATGATGAAAGGGGAAGATATTGAACCTTCAAGTTTACTAGAGAAATCATTAAAAAGCGAACATGAAAGAATAAGAGTTTTTTATGAACTTGCTATTCCAATAATCCAAGAGTACAAAAAATATTGTACTAATAAATCTTATGTAGATTTTGATGATTTAATAATTTTAACCGTAAAACTTCTTAAAGAGAATGAAGATGTTAGAGAACTTTACAGAAGTAAATTTAAGTATTTAATGGTTGATGAATTTCAAGATGTAAATGGATTACAAGTAAAACTATTAGACCTATTATTGAAACCTGATAATCAATTATTTTGTGTTGGTGATGATTGGCAAAGTATCTATGGTTTTAGAGGTTCAAACGTAGATTACATAGTTAATTTTGAATCACATTACAAAGATTGCGAAATACATAAATTAGATGTGAATTACAGAAGTACTCAAACAATTGTAGGCGCTAGTAATGAAGTTATAAAGCACAATAAAAATCAGATTAGTAAAGATGTTAGAGCATTCAACGAAATGCCAAGTAAGATTCAAATATACAGAGCCAAAAGCACAGAAGATGATGGTGTAGAATTTTTAATTGATAAAGTTCGACAACTTTATGATAGTGGCTTGGGTAAAGATGATATTCTTGTTTTGTATAGAAGATCTAAAATGTTTAGTCCATATTTAGAAGCTTTAAAACAGAATAGACTTTTTGTTTCCTCAAAAACTATTCATGCTTCAAAAGGGTTAGAAGCTAAAGCTGTTTTTATTATCGGATTAACCGAAGGTAATGGAGGTTTTCCTGATATTTGGCTTGATGATGCAATATTTAGAGTTGTAAAGGATATAAAATATGATATTTTACTTGAAGAAGAAAGACGATTGTTTTATGTAGCTATAACAAGAGCAAAAGATGAATTATTTCTTATAACTGAATTAGGAAACGAATCTTCATTTGTTGATGAAATTCCACAACATTTTTACCAAGTAAATAAACCAGTAATCAAGAACGCTGAAATACAAATTATTGTTTGTGGAGAGTGTAGGGCTACAGTGAATGAATCTGATAAGTTTTGTAGAAATTGTGGAAACAAACTTTCTAAAGACAATTCATGTAATTCTCATGAAAAAAAAGTTCCTAGTTATGTTGAAACGGCAAGATTAATTAACAAAAATGCCTATATGCCTTGGACAGATGAAGATGATACAAAACTTGAAGAACTTTATAAACAAGGTAAATCTAATGCAGAACTTTGTGATTTTTTTGGAAGAAATACAGGTGCTATTAATGCTCGAATCCAAAAACTTGAATTGGAAAAAAAGTATAATTTAAACTAATTTAGTAATAAAAAAAGAAAAGTTTATCCTGATTTTAAAGTACTTATGAACTTACCAATTTCGAATAACCTCCCAATACAAAAATTAGCATCTGTTTTTAACAGTACCTCAGCAACGTATAAATTTTATTGGTTGTTGGCTATTATTGAATTGTTAGAAGAAGGATACACCAAACAAGATAAAAGGCAACTTTTTGCAAGAATGATAAGTAATTCATGGTACACCGTAAATTATTTTCATGTATCGTTTGGGAAACAGGATAATATTCAAATGACGGTTGAAAACATTTTAAAAATTGAACAATTAACTATAGACGAGAAAAAACAAAATCTTAATTTACGATTAGAAAGGTCTCAAAATAAGCAAACCATCATTGAATTAATGCATTTTGACAAAAATGTACCACATTGGTTTTTGACACCTTGGTTGCCTAAGTTGCCTGATGAAACAGATGCTAATCATAAAAATCGTATCCATTCCGATTCTCAATCGTTTTTGAATGATAGTTTATATGCTTTGCATAAGCACTTTATTATTATTAATCCGTTGTGGGTGGAATATCTGCAAACAAATGCAAAAATTATAAAAGATTTCTGTTATTGGAATTTGACACTGTTTTTGCAAGTTAGAAATCCGAATGTTCCCGATATCCCCAATAAGTTGATTAAACCTGCTGTTCGTAGTAGTCTTACTTTACAGACTAATAAGTATTGGAAGAATGTTTTTCTAGAGCTTGGTTCTATTGATTGTGTTTTCACTAATCAAAAGTTGTATTTTGATGAAAAGAACTTTGCATTAGACCATTTTATTCCTCATAACTTTGTTTCTCATGATTTGATATGGAATTTATTACCTATTGAGAGAAGTTTTAATTCAAGTAAAAGTGATAAACTACCTATTTTTGAGAAGCATTTTGACAAGTTTTGTGAATTGCAAAAAGTAGCTTTTGAAATAAATAAGCTGCACAATGCAAAAAGCAAATTCATGGAAGAGTATCTATCTATTTTTCCTAGTATTGAAACTTTTGACAAAACAAAATTTTCGGAAACCATTCAACCTTTATTAACCATTGCCCATAATAACGGATTTTTATATTTGAATGAATAACCTAAATCCAAATAGTCACTTAACTGCTATTGAAAGAACATCTCTTTCATATCCTGCGCGCCTTTTGATTAATAAAAATAAAATGAAAGGCAGGATTTTAGATTTTGGATGCGGGATTGGAAAAGATGTAGAGCTTTTAAATAGTAAAGGTTATGATATAAAAGGTTATGACCCTTATTATTTTCCTACTTTTCCAACTGAAAAATTCGATACAATTTTATGCTTTTATGTTTTAAATGTACTACTTCCTGAAGAACAAGCCGAAGTTTTAATGAATGTTTCAAACTTATTAAAACCAAATGGTAAAGCTTATTTTGCAGTTCGAAGAGATATTCATTACGAGGGTTTTAGAGTACACAAAGTTCATAAAAAAGAAACCTATCAGTGCATTATTAAACTAGGATATAGTTCCATTTTTAAAAATGAAAACTGCGAAATATATGAATATCAACATTATACTACATTACATAAAGGAAATACTGATTTGAGTCCTTTTCTAGTTGGAGATGAAATTAGAGAATTAATAGTTGAAACAGCTACTGTGTTTTCTTTTTATGATAAGTTTCCAGTTTCAAAAGGGCATGCTTTAGTAGTTCCAAAACGTTTGGTTTCTAATTATTTCGAACTCACTTTAAAAGAGCAAATGGCTTGCTGGATTGTGGTAAATAAAGTTAAAGCTATACTTCAAGAAAAATACAATCCTGATGGTTTTAATATTGGAATCAATGCAAATGAAGCAGCTGGGCAAACCATTTGGCATTGTCATATACATGTCATTCCAAGGTATAAAGGTGATGTGGAAGTCCCTAGAGGAGGAGTTCGAGGTGTTATTCCAAGAAAAAAAGATTATTAATTTGAATTTTATTCAAACAATTTGGCTTTTTTTCAACAAAAACTAATGATACATTTCTTTTTCCTGCTTCAATACCAGGAATATAAGTTCAATCTAAATCAGAGATTTCAGCTAATTTTTCCTGAGAATATCCTTTTGACAATCTCAATTCTTTAACTCTTTGTCCGAATTTTACTTTAATATCTTCCATTTTACGAAGATGTGATTTAGTAGACAATTGTACAATAGACGACTGTCTACTAATTGTTAAGTAAGCTCATAAATAAGATGGGGTAAATGATTTGTGATAAGATTATTTATTAACACTAAAACCAAGTTAACAAGTTTATGTATATCGAAGATTACGGCGATTATCGCCGTTTTATGAACGTTTAGTAAATAAATATAAAAATTATTAGTCTAGTGAAAGATAATCTTATTTTTACTCCATGTTTTGTTGGAAATATCCATCATTAAAAGCGTTTTAAATACTTAGTGATGGATATTTTTAGCAAATCAAATCCAATAGTATGAAGCAGTTTTTTCAAAAAATAACCAAAAAGTATTTCCTTACAGTACTTCCAATTTTAAGTGTGTAGTTTCGCTCTGATAGAGTATAATTTAAAAAAAATATCAAAGTTGTTTTCAATTAGAATAGATAGAAAAATACTATTAAGATTTGAAAAAGTTGTATATATTTGACCATATTTACTTCTTTCAAATAGTCATTACATGAAAACATACGTAGCAGACATAATACCTAAAATTCAACAATTTTCACAGAAGCTTGATAACTTAACTATGCTGACTAATCAGCATTGGGTTATTCTTGACGATTTGACACAATCAAAAACTGTATATATTTTTAGAACTAATGGTGAGCTTTTAATATCAACTAATGGGAAAGTTGATAAAGCTAAATGGGAATATTTGGGGCATAACTCAATTCTGATTGACTTGAAAGAGCAATCATACTTATTTAGACACGGTTTCTTTGATGAGAATATATTGGCTCTAAAAGTCGATAGTAAAGACGAATATGCTGTCCTGATAAATGAAAGTAAGTATCAAGGCGAGTTAAATTCAATTTTAGCTGTAAACAATTTTTTAAATCAAAATTATATTGTTAATCCTGTTGTTATAAATAAACAATTAAATCAACAGAGTGGTACTACAAAGAATATTTCTTATGTTAGGGATGGTTACACATTTAAAATGGGGTCTTACAAAGAGTATACTGTTGAACTGACTAACGGAAAAATTTTTAATATTTACCAAAAAAAATCAAATGATAAATATTTCATATATTCACAAGATGAAATATTATTATTTCAAAACAAAGAAACATGTATAAAATATATTGAAGGACAAATATTTTGAAAGATGACTTTTTACTAATATTCTCTTATTGTTACAAAAAAATAATAATGATGAAATAAGTGAAATTTGAAAATCACATTTTTCTAAATAAATTGAATTATTAACTATTAAATTCTAATATAACCTATAAAAACTAAAAGATAATTATTAGATGAAGCTAAAGACTAGGGCATTAATGTAATCCATAATCCCGCTTTACGTTAAACACGGTATCACTCCCATCGGGGCTAATCATTAAGCTATAGGCTTTCTCTTGTTGTTTTTTTTTAACAGGAACGCTTCGCTGAAGTAGTTTAAACTAATACAATCAGCAATTTTTACAAATGATATCTTTTATAAAAAATTTCATTTTCAATTAAGAACGGAATTATTATCCCAATTCTAAAAACAAAACATTAGTTTGTTTGACGATTGAAAATACTTTTATCCTTTATTTTTCCAATTATCAAATGTTTTTTCAGTAACCGTATCACCTAATTTTTGATAATGGTTAACAGCATTTTTTCGACCTTTAAATTTGTTAACAGCCCATTCTTGTAAATCAAATTTAAAATCAGCAATGATTTGTTTTGTAGTTTTATCTTCTCGAAAATATTTTAAATTATTATTTTCATCTTCTGTTGAATGGTATTTTTCGAATTCATTTTTAGCATATTCAAATGCGGTTGTTTCTTCTAGCATTTTTTTTGTTCCTTCATCAAAAGATTGGAATACATTGTAATAAATAGCTATTTTTTGTAAATCCCTATAATTACCATAAAGAGGAAGTTTCTTCAACCAACTCACTAAATTTTGATCAGTTGGAGCAACATGGTTTCCTTTAAATCTCATATGTTGCCAGACATTTTCCCAATCTTTAATTCGATCTTCTGGAGTTTCTCTAAGAGGTGGAATGTTAATTACATGCTGAACAATTCTATCATAAAAGTCCGGTAATAAATCTTTTTTTAATTCAGCTATTGTTCTATTTGTGGCAAAAATGAGACGACATGTGATTTTAATTTCTTTATTACTTCCCAATCTACGAATCGACATTCTGTTTTCTTTGTCGGTTTGCAAAGCTTTCATAAGTTTTGCTTGAACCATTTTTGATAAATGATGTATTTCATCAAGAAACAAAACACCTCCATTAGCAGCTTCTAAAAGACCTATCTTATCAGAGTTAGCTCCAGTAAAAGCCCCTTTTGTATAACCAAACAATTCTGCTTCAGCTTTATTATCTTCATCAAAAGAAGCACAATTAGCTTGAATGAAAGATTCGTTTTTATGTTTTTTTACAGATTCATCTGCGATTTGCGATTTTCCAATCCCTCTTTCACCAATTAGCAAAATTGAAAATCCAGAATTGATAAAAGTTTCCATTTTACGATTCACTAGTTCTCGAGACTTGGATTTAGTTTCTTTGTAAATTTTAAAATTAGAGCCTATATCTGAAATTAAACTAGTAGGCGTTTGATGGATTGAGAAACGTTTAAATCTTTTGTCTAAAGAGTCACTTTTATCATCATAGGTTTTTATAAATTTGGTGTTTTCAGGTAATAGATATGATTCAGATAGAATATGCCAAACCACTTGAGTCTCATTACTACCCAATGATACATTAATTATTGGGTAAACGTTTTTATGATTTGAAAAATATTTTTTTATCCAATTGCCAAGTACCTCTGCAATTTGTTTTTCATTTCGTAAGTCTTGTATGGGTAATTCTAATACTTTAAGTTGATTCCCATAAATGTTTTTAAAATTGGAATATTCTTTTATCCATTTTATTTGTTCTTCAATAGGATAATGATTTATGTTTCTCCAAATGTTATTTTGAAAGTAAGAAGTTTTATTTGGGAAATTAGCTTTGACAAAATTAATTTCTTCCTCAATTTTATAACATATTTCTTCGTTTTCTAAAATAGATTCATACACTATAGATAAATCTAAATTCTTAATGGTTTCATCATACAAAATATTATTTTTATGCGAAAAGCGTCTACTAGAAAGGCTATCAAAAGCTTTTTGTGGTGCAATTAGATATATAATTTCATCAAAAACAAAACCATTCTTATTGTTGTGGTCAAATACATGGTTTAGTTCTACTTGATCTAATTTATCAAAATGAATTTTTTTCGGAATTCCATTTGTTGTATAAAACTGACTCAGAATATGCTTTAAGTAAGCAATGCCGTGTGTAGTATAATGCCAAGTAATATAAATATTTTTCATATCGTAAAGGTAAATAAATTATTTTTTTAGAAAAAAATTACTTTTATTTTTTATAAAAAAATATTTAAATTTCTTATAATCAATTGTTTGTGTTTTGTTTGTTTTTTTTGGTATAGTATTGGAACAAATTAATTTAAATCCTAATTCAATTTTTAACATGACAACTAAAATTTTAGACTTCAAAAAATCAGATCATTTCTTACACAGTCAATGGGATAGAACTATTGATGACCAGCTTCTCTATAAAATACTTCCATTTGTGGATTGTACGCTCTGTGAAAAAGATGTAGTGTTTGTAATGCCATCATTCCTAAAAAGGAAACGAGTTGTCAAAAATGATAAACTATGTCTGATTATTATAATTAAGCATAAATTATTGGTTACTGCTTATTGGTGTGACCATCCAAATTATCTTTTTAAGGAGAAAGAAAAAGCACATTTTCAATTATTATATTAATAAATTTTATAAAGATGAACAAAAAACCAAATCACAATGCGGATATCGTAAATCCAAACAAAGGAACTAAAGGAACTAATTCAACATATGATAAAAATCAAGGTAATAGAGGAAAACAGTTAAATCCGAATCAACAACAAACATCAAAAAAATAACTATAAAAATTAATCAAAATCAAAAACCAAAGCAGTATACCAGAAAACAACAATTCTTTAGAAGATTTTCAGTTGGATTTTAAAAAAGAAACTTATTTTAGCTCTTCAGACGATAGTGAAAATGACGATTGGTTAGATGATGATGATGATTTCTATTGTTATTTAGATATTGAGCCAATAGATGATAGTTTTGAGAGTTTTGAAATTGATAACTTTGAATAATAGAATATAAATGCACATCCTAAAAATAATCCACGGCTATCCGCCAAACTATAATGCCGGTTCTGAGGTTTACAGCCAATCAATTTGTAACGAACTTTCAAAAACACATAAATTATCGGTTTTCACAAGAGAAGAAAATGTGTATGCTCCTTGTTTTAGTATTAGAAAGGAACTGATAAATGATAATTTGACACTTTATTTTGTAAATAACCCCCAAGGAAAAGACGGTTATCGTCACCAACAAATGGATAACAATTTTGCTGATTTACTTAAAAAATTAAATCCAGATGTTGCGCACGTTGGTCATTTGAATCATCTTTCTACAGGTTTAATTGATGAGTTAAATACGTTGAAAATACCAATCATTTTTACACTTCACGATTTTTGGTTAATGTGTCCAAGAGGACAATTTTTAACGAGAAGTATTGGAACTGATAATAATTTCAAAGTTTGTAATAAACAAGAAGATAAAAAATGTGCTACAGATTGCTACAGTGTTTATTTTAGTGGTATAGTAGAAAATAATAATGATGAAATTGGCAATTGGCAAAATTGGGTACACAATAGAATGTTGGAAACCAAAGCAATCATTAATAAAGTAAATTTATTCATCGCACCTTCTAATTACCTGCGTGATAGATTTATCAATGATTTTAATGTTCCAGCGGATAAGATTGTTTATTTAGATTATGGTTTCCCAACGGAATACTTGACACAAACCGATAAATCAAAAGAAAAGACAGATTATACTTTTGGATATATTGGAACACATATTCCGGCTAAAGGGGTAAATATTTTAATTGAAGCCTTCAAACAAATTGAAGAGAAAGCAGCACTTAAAATTTTTGGAAGATCAAATGGTCAAAGCACAAATGCGCTAAAAGTGATGGTAAAAACTGCCAAAAATAAAATTGAATTTGCAGGAGAATACATTAACCATAACTTAGCAAATGATGTTTTTTCAAATGTGGATTGTATCGTGGTACCAAGTATTTGGGGCGAAAATTCACCATTAGTAATTCACGAAGCTCAAGCGTGTAAAGTACCTGTTATTACTGCTGATTTCGGAGGAATGAAAGAATATGTGCAACACAACATCAACGGACTTTTATTTGAACATCGTAATACAAAAGCTTTGGCTGAACAACTGAAGTTTGCTGTTTTAAACCCTGAAAAAATGAAACAATTGGGAGAGAAAGGCTATTTGTATTCTGAAAATGGTAATGTTCCTAACATACAAGAACATTGCATCGAATTAGAAAAAATTTACACAAATCATACATCCATTAAAAATGTTAATTGATACGAAACTATGGCGAGTAACCATAGACACCAATCCAGAAGATTGTAACTTAGCTTGTACCATGTGCGAGGAGCATAGTCCTTTTTCAACCTATATAAAAGAAAAATTGGGAGGTAAAAGACGTAGAATGCCTAAAGAGTGGTTAGAACCAATTTTCAAACAAGCGAAAGCACTAGGCGTTACTGAAATGATTCCCTCAA
>VFQM010002100.1_pt1 | contig 15573 bp, 14 predicted proteins | sample 3512391 | NCBI WGS metagenome assembly VFQM01 (sample SAMN10412369, study PRJNA504923) | tailings metagenome | isolation source: Replicate 1 from Balatoc abandoned mine | place: Philippines
CACCGGACGCTTGCCGTTGGTGGTAATGCCCGGCTTGGGCAGGGCAACGCCAATCAGACAGTCGCGGGTCACGATTTCGGCCAACTGGTCCTCGGTCCAGCCTTCGGTACCCTCGGGACGCACCGGCATCACGATATAGCGGGTTTTCTGATTTGCGTCAGCAACGCGAATCGTCACTTCAGACGGTAGCTGCATACCGAACTCGGCGAGCACCTGACGCGGCCAGCGCACCAGGCGACGGCGGTAGTTGGGGGAGCGATACCACTCGGGCGACTGCCCCAAAATCGGGCGCGGGTAGCACGAGCACAGCGAGCACACCACAACATGTTTCAGGGTCGGGGTGTCGGCCAGCACGCGCAGGTTGCAGTAATCGCTAGGCGTGCCGAACTGGGTCGGCGGGCTGGTTACCCAGTTCACGCCAACGGCCTTGCTGGCCTCAACGCTGTCTTCAATACAAAGCTTCTTGTACTCGGGGTCCAGCCAGGCCTTGGCAACCAGGCGCGCAGCCGGCAGCGGGCCGAGGGTATGAACATATTCTTTCCACACTCGGTGGTCTTCGGCAGAGAACAGGCCCTTCTCAATGGCCAGTTCGCGAACAGCCATTTCGAGTATCTCGAAATCGCTGACCTCGTCCACCATTGGGGCGGGTTTATGGTCGTGATCGTGATCGTGATGATCTGCTGACATTTCTAATTTCCTCTTGTCAAAAATTTCCTCGAGGCCGATCAGGCCTTTTCGAGATAGCGCTCCGGAATTTCCGTCTCCAGCGTATCAGCCTCAAAAGTGTCGCTGTATTCAGGCCACAGATCCTTCTGCGCAAACACAATGCTGTAGAACCATTCCACGTTCTCTTCGTTTCCAAAAGCCTCGTCCTCGGCAGCCGGGCTTTCGTACACCAACCGGACGATGGTACCTGTGACGCCGCGCGTGTACACCATGGTGCGAGAGTAGAATAGGTCGGGTATATCCTTGATCCGAACGCGGTCACCCTCTTTGAACTTAGGCTCACCCGCCATACCCTTGAAACACTGAGGATCGCCAATGCCGGTGGCCATTTTGGCGTGGTGGGTTCTATCCCAATGTGGCTTGTTACTCATAGCTCTTCACCTCTCGAATTACTTGTTCTTTGCAGGCACATACTCGCCCAGCCCTTTGCCGGACGCAACGCGCTCCCGCAGCTCCATGATCTTGTAGTGCAGCTCAGTCAGCGTGCAGAACTGCTTGTCGATCAGAATACGGGCGCACGTCAGCAGCCAGCGGCCGTAGTAGGGCAAGCCCAGATACACCGTTTGGCCAATATCACAGTTCTGTTTGCGGCGACGCTCTTCCGCAGTCCACACGCCGCGCCACGCGAAGCATTCTGCAGTGGCAAAGGTGTTCAATTCCCACATTTCCTCTTCCTTCTCGGTATATTCCAAGTGAATATCCGCCTCACCGCCGATGTCGTGCACGGTTCTCGTATAGGCCCTGAAGAGGGAATGATCGATCTCGGTGGGCGCAGGGGCATGGGTCTGCTTGTGCAGCGCCGGCTGCAGGAGCGCGACCGCGTTGATATGCCGATGCACCTCTTCTCTGATTGACGATGACATGGTTTTCTAGCTCCTCATTTAGATTACGAACAACTCTTGCGTGCACGTAATGCTCAATCAACATTTGCGAAAATGCAGGTTTGCTTCTGTTAAACCGAAGCATCAATGACTTGAGGTCTTTCGCGCGGCCCTGTTGTGCAATGAACACGCAGCCGCTTACAAGCCCTTGACGTCACGAACTATGACCGAATCAGTTATAGATTTCCAAGACATAATTTCGATGAGTTCTATAGGGCGTGGCTATACAAGCAAAGGGGGCATTCACAGCCGGCCGCAGGCGCCGCATAATCCTCCACAACCCTTGCGACACAATGGTTTCCGAGTTTTTTGGCCAGGCGCGGCCGCGCCTGAATGCGGCACAAATAGCCGCCTATTGCCGGTTTTCGCTTGAAAACCGCCCGTCGCGCCGTGGCGCGAACGCTTGCCGCGGACGCGGCAGCCGCGCATAGCGCGCCATCGGCGCGCACAAATGCGCGAGTCATGGCCGGCGCGCCAGGTAGGTGTAATAGTTGCAGGCGGCGAAGAACGTGCCCGCCTCCATCGCCTGGCGCTGCCCTTCCAGCCACTCATCGACCGCCATCCCCGGCAGTATCCCGGCGCGCTTGACATAGGGCACATAGGTTTCGGCAAAGGATCTGAAATAGCTGCCGCTGCCGATCTCGGCCACCGCATCGCCCCACGCCTCCACCAGCTCCAGGCCCTGATCGTGCAGCAGCCGGGGCAGGTCGCGCATGATCAACGGGTTGTTGAAGGTGGCTGTCGCCAGTGCGCGGTCCATCTGCTGGCCGAACGCATGGTCCGGCCAGGCATAGGTCAGCGACGAATAGTCGCCGTCGAAGATCGCCACCGTCCCGCCCGGGCGGACGACCCGCGCCATCTCGGCGAGCACGCCGGCCGGCTCGGTAGCATGGCTGATCAGGGTATGGGCGATGACCACATCGAAGGTCGCAGGCGGGAAATCCAGGCGGTGGGCATCTCCGACCTGGAAGACCACATGGTCGGACAGGTTTTCTTCCCGCGCGAAGCCGTTCGCGGCCTCAATAAAGTGGGCGCTCTGGTCGACGCCGTAGGCCAGGCCGGAAAAGCCGGGCCGCCGCGCCAGCATGCGCAGGGTCGCGCCCGTGCCACAGCCCACTTCGAGCACCCTGGCTTCCGCCGGCAACGCCAGCCGTTCGGCATACTTTTCGAACAGCCTGGCGAACACCGCATCCCTGGCCCGGCCCTCGAGCCGGGCGACAAGGCGGACGAGCGCCTCTTCATCGAGCTCGTTGACAAAACGGTGGGGGTCGCGGGCAGTCATGGCCAACCTCGTGGATCGGGTATAATTGCCGCCGTCGTCCACGGGCGGCAGAAAAAAAAGCCGCCCCATAAAGAGGCGGCAACACTACAACAACCGGCAATGGAGGCAATGCCGGATTGAGGACACTTGTAACATGTGCGATGGCGGAACTCCGTGAACCGCTATCGCACACCCGTCATTACCAGGACCGGTAGGGCAGGAACTTGCCGCTGATGGTGACCAGCACGCGGTCGCCATTCGGGTCGGGCTGACGGTCGATGTTCATCTTGAAGTCGATGGCGCTCATGATGCCGTCGCCGAACTTCTCGTTGATCATCTCCTTGATGGTTTCGCCATACACGTTGAGCATTTCGTACCAACGGTAAATCAGCGGGTCGGTCGGAATGACATCGCTCCAGGTCTTGGTCGGGAAGCGCTGCAGTGCAACCGAAATATCGGCGCCCATGCCGAGCGCCTTGGCCACTGCATCAGCCTGCGGCTTTTCCAGGTGGTTCATGCCAAGGCATGCAGAGCAGACAAATTCCGGAGCCATGCCGGCGGCAGCGGCGATGTCAGTCCATTTCAGGCCTTTTTCGAACTTGGCCTGAAGAATGGCCTCTTTCATTTCCACCTTGTTCATTACAGTTTCAACTCCGTTAGGTTTTTGCAGGTCAACCGGGCCGCCAAGGCGGCCCGGTCAGCGATCATGTATCAGGCTCAGACCACACCCATGGCCAGGAAGGCGCCGCCGGTCAGCAGGGCAGCCAGGCCACCGACACGCGCAACCAGCATGCGGGTCGCTTCGGACTTGGCAGCCAGCTTGTCCAGGGCAATCACACCGCCGGCGATGATGGCGTACTGGATCGCGGCAAAGCCGGCGAGGTAGGCAAGCAGCGGGGTGGTTTCGGCGCCGATGATGGACTCACCGTAGGCATAGCCATGCAGAATGCCGCTCACGGCGAAAATCGCGCTCAGGGCAAAGGCGCCGGGGAAGCGGCGGCTAACGGCCAGCACGCCGGCGATCACCACCGACAGGGCAACCAGGGTCTCGGACATCGGAATGTTGGCAGCACCCAGGTGCAGCACGGTGCCGGCGACGGTGGCACCGACGAACGCCAGCGGCGCCAGGAAGCGGGCCGAACCTTTCAGCGCAACGCTCAGCAGGATGGCCAGCACCAGGAAGGCAAAATGATCCAAGCCAATGATCGGGTGCCCAAGACCGGACAACAGGCCTTCGCTGAAGGTCTGCGGAGTCATGCCGCCCATGGGGTGGTGAGCAAGCACCGGGGTAGCCGCGGCGAGCAGCAAACCGGCGGTTACCGCGAAAGCCCCGCGTGAAATATTTTCGGGCATGTGTTCTGCTTTAATCATTGCAATTTCCTCGCTATTGACAGTTTGATACCTAAACCATTTCGGCGCTTTGCAAAAAAACCGCGGCAAGCGCGCACTACTCTAAAAAGCACTGGTCAATGTTTGTTGCGCCCCTGAAATCACGGCAAAGCCGCATGACAGGGCGCACAGTCATTGTTGTGCGTAACTATGCTTCATGCGACTATAGTTTTCCAAGACTAATTTCCGATGAGTTCTATAGGGATCGGCTATGGACAGAAATCTTATTTTCCCGCGCTCGCTACGCTACTTAATGGCGGTGGCAGAGTACCAGAGCTTCACCCGTGCGGCCGAGGCCCTGTATGTTTCGCAGCCCACCCTGTCCCAGCAGATCAAGCAGCTGGAAGACCTGCTCGAAGCCCAGCTGCTGGACCGCAGCGGGCGTACCGTGCGCCTGACCGCCGCCGGCGAGGTCTACCTGCAGCACGCACGGCGCGCCCTGGTCGAACTGAATGCCGGCAAGCGGGCCATCTATGAACTGCACGACCTGAGCCGCGGCTCCCTGCGCCTGGGCATGACGCCGATCTCGGATTACCTGGCCACGCCCCTGCTGGACCAGTTCAACGGCCGCTACCCCGGCATCACCGTCAGCACCCTGGAAATGCCGCAGGGCGACATCGAAACCGCCCTCGCCGAGGACCGTGTCGACATCGGCATCGCTTTCGGCAGCGCGGCTTCGTCGAACGTGTTTTCGGACGAAATCGACACCCACATCATGTTCATCGAGTCGCTCAACCTGGCCGTGGGCAAGAGCCACCCCCTGGCCGGGCAGGAAAAGCCGCTGGGCGGCGAAGTGCTGGAAAGCGAGCCGCTGGTGCTGTTCCACCCCGATTATGCCCTGCGCCGGCACATCGACGTGTACTGCGCCGAGCAGGGCATCACACCGCGCATCGTGATGGAGGCGACCTCGCTGAGCGTGATCATCGAAATGGTGCGCCGGGGCCGGCTTGCCACCATTCTCCCGCAGACCATCGCCCACGCACAGCACGGGCTGCACTCCATCCCCCTGCAGCCGGGGCTGCCGCGCCACACCATCAGCCTGATCTGCCGCAAGGGCGCCTACAAGAGCCCTGCCTGCCAGGCGTTCGGCGAACTGGCCGGCGAATGGTCCGCCGCCAGATGCCAGCTGGGCGGCATCCAGCCGCTCAAGCCCCTTTCCAGGGCGCCGGCAGACTTCGACGGGCAGCCTGCGTCGGACGAAACGGCGGCGCAAAAAGTCACGCCCGGCGCCTGAGCGAAGCCGGCCTGCCGGGGCCTCAGGGCACGGCGACGATCACCCGGTTGCGTCCTTCACCCTTGGCGCGATAGAGCGCCTCATCCGCCCGCCTGACCAGGGCGTCCTCCCCATCCCCTGCGCGATAGCCGGCCACGCCGAAACTGCAGGTCACGGCCCCGACAGCGGGGAAGGCCTGCGCCTCGATCAGCCTGCGCAGCTTTTCGGCAAGCTGGCGCGCGCAATCCACGTCGCAGTTCGCAGCCAGGACGGCGAACTCTTCCCCGCCCAGGCGGGCGAGGACATCGGTCTCGCGGATATTGCCGGCGATCAGTCCGGCCAGCCGCACCAGCACCTCGTCGCCGACGGGGTGGCCGTGGCCGTCGTTGATGCGCTTGAAGTGATCGACGTCGAAAATCACCAGCGACAAGGGCACGCCATAGCGTGAACTGCGCGCGATCTCGCCGTGCAGCACTTCCTCGAAGCGCCGGCGATTGCTCGCGCCGGTCAGCGGGTCGGTCGTGGCCAGCAGTTCCAACTGCTGTTCCGCTCGCTTGCGCGCGGTGATGTCCCGGGCGATGCCCACGGCATGCCAGCCGCCCCTGACCCTGACCGCCGACAGGGAAATTTCGATGTGGGCCTGCTGGCCGTCCTTGCGCAAGACCGTCAGCTCGACCGTCTTGCCGGCGAACTCGCCGGGGCCGTCTTGCCGGATTGACGCGAAGTCCTGCTCCAGCCTGTCCCTTTCCTCGCCCGGCATCAGCACGTCGCGCAGGTCGCGGCCGAGGATTTCTGCCTCGGCGTAGCCGAAAATGTCCTGCGCGGCCGGATTCCAGAACGTGACCCTGCCCGCCGGGTCGAGCATGACGACGGCGTCGTGCGCATGGCGGGCGATACTGCGCAGCACGTTCTCGCGCTCCTCCAGTTCCGCGGTGCGCTCGCGCACCAGCTGCTCCAGTTCGTCGCGTCCGCGCATCAGCACCTGCTGGGCTTCCTTGATCTCGCTGATGTCGGTGCGGATCGACACATACTGATAAGGCCGGCCGGTCTCGTCCAGAAATGGCACGATGGTGGTGGAAATCCAGTACCGGCTGCCATCCTTCTTGCGGTTGCACACTTCGCCCTTCCAGATGCTGCCCGCGATGATCGTGTCCCACATGTCCTTGTAGAAGCCTTGCGGGTGCACGCCCGATTTCAGCAGGCGATGATTCTGCCCGAGCAGTTCCTCGCGGCCGTACTGGCTGATTTCGCAGAACTTGTCGTTGGCGTAGATGATGTTGCCGCGGGTGTCGGCGATGCTGACGATGTTGTGCTGGTCCGCGGCGAGCTTCTGGTAGCCCAGCTGTCGGTTGGCTTCCTGAAGATCGGTCGCGGCAATCGACATTTCGCCGACCAGCCGGTCCATGCCGCGGCGCACATAGCGCGCAATCGCCGCCGCGAGCAGGGCCGCGATCATGCCCAGCACAACGATCAGCCAGACCGACCGCCTCTGCAGTTTCTGCAGTGCTTCGGCCTTGTGGTGGCTGCCTTCAATCTGGCGCTCCAGCATCGCGTTGAGGGTGCCCATCATGTCTTCCTGCGCCGGGATGGCCCGCCCGACCAGCAGGGCGATCGCATCCTCGCGGCGCTCGGCCAGCGCCAGCATGACTACCTCGTCCACCAGCGCCAGGCTGACCGCCGCCTGCCTGCCCTGCTCTTCCAGCAGGGCGCGCGACTGCGGATCCCGCTCGAGCCGGAGCAGCTGGCTGCGCGCCTCGATGAAGCGCCCGGCCAGTTCGCCGAAGCGCAGCATGTGCTCGTCCCGCTCGAAGGGGTCCGTCACCGTGGCGATGTGGTAAAGCTCGACCGAGCGCTCGCGTGCCGACTGCAGCATGCGGAACTGCAGTTCCATGGCAAGCTGGTCGCGGTAGACGATTTCATCCAGCGCAGTGCGCGCCTGATGCAGCGCAAGCACGGCGAACAGCGAAGTGCCTGCGATCAGCGCCATGACGGCGATGAACCCGGCGCGCATGATGCGCCCGGAGCGCTGGATGGCGCTGCTGTCGGCACCGGTATGTGTCCTCACGATGGATGCTTTGGCTGTTGTTCGTATTGTTTCTGCAGCCGGCCCGCGCCAGCTGCATTGCACATGCCGGCCATTATCGCCCAAGTTTTGCCCGGCCTTCATATACGAGGCCGGCGCCGAACGGCTTGCGGGTTTGCTTCGGCGGGCGCCGGGTTTTGAGTTTTCACCCGGGCACGCTAGCCTATCGCCATGACTACCGTAGCCATCGCCCCTTCCCTGCTCGCGGCAACCGTGCAGGATCTGCGTCGCCACGCCCCGTTCTCCGAAATGGAGGCGGCGCACCTCGAATGGATGGCCGGCCGCCTGCAACTGGCCTATTACCCGGCCGGCGCTGTCGTGCTGGAGCCGGATGCCGGCATGCCGCAGTGGTTCTATGTGGTCAAGCAGGGCTCGGTGGAAGCCGGCGGCGCGGCCGAGGACAGCGTGATCAAGCTGCTGGCGGGGGAGTGCTTCCCGCTCGGCGCGCTGCTCGCCGGACGCCCGGTCGCCAACCAGTTCCGCGCGGCCGAGGACAGCTTCTGCTACCTGCTCGCTGCGGCGGATTTCCACGCCCTGCTGGAACAGAGCGCGGTGTTCCGCGACTTCTGCACGCGCCGCATCGCCAGCCTGCTGGAGCAGTCGCAGAAGGCGGTGCAGTCCGAATACGCCCTGCGCCAGGACGAGGACAGCCGGCTCGAACGCAGCCTCGCATCCATATTGAGCCGCGCGCCGGTGAGCGTGCCCCGCGGCACCCCGCTCAGTCTCGCCCTGCAGGCCATGCACGATGAACGCGTGGGCTCGGTGGCGATCACCGACGAAGCCGACCGGCCGCTCGGCATTCTCACCCTGAAGGATGTGCTGTCGCGCGTGACCCTGCCCGGCCTGTCCCTGGAAACGCCCATAGAAAAGGTGATGACCGCCGAGCCGATCGCCCTGCCGGCCGGCGCCACCGCGCGCGAGGCGCTGCTGATCATGGCGCGGCACGGCATCCACCACCTGCTGCTGGTCGCCGACGGCAGGCTCGCCGGCGTGATTTCGGAAAAAAACCTGTTCGCGATCAAGCGCATGAGCGTGCAGGGCGTGACCAACGCCATCGCCAATGCTGCGGACACCGAGGCGCTCAAGCGCGCCGGCCGCGACATCGCCGCGCTCGCGCACAGCCTGCTGGCGCAGGGCATGCAGGCGGAAACGCTGACCGAGCTCATCGCCACGCTGAACGATCACCTCACCCGCCGCCTGATCGAACTGGAAACCGCCGCCTGCGCGCTGCCGACAGTGCGCTGGTGCTGGATGGCGCTCGGCTCCGAGGGGCGCATGGAGCAGACGCTCGCCACCGACCAGGACAACGCGCTGATTTTCACGACCCCGGGCGATACCGATGCCGAGGCAGTACGCGAGAAGCTCATCGCCATGGCGCGCCGCATCAACGAGGGGCTGGATGCCTGCGGCTTTCCGCTGTGCAAGGGCTTCATCATGGCGAGCAATCCGAAATGGTGCCTGAGCGCGGAGGAATGGCGCAGCCAGTTCTCGCGCTGGATCGACGCCGGCGGGCCGGAGGAACTGCTCAATGCCAGCATCTTTTTCGATTTCCGCCCGCTGTACGGCGAGGAGGCCCTGGCGGCCGAATTGCGCGCCTGGCTCGCGGCGAAAATCCAGGGCAATCCGCGCTTCCTCAAGCAGATGACGCAGAACGCCCTGCGCAATGTGCCGCCTCTCGGCCTGGTGCGCGATTTCGTGCTGTCCGAGGACGAAATGCACCCGCACACCCTCGACCTCAAGCTCAACGGCTCCATGCCCTTCGTCGATGCCGCGCGCATCTTCGCGCTGGCCAGCGGACAATCCGCCACCGGCACCGCCCAGCGCCTGAAACAGTCCGGACAGGCGCTGCGCATTCCGGGCGAGGAAGTCGACAGTTGGGTGCAGGCCTTCCATTTCATCCAGCTTCTGCGCCTGCGCCACCAGCACGGTCGGGAACGCAAGGGCCTGGCGCCGGACAACCACCTCAACCCGGACACGCTGTCGGTGCTGGACCGCCGCATCCTCAAGGAAGCCTTCCGCCAGGCGCGCAAGCTGCAGGCACGGCTGGCGCTCGATTACGAACGCTAGGCTCGCACGGTGATCTGGCCCTTTTCGCGCCCCCGCATCGCACTCCCGCCAGACGCCGCCAGTCGGCTGGCGGCGCTCAAGGCCGCGCCCCGAGCGAAACCGCAACCCCCCCTGTCCGAACTGCGCTGGGTGGTGGTGGACGTGGAAACCGGCGGACTCAATCCGCACGTCGACGCGCTGCTGTCGATCGGCGCCGTCGAAATCCGCGACGGCCGCCTCAAGCTCGGCCACAGCTTCGAGGCCGGACTCTTGCAGTCAGCGGTCACTTCGCATGAAAACATTCTCGTGCACGGCCTCACCCACAGCCAGCAGCTCTCCGGCCGGGCTGCGCGCGAGGCCCTGCTCGACTTCGCCGAGTTCGCGGCCGGCGACCCTTTCGTCGCCTTTCATGCCGGCTTCGACCGCACCGCGCTGCAGGTCTCCATGCAAAGGGAGCTGGGCTGGAGTTTCCCCGGCCGCTGGCTGGACGCCGCAGTCATCGCCCCTCTGCTGTTCCCGCGGCTGGCGGGGGAGTGCCGCTCGCTCGACGACTGGCTGCATGCTCTCGCCATCGAGAACTTCGCCCGCCACAGTGCTGTGGCCGACGCTGCCGCCACTGCCCAGCTCTGGCTCATGCTGCTGGACGCTGCCGCCGCCCAGCGCATCGACACACTCAAGGCGCTGGAAAACCTTGCCGGCGCGCGCAAGTGGCTCGCCACATAAGTTCAGCAGCTACTAATAAACTGTTTGTGTTGTGCATTTTTAGACCAAAGCGCAAACTTGCGCGGTGCAAGCCGCATGGCTGCGCATAACTAGAAGACCAACCCTCAACTTCACGGAGGAACCATGCAACTCACCGACAAGCATCGGGAGTACTGGGGCAAGAACCTGCGTCTTACCGCCGTACTCCTTGCAATCTGGTTTGTCGCCACGTTTGTGGCCATTTACTTCGCTCGAGAACTCAACGAAATCGTCATCCTGGGCTTCCCCCTCGGCTTTTACATGGGGGCGCAAGGCGCACTGATCATCTACGTCCTGGTCATCTGGTTCTACGCCCGCTCGATGAACAAGCTGGACCAGGAATACGGCGTCCAGGAAGGGGAAGAATGACATGAGCGCACTGACCCAATCACAGTTTTTCAGCCAGCTGAAGAAGTACTACACCTTCTACACCGGCGGCTTCATCGCCTTCGTCATCGTGCTGGCCATCCTCGAACAGATGGGTGTGTCCAACCAGGTGCTGGGCTACATCTTCCTGTTCGCCACCATCGCCCTCTACGCGGGCATCGGCATCATGTCGAAGACCGCGGACGTGGCGGAATACTACGTTGCCGGACGGCGCGTGCCCGCGATCTTCAACGGCATGGCCACGGGCGCGGACTGGATGTCCGCCGCCTCCTTCATCGGCATGGCCGGCACCCTGTACCTCGCCGGCTTTGATGGCCTCGCCTTCGTCATGGGCTGGACCGGCGGCTACGTGCTGGTGGCGCTGTTCCTCGCGCCCTACCTGCGCAAGTTCGGCCAGTTCACCATTCCGGACTTCCTCGGCGCGCGCTACGGCGGCAACATTCCCCGCACCATCGGCGTGATCGCCGCCATCATCTGCTCCTTCGTCTACGTGGTGGCGCAGATCTACGGCGTCGGCATCATCACCGCCCGCTTCACCGGCATCGAGTTCCAGTACGGCGTATGGCTCGGCCTAGGCGGCATCCTGGTGTGCTCCTTCCTCGGCGGCATGCGCGCGGTAACCTGGACCCAGGTGGCGCAATACATCATCCTGATCATCGCCTACATGATCCCGGTGGTGTGGCTGTCGCTCGCCCATACCGGCAACCCCATCCCGCAAGTGGCTTACGGCCAGGCCCTGCAAAAGGTGACGGCGCTGGAAAACGAGCTCAACGACGCCACCACCGTGAAGGGTGCGGCGGAAGCCTCGGCCCGCGCCGCGCACAAGGCCAAGCAGGATGAGTTCGAGGGCAAGCTCAAGGCCCTCGACGAAGCCGTCACCGCAGGCCAGGGTGACGCCTTCCTCGCCGCCGAGCGTGCAGCTGCCGGCAGTCCCGCAGACTTCCCGGCCGACATCGCCGCGCTCAAGGAGAAGTGGAGCAAGGCCGCGGACGGCCACAAGAAGGCCAGCGGCGCGGTTTCCGCACACGCCACCGCCTTCGCCGGCAAGGGCGCCGAGAAGAAGCTGCTGAAGGACAATCCGAATGCCAGCGCGGAAGAAGTCGCCGCCGCCCAGGCCGAGGACGAAGCCGCCTCCGACGTCAAGCGCCGCAACTTCATGGCCCTGGTGCTGTGCCTGATGGTCGGCACCGCTTCGCTGCCGCACATCCTCATGCGCTACTACACCACGCCGTCCGTGCGTGAAGCGCGCAAGTCGGTGTTCTGGTCGCTGTTCTTCATCTTCCTGCTGTACTTCACCGCACCGGCGCTGGCCGTGCTGGCCAAGTACGAGGTGTACTCCAACCTCGTCGGCACCAGCTTTGCCTCGCTACCTGCCTGGGTATCGAACTGGGCGGCGGTGGATGCGACCCTGATGAAGATCGCCGACATCAACGGCGACGGCATCGTGCAGCTGGCCGAAATCACCATCGGCGGCGACCTCATCGTGCTGGCCACGCCGGAAATCGCCGGCCTGCCGTACGTGATCTCGGGTCTGGTGGCTGCCGGCGGTCTGGCCGCGGCGCTGTCCACCGCGGACGGCCTGCTGCTGACCATCGCCAACGCCCTGTCGCACGACGTCTACTACAAGATGCTCGACCCGCACGCCTCCACCGTACGCCGTCTGACCGTCGCCAAGACGCTGCTGCTGGTAGTGGCCGCGATCGCCGCGTACACCGCGTCGCTCAAGCCGGGCAACATCCTGTTCCTGGTGGGCGCGGCGTTCTCGCTGGCGGCCTCGGCCTTCTTCCCGGCCCTGGTACTGGGCGTGTTCTGGAAGCGCGCCAACAAGCTCGGCGCCATCCTCGGCATGCTCGCCGGCCTCGGTGTCTGCATCTACTACATGGTCATCACCTACGAATTCTTCGGCGGTGTAGCGGCCAATGAGTGGTGGAGCATCAAGCCCATCGCAGCGGGTGTGTTCGGCATCCCGATCGGCTTCCTCGGCGTGATCATCGGTTCGCTGATCTCTCCGGCGCCGGCCAAGGAAGTGCAGGAACTGGTCGACCACGTACGTTACCCGAACCTGGAAGGCAGCGTCAGCACCCAGACATCCTGAGTGCGGCATCTGCCGCTCCCCTGCCCAGCAGGGGAGCGCAAACAACAAGGCCCACGTTTGCGGGCCTTGTTGTTTGCGGAACGGGCGGAATCAGTCGATGTGCGCGACCAGATGATGCAGGTCCGGCCGCTCGGTTTCGCGAATGAAGACCTTGGCCCGCTGCGGGTCGAACTGCGCCAGCTGCTCGGCCGTGCGCTTGACCTGGTCGGGATCATGCAAGTGATGGTAGGCCATGCCCAGCGCATACCAGGCATGGCCGTTCATGGGCTGCAGGCGTGCCGCATGCTCCAGCGCCCTGGCCGCCTCCTCATGGTTGCCAAGATGCGCATACGCCATGCCCATGCCGTACCAGGCGCGGTCCTGATTCGGCGTCAGCTCGACCGACTTTTTGAAGGCATCGATCGCCTTCTGCCAGGCGCGGCCCTTGTCATGCACGAAGCCGAGGTTGAACCAGGCGTCGCCGTTGTCGGGATCGCGCTCGCATACGCGCATGAGCCAGCTTTCCGCCCTGGCGAAATCGTCCAGTTGCGCGTACATGAAGCCGATCAGGTGCGCCAGCCGCATGTTGCCCGGCGCCGCCGCATAGGCCTGCTCGTAGGCCTGGATCGCCGCCGACTTCCGCCCCAGCATCTCCATCAGCCACGCGCGCGCTTCCCAGCGCCATTGGTCGTAGTTCATTGCCGTCCTTGCACGGGAAACAAGCCTCCGATTTTCAGCCAGGCGGCCGTCGAGGGCAAGTTACAATACGCAAAAACGGAGAAGACATGGCACAAACAGAAATCCTCATACTTTCCAGCGTGCGCCTGCTGGTCGAAATCGCAGGCTACTCGCTGCTGGGACAGGGCCTCTTGTACATGCTCGCCGGCGCCAAGCGCGACCAGAACATGTTCTACGGCATCCTCAAGACCATCACCTCGCCCGTGATCCGCGCCACGCGCTTCATCACGCCGCGCTTCGTGATCGACGCGCACATTCCCTTCGTCGCCTTCTTCCTGCTGTTCTGGATCTGGATCGGCGTGTCCATCGCCAAACGCTACGTCTGCCTCACGAACGGTTTGCAGTGCTGAGCGGCTTGACGAAAAAGCCGAGAACGGGTTTAATTGCACGCCTGACCGGCCTCGCCGGTCATTCTTTTTGCCATGATATAGCGGCAAAGGCCAGGTAGCTCAGTTGGTAGAGCAGCGGATTGAAAATCCGCGTGTCGACGGTTCGATTCCGCCCCTGGCCACCATATATATCAAGGGCTTGCATGTGAATACAAACTGCAAGCCCTTTTCATTTGTGTAATTCCTGTGTAATTGAGCCAAACAAAGCCCACCAACTCCCCCGCCCAATAGCTCAGTGTTGCGTGGGTGCAATTCATCTGTTATGGTTAAATCGTTATCTGAACTCCGGCTAGTCTGGGTAGTAGGATTTCTCCGGGGCGCTTCGGCGCCCCTCATCATTTCTAAACTCCCATTAAAGCCAGACTATTCCATCCGGATCATTATTGGATGCAACCCTGCAAAGAACTGGCCCCAGTCGATCAAAATACTTGTGGCCCCCTTTCTTGCGCATGTAACTGTTTGGGCTCAAACGCTGATACAGCAAAAAAGCCGCCAAGTCAGCCGCTTGGATAAAGAACGAATGACCAGAATCCCGAAAATTCGGATCGTCAACTATCCTTGCCAAGGTCAAATTGCGATAGCCGCCCCCTGCCAAATTGGGTACAGGGTTGTAATGGCGCATTGATCTGAGTAATTGTTGCAGTCTTTTATTGCTCGTGGCGTCTGGAAAGAGCAGCCCTCGGTCGTCAGGGTTTGCTGGCCCTGCAAAGTTTCTATGAGACAGGGTGTTTTCAAATCTCTGTATGAGTGCCTTCCAAGCCATTTCAAAGACTTGATACCCCGCTTGCTTGCCTTGCTTATCAACCACGATGTTGATGACATTCATGTCCGTTAAGTTTGCAATCTGACCCGAGAAGGCCCTAAGGATAGTGAGTCGATCTTGCCGTTTAATTCGAACGAGATCACCTGGGCTTGTTATGAATTTAGCGGCATGAATTTCTTCTCGTAGCTTGAGGCCGAAAGATGCTCGCATCCTACGTCTAAAGGCAATCAATTCATTCAAGTAATCACCCCAACGGAGCTCATGGATCACCAACCCGCTAAGGACAAAATACCGTGTTGGGGAATTGACCAAACCAGGATCGCCACTTTCGTCGACATACATCAGATACATAAGATCACCCCAGCTTGTACCTTGTTTCTAATTTTTCCATTGCTGCTCTAATATGCTCACCGTTCTGGTGGGCATACCGTTCCACCATCGCCAGAGTTTTGTGACCGCTGATCCGTTTCACTGTTGGTAGGTCTACGCCAGCTTGCACCAAGTGAGTGATGGCGGTATGGCGCAGGGTGTGCCTGACTACTTGGTCGGGGTCTAGACCGGCCGCTGCCACCACGCGCCGGAAGGGTTTACGAATATCCATTGCATGACCCGATACCGCCCCTGGTGAAGGAAACAGCCAAGGGCTTCCGGGCGGAATCGCAGCCATATAACCCGCGAGAAAATCGGCCAGATGTTTTGTTATTGGCTGTTCTCTGGCCCCTGCCTTGGCCTTTGGGATATAGATGACGCGGCGCTGCACGTCTACATGCTCTCGGCGAATGGAAAGGATTTCCATTTTGCGCATGGATGTTTCTAGGCCAATGACAATAAAGGGATAGATGATGGGGCTTGCGTCAGCCTTGGCACATTCGACCAAGCTAG
>VFQM010002101.1_pt1 | contig 15566 bp, 13 predicted proteins | sample 3512391 | NCBI WGS metagenome assembly VFQM01 (sample SAMN10412369, study PRJNA504923) | tailings metagenome | isolation source: Replicate 1 from Balatoc abandoned mine | place: Philippines
CCGCCACCGTGCCGCCCGACGAAGCCCCCGCCCACCCGCGCTCGCGCACCGAACTGTTCACCGCTTTCACCTGGCTCGCCCTGCAGGGCTTCGGCGGTGTGCTGGCCGTGGTTCAGCGCGAACTGGTCGAGAAGCGCCAATGGCTCACGCGCGAACAATTCATTGAAGACTGGGCGGTCGCGCAGATCATGCCCGGCCCCAACGTGGTGAACCTCTCGATGATGATCGGCGGGCGCCACTTCGGCCTCTCGGGCGCGCTGGCCGCGCTTGCGGGCATGTTGCTCGCGCCGCTGGCGCTTCTGCTGCTCATCGCCACGCTCTACAGCCAGCTCGCCGCCCTGCCCCAGGCGCAAGGCGCGTTGCGCGGCATGGGCGCGGTGGCGGCCGGTCTGATCGCAGCCACCGGGCTCAAGCTGGTGGGCGCGCTGCGCAAGAACGTGATGGGCATGGCCGCCTGCGTGGCTTTTGCTGTGGCCAGCTTTGCGGCCGTGGCCATGCTGCGCTGGCCACTGGTCTGGGTGCTTCTCGGGCTGGGCACAGCCGCCTGCCTGTGGGCCTGGCACCGGCTGGCGCCGGCCCGCAGCGCCGAAGGCTGACATGAGCGCACTGCCCATCACCGTCGACTGGCTCGGCCTGTTCCTGCACTTCCTCACGCTGTCGCTGCTGGCCGTGGGCGGCGCCATCACGGTTGCGCCCGACATGCACCGCTACCTCGTCACGCAACACGGCTGGCTCAGCGACGCGCAGTTCACCGCGTCGATCGCGCTGTCGCAGGCCGCACCGGGGCCCAACGTGCTGTTCATCGCCCTGCTGGGCTTCAACGTCGGCCTCAACGCGGCCGGCGGCCCGCAAGCCGGCGCCATGGCCTGGGCGCTGGGCCTGCTCGGCGTGCTCACCACCATGGTGGCCATCCTGCTGCCGTCATCGGTGCTCACCTACACCGCCACGCGCTGGGCACACCGCAACCGCGAGCGGCGAGCGGTGCGAGCCTTCAAGGCCGGCATGGCCCCCATCGTCATCGCCTTGCTGATCGCCACCGGCTGGCTGCTCACCGCCGCGCACGACGAGCCGGCACGCGACTGGCGCTTGTGGCTGCTGACGGCAACGGCAACCGTCATTGTGTGGCGTACCCGGCTGCACCTGTTGTGGCTGTTGGGCGTGGGTGGGGTACTGGGAGCGCTGGGCTGGGTTTGAGTTTGCGGCCCACCCACAAAGAAGGCGGCCCGAGGGCCGCCTTGGTCTGACAAGAGTCGCTGCGCTCCGCGATCAGGCCTTGCGCTGACGGCGCGAGGCCGCTGCGACGCCTGCCAATGCAAGACCCAAAAGTGCCAAGGTACCCGGTTCTGGTACCTTGCCCGTAACCTCGCGACCAATCTTGAGCACAACCGCATCCGCGAAATCCTCGAAGGTTGCGGCCGTCTGAAGGAAGGCATTGCTGCCGCCCACAATATTGTTCTGATAAAAGGCGGCAAGTCCCGCTTCGCCAAGGATCGCCAAGCCGTTCACCGTCTTGGTACCACCTTCGCCAACCGCAGCGATGGCCAGGAACGCATCGCGGGCCGCCGCAGTGTCGTCACCACTGTTCTCTGCCCCGTCTCCCGAAACGTCGATAACCCAACGTGCCGCCTTGAAACCGTTGCTCGAAAAATCTGAAGCGACAAAGTTGATTGCGCTGCCAGGCCCTGTAGTGCTGTTGTCGAAGGCACGCGATGTGGCTGCAATCGCATCGGCAAAGGCCTCTGCAGAGGCCTCGTCGAATATGTGTGTCCAGTCCACGAGCTTGCTCTGCTGTGTACCAGACGACCATTCAATGTAGGTGACCGCGATACCGCCGGTGATCGTCGCGATGTTGGACTGGATGACGCTGTCGTAGAAGGCGTCGATATATCCCTGCTTCTGCAGGTTGTACTCGGACGTACTCACGCTGCCGGAGACATCGACCAGCAACGCCAACTCCAGACCGACCGCGACCGCACTGGCCGATTGATGCGCCCCCAGCGCGCCGGCCGCAATGGCCAGACCCGCCAGGACTTTCTTCAGTTTCATGTTGACCTCCTCGTCCGGTTAAAGGAACACCCCGCGGTGTGGCGAGGCCCCAAGACACTGCGGTGCAGTGCTCGGCGAGGTAAATAGCATCAGGTGTGCCAGATGTCACACCTTGCGCATGTTTTTGATTCTGAAGGGAATTTTTTGGTGCTACGAAGGGCGCCCTTCGACACCTGTCAAATACCCCGACGGAGTATGGGTATCGCTCAACGCCCGATCGGCAGGTAGTCGAACCCCATGCGGCGCACGAACGCCGGGTCGTAGAGGTTACGCCCGTCCACGATCAAAGGCTGCTTCAGCCGTTCCTTGATGAGGTCGAAGTCGGGGCTTCGGAATTCTTTCCACTCGGTCACGATGACCAGCGCGTCGGCGCCTTCCAGCGCTGCGTTGGGCGATTTCGCGTAGCTCACGCCCTGCGTGCCCTGCAACACACGCTGGGCTTCTTCCATGGCGGCCGGGTCGTAGGCGGTGATGGTGGCGCCCGCGGCCAGCACCTCTTCGATGAAGCTCAGGCTGGGCGCCTCGCGCATGTCGTCGGTGTTGGGCTTGAAGGCCAGGCCCCACAGCGCGATGTGGCGGCCTTTGAGGTCCGCCCCCAGGCGCTGCTTGAGCTTGCGCGCCAGCACCTGTTTCTGCGCGTCGTTGGCGGCCTCCACCGCCTTGAGCACCTTTAGCTCCAGGTTCGCATCGCTGGCGGCGGTCTTGATGAGCGCCTTCACGTCCTTGGGGAAGCAGGAACCGCCGTAGCCGGCACCCGGATACAGGAAGTGGTAGCCGATGCGCGGATCGGCGCCGATGCCCTGGCGCACCATCTCGATGTCGGCGCCCAGCTTCTCGGCCAGGTTGGCCAGTTCGTTCATGAAGCTGATGCGCGTGGCCAGCATGGCGTTGGCCGCGTACTTGATGAGCTCGGCGCTGCGCACGTCGGTGACGACCAGGCGCTCGCGGTTGCGCTGGAACGGAGCGTAGAGCGCACGCATGAGGAAGATGGCTTGCTCGTCGCTGGCGCCCACGACGATGCGATCGGGCCTCATGAAGTCCTCGACCGCGGCACCCTCCTTGAGGAACTCGGGGTTGGACACCACCGCATAGGGCGTGCTCACGCCGCGCGTGGCCAGTTCGTCGGCGATGGCGGCGTGCACCTTGTCGGCGGTGCCCACCGGCACCGTGCTCTTGTCGACCACCACCTTGTAGTCGGTCATCAGGCGGCCGATGTTGCGCGCCGCGGCCAGCACGTACTGCATGTCGGCCGAGCCGTCCTCGTCGGGCGGGGTGCCCACCGCGATGAACTGGATGGTGCCGTGGTTGACAGCGCGCGCCACGTCGGTGGTGAAGTGCAAGCGCCCGGCGGCCACGTTGCGAGCCACCATCTCCTGCAGTCCGGGCTCGTAGATCGGAATGCCACCCGACTCGAGGATGCGGATCTTCTCGGGATTGACGTCGAGGCAGAGCACGTCGTTGCCGACTTCGGCCAGACAGGCCCCGCTGACGAGGCCGACGTAGCCCGTCCCTACCACCGTGACTTTCATGCTTCCTGCTTCCTCTGGGTCATCCCTCAGCTTCGGGGACGGCGCATGATAGCGGCAGCGGATGACGAAACTGCCCCGCACCGGCCTCCCGCAGCGCGCTACAGCAGGGGGCGCAGTTCTCGCGCCGCGTCCGCCAGCGTCGGCAGACAGTCGGCCACCAGGCGAGCTTCATCCATGCGCTGGGGTGAGACCACCACATTCAGGGCCGCCAGCGTGCTGCCCTTCATGTCCCTGAGCGGTACCGCCAGCGCCAGGACCCCCAGCTCGTGCTCTTCGCGGGCCACCGCAAAATCGTCTCGGCGTGCCTGCTCGATGCGCGTGCGCAGGGCCTTGGGGTCGACGATGGTGTGTGGCGTGAGGCGCTGCAGTTCATGGCCACGCAACCAGGCATTGAGCGCCTGGGGTCGCATCGCGCCCAGCAACACGCGCCCCGTCGAGGTGGCGTGTGCGGGCAGCCGGGTGCCCAGGTGAAGGCCGTACGGGAGCAGTCGCTGGGCCTGGGGCGACGCGCTTCGCGCCACGATCACCACCTCCAGGCCGTCGAGAACCGCCACCGAAAACGACTCACGAACCATTAACGCCAGCCGGTTCAGGGTAGGCTGCACAAGGCGGGGCAGACGCGACGACGCGAGGTAGCTGCCCGAGAGGCGAAGCACTTTCGGCGCCAGCCAGTAGTGGCTTCCGTCGGTCTCGAGATAGCCCAGGTGCGCCAGCGTGAGCAGGTGGCGCCGGGCCGCCGCCCGGGTGAGGCCCGCGCGTTCGGCTGCCTGCGTGGCGTTGAGGCGCTGGCGCTCGGTGTCGAAGCTCTCCAGCACCGCCAGGCCCTTGGCCAGGCCCTCGATGAAATCCACCCGGGCGATCGGCTTGTCGGTCATGCGCGGCGCTGCAAAGTTTGCGCGATCATCGCACAAGGTGGGCGATGATCGCGCACAAGGCGCGGCAAACCGTTGAGCAACCGCCTTGCGCACCCTAGCCTCAGGGGATCGCCAGAACCCCGGAGACAGAACCCATGCGAACCCAGGTCGCCATCATCGGCGCCGGCCCGTCGGGCCTGCTGCTCGGCCAGCTGTTGCACAAGGCCGGCATCGACAACGTGATCATCGAGCGCCAGAGCGGCGACTATGTGCTGGGTCGCATCCGCGCCGGCATCCTGGAGCAGATCACCGTGGATCTGCTGGTGGAAGCGGGTGTGGGCGAGCGCGTCAAGCGCGAAGGCACGGTCCATCACAGCATCGAGCTGGTCTACAAGAACACGCGCCACCCGATCGACGTGACCGGCCTCACCGGCGGCAAGGTAGTCACCGCCTATGGCCAGACGGAAATGACGCGAGACCTGATGGAAGCGCGCGCCGCCGCCAACCTGCCCACGGTCTACAGCGCGGCCAACGTGAGCGTGCATGACTTCGACGGCACGACGCCCATCGTGCGCTACGAAAAGGACGGCCAGACCCACGAGCTGCAATGCGACTTCATCGCCGGCTGCGACGGCTTTCACGGCGTGTGCCGCGCCAGCGTGCCACAGGGCGCCGTCACCGAGTACGAGAAGGTCTACCCGTTCGGCTGGATCGGCGTGCTGGCCGACGTGCCGCCGGTGTCGCCGCACGCGGTGGTGTACGCCAACAGCGAGCGTGGGTTCGGGCTGTGCTCCATGCGCAGCCTCACGCGCAGCCGCTACTACGTGCAATGCCCGATCGACGACAAGGTCGAGCAGTGGAGCGATGACCGCTTCTGGGATGAGTTGCGCCGCCGGCTCGACCCGGCCATGGCCGAGGCCATCGTCACCGGCCCGAGCATCGAAAAGAGCATCGCGCCGCTGCGCAGCTTCGTGGCCGAACCGATGCGTTTCGGGCGCCTCTTCCTCGCGGGTGACGCCGCGCACATCGTGCCGCCCACCGGTGCCAAGGGCCTGAACCTGGCGGCGAGCGACGTGAAGTACCTCTCCAGCGCCTTCATCGAGCACTACCGCGACAAGAGCGACGCCGGCATCGACCACTACTCGCAGCGGGCGCTGGCGCGGGTCTGGCGTGCCGAGCGCTTCAGCTGGTGGCTCACCTCGCTGATGCACCGTTTCCCCGACACCGGCGGTTTCGGCCAGAAGGTGCAGGAAGCCGAGCTTGAGTACCTGGTGAACTCCGAGTCGATGTCGCGTTCGCTGGCCGAGAACTACGTGGGCCTGCCGCTGAACTTCGGCGAGCGCGCCACCAGCTGACCCGTCGCGCGGCCGCCGCGATCGAGCGCCTGGCGCGGCTGTCGCGCATTTGCGGGCCGGGGCCATCGGCGCGGGCTACAGTCGTCGCGTCCATTGCCACACCGTCGCCCCATGCCCACCCGCTCCCCCAAGCCGCTGCGCGGCGTTCGCGTGCTCAGCCTGGCGCTCAACCTGCCCGGCCCCGCCGCCCTGATGCGCCTTCGTGCGCTCGGGGCCACCTGCACCAAGGCCGAGCCGCCCGGGCGCGACGGCGGCAGCGGCGATCCGATGGGGCAGTACAACCCCGGTGCCTACGCGCAACTGCACGACGGCATCAAGGTCATCACGATCGACCTGAAGTCCGATCGCGGTCAATCGGCCTTGCAACGCGAACTGGCCCGTACCGACGTGCTGCTCACGTCCTTTCGCCCGTCGGCGCTGCACAAGCTCGGGCTGTCATGGCCAGCGCTGCGCAAGGCGCATCCCGCGTTGTCGATGGTGGCCATCGTTGGCGCACCGGGCGCACGCGCCGAGGAGCCGGGGCACGACCTCACTTACCTGGCCGATGCCGGGCTGGTCCCCGGCCTGGAATTGCCGGCCACGCTGTTTGCCGACATGGGCGGCGCGCTCATGGCGGCCAACGCCGTGCTGCAGGCAGTGCTGCTCCACCGCTCCACCGGCCGCGGGAGCTTCCACGAGGTGGCCTTGTCGGATGCCGCCGCGTGGCTGGCGCTGCCGCGCACCTGGGGCCTGACCCAACCGAAAGGCGCCGTCGGTGGCGCCCACGCGGGCTACCGCATCTACCCGTGCCAGGACGGGCGGGTGGCCGTGGCCGCGCTGGAGCCGCACTTTGCGGCTGCGCTGTGCGAGGCCGCGGGCGTGCCGATGAAGGGCATGGCGACGATGTTTTCCGCCGGCACGCACCAGGCCATCGCCGACTTCATGGGCGGGCGCACCCGTGCACAGCTCGACCGGCTTGCCGTGGAACGCGACATTCCCCTTCACACGCTGGCCTGAGCAGCCGCGCGCTGCGGCCGATACCCGATCAGGCGCGCGCCGCGGCGGTCTTGTACACGCCGCAACCCACGTAGAGGTCGTCGACCTTCACCACGTAGGACATCTTGGCCTGCACCGCGCCCGAGGCGGGGTTGACGATGTCGTACTCGACCCAACCGGGGCCGGCCTCGGCCTGGGCCACGATGGATGCGAGCAGTGCGTTGCCATCGACACCGGCGATGTCCTGCACCCGGCTGCCCACCTTCTCGGGCTTGCCGCCGAAGGCGCGGTACACGCCCGCCGCATCAAGTGCGAAGACGTACATGTCGCGATCGTGGAAGCCGCGAGATGGATCGGTCAGGTCACGCACGAAGGCATCGCGCGACGCCTGGCGGCGGTGCGCGAGCGCCTTGTCGACGAGCGCCATGGCCTCCTCGGCCGTGCCCTGCTGCAGCATGAAGCTGGACACCGCGCGGGCCAGGTGCGCAGCGCGCTGCTCCAGCAGGTTGGCCTGTTGCACCGCGCGCTCCACCATCTGCGCGTTGTGCTGGGTGATCTGATCGAGCTGGCTCACGGCGGTGCTGATTTCGCTCAGACCGGTGCTCTGCTCGGCACTCGATGCGGAAATCAGCGACATGTTGCTGGCCACGCCACGCACGCCATCGACGATCTGGGCGATGCTCTGGCCGGCGGCGCGGATCTGCGCGGCCCCGGTTTCCACCTGCTCGCGCGAGGCTTCGATCAGCGCGCGGATCTGGCGCGCCGAATCGGCCGAGCGCTGCGCGAGGTTGCGCACCTCGCTGGCCACCACCGCAAAGCCGCGGCCCTGCTCGCCCGCACGTGCGGCTTCCACCGCGGCGTTGAGCGCGAGGATGTTGGTCTGAAACGCCAGGCTGTCGATCACGCCGATGATCTCGTTCATCTGCGCGGCCCGCTTCTGGATGCCTTCCACCGTCTCCACCGCCTGGCCCATGGAGCCGGCACCGTGTTCGGCCACGTCGCGTACCTGCGCCGCGCGCCGGTCCGACTCGCTCGCGGTCTGTGCGTTCTGCGCCACCGTGCCGGTGAGTTGCTGCACGCTGGCGGCGGTCTGTTCCAGGTTGGCTGCCTGTTGCTCGGTGCGGTCGGCCAGTTCGCGGTTGCCGCTGGCCAGGCTCTGGCCGGCATGCGCCACCAGGGCGGAGTTGCTCCGCACCTCGGCCACCATGGCCGAGACGCTGCCGATCATGCGGTCCAGCAATCGGGCCAGTTCGGCCATCTCGTCACTGCCCTCGGCGTGGATGTGAGCGCGCAGGTTGCCGCTCGCTGTTTGTGACATGACGTCGAAGACGCGCTGGAACTCGCCGACGAAAGCGGCATGAAAAGCCGCCATCAGGTAAACCAGCAACGCGCCACCCACCACCGCCACCGGCCACAGCGGCCAGGCGGGCGCGAGCGCGGCCAGGGCCATCATGGTCGGCATTGGCCACAGGGCGGCCAGCGCCAGCACCGTCAGTTTGCCGCCGAGCCGCAGGCGGCGAAGCAGGCGTTCGGCGGGTCGGATCAAGGGGTTCGAGATGGTCATGGGCGTGGAGCGGCCGGGTTCGGGACGTTCCAGCAAGCTTAGGTAGGGATCACGCGGGCGGTGGGCGGAACAACGCCCCCAATCCCCCCCAGTTCCGCGGCGAAGCTCGAAAATGTGCGCATGGACACGACACGACTCATCAAACTCACGGCCGACCCGGCGGGAGAACCGGACACCGACCGCCCCCGCCCGGAACGCCTGGTGCGCGGCAACCCCCTGCGCGAGACCTGGAACCGGGTCGACGACGCGCTGGCGGCCGGGCGTGTGTATTGCGGCGTGTGGCGCTGCGAACCCGGGCGCTGGCGGATTGCCATGGGCCCGAGCGAGCGCGAACTCTTCACCGTGCTGAAAGGCCGCTGCCGCGTGCACGATGCCAGCGGCGGCTTCGAAGAGGCCGGACCCGGTGAAGCCCTCTACCTTCCACCGGGCTTTGCCGGCGAATTCGAGGTGCTGGAGCCACTCACCAAGACTTACATGATCGCGGAGTGAGCCCCGCCGGCCACGGGCTCAGGCCACCTGGGCCTGCATTGCGCCAAAGGCTCGCACAACCTCGGGTGGCGCCTGCACCAGCTCGACCAGCACGCCCTCGCCCGCGATCGGGAATTCATCGCTCGCCTTGGGGTGCAGGAAGGTGATGTCGTGGCCCGCGGCACCCTTGCGGATGCCACCGGGTGCAAAGCGAACGCCTTGCGCGGTGAGCCAATCGACGGCGGCGGGCAGGTCGTCGATCCACAGGCCGATGTGGTTGAGCGGCGTGGTGTGCACGGCGGGCTTCTTCTCCGGGTCGAGTGGCTGCATCAGGTCCACCTCGACCTTGAACGGGCCGCTGCCGATGGCGCAGATGTCCTCGTCGACGTTCTCCCGTTCGCTGCGGAAGGTGCCGGTCACCTCCAGGCCCAGCATGTCGACCCACAGCTTCTGCAGGCGCTGCTTGTCGGGGCCACCGATGGCGATCTGCTGCACGCCAAGCACACGAAAAGGACGGGAAGAAGCGGTCATGGTCAGTGAATGCCCTGGGTGAAATGGGCCGCTGGCTCCAGCGACCAGACGGTCGCTGGCGGCAGGTTGGCCCACACGGTCTTGACGCGCCGCCAGCGCCAGCCCGGCGGCAATTGATCGAACGGGCGCACGTGTCGCGCGGCGTAGGTGTACTGCAGCAGCCGCGCGTTCGGCATGCGCTCCAGCAGCGCCAGCATGGCCTTGACACAGCGCCGCCCTTCGTCGCGCGGCATGGACATCAGCGGCAGCGATGACACCAGCATCAGCGAGGCAGCGGGCGGCAATGGCAACAGATCGAGTCGCGTGGCGCAGGCGTGCTGCACCTCGGCACTGGGGAAGCGTTCGCGCAGGTGACGCACCAGGCCCGGGTCGCGTTCGATCACGAAAAAGCGGTCAGGCGGTGGGCCCAGCGCTGCCAGCGCCTGGGTGACGGCCCCGGTCCCGGCGCCCACTTCCAGCAGCAATTCGGGGCCCACGCGGGCCACCTCGCCCGCGATGGCTTGGGCAAGCGCCTTTGACGCCGGGGCGATGGCCCCGACACGCCGGGGGTTTCGCACCCAGGCCAGTGCAAACGCCAGACCCCCGAGACCCTGACCACGTCCATCCGCCATGTGCGCCGCTCCGTGAAGCTGTGGAGGCCGCAGCGTAACCGAGTGCGGGCCGCTTGTCGCGTGAGCGGATGCAACGGGCCACCCGGCCGCTGCGGCACTCACTCGAACTCGACGATGGGCTGATCCACCGCGAGCGACTCGCCCTGCCCGGCCAACACCTTGGCCACCACGCCATCGGCCGAGGCAAAGAGCACGTTCTCCATCTTCATGGCCTCGATCACGGCCACGCGCTCGCCCGCCTGCACCTTCTGCCCCGGCTGCACAGCCACCTGCACCAGCAGGCCCGGCATGGGCGACAGAACGTACTTGCTCATGTCCGGCGGCGCCTTGAAGGGCATGAGGGCGTGCAACTCGGCCATGCGCGGCGAGACCACCATGGCCTCGATGCGCGTGCCGTTGTGCTGCACCACCAGCGCCAGCGGATTGCGCGGCGTGCCGCGCTCCAGCTGCGCGGTGAACGGTTGCTCATTGCACTGGCCGCTGATCACCACGTCGTTGAGCCGCGAGGGGCTCTGGATCGCGTAGCGTTTGCCGCCCACCATGACCACCGCGGCGCCGATCTGGCCCAGGATCTCATCCACATGCACCGGCACCTGGCGGTGCGCACCGGCCTTGTCGAGCACGATCACCGTGTAATCGTGACCGACTTTCACGCCATAGCCCGGCAACTGGCCGGAGAGCCCGGCCGCGCGCTCGCGGCTCTTGCGGCGCACGAAGGCAGCGAGTGCCACCAGGAAATCGGGGTCGTCGTGCGGCACGTCCTCGGCGCGGAAGCCCTGGCCATAGTGCTCGGCGATGAAGCCGGTGTTGAAGTCGCCGGTGACGAACTTCGGGTGCGCCAGCAGCGCGGCCTGGAAGGGAATGTTGCTCTGCACACCCCGGATCACGAAGCCATTGAGCGCCTCGCGCATCTTCGCGATCGCGTCATGGCGGTCTTTGCCGTGCACGATGAGCTTGGCGATCATCGAGTCGTAGTACATCGGGATCTCGCCGCCGTCCTGCACGCCGGTGTCCACGCGCACCCCATGGCGATGCTGCGTGTCGGCCTGCCACATGCTCTGTGGCGGCGGCGTGAAACGCACCAAGCGCCCCGTGCTGGGCAGGAAATTGCGGAACGGGTCCTCGGCGTTGATGCGGCACTCGATGGCCCAGCCATCGCGCTTCACGTCGGCCTGGGCCAGCGGCAGCTTCTCACCCGCCGCCACGCGGATCATCAGCTCCACCAGGTCGAGCCCGGTGATGCACTCGGTCACCGGGTGCTCCACCTGCAGGCGGGTGTTCATCTCCAGGAAGTAGAAATCCTGGTTCTTGCCGACCACGAACTCCACCGTGCCCGCGCTCTGGTACTTCACCGCCTTGGCCAGCGCCACAGCCTGCTCGCCCATGGCCTTGCGCGTGGCCTCGCTGATGAAGGGCGACGGCGCCTCCTCGATCACCTTCTGGTGGCGGCGCTGGATCGAGCACTCGCGCTCGTTCAGGTAGATCACGTTGCCGTGGGCGTCGCCCAGCACCTGGATCTCGATGTGACGCGGCTCCTGGACGAATTTCTCCATGAACACGCGGTCGTCGCCGAAGCTGTTGCGCGCCTCGTTGCGGCAGCTCGTGAAGCCCTCGTGGCATTCCTTGTCGTTGAAGGCCACACGCAGACCCTTGCCACCGCCGCCGGCGCTGGCCTTGATCATCACCGGGTAGCCGATCTTCTGGGCGATGGCCACCGCCTCCTCGGGCGTCTGGATCGGCTCGTTGTGGCCGGGGATGGTGCTGACCTTCGCCTCGTTCGCGAGCTTTTTGGACGCAATCTTGTCGCCCATGGCCGCGATCGAATAGTGCTTGGGGCCGATGAAGATCAGCCCGGCCTCCTCGACCTTGCGCGCGAACTCCTCGTTCTCGGACAGGAAACCGTAGCCGGGGTGAATGGCCTCGGCGCCCTTGTCCTTGGCGGCAGCGATGATCGCGTCGCCGAGCAGGTAGCTCTCGCGCGACGGCGGTGGGCCCAGGCGCACCGCCTCGTCGGCCAATTGCACGTGGCGCGCTTCCTTGTCGGCATCGGAATACACCGCCACGGTGGCGATGCCCAGCTTCTTCGCGGTGGCGATCACGCGGCAGGCGATCTCGCCACGGTTGGCAATCAGGATCTTCTTGAACATGGTCTGTGTCTCCGGCCCGATCAGAGGGGAATGTTCCCGTGCTTGCGCCACGGGTTCTCGAGCTTCTTGTCCTTGAGCATCACCAGGCTGCGGCAGATGCGCTTGCGCGTCTCGTGCGGCAGGATCACGTCGTCGATGAAGCCGCGCGCGCCCGCCACGAAGGGGTTGGCGAAGCGCGCCTTGTACTCGGCCTCGCGCGCGGCCAGCTTCGCCGGGTCGCCCTTGTCCTCGCGGAAGATGATCTCCACCGCGCCCTTGGCGCCCATCACCGCGATCTCGGCGTTCGGCCAGGCGAAGTTCACGTCGCCGCGCAGGTGCTTGGAGGCCATCACGTCGTAGGCGCCGCCGTAGGCCTTGCGGGTGATCACCGTGATCTTGGGCACGGTGCACTCGGCGTAGGCGTAGAGCAGCTTGGCGCCGTGCTTGATGATGCCGCCGTACTCCTGGCTGGTGCCGGGCATGAAGCCGGGCACGTCCACAAAGGTGACGACCGGAATGTTGAAGCAGTCGCAGAAGCGCACGAAGCGCGCGGCCTTGATGGAGCTCTTGATGTCCAGACAGCCCGCCAGCACCAGCGGCTGGTTGGCCACGATACCCACCGTCTGGCCGTCCATGCGCGCAAAGCCGATCACGATGTTCTTCGCGTACTCGGGCTGCAGCTCGAAGAAGTCGCCGTCGTCCACGATCTTGAGGATCAGCTCCTTCATGTCGTACGGTTTGTTCGGGTTGTCGGGCACGAGCGTGTCCAGGCTCAGCTCCATGCGGTCGATCGGGTCGCCACTGGGGCGCACCGGCGCCTTCTCGCGGTTGTTGAGCGGCAGGTAGTTGAACAGGCGGCGCAGCATGAGCAGCGCTTCGACGTCGTTCTCGAACGCCAGGTCGGCCACGCCGCTGCGGGTGGTGTGGGTGATGGCGCCACCCAGTTCCTCGGCCGTCACCTCCTCGTGCGTCACGGTCTTCACCACCTCGGGGCCGGTGACGAACATGTACGAGCTGTCCTTCACCATGAAGATGAAGTCCGTCATGGCCGGGGAGTACACCGCACCGCCTGCGCTGGGCCCCATGATCATGCTGATCTGCGGCACCACGCCGCTGGCCAGCACGTTGCGCTGGAACACGTCGGCGTAGCCGCCGAGCGAGGCCACGCCTTCCTGGATGCGCGCGCCGCCCGAATCGTTGAGGCCGATCACCGGTGCGCCGACCTTCATCGCCTGGTCCATCACCTTGCAGATCTTCTCGGCGTGCGCCTCCGAGAGCGCGCCGCCGAAGACCGTGAAGTCCTGGCTGAAGACGAACACCAGGCGGCCGTTGATCATGCCGTAGCCGGTGACCACGCCGTCGCCGGGGATCTTGTTGTCCTGCATGCCGAAATCGGTGCAGCGGTGTTCGACGAACATGTCCCATTCTTCAAAGGTGCCTTCGTCGAGCAGCACCTCCAGGCGCTCGCGCGCGCTGAGCTTGCCCTTGGCGTGCTGCGCCTCGATGCGCTTTTCGCCGCCACCCAGGCGCGCGCGGGCACGTTTGTCTTCGAGCTGTTGCAGGATGTCTTGCATGGTTCTTCTCCGGAGGAATCGGTCGCCGTTCAATCAAACAGCGCGAGCAGTTGCCGCGCCGCGGTGCTGGCGGGCAGTTGCCCGGCCAGCACTTGTCGGGTGGTGTCATCGAGTGCCGAACGCACCGCCGGGTGCCCGCGAAAGCGCTGCTTGAGGCCGGCGTCGATGCGCTCCCACATCCACGCCTTGGCCTGGCGTTGGCGGCGCGCGGCGAGCTCGCCATTGGCGGTCTGCAGCGCACGGAAGCGTTGGATCTCTGCCCAGAAGCCGTCGATGCCCTGGGCCTTGAGTGCGGAGAGTTGCAGCACCGTGGGATGCCAATGCGCGGTGTCGTGCGCAGCGTGCTCGGGCCGGCCGTGCTGGCCCAGCAGGCGCAGCGACGACGTGATGGTGGCGCGCGCGCGTGTCGCGGCGTCCGGGTCGATGTCGGCCTTGTTGATCACCACGAGGTCGGCAATCTCCATCACGCCCTTCTTGATGGCCTGCAGGTCGTCACCGGCGTTGGGCAGCTGCAGCAGCGCGAAACAATCCGTCATGCCGGCCACCGCCGTCTCGCTCTGCCCGACGCCCACGGTCTCGACGATCACCACGTCGTAGCCCGCGGCCTCGCACACCAGCATGGCCTCGCGCGTCTTCTCGGCCACGCCCCCCAGCGTGCCGCTGCTCGGGCTGGGGCGGATGAAGGCGCGCTCGTCCATGGACAGCCGCTCCATGCGCGTCTTGTCGCCCAGGATGGAGCCGCCCGACACCGTGCTCGACGGGTCGATGGTGAGCACCGCGACGCGCAGGCCCTGCGCGATGAGATGCAGGCCAAGCGCCTCGATGAAGGTGCTCTTGCCCACGCCGGGCACGCCGCTCAAGCCCAGACGAAACGCCTTGCCCGTGTGCGGCAGCAGCGCGGTGAGCAATGCATCGCCTTGCGCGCGGTGGTCGGCGCGCGTGGATTCGAGCAGCGTGATCGCCTTGGCCATGGCGCGGCGCTGCGCCATGCCCTGGCCTTGCACGATGCCCTCGAACAGGCCTTGCGGTGTCAAGCCAAGGCTCAAGCCAGCGCCTTCTTGATCTGCTCCAGCACGTCCTTGGCGCTGGCGGGGATCGGCGTGCCCGGGCCGTAGATGCCCTTGACGCCAGCTTCGTACAGGAAATCGTAGTCCTGGCGCGGGATCACGCCGCCCACGAAGACGATGATGTCGTCGGCGCCCTGCTTCTTGAGCTCGGCAATGATCGCCGGCACCAGCGTCTTGTGGCCCGCGGCCAGCGTGCTCACGCCCACGGCGTGCACGTCGTTCTCGATCGCCTGGCGCGCGCATTCCTCGGGCGTCTGGAACAGCGGGCCCATGTCGACGTCGAAGCCGAGGTCGGCGAAGGCGGTGGCCACCACCTTGGCGCCGCGGTCGTGGCCGTCCTGGCCGAGCTTGGAGATCATCACGCGCGGGCGGCGGCCGTGCTGCTCGCCGAACTCGGCGATCTCTTTCTGCAGTTGCGCCCAACCCTCGGCGCTGTCGTAGGCGGCGGCGTACACGCCGGTCACTTTCTGGGTGTCGGCGCGGTGGCGGCCGAAGGCTTTTTCGAGGGCATCGCTGACTTCTCCCACGGTGGCGCGCAGTCGCACGGCGCGGATGGCAAGGTCCAGCAGGTTGCCCTGCCCGCTTTCGGCCGCCGCGCTGAGTGCGTCGAGCGCGGCCTGCACCGCGGCGCCGTCGCGCGCGGCGCGCACCTGTTGCAGGCGCACGATCTGTTGCTCGCGCACCTTCACGTTGTCGATGTCGAGGATCTCGACCGCGTCTTCGTTCTTGAGCTTGTACTTGTTGACGCCGACGATGACGTCCTTGCCCGAGTCGATGCGGGCCTGCTTCTCGGCCGCGGCGGCCTCGATCCTGAGCTTGGCCCAGCCGCTGTCCACCGCCTTGGTCATGCCGCCCATGGCATCGAC
>VFQM010002102.1_pt1 | contig 15563 bp, 10 predicted proteins | sample 3512391 | NCBI WGS metagenome assembly VFQM01 (sample SAMN10412369, study PRJNA504923) | tailings metagenome | isolation source: Replicate 1 from Balatoc abandoned mine | place: Philippines
ACAGCGTGCAGGCCTACCTGCAGGGCAAGCTCACCACGTTGGCCACGCTGCGCGCACTGGGTCTGCGCGATGGCCGGCTGGCGGCCTTCGTGCTGCTGCAGGTGCTGTTGCTCGCGCTGCTGGCCAGCGCCGCGGGCGTGCTGCTCGGTGTGGCGCTGGCGCTCGCGGGCGCGCAGCTCGCGGCCGATCGGCTGCCGGTGAGCTTTTTGCTGCAGGGCCTGTGGCAGCCCGCGCTGCTGGCGCTGATGTTCGGCCTGCTCACGGCGCTGGCGTTCTCGCTGCCGGCGCTGGGGCGTGCGTTGTCGGTGTCGCCCGCGGTGCTGTTTCGCGGCATCGAGGGCGCTGCGCTGCGCACGCCCCGGCTGGCGCGCGGGCTCACCGCGGCGGCCGCGGGCATCACGCTGGCGCTGCTGGTGCTGAGCCTGCCGGACCCGCGTTTTGGCCTGGCCTTCGTGGCCACCACCGCGCTCGTGCTGCTCGTGCTGGACGCTGCCACGCGCGGCCTGCGCCGCGCTGCCGCGCGCTTGCAGCAGCACCGCGCCTTGCCGCTGCCCATGCAACTGGCGCTGGCCGGCTTGCAGCAAACGCATTCGCCACTTCGCACGGCGCTGCTCTCGCTGGGCTCGGCACTTACGTTGCTGGTGGCCTGCACGCTGGTGGTGGCCACGCTGCTGCGCACCGTGAACGAGACCGTGCCCACGCAGGCGCCGGCGCTGGTGTTCTACGACGTGCAGACCGAGCAGATCCCGCTGCTGCAGGAGACGCTGGCCGCGTCCCCCGGCGTGCAGGCGGTGCGCACTGCGCCGCTGGTGCTGGGCCGCCTGGTGGCCGTCAACGGTGAGGCGCTGCGGGAGAGCGGTGACGGCGAGCGCGCGCGCGAATCGCTCGACGAACACAAGCTGAGCGACCGCAGCGGCAACTTCGACGACGTGGTGGTCGATCGCGGTGCCTGGTGGCCCGAAGGCCACCGCGGTGAACCGCTGGTGGCGATGGAAGACCGCGAGGCCGACCAGCTCGGCCTGCGCGTGGGTGACCGGCTGCGCTTCGAGGTGCTGGGCCAGCCGGTGGAGGCCACGCTGAGCGCGATCTACAGCCAGCGGCGCATGCAGTCGCGCCTGTGGCTGGAGGCCATCTTCAGCGACGGCGTGCTCGACCCCTTCATCACGCGCCACGTGGGCGCGGCGTGGATGCCCCCCGGTGAGGCGCTGGCCGCGCAGGACCGCCTGGCCGCGGCGGCGCCCAACATCGCCACCGCGCGCACCGAGGCGCTGCTGAACGAGACGCGCGCGCTGATGGGCCGCGCCAGCGGTGGCCTGGTGGTGGTGGCCAGCGTGTGCCTGGCGGCCAGCCTGCTGGTGCTGGCCAGCGTGGTGGCCGCCAGCCGCAGCCGCCAGCTCTACGATGCCACGGTGATGCACGCGCTGGGCGCGCGCCATTCGCTGCTGCGCCAGGTGCTGGTGTGGGAATACGTGTTGCTGGCGGCCGTGACGGCGGGCTTTGCGCTGCTGGCCGGCAGCGCGCTGGCCACCGCGCTGCTGCACTGGCGGCTCGACATGAGCCCGGCCGGCCTGTACTGGAGCGGCGGGCTCACCGCCCTGTTGGTGAGCGGTCTGAGCCTGGGGCTGGGGGCGCGGTATCTGCTGGGCCAGATGCGCCTGAGCCCGGCGATGCTGCTGCGCGCGGGGCAGTGAGCGAGTCCTGGGCCGTGCTGTGTTCCGGCCCGGCGTCGAACGCCTCGGCCGGCGTGAGCCGGAGCAGTTGCTGCGCCTGCGCCACGGTGCCCGCGAGCCATTGGTCGATGTCACCGTGCTCGATGGCGATCAGGCTGCGCTTGTCCTGCTGATCGGGCGGCAGCGGCTGGCGCGTGGCGGGGTCTAGCTCGGGCTTGTGCATGCGGCCCATGAGCGGGTGTTCATTCGCGCCGAGCGTGAGCATGGTGTATGACTCGTGCATCTCGCCGGTTTTTCTGTCCACCCAGCGGTGCCACAGGCCGGCCACGCCCCAGGGTGCACCGTCGCGCCGCGCAAAGCACCACCACACGTTGCGCCCGGTCTCCCAGTTGGGCTCGAAGAACACCGTGGCCGGCACGATGCAGCGCTGCCCGCGCGCCCACGCCTCCTTGAAGCTGGCCTTGCGCGCCATGTCCTCCGAGCGCGCGTTCCAGGTCGCGAACCTCACGTCCGGCGTGGCCGAGAACGGCGGGATCAGGCCCCAGCGGCCGACCACCAGCTCGCGGCTGTAGCCCGCGTCGTCGCGCGCGCGGCGCACGAAAGGCCCGCTCTGGCGCGGGAACAGCTCGCGCCCGAACACCTGGCGCAGCCAGGCATCGCTGTTGTGGCGGCCGAGCTCCCATTCGCGTTCGATGGCGGCCTGGTCGGGGGTGATGTAGCGGGTGCACATGCGGCGCACTGTAGCGGCGGCCCGTGCCAGGCCGCTGCCCGGGTGATCACGCGCTCTGCGTCATCTGCCCGAAGCGTCCGCTCTGGAAATCCTGGAACGCCTGGATGATTTCCTCGCGGGTGTTCATCACGAACGGGCCGTGGCCCACCACGGGCTCGTTGATCGGTTCACCGCCCAGGAAGAGCAGCACCGCGTCGGTGTTGGCCTCGATCTCGATGGCCTGGCCGCTGCGCTGGAAGGTGACCATCTGCGCCTCGCGCGCCACGGCGTCGCCATTGACGAGCACGGTGCCGCGCAGCACCACCAGTGCGGCGGTGTGGCCGTTCACCAGCGGCAGCGTGGTTTTTGCACCGGCGTTCAGGCGCAGGTCCCACACGTCCATGGGCGAGTGGGTGCGCGCCGCGCCCGCCTGGCCGGCGTGGTTGCCCGCGATCACGCGCACGCGGCCGGCGCTGTCGGGCAAGGCCACGTCGGGAATCTCCGCGTTCAGGATGTTCTGGTAGCCCGGCGGGTTCATCTTGGCGCTGGCGGGCAGGTTCACCCACAGCTGCGCCATCTGCATGGTGCCCCCCTGGCGAGTGAAGTCGGGCGAGTGGAACTCCTCGTGCAGGATGCCCGAGGCGGCCGTCATCCATTGCACGTCGCCCGGCCCGATGAGGCCGCCCGCGCCGGTGGAGTCGCGGTGCGCCAGTTCGCCTTCGTACACGATGGTCACCGTCTCGAAACCGCGGTGCGGGTGCACGCCCACGCCGCGCGGGCGTGCCGCGGGCTCGAAGCGGTAGGGCGCCGCGTAGTCGAGCATCAGGAACGGGCTGAGCTGGGCGCCGTGGTCTCCATAGGTGAACATGGAATGCACGGGGAAACCGTCACCCACCCAGTGCGGGCGGGGGGCGCTGTGAACGCCCTGGATCTGCTTGAGCATGGCTTCTTTCCTGGCTGGGCTGGCCCCGGCGAACCCGGGGCAGGAAAGAAGCATATGGGGACGCAAGTGCCCCGCCCAAGGGCGGGGTTTCCGGGCGGTTGCGGCCCAGTTTCAGGCTCAGGCCAGTTTCACGCAGGCAGGGGGCTGCCCACCATCCAGCGCAGCAGGTCCGCCACGGGCCGGATTTCGCGGCCGAAGGGCAGGGGACCGGCGCCGCGGAAGAACAGACCGCGTTGCACGTCACCGGTCATGGCGTGGCCGAGTTGCTGGTCGATGCAGAACTGGCCGATCTCGGCGATGCCGTCGCGCAGGCCGCACACGCTCAGGCAGTCGAAGGCCATGTTGCAGCGCCGCTTGGGATGCGCGGCGGCCTTCAGCTTGGCTTCGACGCGCAGGTACTTGTCGAGCCAGGGCGTGCGCACCGCGCGTGCGGGCAGGCCGGCCACGCTGGTGAACTCCACGATGTCCTGTGGTTGTGCGCCGGCAAGCACCTGTTTGAAGTGCGCGTCGGCGTCGCACTCGCGCGTGACGGCAAAGGCCGTGCCGAGCTGCACCGCGTCGGCCCCCAGGGCCTGCATGCGCAGCACGTCGCGGGGTCCGTGCATGCCGCCAGCGGCAATGAGCGCCACCTCGGATTCGACGGCCATGTCTTTGAGCATTGCACGCACGGCGGGCAGCACCTGTTCGAAGTCGAACCGCGCGTCGGTGAGGTCCGCCACGCGCGCGGCACCCAGGTGGCCGCCGGCCAGGCGCGGGTGTTCGATCACGATGGCATCGGGCAGGCGGCCCTTGCGCTCCCATTTGCGCAGCAGCAGTTGCACGCCGCGCGCGTCCGACAGGATGGGGATGAGTGCGGCCTGCGGATGCTCGCGTGCGAGGTCGGGCAGATCGAGCGGCAGGCCCGCACCCACCACCACCGCGTCGATGCCGCTGGCCAGCGCTTCGCGCACCAGGGGCTCGTAGGCCGAGACCGCCTTCATCACGTTGACGCCGAGCAGGCCGCGCCCGCCCGACAGCGCCCGGGCGCGGGCGATCTCGCGCCGCAGCGCCTCCAGGTTGGCGGCGTCGATGCGGGCGCGGGCGTCGGTTTCCTTTGTGAGGTGTGCGGTCTGCGCCATCAGGTCGGGGTGCAGGCGACGCAAGTCCACGGCAGAGACCACGCCCAGTGCGCCATGCCCGGCGACGCTGCCGGCCAGGCCCGAGGCCGACACGCACACACCCATGCCGCCTTGCACCACGGGCAGCAGTTCGCGCCCGCGCAGGCGCAGCGGGCGCATGCCGCTGGCCAGTGCCTGCTGCATCAGGTGGGTGGCCTGTGCTGCCGGGTCGTCTGCGCGATGCGCCGTCATGCGCAACCGCAACCGTCCGCGCTGCCGCAGCCTTGCTCGAACATCGGGAACAGCACGTTGTTCTCGAGGTGGATGTGCGCGATCAGGTCGTCGGTGAGCTGGCGCGTGCCGGCGTAGAGCGCACGCCAGGTGTTGCAGGCGTCGGTCGGTGGGGTGTGGTCGTTCGTGAGTTGCGCCAGGCGTTCAAGCTGCGCACCATGCTCGGTATGTTCGTCGCGCATCACGGTGATCGGCCCACCCACCATCGGGTGGCCACCGCGTTCGAGGGCAGGGAACAGGACCATCTCCTCCTTGGCCATGTGCGTGAGCATTTCCTGTTCGATGGTTTCGATCAGCTCGGCCAGGCCGCGCGGCACGGCGGGGTGGTCGCGGTGCACGGCCTCCACGCGGCGCGCCATGCGGGCGAGCTCGGGCAATTGCTCGCGGTGCACCGCGTGGTAGCGCGTCAGGATGTGTTCGATCATCTCCGATGGCGTGCGCGCATCGGGGGCCGTGTTGCCCTGCGGCAGGGCTTCGAGCTCGTCCACCAGAGCGTCCAGCGCAAGGCCTTTCTGTGCCGCCGCATCGGCCAGGCTGACCTGGCCGCCGCAGCAGAAATCGAGCTTGTGGCGGCGCAGGATGGCCGTGGCGCCTGGGCGGTGGACGGCAATGTGGCCGAGGCTCTGGGTGGCGAGGTCGGGTGTGCGTTCGGTGTCGACGGTCAGTGTCATGACGGGCTCCTTTAAAGATTCATTCAATGTGCATCTATTGAACCACTAAAATGCACGACAGATGAACCTTTTGTCGGCGCGCCTGGCGCGCTCGCCCCACCGATGCGCCTGACCCAATGGACCGACTACAGCCTGCGCGTGCTGATGTACTGCGCGGTGCACCAGCAGCGCGAGCAGCCGGTCACGATCAGCGAGATCGCCGAGGCGCATGGCATCTCGCGCAGCCACCTCACCAAGATCGTGATGACGCTCTCGGCGCTGGGCTACCTGGAGACCACGCGCGGGCGCGGCGGCGGGCTGCGGCTGCTGGTGCCGCCCGAGCAGATCGTGCTGGGCGAGGTGGTGCGCCAGACCGAGACCGACTTCAACCTCGTGGAGTGTTTCGACGCTGCCGCGAACCAGTGCCGCATTGCGGGCCTGTGCGGCCTCAAGCACGTGCTGGCCGACGCGCTGGGCGCCTACCTGGCCAAGCTGGACGCGGTGACGCTGGCCGACCTGGTGTTGCCGCCGCCGCTTGAGCAGCCGCTGCGGCGCATGCCGCGGGTGGCGCAACCGAAGCAGCCGCAGCGAACCGGCGGCTGAGCGGCGTTCACATCCACAGCGCGCGCCACGCCAGCAGCGGCAGGTCGGTCTTGTCCACCGTGACGCGCTGCGCCCAGCTGCGGTGCTCGATGGCGGCGATGCGATCGAGCACGCGCAGGCCGCCTTGCACCACCAGACGCAGTTCCCAGCCGGCGCGCCCGCCGACCTCGTGCACCAGGGGCGCACCCATCTGCATCAGGCCGCGCGCGTGTGCGCACAACTCGGCCACCACGGCGTTGCGCTCGCGGTCGCGGGTGGTGGCGCCAGGCAGGAAGTCCTCCACCGCAGCGCCATGGCGGCGCAGCACGTTGGCGGGCAGGTAAATGCGCCCGCGCGGCAGGTCGCGGCTCAGGTCCTGCCAGAAGTTGATGAGTTGCAGCGCGCTGCAGATGCGGTCGCTGCGCTCCAGCGCCTCGTCGTGGCGCACGTTCCACAACTGCAGCAGCAGGCGGCCGACGGGGTTGGCCGAGCGCGCGCAGTAGTCCAGCAGCTCGGGCAGGTCGGCGTAGCGGTGGCCGCTGTCGGTGTGGCGCACGTCTTGCTCGAAGGCGTCGAGCAGGGCGTGCAGCAGCGCCGGGTCGAGCACGTGGCGTTGCACGGCCTGGGCCAGCGGGTTGAACACCTGGGGCCAGCGTGCGGCGTGGCGGCCTTGCAGCGCAGCGTCGAGTTCGGCACGGTACGCGGCCAGTTCGGTCAGGCGTTCGCTGGCGCTGTGCGGGCCTTCGTCGGCCATGTCGTCGGCCAGGCGGGCGAAACGGTAGATGGCGGCCACGGCCGGGCGCAGCGGTGCCGGGCACAGCCAGGAGGCGACAGGAAAGTTCTCGTAGTGATCGACCGAAGCACCGAAGGCCGCGGGTGCGACGCCGGTGGGCGTGGCGCTTGCATGGCCCGCGGCCACCGCTGTGTTGTCCTGCGGCTGCATCGGCACCGGCGGGGCCGCGCCGTCCGGATGGGTGGTGCTGGGGCTGGCGGGGGTATGCACTAGAATTTCGCTTACTAACCGGTCAGTCATTAATTTTGCCGGGTGCCGAACCGGCCTATCCAAGGGGTTGATCGCATGAAAGCGACGCATTTTGTCCGCATTGTGACGAGCACAGCCGCGGTGGTTCTGCTGGCCGCGTGCGCGCGGCCCGAGCCCGCGCCCGAGCCGGTGCGCTCGGTGAAACTGATCACCGTGGCCCCCGACGCCCTCGAAGCTAACGCCGAGTACGCCGGCGAGGTGCGCGCACAGGTCGAATCGCGCCTGGGTTTTCGCGTCGGCGGCAAATTGCTGGAGCGCCCGGCCGAACTGGGCCAGCGCGTCAAGCCCGGGCAGTTGCTCGCGCGGCTGGACGCGCAGGACCTCGCGCTGTCCAGCCAGGCCGCGCAGGCGGCGGTGGCCGCCGCACGCACCCAGCGCGACCTGGCGCGCGCCGACCTGGAGCGTTTCAAGAACCTGTTGGCGCAGGGCTTCGTGAGCGGCGCCGAGATCGACCGCCGCCAGGCCGCGCTGGATGCGGCCGAAGCCAGCCTGAAGCAGGCCCAGGCGCAGAGTTCGGTGCAAGGCAACCAGACCGCCTACGCGCGCCTGGTGGCCGACGCCCCCGGTGTGGTGACCGCGGTGCAGGCCGAGGTGGGGCAGGTGGTGAGCGCCGGCACGCCGGTGGTGGTGCTGGCCAAGGACGGCCCGCGCGACGTGGTTTTCGCGGTGCCCGAGGACCGGCTGGCCCTGGTGCGACCGGGCACGCCCGCCACGGTGCGGCCGTGGGCTGGCGCCCCCGGCGTGACGCCGATCGAAGGCACGGTGCGCGAGGTGGCCGCGAGCGCCGACCCGGCCACGCGCACCTTTCTTGTGAAACTCGCGCTGCCGGCCGACGCTGCGCTGCCATTGGGCGCCACCGCCTACGTGACGCTGCAGACGCCGGCCAGCGGCGTGGCCGCGATCACGCTGCCCACCAGCGCGATCCAGCAATCCACCGAGGGCGATCGCAAGGGCAGCATGGTGTGGGTGTTCGACGCCGGCAGCGGCACGGTGCGCACGCGGGCGGTGCAGGTGGCCGGTGCCGATGGCAACCGCGTCGTCATCGCCGCCGGGCTGCAGCCCGGTGACGAGGTGGTGGCCGCGGGCGGCCACGTGCTCAGCGATGGCCAGAAGGTCGTGCGTTTCGCGGCGAACTGACCATGCAGGACACCCACACCGAACCCGCGGGCTGGGCCTCGCGCTTCAACCTCTCGCGCTGGGCGCTCGACCACCCGGCCTTCACGCGCTACCTGATGGTGGTGCTCATGCTGTTCGGCATCGCCTCGTACTTCCAGCTCGGGCAGGACGAGGACCCGCCGTTCACCTTCCGCGCCATGGTGGTGCGGGTGTTCTGGCCTGGCGCCACGGCGCAGCAGGTGGCCGACCAGGTGGCCGACCGCATCGAGCGCACGCTGCAGGAGGTGCCTTACGCCGACAAGATCCGCACCTACACCAAGCCCGGTGAGGCGCTCATCATCTTCCAGCTCGCCGACTCGTCGCCATCGGCCGAGGTGGAGGATCTCTGGTACACGGTTCGCAAGAAGGTGGGCGACATGCGCGCCCAGTTGCCCGCGGGCGTGGTGGGGCCGTTCTTCAACGACGACTTCGGCGACGTCTATGGCGTGATCTACGCGCTGCAGGGCCAGGGTTTCAGCGACGCCGAACGCAAGGACGTGGCCGAGGACGTGCGCCAGCGCCTCCTGAGCGTGCCCGACGTGGCCAAGGTTGAACTGTTCGGCGTGCAGCCGGAGAAGGTCTATGTGGAGGTCTCGCAGAAGCGCCTGGCCACGCTCGGGCTCGACCTGAACCGGGTGCTCGACCAGCTTGGCCAGCAGAACGCCATGGCCTCGGCCGGCGCGGTGCAGACGCCGCTGGACGTGGTGCAGGTGCGCGTGGACGGCAGCTTCAACTCGGTGGAGGACCTGCGCGCCATGCCGATCCGCGGTGGCAACGGCCGGCTGATCCGGCTGGGCGACATCGCCGACATCCACCGCGGCAGCATCGACCCGCCCGAGGTGCTGGTGCGCCACGACGGGCAGGACGCGATCGCGCTTGGCATCTCGATGGCCGAGGGCGGCGACATCATCCGCCTGGGCAAGGCCTTGCAGCAGGCGGTGGCGCAGGCCGAGAGCCTGCTGCCCGCGGGCATGCACCTGGTGCAGGTGCAGGACCAGCCGGCCGCGGTGTCGCGCTCGGTCAACGAGTTCGTGAAGGTGCTGATCGAGGCGGTGGTGATCGTGCTCGTGGTGAGCTTTCTGGCGCTCGGCCTGCACCGCCGCCCGGGCGGCACCGGGCTGCGGCGCTACGTGCTCGACACGCGCCCCGGCCTCGTGGTGTTCATCACCATCCCGCTGGTGCTGGCCATCACCTTTCTGGTGATGAACCACTACGACATCGGCCTGCACAAGATCTCGCTGGGCTCGCTCATCATCGCGCTCGGCCTGCTGGTGGACGACGCCATCATCGCGGTGGAGATGATGGTGCGAAAGCTGGAAGAGGGCTACGACATGGTGCGCGCGGCCACCTTCACCTGGGACGCGACCGCCATGCCCATGCTCACCGGCACGCTGATCACGGCCGCTGGCTTCCTGCCGATCGGCCTGGCGCAATCGGTGACGGGTGAATACACCTTCGCGATCTTCGCGGTCACGGTGATCGCGCTGCTGATCTCCTGGGTGGTGGCGGTGTTGTTCGTGCCTTACCTGGGCGTGAAGCTGCTGAAGATCAAGCCGAAGGCCGAGGGGGAACCGCACGAGGTGTTCGACGGCCCGTTCTACGTGCGCTTTCGCCGCGCGGTGGACTGGTGCGTGGAGCACCGCTGGATCACCATTGGCGCCACCGTCCTCACCTTCGTGCTTGGCCTGGCCGGCATGGGCAAGGTGCAGCAGCAGTTCTTCCCCGATTCGAGCCGCCCCGAGATCCTGGTGGACATCTGGTTGCCCGAGGGCAGCAGCGTGCGCGCCATGGACGAGGTGTCGCGCCGCGTGGAGCAGCGCTTCATGCGCGAGCCCGGCGTGAGCAGCGTGAGCACCTGGGTCGGCTCGGGTGTGCCGCGCTTCTATTTGCCGCTGGACCAGATCTTTCCGCAAAGCAACGTGGCGCAACTCATCGTGCTGCCCGAGAGCCTGCAGGCGCGCGAGCGCATCCGCCAGCACCTGCCGGCGCTGCTGGCCACCGAATTCCCCGAGGTGCGCGGCCGTGTGAAGCTGTTGCCCAACGGGCCGCCGGTGCCGTATCCGGTGCAGTTTCGCGTGATGGGGCCCGACCCGAAGGTGCTGCGGGGGCTGGCCGACGAGGTGCGCCGCACCATGGCGGCCAACCCGAACGCGCGCGGGGTGAACGACAACTGGAACGAGTCGGTCAAGCAGATCCGCCTCGAGGTGGACCAGGCCAAGGCGCGTGCGCTGGGCGTCACCAGCGCCAGCATCGCGCAGGCGGCCCGCACCATCCTCGTGGGCAGCACCATCGGCCAGTACCGCGAGGGCGACGAACTCATCGACATCGTGTTGCGCCAGCCGCTGGACGAGCGCGACGCCATCACCGACCTCTCCAACGCTTACCTGCCCACGGCCAGCGGCCAGTCGATTCCGCTCACGCAGATCGTGAAGGTGGGCTTCGGCTGGGAGCCCGGTGTGATGTGGCGCGAGAACCGCGAGTACGCCATCACCGTGCAAAGCGACGTGGTGGAGGGCATGCAGGGCGCCACCGTGACGGCGCAGTTGCAACCCGCGCTGGCAGCGATGCAGGCGCGCTGGGCCGCCGACGGCCTCAGCGCCTACCGCATCGAGGTGGCGGGCGCGGTGGAGGAAAGCAGCAAGGGCTCGGCGTCGATCGCTGCCGGCGTGCCGCTGATGCTGTTCATCGTCTTCACGCTGCTCATGGTGCAGTTGCAGAGCTTCAGCCGCTCGATGCTGGTGTTCCTGACCGGCCCGATGGGGATGGCCGGCGTGGCCGGCGCGCTGCTGCTGCTGGATCGCCCGTTCGGCTTCGTCGCACTGCTCGGCGTGATCGCGCTCATGGGCATGATCCAGCGCAACTCGGTGATCCTGATCGACCAGATCGAGCAGGACCGCGCGCGCGGCGTGCCGGCCTGGGACGCGATCGTGGAAGCCGCGGTGCGCCGCATGCGCCCCATCGTGCTCACGGCCGCGGCGGCGGTGCTGGCCATGATCCCGCTCTCGCGCAGCGTGTTCTGGGGGCCGATGGCGGTGGCCATCATGGGCGGCCTGATCGTGGCCACCGTGCTCACGCTGCTGGCGCTGCCGGCGATGTACGCGGCCTGGTTCCGGGTGAAGCGGGCCTGACGACCGGGGGCATGTGTCCGGTCGGTGCGCCCGCATGGACATTGCACGCAAAGGCCGTTACCTGCCTGAAACGAAATGAAATGTTCAGGCCTGAAGTTCGACTAGAGTCTGGCGCTGCAATCCCCGAGAACAAGCCGCAGGGCAGGCCCCTGCTTCCACCATGAAGCGAATGCTTGTGGCGCTGTCTGCCAGCGCCGTGCTGGCCGCGTGCAGCGTGGCACGCCCACCGACCGATCTTGCCGTTGAACTGCCCGAACGCTGGGCGGCACCGCCGCTGCCGCACCAGGGCAGCACCGCAGCCCTGGGCGACTGGTGGGCCCGCTTCGACGACCCGGTGCTCAGCGACTGGATCGCGCGCGCACAGCGCAGCAGCCCCGACATTGCCAGTGCGCGCGCCCAGGTGTTCGCAGCGCGCGCCGCCCTGGCCGGCGCCGAGGCGCAGGGTGGCCCGCAGGCCAGCGCCGTGGCCATCGCCCGCCGCGGCATCACCGACACCACCACCCCGCTCGGCACCACGCTGAGCGCCGGTGTGCAGGCTTCCTGGGCCGTGGGCCTGTGGGGCGAAAACAGCGCCCGTGTGGGCAGCGCTCAGGCGCAACAGGATGCCGCCGGCGCACGCTGGCACGAGGCCCGCGTGCTGGTGGCCTCCGAGGTGGCGCAGGCCTATTTCGGCCAGCGCCTGTGCCGCGAGCAACTGGCTGTGGCCTTGCGCGATCGCGAATCGCGCCGCGTGACGGCCGACAGCAACGCGGTGACCGAACGCGCCGGCCTCACCGCGCCGGCCGTGGCGGCACTGGCGCGCGCCAGCGCCGCCGAGGGCGATGCGCGCTGGCGCAACCAGCAGGCGCAGTGCGAGCGCCAGATCAAGGCCATTGCGGCGCTCACCGCGCAGCCCGAAGCGCAGGTGCGCGCGCAGCTCGACGGCGCGCCCGACCTGGGCGCCTGGCTGGCCTCCGGCCGGGTGGACCGATTTCTGCAGGTGAATGCGGTGCCCGCCGAGGTGCTGCGCCAGCGGCCCGATGTGTACCGCGCACAGCGCGAGCTGGTGGCCGCCAGCGAGGACGTGGGCGTGGCCCGCGCCGCGCTGCGACCGGGCCTCACGCTGCAGGGCAGCGTGTTGCGCAACCGCTTCTCGGGCGGTGGACTGGAATTCACCGCCAACTCCTGGTCGATCGGCCCCGTCACACTGAGCCTGCCGTTGCTGGGGCGCGATGCGCTGCGCGCCAGCGCCGACAGCGCGCAGGCCCGCTACGAGGCCGCCGCCAGCGCCTACGCCAGCACCTTGCGCCGGGCCGTGGCTGAGGTCGAGCAGTCGCTGGTCACGCTCTCCGGCCTGAGCGAGCGGCTGGCCTCCACCGAGGCCGCCCAGGCAGGCTACAACCGATCCTTCGAGGCCACTGAGGCGCGGTACCGCGTGGGCTTTGCCAACCTCAACGAGCTGGAGGAAGCACGCCGACTCAAGCTCAATGCCGACAGCGGTGCGGTGGCCCTGCAGCAGGAGCGTCTGAACGCCTGGCTGCAGCTCTATGTGGCCCTGGGTGGCGGCTTCGACCCGGCGAGCGCCAGCGACGCACTGAATTCCGACGCCGTGAACGCCGACGCCCTGCGTTCTGCCGACCCGAAAAACACTGCCAACAACACTTCGAAGAACACTTCGAACAACGCTCCGGACAACGCCCGATGAACGCCACCACCCAACCCCGGCGCCGCTGGTTCTGGCCGCTGGCCGCGCTTGCCCTGATCGCCGTCGTGCTGCTGGCCGTGTGGCTGTTGCGCCCCGCGGGCGAAACACCGCCCGCGGCCGCAGGCGGCGCCGCCGCGGTCGAATCGCCGCGCCCGGCGCTCACGGTCACCGTGGCCGAACCGGTGCGCGAGCCGCTGCCCGTGCGGCTGCAGGCCACCGGCGACATCATGGCCTGGCAGGAGGCCAGCGTGGGCGCCGAGGTGAATGGCCTGCGCCTGTCCAGCGTGAACGTGAACGTGGGCGATGTGGTGCGCAAGGGCCAGGTGCTGGCCGAGTTCGTGCGCGAGACCACGCAGGCCGACAGCCTGCAGGCGCGTGCCAGCCTGATGCAGGCCGAGGCCAGCCACCTCAACGCCAAGGCCGACGCCGACCGCGCGCGCGCCATCGAGAACACCGGCGCGCTGTCGCCCTCGCAGGTGGCGCAGTACCTCACGCAGGAGAAGGTGGCCTTTGCGCAGTGGGAGGCCGCCAAGGCCGCGCTGAGCGCCACCGAGGTCCGCCTGGGCAATACGCGCGTGCTGGCGCCCGACGACGGCGTGATTTCGGCGCGCACGGCCACCGTGGGCGCGGTGGTGGGTGCCGGGCAGGAGCTGTTCCGCCTGGTGCGGCAGGGTCGGCTTGAATGGCGCGGCGAGGTCACGCCCAGCGAGGTCGATCGCGTCAAGGCGGGGCAGGTGGTGCGTGTGACGGCGGCCACCGGGCGCGAGGTCGAGGGCAAGGTGCGCGCGATCGCGCCCGCCGCCGACCCGCAGACGCGCAACATCCTGGTGTTCGTGGACCTGCCGCGCCACGCCGAGCTCAAGGCCGGCACCTTCGCGCGCGGCGCCTTCGACCTCGGCCAGGCCGAGGCGCTCACCGTGGCCAGTGCCTCGGTGGTGGTGCGCGACGGCCACAACTACGTGTTCGTGATCGACGCCCAGGGCAAGGCCGACCAGCGCAAGGTGCAGACCGGGCGCCGCGTGGGCGAGCGCGTGGAGGTGCTCGACGGGCTCAAGCCCGGGGAGCGCGTGGCGGTGCAGGGCGCCGGCTTCCTGAACGAAGGCGATTTCGTGAAGGTGGTGCCGTGATGCATGCCGCCACGCTCACCCTTCACCTTTGCAACGGCCGGGCGGTGCTGACATGAACGTGTCCGCCTGGTCCATCCGCAACCCGATTCCGGCGGCGATGCTGTTCGTCATGCTCACGCTGGCGGGGCTGTTCTCGTTCCAGCAGATGAAGGTGCAGAACTTTCCGGACCTGGACCTGCCCACCATCACGGTGGTCGCGTCGCTGCCGGGTGCTTCGCCCAACCAGCTCGAGAACGATGTCGCGCGCATCATCGAGAACAGCCTGGCCGCGCTGCAGGGCTTGAAGCACATCTACACCAAGGTGCAGGACGGAACGGTGTCGCTCACCGCCGAATTCCGCATCGAGAAGGACACGCAGGAGGCGCTGGACGACGTGCGCTCGGCCGTGGCCAAGGTGCGCAGCGATTTGCCCACCGATCTGCGCGACCCGATCGTCAACAAGGTCGAACTCGCCGGCGGCGCGGTGCTGGCCTACACCGTGGCGTCCGACAAGATGGACGCGGAGGCGCTGTCCTGGTTCGTGGACAACGACGTTTCCAAGCTGCTGCTGTCGGTGTCCGGTGTGGGTGCGGTCAACCGCGTGGGCGGTGTGGACCGCGAGGTGCAGGTGCTGCTCGACCCGCTCAAGCTGCAGGCGCTGGGCACCACCGCCACCGACATCTCGCGCCAGCTTGCCCGGGTGCAGATCGAAAGCGCGGGGGGCCGCGTGGACCTGGGCGGCAGCCAGCAGCCGCTGCGCACGCTGTCGCAGCTGGCGTCGGCCGAGGCGCTGGCGGGCATGGAGGTGGCGCTCAGCGACGGCCGGCGTGTCCGTCTGGACCAGATCGCCACCGTGCGCGACACCGTGGCCGAGCCCACGGCCGCGGCCTTCCTGGACGGCAAGCCGGTGGTGGGCTTCGAGGTGGCGCGCAGCCGCGGTGCGAGCGAGATCGAGGTGGGCGACGGCGTGCGCGCGAAGCTCAAGGAGCTGCAGACCGCGCGGCCCGACCTGCGCATCACCGAGTCGTTCGACTTCGTGACGCCGGTGAAGGAGGAGTTCGATGCCTCCATGACGCTGCTGTACGAGGGCGCCATCCTCGCGGTGCTGGTGGTGTGGTTGTTCCTGCGCGATTTCCGCGCCACCGTGGTGTCGGCCGTGGCGCTGCCGCTCTCCGCCATCCCGGCCTTCATCGGCATGCACTACATGGGCTTCACCATCAACGTGGTCACGCTGCTGGCCATGTCGCTGGTGATCGGCATCCTGGTGGACGACGCCATCGTGGAGGTGGAGAACATCGTGCGCCACATGCGCATGGGCAAGACGCCCTACCAGGCCGCCATGGAGGCGGCCGACGAGATCGGCCTGGCGGTGATCGCCACCACGTTCACGCTGATCGCGGTGTTCCTGCCCACGGCCTTCATGGCGGGCATCCCGGGCAAGTTCTTCAAGCAGTTCGGCTGGACGGCCTCGCTCGCGGTGTTCGCCTCGCTGGTGGTGGCGCGCGC
>VFQM010002103.1_pt1 | contig 15557 bp, 10 predicted proteins | sample 3512391 | NCBI WGS metagenome assembly VFQM01 (sample SAMN10412369, study PRJNA504923) | tailings metagenome | isolation source: Replicate 1 from Balatoc abandoned mine | place: Philippines
CGCGTCCTGCATCTCGCGCGTGATGCCGTGCGCCTTGGCCACGTTCTCGGCCGTGATGCCCATGTGGTACTGGTTGTAGACGTCCCACAGGCCGTCGACGATCATCGAGTCGATCATCTTCCAGTCGCCCATGCGCTGGCCCTGGCGCGAGCCCAACAGCACATGCGGCGACAGGCTCATGCTCTCCTGGCCGCCGGCGACGACGATCTCGCTGTCCCCCCAGGCCACCGCCTGTGCCGCCAGCATCACGGCCTTGAGGCCCGAGCCGCAGACCGCGTTGATCGTCAGCGCCGGGGTCTCCTTGGGCACGCCGGACTTCATCGAAGCCTGGCGCGCAGGATTCTGGCCAGCGCCCGCGGCCAGCACCTGTCCCATGATGACTTCGCCGACCTGCGCCGGATCGAGCTTGGCGCGCGCAATGGCCTCGCGGATGACGATCCCACCGAGTTCGGTGGCGGGGATGTTGGCGATCGAGCCGCCGAACTTGCCGACCGCGGTGCGCGCGGCCGCGACGAGGACGATGTCTTGCATGGGAGGTTTCTCCTTCAGGGCTGGGGTGGGGCGAGGACGGGGCGCCGTCGGTCAGGGCGCCTTGGCCTTGACGTAGCGGCCGGGCGCTGATTCGATCGGCTTGTGCTGGCGGGAACCCGCGGACTTGGGTGCGGCGACCAGGCGGCCGGCGTGTTCGCCCAGCCAGTCCATCCAGGCGGGCCACCAACTGCCCGGCACGTCCTCGGCGCGTTCGAGCCAGCGATCGGCGTCGGCGGCCAGCTTGCCGACCCAATAGTTGCGCTTGCCCTTGGCCGGCGGGTTGATGACCCCGGCGATGTGGCCGCTGGCACCGAGCACGAAGCGCACGTCACCGCCGAGCAGCTGGGTGCTGGCGTAGGCGGTCTGCCAGGGCACGATGTGGTCCTCGCGCGAGGCGTAGACGAAGGCGGGCACCGTGATCTGCCCCAGATCCACCGGCAGGCCGCACTGCACCGTGCCGCCCGGCTCGCGCAGCTTGTTCTCGAGGTAGGTGTTGCGCAGGTACCAGCAGTACATCGGCCCCGGCAGGTTGGTGTCGTCGCCGTTCCAGAACAGCAGGTCGAAGGCGGGCGGCGCCTTGCCCTTCAAGTAGCCGTTGACGACATAGGGCCAGATCAGGTCATTGGCGCGCAGCGCGGCGAAGACCTGTGCCAGTTCGCGGCCCTTGAGCAGGCCGCCGTGGCCGATCGTGGCCTCGCGTGCGGCGACGGCCTGCTCGCTGACCATCAGGCCGAGCTCGCCGGTGTCGCTGAAGTCGAGCATCGTCGTCAGCAAGGTCAGGCTCGCCGCCTTCTCGTCGCCGCGCGCGGCCAGCACCGCCAGCGCACTGGCGAGCAGCGTGCCGCCGATGCAGAAGCCCAGCGTGTTGACGCGGTCGGCGCCGCTGATCGCCAGCGCGACGTCGATCGCCTGGACCACGCCCTGCTCGAGGTAGTCGTCCCAGCCGAGCTTGCCCTGCTCGGGCCCGGCGTTGCGCCACGAGACCAGGAACACCGTGTGGCCCTGTGCCACCGCGTGGGCGACCAGCGAGTTGTCGGGCTGCAGGTCGAGGATGTAGTACTTGTTGATGCACGGCGGCACGATCAGCAGCGGCCGCTCGTGCACCTTCGCCGTCGTCGGCGCGTACTGGATCAGCTGGATCAGGTCATTCTCGAACACCACGCTGCCGGGCGTGGTGGCGACGTTGCGCCCGACCTCGAACGCGCTGTCGTCGGTCATCGACACGCGGCCGCGGGCAAAGTCCTGCACGAACAGGCGCATGCCTTCGACGAGGCTCGCGCCGCCGCTGTCAAGCGCGGTCTGCAGTGCCTCGGGGTTGGTGGCCAGGCAGTTGGCCGGGCTCAGCGCATCGACGACCTGGCGCAGCACGAATCCCCACTGCGCCTTGCTGCGGCCTTCCAGCGGCGCGGCGTCCAGGTTCTTTCGCACCATGTCCGACAGGCCGAGGTAGCTTTGCGTCAGCCCTTCGAAGCGCGGATCGTTGCGCCAGGCTTCAGCCGCGAAGCGTCGATCGGCGGCCGGCGATTGCGCACCCATGCCGAGGCCCGGCAGCGCACCTTTCCACCAACTGCTGGCCTGTTGCTGCCAGGCCAGCATCGCCTTGGTGCCTTCCACCCAGGGCGACATGAATGGCAGAGCCGGCGGTGGTGCATCCTCGCCGGACGCCGCCGGGTCGGCACCGCCGCCGAGGATGCGAACCATCTCCTGCTGACCCGCCAGCAGGTCGGCCAGCCATTTCGAGGGATCGGGTGTGTGAGTGGTCATGGTCCCACCTCAATGGAGCTTCACGTGCGGTTCGGTGCGCCGCACGATCAGGCGTGCCAGCGTGTCGAGGGCGACCTTGGCAAAGCCGTGCAGCGCCAGCTCGTGCATCTTGTAGAGCGACAGGTACATCGTGCGCGCGAACAGGCCTTCGACCATCAGGCTGCCGCCGATGAGCCCGCCCATCATGTTGCCCACCGTGCTGAACTCGCCCAGCGACACGAGCGAGCCGAAGTCACGGTATCGGTACGGCCGCAGCGGCTTGCCGGCCAGACGCAGGTTGATCTGCCGGACCATGTGCGACGCCTGCTGGTGCGCGGCCTGGGCCCGCGGCGGCACCATGCCGCCCTTGCCGTGGTCGGCTTCCGGCCAGGCGCAGGCCGCGCAGTCGCCGATGGCGAACACATCGTCGTCGCGGCTGGTCTGCAGCGTCGGCTTCACCACCAGCTGGTGGGTGCGGTTGGTCTCGAGCCCCGCGATGTCCTTCAGGAAATCCGGCGCCTTGACGCCCGCCGCCCACACCACCAGTTCCGCCGGCAGCAGCCGACCATCGGCGAGCTTCACCCCGCTGGGCAGCACCTCGGCCACCTTGGCCTGGGTATGCACCTGGACACCCAGCTTCGCCAGCAGCGATTCGGTGGCCTGCGACAGCCTCTCCGGCAGCGCCGGCAGCACGCGCGGCGCCGCTTCGATCACGCTGACGCGGATGTCCTTGTCGGCATCGACACGGTCCAGCCCGAAGGCGACCATCTCGCGCGTCGTGCGGTGCAGTTCGGCGGCCAGCTCGACGCCGGTGGCCCCCGCGCCGATGATCGCCACCTTCAACTGCTCGGGCCGCAGCGGCGTGCCCTGCGCATGGGCGCGGATGCAGGCATTGATGACGCGGGTGCGGAAGCGCAAAGCGTCGGCGGCCGTTTCGAGCTTCATCGCGTGCTCGGCCACGCCAGGCGTGCCGAAGTCGTTGCTCAGGCTGCCGACCGACACGACCAGCGTGTCGTAGCCGAACACCCGCTGCGGCGTGACCTGCTCGCCCTCATCGTCGACGTAGGGTGCCACCAGCACCTCGCGCCGCTCGCGGTCGAGCCCGACCATCGCGCCGACGCGGTAGCGGAAGTGGTGCCAGTGCGCCTGCGCCAGGTAGCTGACCTCGTGCGCGCTCATGTCCATGCTGCCGGCGGCAATCTCGTGCAGCTTGGGCTTCCAGACATGCGTGCGGTTGCGGTCGATCAGCGTGATCTCGGCGCGCCCGCGCCGGCCGAGCGTGTCGCCCAGCCGCGTGGCCAGTTCGAGCCCGCCCGCGCCACCGCCGACGATGACGACGCGATGGCGGCCCGCGGGGCGGATGCGGGTGCCGCTCATGGCGTGGCCCGATCCAGGGCCTGCCGAAGCGCGGTCAGGAAGGCCTCGGGCTTCTCGGCGTGCACCCAGTGCCCCGCATCCTCGACTTGGTGCGCCTGGAACTCGGGGAACAGGCTCCTGAAGGATTCGAGATCCGCCGCGGCCACGTAGTCCGAGGCCCCGCCGTGAATCAGCGACGTGGGACCCGTGAAGCGGCGACCGAGCAGCGCGGTCGGAAAGGTGCTGAGCGAGGGCACCGACAGGCCGATCGCCGCGAGGTTGAGCCGCCAGTCGAAGTGGTCGTTGCGGCTGACCAGGTTCTGCAGCAGGAAGGGGGCGGTCGCCGGGTCGGGCAGGCGCTCGGCCAGCCGCCGCTGGGCCTCGGTGCGGCTCGCCATCGCCGCCGCATCGATGCTGCGCATCGCTTCGACGTAGGGCGTGAACCGGTCGGCGTAGGCCACCGGCGCGATGTCGACCACGACCAGGTTGCCCACCGAAGCCGGGTTCGTCAGCGCCAGCGCCATCGCCGTCTTGCCGCCCATGCTGTGGCCCACCACCGTCGGGCTCGACAAGCCTTGGCGTGCGATCAGCGCCCGCACGTCGTCGGCCATCTCCAGGTAGTCCATCGAGTCGGCCCACTGCGACTGGCCGTGGTTGCGCAGATCGACGCACAGTACGCGGTGATGCGGTGCCAGGGCCCGCGCCACCGATCGCCAGTTGGCGCTGGAGCCGAACAGCCCGTGCAGCACCACCACCGGGGGTCCGGTGCCGGTGTCCTCGAACGCCAATTGCAGTGCCAAGGGTCGGGGCCGCGTGGGTGATGGTGTTCACTTCTTCTTCTGCGGCGGCAAATCGGTGCAATGCCCTTCGAAGACCTCGGCGGTCATGCCGATCGATTCACCCAGCGTCGGGTGCGGGTGGATCGTCTTGCCGATGTCGGTGGGCTCGCAGCCCATCTCCACGGCGAGACACACCTCGCTGATCAGGTCGCCGGCATGGGTGCCGACGATGCCGCCGCCGATGACGCGGTGCGTGGCCTCGTCGAAGATCAGCTTGGTGAAACCTTCGTCGCGACCGTTGGCGATCGCGCGGCCCGACGCGGCCCAGGGGAACACCGCCTTGCCGTACTTGATGCCCTCGGCCTTGCACTGCTCCTCGGTCTTGCCGGCCCACGCGACCTCGGGGTCGGTGTAGGCGACGCTCGGGATCTGCCGCGCGTCGAAGAAGCTCGCCTGGCCCTGCGCGACCTCCGCTGCGACATGCGCCTCGTGCACCGCCTTGTGCGCCAGCATCGGCTGGCCGACGATGTCGCCGATCGCGAAGATGTGCGGCACGTTGGTGCGCATCTGCTTGTCGACGTCGATGAAGCCGCGTTCGGTGACGGCCACGCCGGCCTTCTCGGCGCCGATCTTCTTGCCGTTCGGACTGCGGCCGACGGCGACGAGCACGAGGTCATAGACCTGCGGAGCCTTCGGTGCCTTCTCGCCTTCGAAGGCGACCTCGATGCCGGCCGGCGTGGCCTTGGCGCCCACCGTCTTGGTCTTGAGCATCACGTTGTCGAAGCGCGGCGCGTTCATCTTGTCCCAGACCTTGACCAGGTCGCGGTCGGCACCCTGCATCAGCCCGTCGAGCATCTCGACCACGTCGATGCGCGTGCCCAGCGTCGAGTAGACGGTGGCCATCTCGAGGCCGATGATTCCGCCGCCGACGACCAACATCCGCTTCGGGATGCTCTTGAGCAGCAGCGCGCCCGTGGAGTCGACGACACGATCGTCCTCCGGCATGAAGGGCAACTTCACCGCCTGGCTGCCGGCGGCGATGATCGCCTTGGCGAACTTGACCACCTTCTTGCTGCCGTCGGCAGCGACCACTTCGAGGTGGTGCGGATCTAGGAAGCTGCCAACGCCCGTGAGCACCTCGACCTTGCGCGCCTTGGCCATGCCGGCCAGGCCGCCGGTGAGCTTGCGGATCACGCCGTCCTTGTAGCTGCGCAGCACATCGACATCGACTTCGGGCGCGGCAAACTTGATGCCGTGGTGGATCAGCGCCTTGGCCTCGTCCATCACCGCGGCGGTGTGCAGCAGCGCCTTGCTCGGGATGCAGCCGACGTTCAGGCAGACGCCGCCAAGCGTGGCATAGCGCTCGACCAGCACCGTCTTCATGCCAAGGTCGGCGCTGCGGAAGGCCGCGGAGTAGCCGCCCGGGCCGGCGCCGAGCACGAGCATCTCGCACTCGACGTCGGCTTTGCCGCTGTACGTGGCGGCGCCGGGAATCGGTGCAGCGGGCGCTGCCGGTGCAGCCGGGGCCGCGGCCTTGGCCGGTGCAGCCGGCGCAGGGGCCGGCGCGGCAGCCGCCGCGCCCGCCGCCTCGATGACAAGGATCACCGAGCCTTCGCTGACCTTGTCGTTGACCTTGACCTTGATGTCCTTGACGACGCCCGCATGCGACGATGGGATCTCCATCGACGCCTTGTCCGACTCCACCATGATCAGACCGGTGTCGACGGCGATCACCTCGCCGGGCTTGACCATCACCTCGATGACCGCGACATCCTTGAAGTCGCCGATGTCGGGGACCTTGACTTCCACTTGTGCCATGACTGCCGGCCTTTCAGAACATGATGCGCCGCATGTCGGCGAGCAGGTTGGCGAAGTGCACGTTGAAGCGCGCAGCGGCGGCACCATCGATGACCCGGTGGTCCCAGGACAGCGACAGCGGCAGCGTCAGCCGCCAGGCCGAGGTCTTTCCGTCGCTCGAATGCTGCTTCCAGTAGCTCTTGCACACGCCCATGATCGCGACCTCGGGCGCGTTGATGATCGGCGTGAAGTAGATGCCGCCGATGCCGCCGAGCGAGCTGATCGTGAAGGTGCCGCCCGACATCTGGTCGGGCTTGAGCTTGCCGTCGCGGGCCAGCTTTGCCAGGTCTCCCATCTCCTTGGCGATCTCGGGGATGGACTTCTTGTCCACGTCGCGGATCACCGGCACGACCAGGCCGTTGGGCGTGTCGGCGGCGAAGCCGATGTGCCAGTAGTGCTTCAGCACCAGCGCGTCACCGTCCAGCGAGGCGTTGAACTCGGGGAACTTCTTCAGCGTCGCGACCGCCGCCTTCATCATGAAGGGCAGCATGCTGACCTTGACGCCGGACTTCTCGAGTTCCTTGTTCATCTGCACGCGGAACTGCTCGAGGTCGGTGATGTCGGCCTCGTCGTGCGTCGTGACGTGCGGGATAACGACCCAGTTGCGGTGCAGATTCGCCGCCGAAATCTTCTTGATGCGCGACTGTTCCTTGCGCTCGACGGGGCCGAACTTGGCGAAGTCGACCTTCGGCCAGGGCAGCAGGTCGATGCCGCCCACGCCACCGCCCGCGGGCGCCGACGCAGCCTTCGGTGCCGGCGCCGCCGCCGCGCCACCGCCCTTGGCAAACGCCTGCACGTCCTCGCGCAGGATGCGGCCGTGGTTGCCGCTGCCCTTGACGCTGCCGAGGTCCACGCCCATCTCGCGCGCCAGCTTGCGCACGGCCGGGCCAGCGTAGGCGAGTGCGAACGCGGCTTCGTCGATCGCGCCGGCCGGCGCCGCCGGCGTCGCTGCCGCGGCAGCCGACGCGGAAGCGGCGGCTGCCGGTGCCTGCGCGACAGCTGCACCGGCATCGCCTGTCGCCAGGCTCAGGATCACCGTGCCCTCGCTGACCTTGTCGCCGATGCCGAGCTTCAGCTCCTTGACGGTGCCCGACAGCGGCGCGGGTACGTCCATCGTCGCCTTGTCGGATTCGAGTGAGATCAGCGGGTCCTCGGCCTTCACCGTGTCGCCGACCTTGACGAAGATCTCGATGACCGGCACGTCCTTGAAGTCACCGATGTCGGGTACGCGGACTTCGGCGGTTCCGGACGGTGCGCTGACCGGCGAGGGCGGCGCGCTGATGCTCGGCTTGGCCGGTTCGGCCGGCGCCGCAGGGGCACCGGCGGCCTCGAAGGCCATCAGCACGCTGCCCTCGCTGACCTTGTCGCCAACCTTCACGGCGATGGACTTGACCTTGCCGCCCTGCGGCGCCGGCACGTCCATCGTCGCCTTGTCGGATTCGAGCGAGACGATCGGATCCTCGGCCTTCACCGTGTCGCCGACCTTGACGAAGATCTCGATGACCGGCACGTCCTTGAAGTCCCCGATGTCGGGAACCTTGATGTCGATGGCATTGCTCATGGATGACCCTCAGACGGTCCAGGGTGCGGCGCGCTCGGTGTCGAGCCCGTACTTGGCGATGGCCTCGGCGACCACTGCGGGCTTCATCACGCCGTCGTCGGCCAGCGCCTTGAGGGCGGCCACCGTCACATGCCAGCGATCGACCTCGAAGAAGCGGCGCAGGTTGCGGCGGTAGTCGCTGCGGCCGAAGCCGTCGGTGCCGAGCACCGCGTATCGCCGCCCGGCCGCCTGCACGTACTCACGCACCTGGTCGGCGTAGTTGCGCATGTAGTCGGTGGCAGCGATCACCGGGCCGTCGTGCCCGTCCAGGCATTGCTCGACGTGACTCTTGCGGCGTGGCTCGGTCGGATGCAGCCGGTTCCAGCGCTCCGCGGCCATGCCGTCGCGGCGCAGTTCGTTGTAGCTCGTGGCGCTCCAGACATCCGCGGCCACGCCCCAGTCGGCCTTCAACAGCTCGGCCGCTGCCATGACCTCGCGCAGGATCGTGCCGCTGCCCATGAGCTGCACGCGCTGGCCCTTCTTCGGCGTCTTGCCGCCGTCGCTGAGCTGGTACAGGCCCTTGAGGATCCCCGCCTCGCTGCCTTCGGGCATGCCAGGGTGCGGGTAGTTCTCGTTCATCAGCGTGACGTAGTAATACACGTCCTCCTGTTCGGCATACATGCGTCGCATGCCGTCGCGGACGATGGTGACCACCTCGTAGGCAAAGGTCGGGTCGTAGCTGACGCAGTTGGGCACCGTGCCGGCGAGGATGTGGCTGTGGCCGTCCTCGTGCTGCAGGCCTTCGCCGTTGAGCGTGGTGCGCCCGGCCGTGCCGCCGAGCAGGAAGCCGCGCGCGCGCATGTCGCCGGCCAGCCAGGCGAGATCGCCCACCCGCTGCAGGCCGAACATCGAGTAGTAGATGTAGAACGGGATCATCGGCACGTTGTTCGTGCTGTACGAGGTGGCGGCGACGATCCAGCTCGACATCGCGCCGCCCTCGTTGATGCCCTCCTGGAGCACCTGCCCGTCCTTGGACTCGCGGTAGTACATCAGCTGGTCGGCGTCCTGCGGCTTGTAGAGCTGGCCGAGTGATGAATAGATGCCGAGCTGGCGGAACATGCCTTCCATGCCGAAGGTGCGCGACTCGTCGGGCACGATCGGCACGATGTGCTTGCCGATCGCCTTGTCGCGCACCAGCGAGCCCAGCATCTGCACGAAGGCCATCGTGGTGCTGATCTCGCGCTCGCCGGTGTCCTTGAGCAGCCGCTCGAAGCTGGCCAGCGGCGGAATCTCGAGCGGCACCGACTTGCGCCGCCGCTGTGGCAGGTAGCCGCCGAGCGCCGCGCGGCGCTCGCGCAGGTACTTCATCTCGGCGCTGTCCTCGGGCAGCTTGAGGAACGGCACCTTGGGCAGGTCTGCGTCGCTGACCGGAATCTGGAAGCGGTCGCGAAAGCCCCGCAGCGCGTCCTGCGTCATCTTCTTCGCCTGGTGGGAGATCATCTGGCCTTCGCCGGATTCCCCCATGCCATAGCCCTTGACGGTCTTGGGCAGGATCAGCGTCGGCTGGCCCTTGTGCTTGACCGCCGCGGCGTAGGCCGCGTAGACCTTCACCGGGTCGTGGCCACCGCGCGTCAACGACCAGATCTCGTCGTCGCTCATGTCGGCGACGAGTGCCTTGGTCTCCGGATAGCGACCGAAGAAGTGCTCCCGCACATAGGCGCCGCTCTTGCTCTTGAAGTCCTGGTACTCGCCGTCGACGCATTCCTCCATCAGCTGCAGCAGCTTGCCGCTGCTGTCCTTGGCGAACAGCGCGTCCCAGCCGCCGCCCCAGAGCACCTTGATGACGTTCCAGCCGGCGCCGCGGAACACGCTCTCGAGTTCCTGGACGATCTTGCCGTTGCCGCGCACGGGTCCGTCCAGGCGCTGCAGATTGCAGTTGATGACGAAGACCAGGTTGTCGAGCCCCTCACGGCCGGCCAGCGAGATCGCGCCCAACGACTCGGGCTCGTCCATCTCACCGTCGCCCATGAAGGCCCAGACCTTGCGGCCTTCGGTGTTGGCCAGGCCACGGCCCTGCAAGTACTTCAGGAAGCGCGCCTGGTAGATCGCCATCAGCGGGCCGAGGCCCATCGAGACAGTCGGGAACTGCCAGAACTCCGGCATCAGCCAGGGGTGCGGGTAACTCGACAAGCCGCCGCCGCCGGTTTCCTGCCGGTACCTGAGCAGCTGCTCCTCCGACAGGCGCCCTTCGAGGAAGGCGCGTGCATAGATGCCGGGCGAGCTGTGGCCCTGGATGAACAGCAGGTCGCCGCCGTGCGTGTCGGTGGGCGCATGCCAGAAGTGGCCGAACCCGATGTCGTAGAGCGTCGCTGCCGACTGGAAGCTGGCGATATGGCCACCCAGCTCCGACGAGTCCTTGTTGTTGCGCAGGATGATCGCCATCGCGTTCCACCGGATGACCGAGCGGATGCGGTGCTCGATCTCGCGGTCTCCCGGGCTCTTCTCTTCGCGCTCGGGCGGGATCGTGTTCTTGTAGGCCGTCGTCAGCGAACGCGGCAGGTACAGACCGCTGCGGCGCGCTTCGTCGACCAGCCGGTTGACCAGTGCGTTCGCGCGGTCGGCGCCACGGTGCAGGTCCACCGCCCGCAGGGCATCGAGCCATTCGCCGGTTTCGGTGGCATCGGCGTCTTCGTGCATCGTCATGGAGACTCCTGGCTTCTTGGTCTGGGTGGTCAACTTGGTATGACCACGCAAGCCAAACTGTACGCGCGTGCTGCTGCCAAGCCATGCGGGTTGCCCCGCATGGCGGGAGCCTTTCAGAGCAATCGAAACGCGAGCACCGCCGTCAGCGTCGGCGGCAACGCAGCGATGAACAGGCCCAGCGGGTTGATGGCCTCGTCTTCGAACTGGCCGCGCAGGATCGAGAACCCAGCCGGGTTCGGCGCGTTGGCGATCACGGTCAGGCCGCCACCGGTCACCGCTCCGGCCACCAGCGCACGCTTGAACTCCTCGGACAGGCCCTCGACCTGCGAGCCGAGGTAGGTCAACGCCGCGTTATCGGTGATCGCCGTCAGCGCCGTGGCGCCGAAGTAGACGGTGTCCACCGACATGCCGCGCAGCAGCGACTCCATCCACCACTGCTGCTGTCCGCCGAGCACGATCAGCCCGGCGAGGAAGAAGGCCACCAACAGCCCTTCGCGCAGGATCAACCGGTCCTGGTGCTGCGGGTAGGCCGTAGCGAAGCCCATGAAGAACAGGAACAGCCCCATGAAGATGGGCGGGTGGTGGGCGCCCAGGACGATGCCGCACAGGAACGCGAGGTGGACCAGCACCACCATGGCAGGTGGTTCGGCCTTGCTTCCGTCCTCGGTGCGGCCCTTCGGCAGGCCGCCAAGTTCTCTCGCGAAAACGAAGGCCGTGACGAGCGCGTTGGCCACGACCGCCAGCGCCGCCTTCCAGCCGAAGTGGCTGACCATGTACCAGAGATCCCAATTCCACTTGCTGGCCACCATCAGCACCGGAGGCGCGGCAAACGGGGTCAGCGTGCCGCCAATGGAGACGTTGACGAACAGCACGCCCAGCGTCGCATACTTGAGCTTGTTCGATACCGCAGCAGAGAACACGCGCTCGCGCAGCATCAGCGCCCCCAGGGTCATGGCGGCCGGCTCGGTGATGAGCGAGCCGAGCAGGGGCACGAGGGCCAGCGTCACGAAGTACACCGCCATGCCCCCGCGCAGCGGCACGAAGGCGCTGACCGCCTCCACCAGCCGGCGGGCTGCGTACAGCACCGCCCGGCTGCCGGCCACCACCATGATCGCGAAGACGAACATCGGCTCGGTGAAATTGCGCTCCGCGAGGTAGTGCGTCGCGTGCGGCGCCCCCTGGCCGACGAAGATGACCACGATCAGCACCGCCGCCCAGAAGCCGAACACGATCTCCACTTCGCCCAGCAGGTGCCACAGGCCGGCATGACGCGGCTGGTGGTGCGCCAGCCGTTCGAAGAAGGATGCGGCGAAGGTGTGCAGCAAGGCGACGGCAAAGACCATCGCCGAGACCCATTGCAGGGTTTCGGTGCGCATGGCCGGCTCAGCCGCCGGGCGTCCCGTACATCTGCTTGGGCAGCCAGGTGATGATCTGCGGGAACATGATGCAGGCCGCCACCATCGCGATCTGCAGCAGCACGAAGGGGATCACGCCGACGTAGATGTCCTTGATCGTCACGCCCTTGGGCACCACGCCCTTCAGGTAGAAGAGCGAGAAGCCCACCGGCGGCGTCAGGAACGAGGTCTGCAGCATCACTGCGATCAGGATCAGGAACCAGGTCAGGTCGATCCCGGCCGCCTTCACCACCGGCGCGAGCAGCGGCAGGATGATGAGCACGATCTCGAACCAGTCGAGGAAGAAGCCGGCGACGAAGACAATCGCCAGCACCACCAGCACGAGTCCGGTCGGCGACAGGTTCATGCCCTTGAAGAGGGCCGACAGCAGTTCGTCTCCGCCGACCAGGCGCAGCACGTAGGCGAACACGGTGGCGCCGATGAAGATCGCGAAGATAAAGCTCGTCGTCAGCGTGGTCTCGATACCGACCTCGCGGATCACCTTCCAGTTGAGCTTGCCGTTGGCTGCCGCCAGCAGCATCGCGCCCGCGGCTCCGAGGCCGGACGCTTCGGTCGGCGTGGCGACGCCGAAGAAGATGGTACCCAGCACGAGCAGGATCAGGCCGAACGTCGGCACGGTGGACAGGGCTGCCTTCGCGACCTGGCCCACGGTCAGCTTCTCGGCATCGTGAGCTCGCGGTGGCACGAGGTCGGGCCGCACGAAGCCGACCACCATGATGTAGGCCATGTACAGCAGGCCCAGCGCGACGCCCGGGACCAGGGCCCCCATGAAGAGGTCACCCACCGAGGTGGACACCTGGTCGGCCATCAGCACCAGCATGATCGACGGCGGGATCAGGATGCCCAGCGTGCCCGACGCCGCCACCGTGCCCGAGGCGATGGCCTTCGAGTAGCGGTGCTCCAGCATGATGGGCATCGACAGCACCGCCAGCAGCACCACCGAGGCGCCGACGATGCCGGTGGAGGCGGCCAGAAGGATACCGATGAATACGACGGTGATCCCGAGCCCGCCGCGGATGCCGCCGAACACCTTGACGAAGTTGCGCATCATCGTGTCGGCGACGCCGGACTTGTCCAGCATCAGGCCCATGTAGACGAACATCGGCAGCGACACCAGGACCCAGTTCGACATGATCGAGTCGAAGCGGTCGATGACGCCTGAGAACTTGGCCCAGCTCGTCATCAGGAAGGTGTCGTAGCCCATGTCGCCGAGCGTGATGCCGATCGTCGCGAACAGCAGCGACAGGCCGGCCAGCAGCCAGGCCACCGGGTAGCCCGTGAACAGGGCGAGGATGAAGACCACCATCAACCCGATGGCGATGTATTCGTAGAACGGCATGTCGTGTCTCCTCGAGGCGTGCGGGTGCGGCGGTCAGCGGCGGCCGAACAGGGCCGCCCAGACGCGCGAGAGCCGCGACAGGCCGGCAAGGGCGAGCAGCACGAAGGCGGTGACGATGAACGACTTCAGGAACCAGCGATAGGGCAAGCCCCCCGGCGAGGCCGAGGTCTCGTTGAGCTGAAACGAACTCCAGAAGTACGGGACCGCGAACCAGATGACGAAGCCGCAGAAGGTCAGCAGCATCGTGACGATGCCGCCGAGCTCGATCCACAGCCGCGTGCGCTGCGAGAAGCGCTCGGCGAGCACGTCGATCCGCACGTTGCGCTCCCGGATCTCGGTGAAGGAGATGCCGAGCATGAAGCCGATGGCGTAGAGGTGCCATTGCAACTCCTCCATCGTGATCGAGCCCTTGTTGAAGGCGTAGCGCGCGACCACCTGGACGACGATCACCGCCACCAGCACGGTCCACAGCGCCGAGGCGATCTCGCCGAACCAGCCGATCACGCGGTCGGCGCCGCGCGAGAACCCTGTGATGGGCAACGCAATGCCCGACGGCCCGGCTTCGGCGCCGCTCTTCTCGGTGTTCATGTTGTCTCCTTCGCGGCCCGCGGCCTTCGGGCCGCGGCCGGTGCTCAGGCCAGGGTCACTTGAAGTTGCGCGGCAGGTACCCGAAGTCGTGCCACTTGCGGTTCTTGTTCTGGAATGCCGACATGCTGTCGTACACCTTCTTGAACATCGGGTCCTTGGCGGACTCCTCAGCCAACACCTCCTTGGAGGCTTTGGCAAACGCATCGAGCATCGGCTTGCCGAACTGGCGCAACTGCACGCCTTCCTTCTCGAACTTGGCGAGGATGTCGCCCTGCAGCGCCTCCGCCTTGGCGAGCGACATGATCACGCCGGCCGTGCAGGTGGTCTCGATCTGCGCCTGGGTCTGCGGCTTGAGCTTGCCCCACGCCGCGGCGTTGACGTACAGGAACTGGTTCGTCGAAGGCTGGTGCCAGCCGGGCAGGTAGTAGTTCTTGGCGATCTTCTGGAAGCCGAGCTGGTCGTCCACCGTCGGCAGCGAGAACTCGGTGCCGTCGAGCACGCCCTTCTCGAGCGCCTGGAACAACTCACCGCCCGGCAGCATCGTCACCGAGGCGCCGAGCTTCTGGTAGATCTTGCCGCCCAGCGCCGCGGCGCGGAACTTCATGCCCTTCAGGTCCTCCGGCGTCTTGATCTCCTTCTTGAACCAGCCCGCCGCCTCGGGGCTGATCGAGCCGCAGAAGATCGGGTAGACGTTGTGGGGCTTGTAGGCTTCCTTCAGCAGCGCGTCGCCGCCGCCGAAGTACATCCACGCGGCGAACTGCGGCGTCTCCATGCCGAAGGGCAGCGCGCCGAAGATGGCGGAGACGGGCACCTTGCCCACCTCGTAGCCCATGAAGCTGTAGCCGGCTTCGACCTTGCCTGTGGAGACGGCGTCGAAGATGCCGAGCGCCGGCACCAGCTTGCCGGGTTCGAAGACCTGCAGGTTGATCGTGCCACCCGAGACCTTCTTCAGTTGCTCGGACACCCACGGCATGGTGTCGCCCAACGCGGTGAGGTTGGCGCCGAAGGCCATCGGGATGCCCCAGCGCACGTTCTCCTGCGCATGAGCGCCGAATGCCGCGAGGGCGAGTGCGGCCGTGGCCGCGAGGGGCTTAAGTCCTGAACGCATCGAAGTGCTCCGTGAAGGTCGGTGAGGAGGCGCGGTCCAGATGGCCGCGGTTTAGTGGATTCATCGGGAACAGGTAGGTCAGCAGCGGGCACCATTGACGGCGATCAAGCCGGCCTGACTGGTTTTTTGGTCTACTTGGTAATACCAAGCGGACCGGATAATATCTAGGCCTCGCGAGCAGTTCCATGCGGGTTGCCCCGCATGGCAGGTGCCGTTCACGCAGGAGCCACCGTGGCCAGCCAGCCGTCCTTCCGCGCCGTCCCGCACGTCCGGCGCCCGCGCCTTTCGGACACGATCACCGACCAGATCGAGAACCTCATCGCCACCGGCAAGCTCAAGCCCGGCGACAGGCTGCCGGCGGAGCGCGACCTCGCCCAGCAGCTCGACGTGTCGCGCCCATCGTTGCGCGAGGCGCTGCTGATCCTCGAAAGCCGCGGCCTGCTGCAAGCTCGGCGCGGCGGCGGCTTCAGCGTCACGGATGTCACCGCGCCGACGATCACCGACCCGTTGGTGCACCTGCTGCAGCGTCACCCGGAGACCGTGGACGACATCCTCGAACTGCGCCACGGGCTGGAGTGCGTGGCGGCCGAGTTCGCCG
>VFQM010002104.1_pt1 | contig 15553 bp, 16 predicted proteins | sample 3512391 | NCBI WGS metagenome assembly VFQM01 (sample SAMN10412369, study PRJNA504923) | tailings metagenome | isolation source: Replicate 1 from Balatoc abandoned mine | place: Philippines
TTTTCTTTAAAAGGTAAATCGATTCGAGAAGAAGAAATGACTACTTCTTTAAGCGTGTCTGTTTTTTGATCATTTTCCTGAGCATTCATTAGTAATGTAGACATTAGTAACGAAGCTAAATAAAATACTTTTTTCATTTATATGATATTGGGTTATTTAAAAACGGTGCAAAAGTCGTAACTTTCCGGACGATTAAAATAGTCCAGTTTTAAAATGAAGGATAGTCCGGTTAATTCCTTGTTAAAAGAACTTATTTACTTTGATAAAACAAGTACTACATCGGTGTACATACAAATTGCACAACAAATCATCAATGCCATCCAAAGAAGTTACTTAAAAGAAGGAACGGCTTTACCTGGCACAAGAATTTTATGTCAATTATTAAACATTCATAGAAATACGGCTGTTGCCGTCTATGAAGAATTGGCGGCTCAGGGTTGGGTAGAAATCATTCCAAATAAAGGTACTTTTGTTTTATTTCCAAAACCAAAAACGGCTAAAATAAAAGCGATAACAAATCAAGTTGAAGATGCATATCGTTACCCAAAAACAACAGGATTTCCATTTCAAACTTCTTTTCATTTAGTCGCAACCGATACTTTTTCAGAAGCAAAATACATATTGAACGATGGTCAACCCGATTTAAGATTACATTCTATTCATGAATTTTCGAAATGGTATAGTGCCTCCATGAAACGAAAATCTTTGATTACGAAATGGAATTCAAGTTCCAAAACAAAATATGCTACATTCGACAATCAACTTTGTAACTACCTAAATGCCACAAGAGGATTTCATATCACATCAAACAATTTGGTAAGTACTCGTAGTACTGAAATGAGTCTGTATGTAATTTCCCGACTTTTGATTCAAAGCAAGGATGTGGTTTTAGTTGGAAATCTTAGTAATTACAACGCTAATATGATTTTTCAGGAAGTTGGAGCCGATATTAAAACCATTCCAACGGACGCCAATGGATTAGATATCAATTACATAGAAAAACATTTTACAAAAGGCAAAATTCGATGTATTTATGTGTGTGCCAATCGCGATTATCCTACAACAAATACTATGTCTGCCGAGCGAAGATTGCAGCTTTTACAACTTGCCAAGAGATACCAATTTGCCATTATTGAAGATGATTTTGACTATGATTTTCAGTTGGAAGGTTCCGCAATGGTTCCAATGGCAAGTTCCGACGCTAACGGAATGGTAATTTATCTTGGAAAGCTTGGCCAATCCTTATTTCCGAGTTTTCAAACCGGATTTGTAGTAGCTCCTGAAAATGTAATTTCGGAAGCAAAAAACTATCTTCAAATTCTAGACAAACAAGGCGATTTAATTCAAGAACAATTGCTTTCTGAATTAATTTACGAAGGTGAAATCCATCGATTACTCAAGAAGAATACAGTTATTTACAAAAGAAGACGGGATTACACTTTTGATTGTTTTAAACGCTTCTTTAATGATTCTATACAAATTAAAAAACCATCAGGTGGTTTGGCTATTTGGATTGAATTTGCTCCATCTATTTCATTAGTTCAACTTGCCGAACAAGTTTCGAAATTAGATGTTTTTCTACCTAAAACCTTACTTTATCAGGATAAAAATACATGTGCTATTCGTTTTGGATTTGGACATTTAAATGAAGAAGAAATTGAAATTGTAGTAAGCAGATTAAAGCAAGCTTATAATAGTATAAAATAAAAAAGTCCCGCTAATTGCAGGACTTTTTACTATACATTTTATTGTCTTAGTCAGCTAAAACAATAATTTTGTTTTCATTCATTTCGATGGTACCTGAATTAATAGGCAACCAATACGTTTGCTCATTTACTTTATTGAATTTTGAAGCAAATTCTTTTTCAATTTTAATATTTTGAGCATTGATTTTCACATTTCCTTTTGCTAACAATGAAACAATTGGTGCGTGATTATTTAGCATTTGAAACTCACCGTTAACTCCAGGAACTGCTACCGAAGTAACTTCTCCTTTGAACAATGTAGCTTCTGGTGATACTATTTCTAAAATCATATTTCTTAGTGATTAGTGATTAGTAATTAGTGATTAGCAAGTAACTGAATACTGTGACTGAACACTGAACACTAAATTAAGCTTCTGCTAACATTTTCTCTCCAGCTTCGATAGCTTCTTCGATAGTACCTTTAAGGTTAAATGCTGCATCAGGCAAGTGATCTAACTCACCATCGATAATCATATTAAATCATTTGATAGTATCTTTGATGTCTACTAATACTCCAGGAATACCTGTAAACTGCTCCGCTACGTGGAAAGGTTGAGATAAGAAACGTTGTACACGACGCGCTCTAGCTACAGCTAATTTGTCATCTTCTGACAACTCTTCCATACCTAAGATAGCGATGATATCTTGTAATTGTTTGTATTTTTGAAGAATCTCTTTTACTCTTTGTGCACAATCATAGTGCTCTTTACCTAAGATTTCTGGCGTTAAGATACGAGAAGTAGAATCTAGTGGATCTACCGCTGGATAAATACCTAACTCAGCAATTTTACGAGACAATACGGTTGTTGCATCTAAGTGAGCAAACGTTGTTGCAGGAGCGGGGTCAGTTAAGTCATCCGCAGGTACGTAAACAGCTTGTACAGATGTAATAGATCCTTTTTTAGTTGAAGTAATACGCTCTTGCATAACCCCCATTTCAGTTGCTAATGTAGGTTGGTAACCTACCGCAGATGGCATACGACCTAAAAGTGCCGATACCTCAGAACCTGCTTGTGTAAAACGGAAGATATTATCAACGAAGAAAAGTACGTCTTTTCCTTGTCCATCTCCTGCTCCATCACGGAAATATTCAGCAATTGTTAAACCTGATAAAGCAACACGTGCACGTGCTCCTGGTGGCTCATTCATCTGACCGAATACGAAAGTAGCCTTAGAATCTTTCATTAATTCTTTGTCTACTTTAGCTAAATCCCATCCTCCATTTTCCATAGAGTGCATGAATTCATCACCATATTTAATAATTCCTGATTCTAACATCTCTCTTAAAAGGTCATTTCCTTCACGAGTTCTTTCTCCTACACCAGCAAATACTGATAAACCTCCGTGACCTTTAGCGATATTGTTAATCAACTCTTGAATCAATACTGTTTTACCTACTCCAGCACCACCAAATAATCCAATTTTTCCTCCTTTTGCATAAGGCTCAATAAGGTCGATTACTTTGATACCTGTAAATAAAACTTCAGTAGAAGTTGATAAATCTTCAAATTTTGGAGCTGGTCTGTGAATTGGCAAACCGCTTTCACCTGCTTTTGGTAAATCTCCTAAACCATCGATTGCATCACCGATTACATTAAACAAACGACCAAAAACTTCTCCTCCGATTGGCATTTGAATTGGAGCTCCAGTAGCAACTACTTCGGCACCTCTAGACAAACCATCTGTAGAATCCATAGAAATGGTACGTACAGTGTTTTCACCAATGTGAGATTGAACTTCTAATACTAATAAAGTACCGTCTTTTTTAGTGATTTCTAATGAATCGTAAATTTTAGGTAATTCGTTATTTGAATCGTTAAAAACGACATCAACAACTGGCCCGATAATTTGTGCAACTTTTCCTGTGATTCTAGACATTGCTTATGTATTTATTTAATAGCTAATTAATGTTGAAAAAATGATGTATTTTTCCGAGTGCAAAGATAGTTTTTTCTAAAACAATTTTGCAATTTATTTTTTGAATTTTTTGCAATAAAAAAGCGAAATTTTCCAATTTCGCTTTTAAAATGTTATTCTACAGTAACTGATTTTGCTAAATTCCTAGGTTGATCTACATTACAACCTCTTAAAACTGCAATATGATAAGACAATAATTGTAAAGGAATCGTTGTTAACAGGCGTAAATGGTTCATTTGTCTCAGGGATTTCAATTACGTGATCTGCTAAAGCTTTTACTTGTGTGTCTCCTTTAGTCACCACTGCAATAATTTTTCCACTTCTTGATTTAATCTCTTGAATGTTACTTACTACCTTATCATAATGTCCTTTGTTTGGTGCAATTACAATTACTGGCATTTGCTCATCAATTAAAGCTATCGGGCCGTGTTTCATCTCTGCTGCTGGATATCCTTCAGCATGAATGTATGAAATTTCTTTTAATTTCAATGCACCTTCCAAAGCAACTGGGAAGTTATATCCTCTACCCAAATACAAGCAATTTGTTGCATCTTTATAAATTTCAGCTATTTGTTTAGCAACATCATTAGAAGCCAAAGCTTCTTGAACTTTTTCAGGAATCAATTCTAATTCTAATAAATAGCGTTGATAATCAGAATTATTCATGGTTCCTTTAGCTTTTGCTAAACGAAGAGCAATTAAGGTAAGGATTGTAATTTGTGTAGTAAATGCTTTTGTTGAAGCCACCCCGATTTCAGGTCCAGCGTGGGTGTAAGCACCAGCATGTGTTTCTCGAGAAATTGAAGAACCTACTACATTACAAACTCCAAATACGAAAGCTCCGTTTTCTTTAGCCAACTTAATCGCTGCTAATGTATCCGCTGTTTCACCTGATTGCGAGATTGCTATTACAACGTCATCTTTATTGATAATGGGATTTCTGTAACGGAATTCTGAAGCATATTCTACTTCAACAGGAATTCTAGAAAACTCTTCAATGATGTATTCTGCAACTAATCCTGCGTGCCATGACGTTCCACAAGCAACAATTAAAATTCTTTTTGCATTTAAGAATTTTTCTAAATTGTCTTCAACACCAGACATTTGAATAATTCCTTTGTTAGCCAAAAGTCTTCCTCGGTAAGTATCTTTGATTACACTTGGTTGCTCATAGATTTCTTTCATCATGAAATGATCATATCCTCCTTTTTCAATCTGCTCCAAGTTTAACTGAAGCTCTTGAATGTAAGGGTCAACCAAAGAGTCATCTTTGATTTTTCTAACTTTTAATGGTTTATGCAAACGCACTATCGCCATTTCTTCATCTTCTAAATAAATAGCATTAGAAGTATATTCTATAAACGGAGTAGCATCTGAAGCAATAAAAAATTCTTCATCTCCAATTCCAATAGCTAACGGACTACCCAAACGAGCAGCAACAATTTCATCTGGTTTTTCTAAATCAATTACCGCAATAGCATAAGCTCCTACAACTTGATTCAAAGCGACCTGAACAGCCTTTCCTAGTTTACAATTTTCTTTTTTCTTAACGTCTTCAATCAAATTAATTAACACTTCTGTATCCGTATCCGATTTAAAAGTGTAACCTCTTTTAATTAATTCTTGTTTTAATGGCTCATAATTTTCAATTATTCCATTGTGAACAATAACCAATTTACCCGAATTTGAAAAATGGGGGTGCGAATTAACATCATTAGGAACTCCATGAGTAGCCCAACGCGTATGTCCCATACCTACATTTCCAATCGTATTTTTATCTTGCTGTGCTTTATTTTCTAGGTCAGAAACCTTCCCTTTAGTTTTTGATAATTTTAATTCTTTACCATCATATAAAACAACACCAGCACTATCATATCCTCTGTACTCTAAACGATGCAATCCCTTAATAATAACTTCATAAGCACTTCTATGGCCTATATATCCTACAATTCCACACATAACTCTAATTTGGTTTAGTATAATAAATTTTTAAATTTAATCTTTTGTCATTTGGGACATTTGGGTGACTTCCATATAAAATGGTTCCTAAAGGATTTAAAACTGAAGCCAAGGGAAGGTTACCAAATGTGTTGGTTTGTCTGTCAACAAAAGTAGCAACTGATGAGATGCTAATCGATTCTGTAACAGCGATACCCAATCTAACGTTTTCGTTGTAATTCCCTTGATTGTTTACTTTAAGAATTCTTTTTATATGTTCGGTTAAGCGTATGGTATATTTTATTCCTTTTTTATCTCCCGTGGTTTCCGTTTCCAAAATTCCTCCAAAAACAAATTTATCATTTTTTGGATTAATCGCCGTAGAAGTATCAAAAGTATAGTCTACTAAAACAGAATTATTAGTAGCATCATAAATGAAAATTCTTTTAGGTTCTGTAGCTGCTGGCACATTTGCCATACCATTTGGCGTAGATTGATCTACGTAAAAAGTCAGCTTTACATCATTAATTAACCAATTTTGAGTAGCAATTTCATTTCTTAAAGATTGCAATTCACCATTGCTAAACAAATCAACAAAAGCCATAGAGCCATTTCCTCCTCCTTTAATAAACAGTTTTTCGTCATTGGTAGCGTCCAAGCCTGCTTGATATTCTTGAGAAATAGCATGCTCAAGGAAATTAATGGAGTTACATCTTATTGCCTGTGAGGCATCGTACCCAATTTCTAAGCTGAATTCTTTTCTTGTTCTGTCTGGATTAGGATTTTCTGTTGTAGGTTCCACTGAAGATTTATAGAGTATTTTAAGTTCAGCCTTTGAAAAATCTATCATAGCTAAAGCTCCTTGTCCAGGATTGATTTCTTCAACCTCAAACAAAAGTCCTCTGAAGTAATTTTTAAAAAGATCGTTATTAAAAAGATTACCAGAAGTGGTAGCATCTAATATTTTTTGTTGGAAAAAACTATTTTTTAAATCCAACCAAATTCCAGGCGCTTTTCTTTCTTTAACCACGCGAAGAGTTAAATCATTTTGGTTTGCTAAAACTTGTCCATCACTCCCCACATACAAACCAGCTCCATTAGTTTTGTAAATGATTATTTCTTTTTTATCAAAGAAAAATTCATCGTTCTGAGCAACATTACTACTGTTATTCAAAATCTCAGTTCCTTTGAAGGGATCCATTAAAACTGATTTTTCGTCACTGAAATACTTTTGAGCGGTTTCAAAATTATTTACAGGGTCAAAATCTCTTATGACATATCCGTTTTCAACAACTTTTAATCTAAATTTACCAGTTTCAGGATTCCCATAAATAGAGTCGAGAGTAAAAGTTCTGTCGCCATTAGTTTCGGTAGTCACATCAGAATCTACAAAATATGGAACGTATAAATATACAGAATCAACTACAGGATTGTGTCCAAAAGAAGGATTTTCGTTAATTAATTTCACTTGAGAAACATAATGCGCTTTTGTAACACCAAACTTTGGATTGTTAAAAACACCTAAAGCATTAAGAGGTAGATTATTGGTTTGTACCGCTTCGGTTTTTTGAGTAAATGCATTTATATTTTGAACTTCTCTTACTTCTAAAGCAAAATCACCATCGGCAATCACATCTGAATCAATAGAATTAAAATCTTTATCACATGCAACCAACAATAAAAATAGAAATGCTATAGAAGCTATTTTAAAAAAACTTTTTTTCATAATGGTAAAACCCTTTTATAGTAAATGATTCTTGATAAAAGAAGTATAGGCTTCTTTAATAGTGTCTTTGGGAGCGAAAGGTAAAAAAGGTTTATTCGAACTTTCTATAAATTTTGTTAAAGTTGAGGACAAGACTTCGGAACCCGCAACTACTGCATCAGAGTGAGCAATAGAGACTTTCATTAAATTTTCAAAAGTAGGTGATTCTAGTTCTGAAACTGCTTCTTTACTTATGTTGTCAAACAATACTTTGTTGATAAATTCTTTATCTAATTCTCCTTCAAAACCCTGTTCATAAACAGATGTAACAATTTTAGTTTCAGCAAATATACCTTCGTTTTTGTAATAATGCTTTAAGTAAACTGGTAACATTGCTGCCATCCAACCATGAACATGAATTACATCTGGAACCCAATTTAGTTTTTTCACAGTTTCTACAACCCCTTTGGCAAAGAAAATAGCGCGTTCGTCATTATCAGGATACATAACTCCATCCTCATCAGTAAATGTTGCTTTTCTTTTAAAATACTCGTCGTTGTCAATAAAATAAACTTGGATTCTTTCTTTTGGTATAGAAGCAACTTTAATAATAAGAGGCATATCCATATCGTTAACCACTAAATTCATTCCTGATAAACGAATAACTTCATGCAATTGGTGTCTTCTTTCATTAATATTACCATACCTAGGCATAAATATTCGTATTTGACCTCCTAATTCATTAATCATTTTCGGCATTTCATACGACTGTAAAGACACTTCGTTTTCAGCTAAATAAGGCACCACTTCAGATGATACATATAATATCCTCTTGTCTTCCATAATGTATTCTAGTTAATTATTGGTTTAAAAAACCATGCAAAATTACAAAATTTTATGGATTTATCTACTAAAATAGTAAGTTTGCACCTGATTTAATCAAGATATAAATGCTCATTTTTAATAAAAAGTCTGATTTAAGCGCTTTTTTAAGCCCTTTAATCCATCAAAATAAATCCATTGGTTTTGTTCCAACTATGGGCGCTTTACATAAAGGACACCTGTCGTTACTAGAGAAATCACTTTCTGAAAACGATGTAACCGTAATGAGTATTTTTGTAAATCCTACTCAATTTAATAATGCGGAAGACCTCGATAAATATCCGAGAACATTAGAACGTGATGTACAAATTATGCAAGAACTTAATGACAACATCATTGTTTACGCACCTGAAGTAGCCGATATTTACGAAGGAAATACCGTTTCGGAAAACTTTAATTATGACGGTCTAGAAAATCAAATGGAAGGCAAACACCGTCCAGGGCATTTTGATGGTGTAGGGACTATTGTAAAAAGATTGTTTGAAATCATAAAACCCAATAAAGCATATTTTGGAGAAAAAGACTTCCAACAATTACAAATTGTTAAGAAATTAGTAACTAAGTACAACATCCCTGTAGAAGTAATTGGTTGCCCTATTCATCGCGAAACTAATGGTTTAGCTATGAGTTCAAGAAACGAAAGATTATCTGTTGAGGCCAAAGAAAAAGCGGCTGTTATTTTTCAAATCTTAAATACCGCTAAAGCGTTTTTTCAAAATAATTCAGTCGAAAACACCATACAATTTGTAGAAAACGAATTCAAAAAACATCCTGAATTTGAATTGGAATATTTTGAAATTGCTGATGAAACAACACTTTTGCCTATTTCCGAAAAAGAAGCCAACAAAAAATACCGAGGTTTTATAGCAATTTTTATAGAGAATATTCGATTAATTGATAATATTTCACTAAATTAATTACCTTTGCATCATGCAAATTCAAGTAGTAAAATCAAAAATTCATAGAGTTACCGTAACAGGTGCCGATTTGAATTACATTGGAAGTATCACTATCGATGAAGCTCTTATGGATGCTTCTAACATTATTGAGGGTGAAAAAGTTCAAATCGTTAACATCAACAATGGTGAACGATTAGAAACTTATGCTATCAAAGGACCAAGAAATTCAGGTGAAATAACCCTTAACGGACCAGCAGCAAGAAAGGTGCATCGCGGCGATATCATTATCATCATTTCGTACGGAATTATGGACTTTGAAGAAGCAAAAAAATTCAAACCAACTTTAGTGTTTCCAAACGAAAAAGATAACTCTTTAACGTAATTTGAAAACCCGTATCAGAAAATTTTTAAGCCTAACTATCCCTTTGTTAATTGGGTTAGGTATTATCTATTATCAATACACAACACTTTCATCTGACGAATTAGAAAAAATAAAAATCAGCTTCATTAAAGCCGATTACTTTTATATCTATTTATCACTATTTATTGCCCTTTTTGGTTTTTGGTCAAGAGCATACCGTTGGAAATTCGCGTTACAACATTTAGGATATCAAACCAAATTTCGAAACGACCTAATGACCGTTTGCGTGTCTTATTTGGTTAATTTAACTATTCCAAGATCTGGTGAAATATCTAGGGCCGCATTATTAAAAAAGTACGAAAACGTACCTTTTGACAAAGGCTTTGGAACAATTGTCGCAGAACGAATAGTTGACATGATTATCGTTCTGCTCTTTATCGCCATTGGTTTGATCTTACAATTTGATAAAATTTACCAATTTTTAATTGATAAAGGGGTTCAATTTGAAGCCTTAATTGGGTCTGCAATTATAGGACTTATTCTCTTCATTATTCTTGTTTTGGTCTGGATTTACGCTGAATGGAATGTTATTTTAAAACTTAAACAAAAACTATCTGGCCTAATCGAAGGGATGCAAAGCATCTTAAAAATGAAGGATAAATGGAAGTATATTTTTCATTCCTTCTTTATTTGGTTTTCCTACTTGATGATGTTTTACGTTACTATTTTCGCCCTGCCTGAAACCGCAACCATCAGTTTCGATATAGTCGTAATGGGCTTTATTTTCGGAACACTTGCTGTCGGTTTTACTAACGGAGGTTTAGGAGCTTTCCCATTAGCCATCGCCATGATTTACGCTCTTTATGGAATACCAAACGATGTAGGGGTTGCATTTGGCTGGCTAGTTTGGACATCACAAACCCTTTTAACCATTTTCTTAGGGCTAATATCTTATTTACTTTTACCTATTTTAAATAAAAAATAAATTAGTAAATTGCTAATCTATTTTGAAACCATCACTAAAATGAAATTAAAATTTTTAATTATCAGCCTTTTTGCTTTATCTACAACTTTTGCACAACGCATTCCTGAATCAATCGAATCTAAGAAAATTGGCACTAGAACATTCACGGTTATCACACCTCCATCTTACGAATCTAGTCCCGAAAAAAAATATCCAACATTTATAGTTTTCGATGGTGAATACTTGCTAGATCCATTTGATGGTATTTTAAAATATGGAAGTTATTGGGATGATTTACCTGAAATGATTCTCATAGGAATCAACCAAAATTATGGAGAAACACGATTTGCAGATTGCGAATTTGATGAAGCGGGGTTTCCTTCAGGTTCTGGAGCGGATTTTTTCGAATTCATTGGCCAAGAATTATATCCTTACATCGATAAAAAATACCGAACGCTTCCTTTCCGAATGATTGCAGGTCACGATACTACAGCCGGTTTCTTAAACTTTTATTTGTACAAAGACAACCCAATTTTTAATGCCTACATTTCATTAGCACCAGAAATGGCACCAGAAATGGAAAAACGTGTAGCAGAACGTTTGGCTAAAATGACCAAACCTGTTTTCTATTATCAAGCAACAAGTGAAGGCGATTTAAAAAAAATAAATGAAAAAGCGGTGGAATTAGACGCAAATGTTAAAGCCATTCCTAACCCAACTTTCAAATATCAAAATGATACTTTCAAAGGTGCTTCGCATTATTCTTTAGTAGCTAAAGCAATTCCAAATGCTATTTACTTTATTTTTGATGGTTACCAACCCATTTCAATGGTAGAATTCCAAGATAAAATTTTAAAATTAGATTCAGGTTATACTGATTATTTGATTGCAAAATATGAAGAATTAGAAAAAAAATTTGGTTTTAAAATAAAACCAAGATTGTCTGATTTTAAAGCCATTGAAGCTGCTATTCTTAAAAATAAAGCATACAACGAATTAATGCCATTGAGTGATTTTGCTAACAAACATTATCCAAAAACAACATTAGGCACTTATCATGAAGCACTATATTTTGAAAAAACTGGGAATTACAAAAAGGCCATCAAAAGCTATCAAAAAGCATTCACACAAGAATCTATTCGTGAGATCACTAAAGACTTCATGATGAATCGCGCAGAAGCCTTAAAAGGAAAACCAGACGAACCTACAGAAGACTTACCTAAAGAAACACCAACAGAACAACCAACAGAAAAACAAGAATAATACCAATGAGTAAAGTAAAAACGGCTTTCTTTTGCCAAAATTGTGGCACCCAATATTCAAAATGGCAAGGACAATGTAACGCCTGCAAAGAATGGAATACCATTGTAGAAGAATTGGTTCAAAAAGAAGAAAAAGTAGCGTGGAAAACCACAACAGCTACTTCAAAAGCTGCAACAAAACCTTTACTAGTAAAAGAAATAGACACCGCACAAGAAATCCGATTGAACACAACAGATAACGAGTTGAATCGGGTTTTGGGTGGCGGATTGGTTCCAGGTTCGCTAACATTATTAGGTGGTGAACCAGGAATTGGAAAAAGTACGTTGCTCTTGCAAATTGCTTTAAAATTACCTTATAAAACCCTTTATGTTTCGGGAGAAGAAAGCCAAAAACAGATTAAAATGCGTGCCGAACGTATTACTTCTAATGGCGATAATTGCTACATTTTAACCGAAACCAAAACCCAAAATATCTTCCGTCAAATTTTAGAAATTGAACCCGACATTGTCATTATCGATTCGATTCAGACTTTACATACGGATTATATTGAATCGTCTGCGGGAAGTATTTCTCAAATTAGAGAATGTACGGCAGAGTTGATAAAATTTGCCAAAGAAACGAATACACCCGTACTTTTAATCGGACACATCACCAAAGACGGCACCATTGCTGGACCAAAAATTTTAGAACACATGGTCGATACCGTTTTGCAATTTGAAGGCGACAGAAATCACGTGTACAGAATTTTACGTTCGTTAAAAAACCGTTTTGGTTCTACTGCCGAATTAGGTATTTACGAAATGCAAGGCTCAGGTTTACGCGAAGTGGATAATCCATCCGAGATTTTGATTTCACATAAAGACGAGCAACTTTCAGGAACAGCAATTGCTACTACTTTAGAAGGTATGCGTCCGTTGATGATTGAAATTCAAGCCTTAGTAAGTACTGCAGTTTATGGAACACCACAACGAAGCACTACAGGTTACAACGCCAAACGCTTGAATATGATTTTAGCGGTTTTAGAAAAACGTGCAGGCTTTCGATTAGGAACAAAAGACGTTTTCTTAAACGTAACAGGAGGAATTTCTGTAGAAGACACTGCGATTGATTTAGCCGTTGTTGCCGCTATTTTATCCTCAAACGAAGACATTGCCATTGCCGAAGGTTTTTGTTTTGCAGGAGAAGTTGGACTTTCAGGAGAAATTAGACCGGTTAACCGCATTGAACAACGCATTCAAGAAGCCGAAAAATTAGGATTTACCACCATTTTTGTTTCCAAACACAACAAAATTTCCTTGAAAAATACGGGAATCAAAATTGTTTTAGTGGCAAAGATTGAAGATGTGGTGAGTGAGTTGTTTGGGTAAAATCACTTTTTTACGTATTCCAAGATATCCGCAGGTTGACAATCTAAGATTTCACAAATTGCTTCTAGAGTCGTCAATCGAATTGCCTTTGCTTTCCCTGTTTTTATAATGGATAAATTAGCTGTTGTTATGCCAAGTTTTTCTGCCAATTCTGCCGAACGCATTTTTCTTTTGGCTAACATGACATCTAAATTAATGATGATTGGCATAATTAAAAAGTTAAATCGTTTTCTTCTTTTAAGTGTTTTGCGATAACAAACACTTCACTCAAAACTAAGAAAAACAAACCTAATGAAAATAACAGTACAAAAGGATTTAATCCTAAACTCAATGAAATTGTATTTTTCATTAACTCCGAAATAAAATTAGGAATTCCTCCTAACAAAGCAGATGAAGTGATAACAAATCCTAATCTTTTTAAAAGTGTTACAATCTCTTCATCGAAAATAATTCGCAATTGAAACAAGCGCAATAATTTTCTAAAAAGAAATAAGCCATAAATAATTAGTGAAGCCGAAATAATCAGGAACACAAAAATCAACTTTGATTTAAAATCGACTACTTCTAAAGTTGTACCGTTAATTTCAATCGGAATATCAAGAGGTTCATTACCAAAAAGCACCATTCCCACAAAAAACAATAAAAATGGAATCGTAACTAACATGGTCATCCAAACGAAATCAACTATTCCTTTTAAAAAATTTAATTTTCTCATCTCTTTACTTTTTAAAGTTCAAGACAAATATATAAAAATTATTGTTTTACAATAATAAAATATTAAATTTTGATATTTTTTTTAAAATCACTTCTTTATTTTGGCTGGAACATCTTCTCTTGAACTCCAAAAAGCCATAATATAAACTTCGTCAGAATCAAAAAGATAATAAATACCGTAAGGAAACTTTTTCAACCAAATTATGCGAATAGTTTTATAACGAAACTGAAAACTTTCTGGATTTTTTGCAATTTTTAGAAAAGAACTCCTGATTTCTTTTTCAAGTTTTATTGCTAAATTCTTATTGATTTTCGTATAATAGGCAATCACTTGTTCTATTTCAATTGCCGCAGTAGATTTAATTACGAGTTTCTTATAACTCATATTTAGATTTTAATTCGTCTAAAAATGCAAAAGCATCTGTATTAGTATCCTCCTGATTTTTATGAGCATCAAGTCTCTTGTCTAATTCGTTTTTTTGTTCTTGCGTTAAATCAGACGGGTTAAGTTCTGTCAAAACAAATGCTTTCACTTTCTTTAAAAGTGAAATATCATTGATATTTTGAAGTAAATCAATAACTAAGGATTTTTCAGTTTGAACACTCATTTTTAGTAAATTATAAACAAATATAAAAAAAAATCTAATGCACTTCCAACAACTTCAATATCTTGAAACATTTTTAATTAGACCTGACAGGTTTCTAAAACCTGTCGGGTCAGAAATTGCTATCGTTGTGGTGAGAAATCCGAGCGGTCGGGTTTTTTAAATTTCTAAATCCCCTCCAACAACTCCAACGCCTTATTCACTGATTTCACATTCTCAAAAGTCAGTAATAAACGTAAGCCGTTTTTAGTTTCTTTTTCTTTTATTTTGCAAACATTGCCGTTGCGTTGCGCAAATTGCAGCACTTTCATAAAACGGTTACTTTGGTAGAAATCACTTTGTTGGTCGCCAATGAAATAACCTATCATTTTGCCTTGTTTCATCATCAAACGTTCAATTCCCATTGCGGTTGCTTTCCATTTGATACGTACGCTATTTAGTAAGGCAATGGCTGGTTTTGGTAACGCATCAAAGCGGTCAATTAGTTTTTGTTCAAATTGTTGTAAGGTAGCTTCGTCTTTAATTTGGCTCAACTCGTTGTATAAATTCAAACGTTCGGTAATGTTGTTGATGTATTCATCTGGGAACAGCAATTCGAAATCGGTATCAATTTGAATGTCTTTGACAAATTCTTTGGTTTCGATGTCGTTTTCTTCTTGATATAAGTCTTTGAATTCGTTTTCTTTCAATTCTTCAATGGCTTCGTTCATGATTTTTTGGTAGGTATCAAAGCCGATTTCGTTGATAAAACCACTTTGTTCACCACCTAATAAATCACCCGCACCACGAATTTCCAAATCCTTCATCGCAATATTGAAACCGCTTCCTAATTCGCTAAATTGTTCCAAAGCCGTAATACGTTTTTGCGCTTCACCAGTCATCATCGAATACGGTGGCGTAATGAAATAACAAAACGCTTTTTTATTACTTCTTCCCACACGACCACGCATTTGATGTAAGTCTGACAATCCGAAATTATTAGCATTATTGATGAAAATTGTATTCGCATTCGGTACATCTAAACCGCTTTCGATAATGGTGGTTGCGACTAAAACGTCAAATTCACCTTCCATGAAAGCCAACATCAATTCTTCCAATTTTTTCCCATCCATTTGACCGTGACCGATGCCTACTTTTGCTCCTGGCACCAAGCGTTGAATCATTCCGGCAACTTCTTTGATGTTTTCTATGCG
>VFQM010002105.1_pt1 | contig 15551 bp, 23 predicted proteins | sample 3512391 | NCBI WGS metagenome assembly VFQM01 (sample SAMN10412369, study PRJNA504923) | tailings metagenome | isolation source: Replicate 1 from Balatoc abandoned mine | place: Philippines
CACTCCTCTTGGTGGAAGAGCCGGAAGCCCACCTGCATCCACAGCTTCAGGAGCGTGTCCAACGCCTGCTGGAGCAGAGCGCTACCAAGCCGGAGGAGGGTAAGCGCAGGGTCCAGGTCGTCATGACAACCCACAGCCCGTCTCTTGCTGCAAGTGCCGACGTCGCCAGCATGACGCTGGTGCATCGCGCCCAACTCTACAGCCTAGCTCACGACAAGACCAAGCTGAAGAAGAGCGACTACGAGTTCCTGCGGCGGTTCATCGACGCTACCAAAGCGAACCTGTTCTTTGCCCGTGGGGTCGCGATTGTCGAAGGGCCAGCGGAGGCTTTGCTGCTGCCAGCTCTGGCAGAAGCGTGCGACCGGTCGTTCTCGCGACACGGCGTATCGATGGTCAACGTCAGCAACGTGGGCCTGTATCACTACGCTCGAGTTCTCCAGCGAGCCGATGAGGCGGTGAAAGTGCCGATACCGGTGGCCTGCCTCACTGACCGAGACGTTGTGCCGGACGTTGCCAACGACTACGTGGTCACGAGCGGCAAGAAGAAGCGATTCGAGTCCGAGTACACGAAGCCGGAAATCGAGGCCCTCGTCAAGGCCAAGGAGGACCGCGCGCAGGGCGGGAACACCGTCGTGTGTGTCTCGGACCGTTGGACCTTCGAATACGACCTGGCGCTCCACGGATGCGCCGAGCTGATGTTCACAGCGATTTACCTCGCCAAGCTGGCCGAGACCAAGGGTGAGCGTCTGGATGAAGCGGACGAGGTCAAGGCCATGGCCGTGGCTCACGACGAGTGGGAGGCGCTGAAGGCTGCCGGGCACAGCAATGAGAAGCTGGCGTCGGTCATTTACCGGCCGCTTCAGGAGAAGGATGCGTCCAAGGCTGTGGCGGCCCAGTACGCAGCCCACTTGGTCGCAACTGGGCAGTACGGCAAGGGTGAAGACCTCTTCCAGCGACTGCCGCCCTACGTCCAGCGCGCACTGGCCCACCTTACTGGCATGGGCGCCGCAGCATGACACTGCCAGTCCTGTCCGACGAGGACGTAGAGGCTCTTGCCGCCCTGGCTGCGGACCTCGACTTCACCGATGCTGAGCGCAGGGCGGTGCTGCTTGAGGGTGGGACGCGCGACGTCAACGCAGCGCCAGGTAGCGGCAAGACCACGGTGTTGGCGGCCAAGCTCTTGCTCTTGGCGCGCAAGTGGCCCCACGACCGCCGCGGCATCTGCATGCTCAGTCACACGAATGTCGCTCGGGTGGAAATCCAGAAGCGGCTGGCGGCAACACCCGACGGGAGCCGACTCCTGGCGTACCCGCACTTCATCGGGACCATCCACGCGTTTGTGAACCAGTTCCTGGCGCTGCCCTTCCTGCGGAGCGAGGGACTAGCGGTCGATGTCATCGACGATGACGTGTTTGCCAACCGAGCGATTGGGATGGCAATGAAGAGGCCGCCGCTCTGGGGTTGGGCTCAAAAGGACCAAGGCGTGAAGCCAATGGTTGGCGGCCTGGTCTTCAGGGGCAGCAGCCTGGACCTCGTCAGCGAGGGAGGGACGCTGCCCAAGCCGGACTCCAAGTCCTATCCCCTGCTGCGCGACATCAAGCTAGAGCTGACCGAAAAGGGCGTCTTTCGGTACGCCGACATGTTCGCCTTTGCCGAGGCGCTGCTGAAGAAGTCACCCGCCTTAAGGGACCGGCTATCCGCACGCTTCCCGCTGGTCTTCATCGACGAGATGCAGGACACGTCCTGGGCGCAGGAGGACCTCCTGAACCGGCTATTCGACGGGACGGTCACGGTGCAGCGGCTAGGAGACCTCAATCAGCGTATCCTGGGCAGCGATGAAGGGGCGGCAAACCTGACCTTTCCGAGGGCTCCCGCGCTAGCCATCAGTACGAGCAAGCGCTTCGGCCCGGCGATTGCAGCGGCGGTTTCCAGCGTTCGAGTCGGCGGGGCCGCCGTCGTGGGTACATCCGCGGACGTTCATCCGCCAATGCTGGTGACCTACACAACCGCTCGCGTCGGCGAAGTCCTCAACCTGTTTGGACAGAAGGTCCTGGAGCGCTTCAGCGACGAACAGCTCAGCAGAGGCTCAGTGAAGGCGCTCTGCGCGAGGAAGCAGGGTGACGCCAAGGAGGAGCCAGGTAGGTCGCTCACCGATTACTGGCCGGCGTATGCCGGGGACACGAAGAGTTCGGGCTCGAGGTCCGAGCGGTTCTGGGCCCTGCTTGCTAGTTCAAGGTTGACGGCGAGTGCTGCGTCAACCCTGGTTGACCGGGCGGGGGATGCCAAGCGCGCTGTCCTTCTGGTGCTGCGTGCAGCGGGCTCGGAGCATGTCTCAACCGTTCGCGATGGGCCCCAACTGCTGCGCCGGCTGCAAGAGGCCGGCCAGGACACGACGCCCATGCGCCTGCTCTGCCGCACGCTCGCCCTGGACGGCAGTTTTGGTGCGTCGAAGACGAGACGTCTGGAGGTTCCTGGACTGTTCTACAAGGCGCTCAAGGGGTTGCTTCCCACCGAGATGCCCCTAGCGGATTTTGCCAACCTAGCGGTCTTTGCGGAGCCGGACGACGCGCCAGAGGCCGAGCTGGAACAGCGGCTTTGCCGAGTCGAGCACGGCGGCCGTAAGGTCCACGTGGAGATAGGTTCGGTGGCGTCAATGAAGGGTGAGACACACCTGGCGACGTTGGTCCTGGAGTCCTTTGGCTGGCCGTCTCGGCGGTTCGATTTGAAGCTGGCAATGCCGGTGCTCGCCGGACTGGAGGGGCGCGACCTCAAGATGACGGAGCACCAGTTGGCGTTGTTCCGGAATCTGTACGTCGGCATGTCTCGGCCGACCAGCTTTCTGTGTATCGCGGCCAACGAGGGCCGGGTGGCCGACGCTTGCAAGAAGGGTCTCGCTGCGCAAGGCTGGCTGGTCGAACACCTTGGGTAAGCGGGGGACTTCAAGGCCAACGCTAGCTGTGGCGGACGAGTTGAGGAAGCTGTTCCGTGCTGGCGGCCGTGACTCCAACGCGTTCGAGACGCGCGCTGCTGCGCCAGTGTGTTCGATGGCGTTGGCAGCGTAGTGGCGGATGAGCGGCACCCGCCTTCCGCGATTGCGGAGGCGACTGCGCCGGCACAGCCAGGCCATCAGCGAGCCGAGAAGAACAAGCCTGAGCAGCCCCGCGCAGCGCATGCGGCGCGTCTTGTAGCTGCACTGCATCGGCGGCTAACCGGCGGCGGATGAGCTCGCGACGTGGCACGTGGCTTATCGCTTAAGTGCGTCGTGCTTGGCGATGCCCTTGCGCGTGAGGTCCTGGAACTCGGTCACGTCGTTCCAGCGCTGCCAGTCACTCAGACAATAGTCCGCGTCGAGGCTCGGACCGTGCCCAGGCGCTGTAGCTGATAGACGCGGCCGCGGGCAGCAACTGCGCGCGGCGTCGCAGCATCGAACTCGACTTTAGCACTGTTGACTTGCCCTCCACGTTCGCGGGGCACGTAGCCTGCGATGGGACCGGCCTCGCTCGGCAGCTCGTCATTACTGAGGACGGCAGTTCTACTTCGTTGGTGGTGGACCAAACCGGCATGTTGTGGGCTCCAGAGCGGCGCTCACGATGCCGGAGTTCTGCGCGGCTGTCACAGTGAATCCCGCCTGCGCTGACAGTAGATTCCTGGCGAACTGTTTATCTGGTTTATCTAGGCCCGGCAGCCTGCAAGCTTAGTGGTGGCGCGGAGTTCATCGCTTCCATACCTCGCAAAGTCCAGCCCGGCTATTCCTGCGAGGTATAGACGCCGCCGAGGTATAGACGGGTAGCTACATGGGGCATCAATACACAGCCCGTGGAGCACCGCGAATGACAGCTTCTGTACCGACCCTCGACCAATGCCTGTGCGCCGCCGAACGCATGAACCTGCGCAGCAAGCGCACCGCCGCCGGCACGCTGGCCGCGCGCGGTCATCAGTTCCAAGTGTTCCCCCCGACCTCCCGAGCAGCGGGACGACGCTACACGACAGGCCGCGTCAACGCGCCTCGTGCCGGCGCGCTGCTCATTGCGGCGGACGACGACATCTCGCAGGTAAACCCCGCCCTCCTACGTGCGAGCGCGCTACTGCACGACTATGTGTACCTACGAGACACCGAGTCATTCAGTGAGGCGGTGTCGTATCTGGCGCTGCAGATGTTGCGCGCCGACTGGCGCCGGGACGAGCACGAAGTCTCGCGCGACTGCGCAGAGCATGCAGCAGCGTCGATGCGCACCCCGTGGTGGAGCGAGGGAGCCGACTGATTTCAGCTGCGCTGCACGGTGCCCGGAGTGTCGTCATCCGCCGGCGTATCACTGAGCTCTCGCCCCTCGCCGTAGCGCTGTCGCACAACAGCTTCCGCCTCAGCGTCAGTCTTGGCAGTCGTAGCAGCGCGCAGCACCGCGAGCGCTGGCGTCGCATCCGCGCACATACCGAGCGCGTTCTCGTTGCAATAGTAGACGAACAGCGCGCTTGCATTCATGTCCTTGGCCGGCTCGCCCTCGAGCTTGACCGAATCGCCGCCCCTGGCCATCCCCGTCATCACCGTTTCATCGAACTCCTGCAGCTCGACGATGCGCACGTCAGCGGTGCTCCTGTCGTAGCCGTACGCATACAGCGCGCCCGCGGCAGTGCGCGCGAGCCGGTAGCGGTAGAGCGTCATCATGGCTGCGCGGCGCCGAGTAGCACGAGCATCGCGCTGTCGTCGACCGGCAGCAGGTCGACACGCGCGGCCGGCTGCGCGTCGCCGGGCAACAGCTCGACGTACACCGGTGCAACTGCCGGCATGCGCTGCAGCAGTTCGATGAGCTCGGCGACTGTCATGTGGTGCTCCTCAAGGGGAACTCATTTTGATTTCAAACCGGTCCGTGGCGTGCGCACGCCCTGTAGTTCTTCCCCGCATCGTGGTTGCTCAACAGCCGAGCGCGCGGCTGCTCACTGGCCGCCCCGACTGCGCGTATCGCGCAGTCTCAACGAAGCGATGTTTTCAAGGTAGCCGCATACCCGAGCAACGCACATTTACCGCAAACGGTAATGGGCTCGCTGCGGTGTAGGCTGGCGCGATGATTGACTACGTGAGATGCCCGTGCGGGTGGGTGCACTACGCTGTGCCGCCCGCGTCGGCGCAGCTCGAGGTTGCGCAGTTCAACACATACGCCGAGCGCGCCGGCTTACAGGAGCACAGCTCCTTGGAGAGCTACATGCGGTGTGTGAAGTGCGGCGCGGATACCGCGCGATTCGAGGCGTTCGTGCCGGAGCGAGAGCCGGGGTTCACGATGCAGCCTGTGGTGGTCGAGCGATGACAGTGCACGAGTTAATCGCGGCGCTCTGCGTCATGCCGCAAGGCGCGCAGGTAGTCGTCGAGGACGCGAGCGCGCACCCGGGCCCAGCAGTGCGCAGGCTGGGCAACGGGGAGATACAGACCGTGGAGCTAGGGTGGTGGGAGTCGAATGGCATAGCGCTAGTCGAGCTGTGGCGCGACGATGTCAGCATGAGCGGTCCGCATCCCGGCGTGCTGCTGGGTTCCTTGGAGTACACGCCTCAGCTGAGCATCGCGCAGCTGGTGACGCAGATGAGCGACGACGAGGTGCGCGCGCTGCTGGCCGAGGTGCTGCGCCGCGAGGGTGAGCCCGAGCTCACACCACGCGAAGCCGGCATCGCCGGCGGCATGTACGAGCTGACCGACGAAGAGATGATGCGGCGCATCCGGAAGCTCAGGCGTGGCGAGTGAATGCACTGCATGCAGGTGGGCGTCCCCGAGGGGCCGCGCGGGTGTCGGTCTAGATGCGCGGTGAGATGTGAAGTCAATGTCGACTGAGGCGCAGGTGCTGGCGCTGCTCGAGGAACTCGCGACGCGCGAGGACGTGCCGGCTGATGTGCGTGAGCGTGCGCAGGTGCTGGCTGACGTGCTGCGTCCGTCGCCGGAGACAGTGAAGCTGCTGGCGGAATTCAGGGAGTTGGCGCGGCAGTGGGAGCCGGGGAGCTGAAATCAGTTGGAGGGGTGGTGCGCGTGGAGTACAGCGTTGAGCGGCATGAGAGGCACATCGTGCTCTGGCTCGCAGGGCGGCGGTGGGTGCTGCGGGATGAAACAGAGCTGCAGCTGATGCTGCGGGTATTCGGGTTCGCGGGTGGGCAGGACGTGCGGGACCGCGCGTGCCGCGCGCTCCCGCTGTGGTCGATGCACTCGCTACGCTCGCGCACCGAACAGCCGGAACACTAAGCCCACCCGGTCGGTGGTCAAAGACCTGCGCTAGCGAACGTGTAGGCCGAACTGCCGGGCCCATGCCACGCCCGGTGCGCGCCAGCCCACAGGTCGGAACTCCGGGAGCGCGCAGCGCTCCTTGGCCGGCCAGTGCGCGCGAGGCGCGCTCACATGCGAGGGACTGAGAGTGAAGCAGGGGAAGAGGGCCAAGCGCCGCCAAGCGGCGGGGCTGGCGCGGATGATTGCTGCGACAGAGCGCATGGGCCTGTACGACGCTGAGCTCAAAGGGCTGCCGGCGCGCCATAAGCCCAGCGCGCGCACTCGACGAGCGATAGCTGACGCGCACAGCGGCAGGACTACGCCAGTCAGTATCGACGAGCTATGAGCTCACGCAGGCGGCTGACACGACGAGAGGCGGAGCAAATCGAGCGCAGCGTGAGCACGCTCACGCTCGACGAGCTCATCGCACAGCTTGAAGCTCAGCGCGCGCAACTGGGTGGCCATGTGCCTGTCATCGTCGACGAGCGCGGCACAGAGCTCGCGTATGCCGTCGACGTCGTCCGCTGGCGTGACCTCGAGGACGCCGAGGCAGAGTACGCCGCGGTGCGCATCTGTGGCGTTTGACGACAACATGTTTCATGCCCCGGCGAGCGAGCGCAGCGAGCGGACAAGAACTCCAGGCGTAGCAATGGCATGCGCGAAATACGAGCGCAGAGCTGGGGTCAAAGCAGCTGATGTTTCACGCGCCGCCGGGCGATTTGATAACGGCATTACGTATTCGCTGTGCGGGCCTTGTGCCGGCACAAGCTGGGGCGTCGCGCTGGGACTCGAACCCGTGTCGGCCACTGCCCCGCTGTTCGTCGCTCTACTTAGGACTTCGAGCGCCATTGACGTTCCCCGAGTGCGGCCAGGCCGCGCCGCCCCGCGGACATTGTGCGCAATCAGGAGCGCTAGGCATGGGCGGAATGCCGGCGCGAACCGTGGGCCAAACAGGCACGCATTTCTGTCTGCGCCATGAGTGCACGTTCCGGCCGTACGTTCTGCCGCGGCGAGCGCAGCTCCGCCGTGCAGAGACAGGGTGGCGGGTCTTGTGCCGGCACAAGACCTTTCGACCTGTGGCGCGCGCAGCAGCGTTCCTTGGCGGTCCCCGAGCGGGCGTCTCGCCGGCTCTCAACGAACGGGTGTTTTCAACGAACGCGGATGAACATTGGATGTTCAAAGTGGCAGCAGTTGCGTGCACGCGGTAGCGTCGGTGATGACACTGGTGGAGGGCGTCCCCTGCCGGCCGCGCGAGTGCTGGTCGAGATGCACCGCTGATTGAAATCATGGAGTTGCGAACGTGGCTAACGAGGCAGTTGTCATTGGTCAGCAGCTTGCGGCCCGGATGGGGCCGGAGTGCGTACAGGCACTGCACAGGGTGTGCAGTGCCCTACGCGCTACGGGCGCGAGTAGCGTGAAGGTAGTCGAGCTCCGGTGCGAGGGCGAAGCGACCCGCCTCGTAGCGTTCGTCCGCTGGCGCATACCCGGAGGCACCCGACGCAGGGAGGTGTGGGGCTTGGCTGCGCCGGGGCAGCCGCTTGAGGTGCAGGTGCGCGTGCTTGCGAAGCAACTGGCTGACTGCCACGAGTAGTGCATCGAGGTCGGGGGGCAACGGGACTGCGCCCGGCTGCACAGTAGGCAACCCCGGTGGTGCATGCGGAATCGAATTGCCGGCGTGGAGGCGCCAGGAGCCGTTCGCTACATAAGTGAAGCACCGAGCCGCTCGCTGTCTGGTCGAAACCTGCCAGAGGTCTCAGTGGCAGCCAATCTTCCCGCATGCCATCTCTCGTCCGGCCGCACAACATCGGATGAGTTCATATCTCGAGTAGCCGTGTCGCGCGTATCGCACGGCCTCGAAGAACGGATGCCTTCAGGGTGCGTGCGTTGCGCTCTGCCGATAGTCGAACGGTGACGCTTGCGTGTGGCAGTGCGCGTGCGTAGCTGATGGCGCGATGAGTCTCACGGCAGGAGTTACTCGCATGCCCTGCGTGCCGTCGGCTGTACTGGACCCGCGATGCAGCCGACTTCCGTCGAAAACGAGTAGCGGCAGGACACTTTCATGGGAGCGAAGAGCTGCGTGCAGGTGCACCCGTAGCTACACGCATCAGCAGCGGACCAAATCCCACCACCTTCCCGCTGCGGGAGTTCAGTGATGCAGTCAATCAACGACCGCACTGCGGAGCGGCGCTCGGTCACCGCGGACATTCGACTGGGTACGCCCGGCGTTCTGTGCACGCTGCACGTAGCCGGACACGTCGTCGGACTGGTGCGTCGGGGCGGACGCCAATACAGCGTCGTGAGTGTCGCGGAGGGCAGGGAATCGCGGGCGGCTGTGTGCAAGAGCTACGAATTGGCGCGAGCCGCGCTCGTCGGTCTTGTGCCGGCACAAGGAGCCGCTGAATGACATTCGACGTTGCAATCATTTTTGCGGTCGTGCTCGTGCCTGCGGCCGGAACTCTCACGCTGGCACTTGGACTCGCGCGGGACGCGGAGAGCCTTGTGCCGGCACAAGACCCTGGGTAGCCTGCCACCATGCTCCACCACCGCACCACCATCGAGCCCGAGGACTCCTACGCGGTCAACGTCAACGGCCAACGCACGTGCGTCCTGGCTCAGCTGCAGCACGTGTACACGAGCGGGCACTGCGAGCAAGTGCGGGCGATGCTGACCGCCGACGAGGTCATGTACATGGCCCGGCTGCTCCTGGACGCCGCAGCGCAGGTCGGGAGCGAGGAGAGGTAGCTACACCCCTGAGAGCATGTTGAGTTCGGCACCGCAAGTGCAAGCCGCGGGGCTTGATTTCTTGTGCTGGCACAAGGCCACTACACCAGGGGCACTCTTTTCTTTCGACGAGAGCCTGCAAGCCCGGCTGAGCGCATCAGCCAACGAGCGCCGGTCGTTCCACAACACGGGGCTCTTCTACTTTGGAGTCAGGGGTACGTTCGGGGCGTCGGCCTCATCGTGAGGACGGAGTACGCCGAACTCCGAACGCGTCTTGGCATCGCGATGCTGCTCCGCCTCGGCCTCGGTGACGCGGTCAGCGGCCGCGCGAGCGAAGTACCGCCAGACGGGGAGCTGCATCAGCCAAAGGTGGAAGCGCAGGCGAAGCATGGAAGCACGCTTTGGTTCAAGGTAGGCGGCGGGCGACAAGCGCGCGTTCGCGGTCGTCGAGCCACGCGCGAAAACGGGTGCCCCAACGAATGGCGGCCAAGCCTATGCCTCCGATGACGGCTATGGCGAGGGCCAGGGCAGCGATGAAGATGTTCATGGCCTGCCTTGTGCCGGCACAAGCCTCACAACACGGCCCCGCTCGTCCATCTCAAACCGCACGGCCTGGCCGGCCCTGAGCGCGCCGAGGACGCGGTGGCTAACGAGCTCGGCAACAAACACGAACGACCCGCGACCGGCGTCATCGCGCACGTAGCCGAACCCCGCGCCGAGGTTCAGGCGGGCTACCGTGCCGGGCTGGGGTGCGGAGGTTGGAAACATCGCTTCGTTCAAGGTGGGCGGGCGGCGGCGTTATCGCGGTTCTGTGTAATTACACGACCTGCCAATAATTGTGTGCAACGGCGGCGGCTCAGCGGGAGGAAGGGCCCGTGTTGCGGCCGCGCCGGACGTCCTCAAGCACCTCTTCCAGCGTTGGCCTGGCCGGCTCGTCCGAGCGATGTACGTGCACCGCGCCCGTCGACATCACGCGCCACTTCAGACGGTCGCCGGCCCGCAGGCGAAGCGCCTCGCGTATCGAGCGAGGGATGGTCGAGGTGTGGCGTGAGGAGAGGGTCGAGGTGGGCATTGGAAGCAGCCTTTGTGTCAATGGTCGGCGGGGCGGAGCTTGAGTTCGAGGCGGGTGGGCTCCCAGTACTCGGGTTCGGGCGCGGGCGGGAACTTCAGGTCAGTGGCGCCCCGGGCGAGCTCGGCACCGACCGACCACGTAATTTCCCGGCGGCCAGCCGTGAGCTGCCGCCGGCGCGCGTCAATGCGAGCGTCGACCTGCGCGAACACCTCCGCCGCGGTACGCGCGCGGCCGTCGCGTATGTATTGCTGCCAAGCGCGCTCGCCGCGGGCGTGAAACCGACGCCGGGCGGCGGTGGCATGGAGGCGGCGCTGGCGCTGGCGGCGCTGGGCGGTGGTGCGGACGGTAGTCATCGCAGGGCTTGTGCCGGCACAAGGCGCCAGGTCATTCTTCAATGTTTGTGAGCGAGGACGAACGGGTACCCATACGAGAAGCAGCGGGCATCTCTGCGCACATCTTCCTCGGCTCTCGTCTTGCGAACAAGAGTTCGGCTGGAGCCCCAGCGCGTTCCCCGGGCTCTAGTGCGACATTGACGTGAAGTCGTTCGGTGGGCGTCTTAATCGCTCTTACCGCATCTGCCTCACCGGTAACGGGAGCGCGCTCACGTTCGACGACGCGTGCCGGCCTGACCGCCGTGACAACGCCCAAGCCGTGGTCTGCTCTCGCGCTGGCACTTAGAACCCTACCAGCAGCGTTACGCCGTCCCGACGCGCTTGGCCTCGTTCGTGGAAGCGCCGTTCGGTTGGGAGATGCTCTGACTAGCACCGTCGACAGCGACGCACTGGCGACGCGCGCGGTCGCGCGCTGGGCCTTGTGCCGGCACAAGACCCGCAGGCGTCGCTACACGTCGTTGAGAATGGTGATTTGCAGACTTGGCATGGTTCCTCGGCCGGCGCGGCGCAACTGTCGCCACACTGCTTAAGCCTACCTGCTCGCGACAGCGACCCAGGTAACCGTGCCGGACTTGCGCCGGCACAAGGAGTCAGCTACGCGCCGACAACGTGCCGGACCTGCGGCCTCGGGGCAGGCGCTTGGCCGGTGGACTCGCTGAGTCAACACGCTCAACGGCCACTGCCGCGAGTAGTGCATCGAGGTCTGGGGGCAGCGGGACTGCGCCGGGCCGCATCTGTTCAGCGTGGAGTTCCCAATCGACGGGAGTGAGAACACCTGCAATCAGAAGCACGACGATTCGCGGCATGCCAAGGAACTGGGCGCAGTTGGCGGCGAACTGTCCCGAGACGCTGCTGACGGACCGTTTCCCCGACTTCAGCTGGAAGTAGTAGTTCGGCACGCACCCCAGGTGTTGCTCGCAAGCCTCCTTGATAGTCAAGCCCAGAAGCGCGGCTCGGCGCTGGATAAGTTCGATGAGAAGTGGAGGTCGCCTGTCCATGCTCCAGCTATCGGCAGAACGAACCGCTAGTTGAGTGAGATGTCAGCGCCCCTTGTGCCGGCACAAGGGTTCGCGTGAGCGCACGGGCAGCACGACGACGGGGTGCACCACTCGGCAACGCTCCCTGGGGAGCGGTGGCGCCCGGCCCGTACAGCCCGATGGTGCTGCCCTTTGCCAGGAGGGAGCTTGCCGGGGAGAACCGGCGAACAAGTAGCAGCTCGGCGGCCTGATTGGGCAGCAGGCCGGCCTCGGCAGTCCTTGAGCTCACATGAGGTGCCGGCGCGCGCGGCGCCCAATTGAGCGCTGCGTCTTGTGCCGGTACAAGGCCGGCTCGCGTTCTGTCAGCGGCGGCCACGACTATCGGCGTGCTGTGTCGTTGCGCAAGCTCGCAACAACGACCGACAACGGCAGCCTTGTGCCGGCACAAGAGAGTGGTCACGCCTTCTCGGCGCGACTCCTGTCTGCCGGCCTCAAGCCGCGCTTCGGGCTCGGCGAGAACCGTCGTCGACGGTATGTGGCGGGCCGTCGCACTGGTACTACATCCGGGCGCGTTCCGCGCTTGCTTTGAACACTCGCTGCGTGTTGTCGCTGAGCGTCTCGGCCACAGCACTCACGGTCGACCGCACTCCTGCAGAGGGCTGGCTCCACCCATGGGCGCTGAAGTTCTGGACTGTGTCAGTCAACGGTGCTCATCTCGCGTGCGGACTTCGCGAGCAGCTTTGGGACGTCTCGACGCTTTTCATGGATGTGCTGACCGATGGGCGGCCCGAAATCGCCCTCGGCAATTCTCAACCCAAGGAAGATGTCGACGGACTTCGCAGCCTTCAGTTGCGGAACCAACAATGCACGCTCACCGCGGTCGGTGATGTGTACCTGCGGCGAGTAGTGGACGGCTTTGGAGCGTCGCACGAAGATGGTTCCACCTCGCGCAAGTCGGTCGACGAGCTCATCAAGGAACTCTGCCTTGGGTCGCAGCGGCAAGCGCTGGCGCTGGCAGGTGAGACAGTAGGCCGCGTAGAGTTCGTCATCGGCGACCTCGAAGGCGCCGTACTCGAGCAGTTGGACGAACCGGTCGACGGCCCGTATCGGGCGGACAACGCGGGCGGAGAACTCTGCAACGTCGGCGGGAACGACGATGGTCCCGGCCTCGATGACCTCCGTGGCGCCTTGGAGCGCGAATGCCACGAGCAACGGGTATTCAGTCGCCTTGACCTTCTCAGCGATGCCGACGACGCGTTCAGCTGTCGAGGGTTGAAACTCCATCTCGATGGCAATGACCCGGCGCACCATTGCATCGGAGTCGTCATTGAAGCGCGGCGCAGGGTTCGATGCCTGCGTGACGAGGCATTGAGGCTTCAGAGGGTAGGGGTCTCGAAACTTCGGGTTCACCGTCAGCTCTTCCCACGACACGATGGACTTCAAGAGTTCGTTGTCGGTGGCGGCGGTGGCCTCGGCACCAATCATTGCCAGTTTGCCGACCAGGAGTTCGACCTTGGCGGGCGTTTTCAGGTCGTCCAATCTGAGAGCCGCGACGGCGTCATCGGACAAGAGGCCTCGGAGTAGCCCAACGACAACGCTCTTGCCGTTCCCGCCCGGGCCGAACATGTACAGCATCTTCTCCGGATTGCCGACCCTGTGAACCACGAGGTGCAGGCCGAACCAGCGGCGGATGGCTATCAGCTGCGCGTCCGTAAGTGAAGTCGTGAGGAATCGCATGAGCAGAGACTCGTTTGGTAGGCCCATGACAAGCTCCATGTACGCGTCAATGACCTCGCGAGCCTTCACCGGGAGAACGTGCAAGTTCTGGTGGTCTGGAGCATGCGCAACTGCGTGTGGGTCGCCAGTCGATGAGATGACGATGACGGCGTCCTCGACCGGGATGCCTTCGCATCGGCCAAACGGCTTCAACTCAAGTGGCCTTCTGCTCGTCGCATTCCAGAGCGCTAGCATGGTGTTGTAGAAGCACCTTGAGTTCTTACCTGCCAGGTGTCCGGTCCCTAGAAGACCGTCCATGGAGGTGGACAGTGCCTTCATCCAAGCGTCGGCGTTCGCCCATCGGTTGCCCAGCCACAAGTACGGTTGGTCGTCGTAACCGTAGGCCAGGCCCGCTTCCTTGCTCATGGCTTGCGCGGTAGCGAAGGCTATGGTCCGGGGGCCGACTGGGTCGACGATGCTGAAGGGCTGCATCAACGCCGAGCCGTCCGGCTTGCTCACCGTGATGGTGTACGTGAAGGATGTCCCCCCCGGCTGAGCAGCCTCCTGGATGTGGAAGAACGGTTGCGGTCCGACGGCGTGGTCGATGGTTAGGCGGTTCTTTGCCATCTGCGCAGTAGAAGGTGATGGTTCATGGCTATCGCCAACCTGCGGTGGCGCCTCTATCACCCTTATCGGCCTTGTTGGCTTGAACTGAACTGCCAGTGGCTGTTGTCTCGTTGTTGGGCTCCGGTTGTCCAGGTGACCTTGAAACGGAGGAAATAGCGGAAGTGGGCGTCTGGTGAACCCGTGGAGGTCGTTGGGCTCGGACACCAAGGTACGGAGACCCTAAGTTTGGGTTGCGACCCCCGTACCTTCGGCCTACTCCTACCTTCTCGCAGCGAAGGGCCTGGTGGGGTGGGACGCATGCTCAGCCAAGCGCTTGCGCTTGGAGTTCAACCAAGGGCAAGCGGGGGAATACACATGTGCGTCGCGCTACAGTAGCCCGAGTTGACGCCGCCCCTCTTCCCCGGTTTCGGCGGCGTGACGCGAGTTGGCGGATGCTGACCGGCGCGGACCAGCCGGGGGCGTTCCTGGAAGCGGAAGGGACCCTGTCTGCTTCGCCGGCGTCGGCACTCACGGCCGACGACGTGGACGCCTGGGCTATGCCGGCGCAAGAAAGGGCCTACGCGGACGGGCAGGTGAGCTCGCTGACAGCTGTCGGTCGACAGCGCCGCCTAGCGCTCAAGGACCGACCGCAGTACGCCGTGAGCCGAGCGGTCAAGTCCCGGAGACCCGTAGAGATGGCTCAGGGCGACCGGCGTGCCTTCTTGGCCGCCCGCTCCTCATCCGCGCTGAACGGCTCAGCAAACCCCGGCACCGCTGCGTCCGGTCTGAGCGGATGAGTCACGGGGTACGTCTCGCCCCGGATGTGCGCGACGATGTACCCCGCTGGCTCATGGACCTCCACCCGCTCCAGGACCCGGGCGAGCTCCTCGCGCAGCTGGGCCCGGGCATCTAACGTATTCAGCTCCGAGACCTGCCGCGCGATGTTCTCGAACACGCTGTCGAAATCCTCGCCCAACTCGGCGAGCTCGGCTCTAAGCACCTTCTGGCTAGCCTCGAGCCTCACGACCTCGTCGTTGGCTTCGCGCAGCTTGGCCGCCAGTTGCGGGATGTTGGCCGAGCCATTTCCGATTGCCTCGATGTAGTTGTCGACGACCTTCTGTGCCCCGGCAAGGTCGACCAGCGCGACGTCGAGTTCGGCTTTGAGTTCCTGCATCCTGGCTGACCCTTCGAAGTAGCTCGGTGCAACCGCGGACACGATGTACAGCACAGCGCCCTCAACCTCTTTCGCTGATGCCCCCGCGCACTTGGTGACCCCCCGGTTCCGGGCAGAGCAGTAGTAGCGCGCGTACTCGGGCTGGGCGGCCGAGTTCTTGTTTTTGCGGACCATGCCTCGGCCGCAGGTGCCGCACTTGAGCATGCCCCCCAGCCAGTTCTTAAAGCTTGCGTCTCTGCGCCCGGGGAACCGGCCGCGCCGGTGGCGCACGGCGTGGGCCTTCATAAAAACCGCTTCTTCCAGGACCACCGGGTAGTAGTCCTTGACGACCTCGCCCGCGGGCTCACGCTTGCCATTTGCGTCAGTGGCATACGGCTGGTACTCGCCCATCAGGGCCCGGTTATTCAGCAGTCGGTTGATGAGCGAGCTGTGCCACGTCCCGCTCGTCGACGGCGCGGGCCACTTCTCTTCGTTGGCCCGGCGTGCGATGTGTACGGCCCCCATGCCCTTGCCTAGCAGGTCGAACACCTTCTGCACGCTCTCGACGCGCTCCGGGATGGGCTCGAAGGCGGTCTTGGTCTCGTTCGGCCGGAGCCAGCGGGGGCATTCGCTGGTGATGATGCGCCTGGCTGTTCCGTCAGCCGCAGCCAGATCG
>VFQM010002107.1_pt1 | contig 15550 bp, 14 predicted proteins | sample 3512391 | NCBI WGS metagenome assembly VFQM01 (sample SAMN10412369, study PRJNA504923) | tailings metagenome | isolation source: Replicate 1 from Balatoc abandoned mine | place: Philippines
CCATGCCGACCGCGATGCCGCCGGCGCCGTTGACCAGCAGGTTGGGGAAGCGGGCCGGGAGGACGGTCGGTTCCTGACGCGAACCATCATAGTTGTCAGCGAAATCGACTGTATCCTTGTCGAGATCGTCAAGCAGCGAGTTGGCGACGCGGGCCAGACGCGCTTCGGTATAGCGCATCGAGGCCGGCGGATCGGGGTCCATTGAGCCGAAGTTGCCCTGGCCATCGATCAGCGGCAGGCGCATCGACCAATCCTGGGTCATGCGTGCCAGCGCGTCATAGATCGCGCTGTCACCATGCGGGTGATAGTTACCCATCACGTCGCCGACGATCTTGGCGCTCTTGCGGTAGGGCCGGCCGGCAACAAAGCCGCCTTCCTGGCTGGCGAACAGGATTCGGCGGTGAACCGGCTTCAGACCATCGCGCACATCGGGCAGCGCGCGGCTGACGATCACGCTCATCGCGTAATCGAGGTAGCTGGCCTTCATTTCATCGACGATGTCGACGCGCTGGAAATCACCCTCCGGACCGGTGGGTTCGCTGGGTTCGAATTCGGGAATGTCTGTGTTGTCGCTCACGCGGATTATCGGCCGATTGTTGGCGGGAAAGTCTCGCTCAAGCGCCTAGGACAAGCCATCCCGAAAGGCCACCGCAACTGCCGCTCGAGCGCAATTTTTCCACACCCGTGGCGCCTTGTCTGAACGAACGGGCTGAAGTGTATTCAACACGCGTTCAGTGCCGCAGCGATAGTTCGCCGCAACAGTTGCCAAACTGGCGTTTTGGCGTCAGTAGCTGGCGCGATGGAAGTTGCGCCCGGTTCCCTGTCCGGGCGGTACGAGGAGTGAAGTGAACGATGCGTCGCACCCAGTTTCTGACCCGTCCGGCCTATGCCCTTGCCCTGGCGCTGGCCTCGCTCGGCGCTGTTGGCCTGGTCGCCACCCCGGCTGAAGCCCAGAAGAAGGATGACAAGAAGGCTGCCGCCAGCAAGGCCCCGCAGCCGACCAAGACCTTCGTCCCGGCCTATACCGAGCTCAAGACCATGCTTGATGCCGCTGCCAAGCGTCCCGACGTGATCGCGGCCAAGGCCAAGGTTGCTGAAACCGAGCGCGCCTATCGCTCAGCCCGTGGCCGTACGGCTCAGGAAGCGGCTCGCGGCCAGTATGACGCGTCGGTCGCCGCTCTGGCCGGTCTGCTCACTGCCGAAAAGGCGAAGACCGAAGAGCTCTTCACCAAGACCGGCAATGAAGCCGACAAGTTCTACGCTGGCCAGCTTGGCTTCACCTATGGCGGCCTGGCCGTCGACAAGCCGATGCAGCGTCGTGGTCTTGTCGCCATGATCGACAGCGGCAACGTGCCGACTGCCGAACTTGGCAAGTACAACTACTATGCTGCCGGCTTTGCCTTCGACATGAAGGACTTTGCTGCTGCTGAAGCATCGCTCAAGGCGGCGATTGCCGCTGGCAACAACGGTGCAGACGTGCAGGGCCTCCTGGCCGAAGCCCAGAACTCGGCCGGTCGTCCGGCTGATGCCCTGGCGACGTTCAAGACCCTGGTGAACAATGCGGTCGCTGCCGGCCAGACCCCGGCTGCCGACGTGCTTGAGCGCGCCGTGCTGATTTCCTACCAGAGCAAGAGCCCGGAAGCCGCCGATTGGGCGATCCGCCGGGTCGAGTTCTACCCGACGCAGCTCGGCTGGGTCGCAGCTGGCCAGATCCTGCGCGAGCGCGGCAACTTTGGGCCGAACGAGTCGCTCGATATCTCGCGTGCGCTCGACAAGGCCGGGGCGCTCAACTCCAGCACCCAGTCGGTGCAGCGCGAATATGTCGAGTATCTCCAGTCGGCCGTCGGCAAAGTCGGCGTGCTTTATCCGGGTGAGGTGATCAAGATCGCCAACCAGGGGATCAAGGTGACTGCGTTGCAGGCCACCGATCCCTTCGTGCGCGACGCCCTGGCCGAAGCCAATCGCCGCCTTGCAGCTGACAAAGCCTCGCTGGCCGGTCTGGAGCGCGATGCCCGGGCCCCGGCGGCAACGGTCAAGACCGTGCTGATCGGCGCTGACACGCTGCTCAGCTATGACATGGATGCCAAGGCCGCCGACCTGTACCAGATTGCCCTGGGCAAGCCTGGTGTGGATGCGGCCGGGACCAACCTGCGCCTCGGGATCGCCCTGATCAAGCAGGGCAAGATGGCCGAAGCAGAAGCGGCTCTCGCCAAGGTTGACGGTCCGCGCAAGGGCATCGCCCAGCTCTGGACCCTGGTCGCCAAGGGCAAGACCATTCCGGCTGCCTGATCGGCATCACGGATTTGAAAACAGGAGAGGGCGGCAGGCGACTGCCGCCCTTTTCGTTTGCGGCTACTCGGCCTCGTAGAATTCGCCGGTAGCCTCATCGAGGACGTGCAGCACGCCGTCGCTGATCGCAAAGAACACGCCGCGGAGCTTCAGGCTGCCTTCGCGTTCCTTGGCCAATACCTGCGGGAAGGTGCGCAGGTTTGAGAGGCTGACCTTTACCCCGGCCATTTCCATCGCCCGCTCGGCTTCCGGACCTTCGGTGCCGTGACGCAGCGAGACCATGTGGCGGGCCCCATCGAGCAGTCCAATCCAATCGGCGACAAAGCCGCCTTCGCCGCGCGGCGCACCCTGCAGTTCGCGCGTCAGTGCCGCCTTGCAGCCGCCGCACATGCCGTGGCCCATGACGACCACCTGCTTGACCTGCAGCTTCTGGATCGCGAACTCGAGCGCAGCCGATACACCGTGCAGACCGGGTGCCGTCTCAAACGGCGGGACCAGCGCGGCGACGTTGCGAACGACAAAAATCTCGCCCGGATCGACATCGAAAACCTGCGCCGGATCAACCCGGCTGTCCGAACAGGCGATCACGAGCAGCTTGGGAGACTGCCCCTCTTCGGCCAGGCGATCGTACCGCTCCTTCTGTTCGCGGTAGGCGCCGTGCCGGAACCGGCGATAGCCCTCAAGCAAAGTGGCAAATTCAGGCATCAGAACCGCTCCCCACGGATCACCTCGACATCCCACATGGTGAGCAGCAGGCCATGACTGGTGAGCATCGGTGCCAGCGTATCAACCAGCACTTCCGCCTTCTCGACCGAGGCAATCGTCAGCACCAATGACTTGTCGGTACCCATCACGCGTTCTTCGCGCCAACGCCCATCGCGGCCGCTACCCGAAGTGACCGGCAAGACTGACCAGCCCGTGATCTGGGCCTTGTCGATCGCATCGGTCACGCGGCGGACCAGGGCGGTATCGACCAGGATTTCGATGCGCTTGCGGATGACGGTTTCGATCATGACTACCCTAGATAACCGCTGAGGAGGACCGAGAGTTCACCAAACAGGCTGATCCCGACCAGGATGTTGAAGGGGAAGGTGATCGACAAGGACATGGTCAGATAGATCCCCGGATCGGCTTGCGGCAGAGCCAGGCGCATCGCGGCGGGCACGGCAATGTAGCTTGCGCTGGCGCAGAGCACACCGAGACCAGCGGCAGTAGCCACATCAAGGCCTATCAAATTCCCGACCAACACGCCAAGCATGCCATTGAACAGCGGGAAGGCGATGGCCAGGATCACCAGTCGCAGGTTCAGCGCGCGGGCATCAATCAGGCGCCGCGCCGCAATCAGGCCCATGTCGAGCAGGAACAGGCAGAGCACGCCCTTGAACCCGCTGTCGAACAGCGGCTGTACTTCGGCATAGCCCTTGGGGCCAGCAATCAGGCCGATCGCGAAGCTGCCCAGCAGCAGCACGACCGAAGCGTTAAGGAACACCTCGCGCAGCAGTTCGCCCCTGGATTGCTCGTTGCTGCTAGAGCCGCGCCGGGCCAGCATCAGGCCCGAGAGGATCGCCGGCGTTTCCATCACGGCCAACACTGCAACCATAAAGCCGGCCACGACCAGACCGCTCGCGCCCAGCAGTTCGTTGGCTGTTACAAACGTCACCACACTGACCGAGCCATAATGCGCCGCGACAGCCCCGGCGTTGGTCTGGTCCAGCCTGGCAAAGCTGCGCAGCACGGCATAGGCGAGGAATGGAATTGCGAAACTGAGGGCCAAACCAGCCAGCAGCGCGGCGGCTACTTCAGCATTGACCCCTGACTTAGCTACCGCGACGCCGCCCTTCAGGCCGATCGCCGCCATCAGGTAGAGCGACATGCCCTTCGCAATGGCTTCCGGTATCGCAAGATCGGACCGCAGCGCAGAAGCCAGCAGGCCCAACAGGAAGAACAGGATCACCGGCGAGGCGAACGGGGCAAAGGCGGACACTTCCATGAGCCCAGCGCGCTAGCGCCATTGGCAAGCGCTGGCAAGGCGACTAGAGGGCAGACCATGAACGACCTGGCGAACCCTCCCAAGCCCGAACGTCAACGCAAACCGGACTGGATCCGGGTCAAGGCGCCGACCAGCAAGGGCTATGGCGAAACCCGCCAGCTGATGCGCGATCTCAACCTCAACACGGTCTGCGAAGAGGCGGCTTGCCCCAACATCGGCGAGTGCTGGACCAAGAAGCACGCAACCGTGATGATCCTTGGCGATGTCTGCACGCGGGCCTGCGCGTTCTGCAACGTCAAGACCGGGATGCCCCGCGCGGTCGACCCGCTTGAGCCGGAGCACGTCGCCACCGCCGCTGCCAAGATGGGGCTGGAGCACATCGTCATCACATCGGTTGACCGTGACGACCTGCCGGACGGCGGGGCCGGGCAATTCGTCAAGGTGATCGAGGCGCTGCGCCGCACCACGCCAACCACGACGATCGAGATCCTGACCCCCGATTTCCGCGGCAAGATGCATGCGGCGGTCGAGGCAATCGTTGCCGCCGGACCGGACGTATACAACCACAACCTGGAGACCGTGCCGCGGCTCTATCCGACGATCCGCCCCGGCGCGCGCTATTACGCCTCGCTTCGCCTGCTTGAGGAAGTGAAGCGCCACAATCCGCTGATCTTCACCAAGAGCGGCATCATGCTTGGCCTGGGCGAAGAGCGGCTTGAGGTCCACCAGGTGATGGATGACATGCGCAGTGCCGGGATCGATTTCCTGACCATGGGGCAATACCTTCAGCCCACGCCGAAGCACGCCAAGGTGATCGATTTCGTCACCCCGCAAGCGTTCGATGCCTATGGTGCGATTGCGCGCGCCAAGGGCTTTCTGCAGGTCGCGGCCAGTCCGCTGACCCGCTCAAGCTATCACGCAGGCGATGATTTCAAGGCAATGCGGGCGGCGCGTGAGGCGCAGCTGGCCAAGGCTGCTGCGCGCGGCTGATGCCGGGGATCCACGAAGTCCGCCGGCTGCCTTACAGCGCCGAGCAAATGTATGATCTGGTGGCCGACGTCGCACGCTACGGCGAATTCCTGCCCTGGGTTGTCGCAACGCGGGTCCGCTCGGACAGCGAGACCGAGATGATCGCCGACATGCTGGTTGGCTTCAACGCGTTGCGCGAGAAGTTCACCTCGCGGGTCCTCAAGCAGCGGCCCGAACGGATCGAAGTGATCTACATCGACGGACCAATGCGTGATCTCGACAACGTCTGGCAGTTCCGGCCCGCAGAAGACGGTGGCTGCGAGGTTGAGTTCATGGTCAACTTCACATTCCGCAACGCCATGTTCGAGCGATTGGCCGGCCAGTATTTCGACCGCGCCTTCCGCAAGATGGTCAGCGCGTTCGAAACGCGGGCCGAGGCGCTTTACGGCAGCAGCAACTCGAGCGCGACCAGCGCAGCCTGATGCCGCACGGTAGAACGGCTTGAGCCATCGAGCAGGCGCTCTTCGGCCAGTGCTTCTTCCTCGTCCTGACCGCGAATGGCGCGCGCGAAGACGACGGTGCCAACCGGCTTCTGCGGCGATCCGCCGCCCGGCCCGGCAATCCCGCTGATCGCCACGGCAACATCCGCACCGCTGCGCTTGAGCGCCCCTTGCGCCATGGCCCAGGCGCAGGCGATCGAGACCGCGCCGAAGGTATCGATGATGTCGGGATTGACGCCGAGCAGTTCCTGCTTTGCTTCATTCGAATAGGTCACGAAGCCGCGATCAAGCACGGCGGAGGAGCCGGCGATCTCGGTCAAGGCGGCTGCCACCAGTCCGCCGGTGCAGCTTTCGGCCAGGGCCACGGTCCGGCCGGCGGCAATGTTGCTCTCGATCACGCGCGCGGCGAGTTCGGCGATGTCGTCAGGAAGCAGGTGGTCCATCGCTCAGGCCTTGCAGATCGCGAACTTGCCAACACGGGCTTGCCCGGATCGGGCACCGAGACCGGCGGCAAGGCCGATCACTTCAGCCGTGCTTTCAGCTGGCAGCGGGGAAAGCAGCATGACCAGGCGATCGACTGCCGAGCAGCGGTCGGTCGGCAATTGCTGGCCGACCATGGTGGTAACCGCACCCTCAACGAAGGGCTTCAGGTTCTCGTCCGGCATGGCCTTGAGCAGGCTGGCGGCCTGCGGGTCCATGCCCCCGCCGATCTTGAAGAAGGCGGCCTTCGCTTGCGGCCAGGACCGGTCGCGGCCCGCTGAATAGCGCTTGGCCAGGTTTTCGGACTGGCTGCGCAGGAATGCATCACTGGGCAGGACCGGCGTGCAACGCTGGGCAGCACCGCGGATTACGCCTGGCAGGGCAAAGGTCGAGACAGCCGTGAATTCCTGCGCAGTCAGGCAGGGAACTTCCGCTGCCTGGGCCAGGGCCGGAGCAGGCAAGGCGAGGGCCGCCGCAATGGCGTTAGTCCGGTTGAGGACGCGCATCTCAAACTTCTCCAATCAATCGCGCAGCAGGGTTGCGACCGCCTGCGCGGCGATACCTTCGGCGCGGCCGGTAAAGCCAAGCCGCTCGGTTGTGGTGGCCTTTACGCTGATTGCCTCGATCCCGGTAGCAAGGATTTCGGCCAGTCGTGCGCGCATTGCGTCGCGGTGTGGGCCGATCTTGGGCGCCTCGCAAATGATCGTCAGGTCAATATTGCCAATGCGATAGCCAGCAGCGCTTGCCAGCTTGGCGGCATGGGCCAGGAAGCGGTCCGATGCGGCACCTTTCCACTGCGGGTCGCTTGGCGGGAAGTGGCTGCCGATATCGCCCTGGCCAATTGCGCCAAGGATGGCATCGACCAGGGCATGGATCGCAACGTCCGCGTCGCTGTGACCCGCCAAGCCATGCGTATGATCAATCTTGATCCCGCAGAGCCAAAGTTCCTCGCCCGCCGCCAGGCGGTGGACGTCATAGCCGGTGCCGACCCGCATGGGCGGCAGTTCGGCGGCAAAGTCGCTGGCGAAAGTCAGCTTGTGCAAGCGTTCGTCTCCTTCGACCAGCGCCACGGCCAGACCCGCGGCGCGCGCCACCTGGGCATCGTCGCCCGCTTCGGCTGCGCCCGACCACACCCGATGCGCCGCCAGAATGTCCTGATACCGAAAGGCCTGCGGGGTCTGGACCCGGCGCAGCGCCTCGCGGCGGGCCGGATTGCCCATCAGTTCCCCTTCGGCTTCGGTCAGGCTGTCTACCACTGGCAGGACCGGGATGGCCCCCGGCTGAACGGCGAGCGCACCGACCAGCCGGTCAATCACTGCAGCTGGCAGGATCGGGCGCGCTGCATCGTGGATCAGTACGATATCGGGGGCCTGGGCCGCGAGCGCCTCCAACCCGCGCCGTACCGATTCCTGCCGGGTTGCCCCGCCGACGATCAGCTGAATCCCGGGAAGTCCGGCAAGACAGTCGGCCGCAATGGCTTCGGCGCCCTCGGGGATCGCAACAACGATTCCAGCAACACCGGCTTCGGCCAGTGCCTCAGCCGAATGCCGCACCACCGGCTTGCCGCGCCAGCGGGCGAACTGCTTGGGCAGCGGCTGCCCAGCGCGCAGGCCTTGCCCGGCCGCGACGATAACGGCAGCGATGCGGGGCAGGGGAGAGCTGGACGCGGTCATGGCTCCCGCGCCGGTAAAGACTTGCCGTGTTTCCGGCAATTCCCTATGTGCTGCCCAAATTTTAGGCAGATCAGCATGTCCATCCCGGTTCCACCCTCGCTAGACCCGATCCAGGTCGGCCCGCAGCGCATCGATTGCCCGGTCATCCTGGCGCCGATGACGGGCGTGACCGACCTGCCGTTCCGGCGCCTGGTGCGGCGCTATGGCTCGGGCCTCAATGTCACCGAGATGATCGCCAGCCCGGCCGCGATCCGCGAAACGCGGGTTTCGGTGCAAAAGGCGATGTGGGACCAGATCGAAGAGCCGGTCTCGATGCAGCTGGTCGGCTGCGATCCGGTGCAGATGGGCGAGGCGGCCAAGCTGGTCGAGGATCGCGGCGCGGCGATTATCGACATCAACATGGGCTGCCCGGTCCGCAAGGTCGTCAACGGCGATGCCGGCTCGGCCCTGATGCGGGACGTGCCGCTGGCGGCCAAGCTGATCGAAGCCACGGTCAAGGCCGTCTCGGTGCCGGTCACGGTCAAGATGCGGATGGGCTGGTGCCATGACAGCCTGAATGCACCCGAACTGGCCAGGATCGCCGAGGATCTCGGCGCGAAGATGGTCACGGTCCACGGCCGCACCCGCAACCAGATGTACAAGGGCGAGGCTGACTGGGCCTTCGTCCGCCAGGTCAAGGATGCCGTCTCGATCCCGGTGATCGTCAACGGTGACATTTGCACAATCGACGATGCTGCGCGTGCGCTTGAACTCTCTGGCGCTAATGGCGTCATGATCGGGCGCGGTGCTTACGGCAAGCCGTGGATGCTCGGCCAGGTGATGAACTGGCTGCGGCACGGGGTGCAAGTACCCGATCCTTCGATCGACGAACAATTGGCCGTTATTCTAGAGCATTATGAAGCAATGCTCAGCCATTACGGCAAGAATACCGGGGTCAAGATGGCCCGTAAGCACCTGGGTTGGTATACCAAGGGCCTGCATGGCTCGGCCGAGTTCCGCAACATGATCAACTTTGTCGACGATGCCGACGCGGTCATGCGCAACCTGCGCGAGTTTTACGCGCCGTTCATTTCGCGGTTGGCTGCCTGACCATGGCCGATCCGGCACGTCAGCTGGCCTCGTTGCCGCTGGCCGTGGTCCTGTTGTCACCTGGCCAGCGCGTTTCTGCCGCCAATCCGGCGGCCGAGCAGTTGCTGGGACAGAGCGCTCGGCGCCTGATCGGGCGCGCGCTGGGTGAAGTGATCCTGTTCGACGAGCCGCGCCTGGCAGATCGCATGGCCGAGGCCGATGGCCAGATTTCGGCGCGGGCAACGCCCGTGCTGGTGCCGGGGCAGGGGCAGCGCCGGCTTGATGTTACCGCCGCACCCGTGATCGATCAGCCCGGCTGGCAGGTCCTGACCTTGCAGGACGCGGCCGGCGCCGAAGCCCTGCGCGGCGAGGGCAGCGAGGATACGGTCCTGCGCGCGCCCGAGATTCTGGCGCATGAAATCAAGAACCCGCTGGCGGGCATTCGCGGCGCAGCGCAGTTGCTGGGGCGCAAGCTCAAGGACGGGGACCTGGCCCTGACTGGCCTTATTGCCGACGAGGTCGACCGGATCGCCAAGCTGATCGATCAGATGCAGTCGCTTTCGCGCCGCACACCGCCGGAACTGGGTGCCTGCAACCTGCATGAGGCGGTCCGCCGCGCCCGCGCCGTGATCGAGGCGGGCGGCAAGGCACCTGCGGTGATCGAGGAGTTCGATCCCTCGCTGCCGCCAGTACTCGCCAATGCCGATGCGCTGGTCCAGGTGCTGATCAACCTGATCGCCAACGCCGCTGAAGCCTGTGCCGGCGCCGCCGAGCCACGGATTGTCGTCCGCACGCGCTTTGCCAGCGGGCTGCAACTGCATCGCACCAGCGAGGGGGCGCCGGTTCGGCTGCCGATCGAACTCAGGGTCAGCGACAATGGCCCGGGCGTCGATCCGGCCATGGCCGATCACCTGTTCGAACCGTTCGTCACAACCAAGAAGAGCGGGCAGGGCCTTGGCCTGGCGCTGGTTCGCCGGATGGTCCGCGACATGAACGGCCGGATCGGTCACGACCGTGAGCAGGCCAAGGGCCTTACCCATTTCCGCGTGCACCTGCAGGTCGCGCCAAAGCTGACTGTGCCGGCAGACAGCAAGCCGCAGGAGCAGGTGGCATGAGTGTGCTGCTGGTTGAGGACGATGCGTCGATCGCCATAGTGATCACCGCGGCGCTTGAGGCCGAGGGCTTCGAGGTTGTGCGCTGCGATTCGATTGCCGAGCGCGACCGGCTGCTGAGCGAACGGCGCTTTTCCGCGCTGGTGACCGACGTCATGCTGACCGATGGTGACGGCATCGCCACGATCGACCGGGTTCGTTCCGCCGATCCGGACCTGCCGATCATCATCCTTTCGGCCCAGAACACGCTGGATACCGCAGTTCGGGCGACCGATACCGGCGCCTTCGAGTATTTCCCCAAGCCGTTTGACATCGACGAGCTTGCCCGGACCGTCCGCCAGGCCGTGGGCAGCAGTGCAGTCAAGGCTGAAGCCGAGGGGGAGGGCACCCCTGCCGGCCTCCCGCTGGTTGGCCGCAGTGCATCGATGCAGGCGGTCTATCGCATGATCACCCGTGTGCTGCGCAATGATCTGACCGTGCTGGTGCTGGGCGAAAGTGGCACCGGCAAGGAACTGGTGGCTGAGGCGATCCATCAACTGGGTCAGCGGCGTGAAGGACCGTTCGTTGCGGTCAACACGGCCGCAATCCCGGGCGAGCTGATCGAAAGTGAGTTGTTCGGGCATGAGAAGGGCGCCTTCACCGGCGCCGTCGCCCGCCATGTCGGCAAGTTTGAACAGGCCAATGGCGGCACGCTTTTTCTTGACGAAATCGGTGACATGCCGATGCAGGCGCAGACCCGGCTGCTGCGCGCGCTGCAATCCGGTTCGATCCGTCGGGTTGGCGGGCGCGACGAGATCAAGGTCGATGTCCGGATTATCGCCGCCACCAACCGCGACCTGCAGCCCATGATCGCCGCGGGGACTTTCCGCGAAGACCTGTACTATCGCTTGAACGTTGTGCCGATCACCCTGCCGCCGCTGCGGGAGCGGGCCGACGATATCCCGGCACTGGCCAGGCATTTCCTGACGCTCGCCGCGCAGGAAGGCCTGCCGCGCCGGCAGTTGGCCGAAGAGGCTGCGGCCTTGCTGTCGCGCCAGCCATGGCGGGGCAATGTCCGCGAATTGCGCAACTTCATTTATCGACTGGCCCTGCTTTCGCGCGACGACGTGATCGATGCCGCTGCGCTGGCGCCGATGCTGGCCGAGGTGCCCCGGGTGGAGGGGGCAGCCACTGGCGACGCGCTCGATACGGCGGTTCGCAGCTGGCTTGGGGTCAACAACCCGGCTGCGGGATCGGTTTATGATGCGGCGCTGGCTGCCTTTGAACGGCCGCTGTTTGAAGCCGTGCTGCGCGAAACCCACGGCAACCAGCTGCGCGCCGCGCAAGTGCTAGGGATCAATCGCAACACGCTGCGCAAGCGCCTGAGTGAGCTGGGCATAACGCCGGGTGAACTAGTTCGCTAAGTCACTCTTGCTTTTTGGCAACAGGGGTGTTGTAACCGCGCAACGATGACGCCCGGCGTCCCTCCCACACGCAATAGCGGCTGGCCCAGATGGTGGCGCCGATTCCAGTTGGCTGCGCGCCGCGCCAACTTCTTCGCGGTGATGGAAATCGCCGCGGTTCTGGCCTTCCTCATCATGACCGCGATCACCTGGTATGTGATCAGCGCCCAGGCCAAGAGCGACCAACTGCTGCCGACCGACCTGACGGCGACCCTGCTGGTCGGCACACTTATCCCGGCGCTGGGCATCCTCGTGCTGCTCGGCCGGCGCCTTGCGCTTCAGCGCGCGCGCGAAGTGGCGGGCGGGTCGGGCCAGCTGCACGTCCGCCTGGTTTTCCTGTTCTCGCTGATCTCGGCGATCCCGACCCTACTGGTCGCGATCTTTGCCTCGTTCCTGTTCCAGTCTGCGGTGGAGTTCTGGTTCTCCGACAAGTCGCGCGGCCTGCTTGAAAACTCGAACAAGCTGGCGCTCGGCTTCTACGAGCAGACCGAGAACGACATGAAGTATTCGTCGCTGGCGATGGCGGCGGACCTGCGCGACTTCCTCAGCAAGCAAAGCCCGGTTAGCCCGGAATTCATCAGCTACTATCAGTTCCAGATCACCAACCGGAACATCAACGAATCGACCATCCTGCAGAAGCTAGCCGATGGCTCGCTGAGCCGCGCGGCCTTTGCCCGGGGCGAGAATCCGCTGAACGAGCAGGTTTCGGTCGATGTTGTTCGCCAGCTTGATAGCGGGGCGGACATTGTCGTCGATACGAAGCCAGACCGGATCGAGGCGTTGACTCCGATCGACCGGCGGACCGGCATCTACCTCTATACCGCCCGAAAGTCCGACCTGCTCAGCCTGTCACAGGGGCAACGCGCGCAAAGCATTGTGCGCGACTATGCCGAGCTGACCAAACGGACGAGGGTGCTGCAGCTCCAGTCGATCATCGCGCTGTTCGTGGCCTCGCTGGCGCTGGTGGGCCTTTCGGTCTGGTTCGCGCTCCGCTTTGCGGACCGACAGGTGAAACCGCTCTACGACCTCGTCGCCGCCGCGCGCGAGGTTGGGGCGGGTAACTTCTCGATGCGGGTCGAGGGACGGACCGGTGCCGACGAAATCGGGCTGCTCAATCGTGCCTTCAATCGCATGACCCAGCAGCTTGAGCGCCAGACCCAGGCGCTGGTTGGCGCCAACCAGCAACTGGATGAGCGCCGCGCCTTCATCGAAGCCGTGCTCGATTCGGTGACAGCGGGTGTGATCTCAACCACGGCTGCGGGCAAGGTCGCGCTGATCAACGGTGCGGCGCAAAAGCTGCTGCTGGCACCGGGCGCCGAATCGCCGGTCGGTCAATCGCTCGCGGAACTGGTCCCGCCGATTGCCGAGCTGGTTGAAAGCGGCAAGCACAGCGGGATTGTCCAGTTCGCCAAGGGTTCGGAGCTGCTCACCCTGGCGGTCAAGGCCAGCGCCAGCCCGACCGGCTTCGTGGTGACGTTCGAGGATATCACCCGCCAGCTGCTCGACCAGCGCCAGGCCGCCTGGTCCGATGTCGCGCGGCGGATCGCGCACGAGATCAAGAATCCGCTGACCCCGATCCAGCTCGCCACCGAACGCCTCAAGCGGCGCTACCGCAAGCTGGTGACGGCTGACGTTGACCTGTTTGATGAACTGACCAGCACGATCATCCGCCAGGTTGGTGATCTCAGGAAGATGGTCGACGAGTTTTCCTCGTTTGCGCGGCTGCCCAAACCCGTGTTCCGCGGCGAGGATCCGGTCGATCTCGCCCGCCAGGCGCTGTTCCTGCAGGAAGTTGCCCGGCCCGAGATCAATTTCGATTTCTCCGCAGCCAAGGGCATCGGCATCATCGCCTGCGACCGGCACCAGTTCGGCCAGGCCATGACCAACGTGCTCAAGAACGCGACCGAAGCGGTCGAAGCGCGGCAGAAGACGGCCGATGCCGACTATCGCGGCCGGATCAGCCTGGCCTTGACCCTGGATGATGAGGATCTGGTCGCAACAGTGACCGATAATGGCATCGGCCTGCCGCAAGACCGTGAACGGATCATCGAACCCTATGTGACCACGCGCGAGAAGGGCACCGGGCTTGGCCTCGCGATCGTCAAGAAGATCGTCGAGGAACACGGCGGCGACATGACCTTTGGCCCGGCGGACGGGCAGGGGACCATCGTAACCATGCGATTTGCGCGCGATCCGCTAGGCAGCGGCCGCGCCAGTGAAGCAGCAGAATAAGAGCGGGATTAGGACAGGCAATGGCACTCGATATTCTGATCGTCGACGATGAACGCGACATCCGCGACCTGGTGGCGGGCGTGCTCAGCGACGAGGGCTATGAATGCCGCACGGCAGGGGACAGCAACACCGCGCTGGAGATGATTGACCAGCGCCGGCCCAGCCTGGTCCTGCTTGATGTCTGGCTTCACGGCAGCCCGATGGACGGCCTGGAAGTGCTCGATGCAATCAAGGCGCGCGAGCCGGAGCTGCCGGTGATCATCTTCTCCGGCCACGGCAATATCGACACGGCCGTCTCGGCGATCGGCCGCGGGGCGATGGACTTCATCGAGAAGCCGTTCGAGGCCGAGCGGCTGCTGCTGCTGGTCGCCCGCGCGACCGAAACCGAGCGCCTGCGCCGCGAAAACGCCCGGCTACGCGAAGGCTTCGTTACCGCTGACGAATTCACCGGCAATTCCAGCGCCATCAACCAGGTCCGCGCCACGCTGAAGCGCGTCGCCAATACCGGCAGCCGGTTGCTGATCTCCGGTCCGGCCGGTGCCGGCAAAGAAGTGGCCGCCCGCCTGCTCCATTCGTGGAGCCCGCGATCGGATCACGCCTTCGTTACGGTCAATTCGGCCCGCATCACGCCGGAGCGGTTCGAACAGGAATTGTTCGGCGAGGAATCGGGCGGCAAGCTGGTTCGTGCGGGTCTGCTTGAACTGGCTGACGGCGGCACACTCTATCTCGATGAAGTGGCGGACATGCCGCTTTCGACCCAGGCCCGGATCCTGCGCGTGCTGACCGAGCAAAGCTTTGTCCGGGTTGGCGGCAATCGCCAGATTCGGGTCGATGTCCGGGTCGTTTCCTCAACGGCGCGCGATCTTGAAGCCGAGATCGCCGAACGGCGGTTCCGTGAGGACCTGTTCTACCGGCTCAACGTCGTGCCGGTAACGATCCCCTCGCTGGCCGAACGGCGCGATGATATTCCGGCGCTGGTCGACCATTTCTTTGCCCGGTTCGCTGCCGATCAGGGCGTCGCCCCGCCTGAAGTTGCAGCAGAGGCCATGGCCGCACTGCAAAGCTATGAATGGCCCGGCAACGTCCGCCAGCTGCGCAACCTGGTCGAACGGACGATCATCCTGACCCCGCGTGAGAAGCTTGAGCGGATCGAGTCCGACATGCTGCCCGGCGAACTGCTGGGCGGGCGGATCAACGGGGATAGCGGGCTCTCTGCGTTGATGGGCGTCCCGCTGCGCGAGGCCCGGGAAAATTTCGAGCGCGAGTATCTGCGCGTCCAGATCCGGCGCTTTTCCGGGAACATTTCACGCACGGCGGCCTTTATCGGAATGGAGCGCTCCGCCTTGCATCGCAAGCTCAAGCTGCTCGGCATGGTCGATCGGCGTGAGGACGAATGCGAGGACGAGATTGCCGAATAATCCTGCGCGATTTGTGCATTGCGGCAAGACTGAAGGCGGGATAGTCTCCGCTCACTGAGTACCGGTCACCTTTGGGTGACCAGACTGCGGACCACCAGCAAGGCGGCCGCCAAGAACGAAGGAGACCGTAATGACCTCTCGCACCCTTAGCGCCCGTCCGCGCCCGCCCAAGGCAGAACCAGAGGCCCCGGCAGCCGTTGCCACTCCAGTCGTGGCCGGCAAGGGCCAGAACCTGCAGGACCAGTTCCTCAATCTGCTCCGCAAGAACAAGATCCCCGTCACCATGTTCCTGGTGAAGGGCGTGAAGCTGCAGGGCATCGTTACCTGGTTCGACAATTTCTCGATCCTGCTGCGCCGCGATGGCCAGTCGCAGCTGG
>VFQM010002109.1_pt1 | contig 15548 bp, 19 predicted proteins | sample 3512391 | NCBI WGS metagenome assembly VFQM01 (sample SAMN10412369, study PRJNA504923) | tailings metagenome | isolation source: Replicate 1 from Balatoc abandoned mine | place: Philippines
CACGACCGGGGCAGGGTCGCGGGTGACGAACTCGCCCCGGATGCGGCGGCGGGTTGGGGTTGTAAGCCGGAATCCCCGAAAATTCTGTCGGAAAAGGTCGCAGGCGAAGTTTCCGGCTGCTGAGACTATCCGACATGGTTTGTCGCGCATGTTCTGGCTGTGCAAGCCGGGGATTTCAGCCAATGGCGTACCAGTGCCGTAAAACAACTGTTTAGCGACGACCCGCACCAATACTGGCTTTGCCAGCTTGCCGGAAAAATCGGGGGTTCCGGCTTGGAACCCCATTACGCTCATAGCGGGCTTTCTTGTTATCTGGAGGGTTTTGGGGTCACCAGCCAAGCCACTCACGCAGTCCTCGGCGCGGCTTTGGTGCTTCTTTACTTGTCGCCGCCTGATAGGCCGTCATCAACTCCCTATCCATGGCGAGCATCCGGTAAACGCACAGATTGGCGTCTGGAGTTGGCCTGCGTAGCAGATACCCGTGATGTCGCTGCATGTACATTGCAACTGCAGCGCTGCGTGATCGACCGGCGTGACAGTTGATGATGAGATTGGCCCTTACCCCAGCGAGCTCGGCTAGTCTTGCTCGCAAGTCGTCGGCCTTGGCCCAGAGGAAATAATCGACATAGTGCTTCTCGAAGTCTGAACCGTAGATGCCCAGCACTTCCTCATCAAACCCTGCATCGACAAAGTAGTGATAGCTGACGCTCGCCCAGCGTGACTCTTCCACGCGAGCTTGGTCTTCAAGATCATCAGAGATAGAAACGAGGTGAAAGCCAGGTAGAGGGGTTAGCGCCTCAGTCTCAGTTCTGGGGAGAAAATCGCATTCTGGAATCTGGCTCATCAGGTCATCCAGAATGAGCGCGCTTCGAGATCAATCCACAGCAGGTCGCTGCCAATGCCAACCGGCTTAAACCCAAGTGGTGCATAGCGCAGCGCGGCCTGGTTGCGCTCCACTGCACTGTCCATTTCCGGGGCATCCAGCTGCAGGAATGCACGGGACACCCCGCTCGACAGGCCCATCAGCGCCGTGCGGATCGCCTCGTGCTCTACTCTCGTTCCCTTCAGGTCATCGCGCAGCTGAATGCTGTGCAGCAGTACCGTGTTCAGGTGCATGCCCTGGCCTATCTTGCCCCGCTCGATGTCCTGTTCCAGCAGGGAATATATCTCCTCGGCAACCATGCTATGGTCGTCGGCGGTAAAGGCGGGCTCCACCCCCAGATTCAGGGCGGCATCAAAGCGAAACAGCGTCGCCGTCAAGCCCCCGACCTCGGTGGCCACCTCCCAGTTCTCCTCATCCACTTCCCCAACCAGGGCGAAGATGGTCATTTCGTAGTCCCGGTCGATGTCGGTGTAGATCGAAGACTTGGGGTCGCAGAGCAGCTGGAACTCGGCTTTAACGTCGAGCTTGGCGAAACGTGGTTCAGCCATGGGCGACCTCCTCTGGGTAATCGAGTTCCACTGCGAGCATGTTGGAGCCAATCTCCACAGGTCCAAATCCGAGCGGAGCGTAACGCTGTGCCATCAAGTTGGACTGGCCCATGCTCAAATCCCGATCCTCGTGCATCAAAAAAAATGCCGAGTCGATGCGGTTCGTCTCCCCGAACATCTCCATGGTGGCTTTGAGGGCCTGAAGGTCTACGTCATTGCCTGCCTGGTCTTCTCGCATTTCAAGCGTGTGCATGATCAAGGTGCAGGCCCCGTCATGCTCAACCAGTCGCGCATAGAGCGTGCCTACGACTTGCTCCTCGCTGTTAAGGGGTTTGTCACCCTGTCCCGCCTGGGCGAGGATCTTGATGCGGTGCTCGGAAGAATTAAGCGGTTGGCTGAAATCTGGCAGGGGCTTTTCAACCACGGTCAGCAGGGAAACGTGCAGCTTGGATACTGTGTAGCTGGTCATTGGCTTGCCCCTTCTTCGAGCATGGCGGCCACTTCGGCCGCAGTGATGATGGTCCCGCGCTTGAGCAGGCTCAGGCGCAGGGTATGGATAAATAGATCGGGCTTGGGCTTCAGTTTGAGGAGGATGTTTTTCTCCTCATTTGTCAGGCCATGGATGAGGCAGTAGTAGTCCACCGCCTGCGCAAAGGCTTCATCTAGCCCAAGCTGCCGAAGGGAGAAGATCCGCTGGCCCTTGCCGTACCCTGGCAGCGACACCACAAAGACCGGGGTGACCGTATCGCGGTGATGGGCCTTCTTGCCGCGCTTGACCCGCAGCAGCGCATTGAGCCCGATGACCAAAGCCCCAGGGCCTGCGAATGGCCGCGTGCTGGTCAGGCGGGTTTCGCGCCGAACATCCATCGCCTCGGCCCGCCACCTGGCATCGAGCTCGTGAGCCAGTCGGCTGCCGGTGGCCCGGCCGTACTCACTCTCAGCGAAATATTTCTGCTTGTAATCGCAGGCCCGCCCGAGGGTCGTGGCCACCCGGTAGCCCACAAACCCCTCAGGGTGATCGCCATGGTCGTAGAAGAAAACTGCCACTCAAACCTCCAGTTCAGGCTGACAGGATAACCGCCTGCTCAACCGCTCAGGGCGCTAAACCTACAAGGAATTGGTGCCTTTTCACCGGTTCCCAGAGTCTGCCCCGTGCGCTTGATATCCCAAGGCCGCCTGAGCTTGGGTTATCTGCTGAGCGGGTGACACTGCAGCCAGTTCAACAAACCAGGAGCGCTTCATGACGAACACTCTGACCATGGAAGTAAACGGCCTGCAGCTGCGCCGCACCGACGAGGGCTGGCAGTACCTGAGCGAGGGGTATGCGACTGACCCCGATACCTGGTGCGACGCCACCAGCACACTCGGCCCGTTCAGTGGCGATGGCCTAAACCATCTGCTCGATGAGCTGGCGGCAGCAAAGGCCCGCGAAGCAGAACTGACCGATACCCTTGAGCTGTACCCGGCGCAACCTCGGGTGCTTTAGCCCCGAGTCAAGCCGGATGCGGCCAGGGAAGGCCGCTTGGGTTTTAATCCGATGGCTGTACGCTGGATTCAATCGAGCTATCTCAACAGGAAAGACCTTCGTGCAAACCGGCATCCGTTTAAAAGCATACCCAACCCCAGAGCAGGCCCAGCGCCTGTCTCAGTGGATTGGCTGCGCCCGAGTGATCTGGAATGCCAAGTGCGACGAAGATCATTACCTGCGTACCTTCGCTCGAAAGTACCTGCCGGTCGGCACCTTCCCTGAACCGAACAAGCAGTATTCGCATTTCAAGAGCGAAGAGACGGCCTGGCTGAAGCAGTGCCCTTCGCAGCTGCTGCGCAACAGCGCTGCCATCTGGCACGGCACCTACATGGATTTCCTGAAAGGCCGCTGCGGGCGCCCCAGGCACAAATCCCGTGATCGCGGCAATTACATCTGGGTCACTCGCGAGCTGTTCAACATCGTCGAGATTGACGGGCGTTGGGAGCTGCAGATTGGCAGCAAGACCAACGACCTTGGCGTGCTGAAAGTTTGCTGGCACCACAAGCCCAAGCGCAAACCCAACTCGGTCTGGATCAAGGTCGAGCATGGCCGCTGGAGTGTGTCGTTCAGCTACGAAAACAGCCTACCGGAGCCGGTCGGTCTTCAGGCGCATCTGGACTGGCTGCGCGGCGCCTCCGAGCAGGAACTTGACGAATGGGTTGTCGGCATTGATCGCGGTGTAGCCCGACCGATTCAGGCGCCGCACCGCTATTTCAAACCCGACGAAAAAGCCATCGCCCGGCAGGAAAAGCGCGAACGCTATATCAAGCGTCTTCAGCGCAAGCTGGCCCGCCAGGTCAAGGGCAGCCACAGCCGCGAAGCGACCAAGCGGCGAATCGCCGGCCTGCACCGGGCGACCCGGAACGTCCGTGAAGACTTCCTGCACAAAGCCAGTCGTACCCTGGTCGATGAATCAAAAGTGATCGTGCTCGAAGACCTCAAGCTCAAGAACATGACCCGCGCAGCTATGCCTAAGCAGTGCCCTGAAACGGGCCAATGGCTGCGCAACGGGGCGAGCGCCAAAAGCGGGCTGAACAGGTCGCTATTGGGCGTTGGCCTGTTCAAGTTCGAGCAGTTCATGCGCTACAAAATGGAAAAAGCCAACAAGCCGATGTTCAAGGTGTCGGCTTATAACACCAGCAGGGAGTGTGCAGTATGCGGCCACACTCACGAAGCGAACCGCCAAAGCCAGGCGACGTTTCATTGCCAATCCTGCGGACACACGGATAACGCCGACCGAAACGCGGCCTGCGTTATCAAGAAGCATGCAATTCGACTGATCAAAGACTCTGGAACGGAGTTGACTTCGCGAGGCGTATTACGCCCTGCGGGGCCACTGGGGCGAGCTTCCAACGGCAGTAAGACAACCAAGGGAGCCCCCGAGGTTGCACGCCGTGCTCGCTCAAAAAAGATGGTTGTGCCTGCTTAGCAGACACCTGACCGGAAGCTCGGAGGCTTTAGCCCCGAGTAGTTCACCACATCCGAGGGAAAAGCAGCTGCTCCGATGCCTGGGACTTGATCGACGAGGTGCTGCCCAATGCAGGTGCCTGATAACCAGAGTAAGACCCCGGCCCTGCAGGTGGGCGACACCGTGGCTATACGCGGTGATCGTCGGCTGCGCATGGACGGCAGCTGCCAGTACCTGCCGGAGCAGCTGGTCGATGGCAAGTACGTCAAGCACACCGGCCACGGCGGCGTATGGACAGGCAAGGTGCAGAAGATCCAGGGGGATGAGGCCCTTGTGGGCGGTGGTTGGCGGCACCTGAGGCGGATGCCTGCCGGCGCGTTCGTGACTGAGGGATGCGGGTCGGTCTGAGCGACCCGGATTTTGCGCGCTGCTGCAGGATTTTTTGTGCGGCCGCGCATTTCAGACAGATTTTTTGTGCTGGCAGCTATTCGCGCAATGAGAAGCCAGCATCAGCCATCGCGGCCATGGCCTTGGCGTCATCCTCCGGTACCGCCCAGGCTTTCTCCCCAGGCACCCACTTGGCACCGGCTGCCTTCGCCACCTCTCGCTCCTCATAGGGCACCTTGAAATAGACCAGCGGTGCGGGCGGATTCAGGTACCCCAGCTCACCGGCCTTGGCCAGGGCCTTGGCGTTGTCCTCTGCCACCCACCAGGCACCCAGCAACTCAGACCACTTGGCACCCAGCCGGCTGGCCTTGCGGTTCTCCTCGAACGGAACATGCAGAACCACTCTCCCCGCTTGAGGATCGAATGACTTTTCCCCACTCCACTCCGGCGGCTGGACCCAGCGCCACGTTTTGAAGGTGCCGGCCGAGCCAATGACAAATCGCTCATCCAAGACCTCGCCTGACTCGAAGTCGTAGACGGTGGCCACCACGGTCGGATTGCCGAAGTACGGGCCGGGGCCATGGAGTTCACCCACCTCGATCACTTTCGCGATGGTTGTGCCCCAGGTGGTGCGGCGTACCCAGAAGCCGGGCCGGCGGCCGTGCTCGACGTACATCTCGTAGATGTTCAAAACCTAGCCCCCTCAAATGCGGAATAAAGTTCGTAGATAAAATGATCTTCCGTTGCTATGTAGAATGGTGAACCGCAATCCGAATATCCCAAACCCAGGAAATATTATGCGAGATGAAGCGTGGGACTTATCTGTGCAGCGTGCGCAAAGGCCAATTGTTTTCCATTTCATGGTCTGCCCCCACTCTCCACGATCTGGCGTGTTGCTGAACGACTATGGCGAACCCGTATTTACCGACTATTCGCGTGTGGAATGGCTAGAGCTGGCGATGGAAGCGTATCGGATGGTTGCCGCTGACGTGCCCAAGAACGTGAAAGTATATGTGGCCAATGATGGTGTCGATGTCATGGACATGATGAACATCTGTACCGAGACTGGCAGCCCCATCCAGGGGAAGGGCAATTTCAACAACAGGATCATGTCTACACTTGATCAGCTCACCATGCCGGATATCTATGCAGGAATCACGAATATCGCAGGACGGTTTCCAGCCTTTCATGCCAACTATCCTCGCGACGGCATGCGATCACCGCTGGGTGTTGCTATTGTCAGCCTCAAGTTCGCAAACGCTATGCAGGCGTTCGATTACATTTTCGATGCCACGGAAAAACTTTTCGGCAAGCAGGTGATTCTCCAGGAAGGCATGCAGTTCCACGCAAAACCCACAACTGGAACCATGCCTGCCTACCTCGCAAACTGGCTGCGCTCTCAATTCGGCGTTGTTTACGCGGATCGCTGTACTGTTAGCCTGGCTGCTCGAACTTTCAGCGTTTAGGGGGGGATTCTCCCGAGCATTATCTGTCAGCCCCGGACATCAGGCTCTTGAGGCTGATCGAACCCGAAGTGCTCCTGCAGGATTTCGCACATCTGCCTGTAGATCATCGGGCTACGCCTGGCCATCTGTGCCAGCCCCGTCCCAAGACCAGCCTCAGGGAAAACTATCTCCCTGGTTTTGGCTAAGACAAACAGCTCTCGTAGCGCACTCAGCAAAGCCTCCCGCTCGTCATCCCGGTCAGAGAAAAACGCCCTCTCCGACATGGACGGCAAGCGCTTGGTCGGAATCCCGAAGGCGTTCGGTTCCGCCCGGATGATGGCCTGCCCCGCCGTACCCCTCTTGAGCAGGTTGTCACCGAAGACGTAGACCCGAGCCGGGTTGGCCCGTAGGAGCTCGACACTAAGGTGACCGGTTACAGAGGTTCGTTGCATGGGCGGGGTCAGGCGGCATTGGGGTCAGGTGCAGCGATATCCTGCACCTGTACCGAGATTACATCATCGGCAAATGTCAGGCTCAGCTCACCGGCCGCTACGGCCTGACCGGCGCTGGTGACGATATCGCCCTGCGCGTCCCGCACCAGGGCAAACCCCCGCCCGAGCAACGCAAGCGGGTTGGTCTTGTCATAGAGCATGCTGGCCATCTCCAGCTGGCTGCGCTCACGCACTATCCGGGCCTGGCCTGCAGACTTCGCCCGCCCGCCGGCCAACAGGATCTGCTGACGCTGCTGGGCGCACAGCTGCCGACTCAGCATCCCCAGGTCAGAAGCACGCCGATCAAGCTGCATACGCTGGCCGCTGATCAGCCGGCCCACTGCCACATCCACACGCCCCCGGGCTTGCAAAGCAATCTGCTGCTGCCGATGGGTCAAGCCCCTGACCAGCCGGGCAAACGATCCCCACTGCCGCTCAAGCAACGGACGCTCACCCCCAGCCAGGGCCAGCATGCTCGCCTTGCCAGTCTGCAGCGCCGCCCGCAGACCATTGGCCTCGGCAATCAGCTTGGAGCGGATATACCCGATCACCTTGGAGGGCGTATCAAACTTGCGGTGTGCCACCAGGTCGATCAGGCATTCGTCAATCTCGTGGCCAATGCCGCTGTACACCGGTATCGGCAGCCGACAAACCCAAGCCCCCAGCGCGCCGTCATTGAGCTGCGCAAGATCCGCTTTGGCACCCCCGCCGCGGATTATGCAAACCGCGTCATAGGGATTCGCCTGGTGGCGATCATGCACAGCCTTCAACGCCGCCCGGATGGACTCAGAGGTATCTTTCCCCTGGAAGGTAGCCGTGTAGTAATCGAACCCACAGACACCGGCATCATCCAGCTGCTGCGCGTCACGCCGGAAGTCAGCAAGACCCGCTGCGTCTTGAGGGGAAATCACTGCGATGCGCCAGTGGCCGCCTGGAGTAGGCAGCCGGCGCTGCAGGTCAAACCAGCCCTTGCCTTTCAGGGAGGAAATTATCTCCTGGAGCTTGGCCTGCATGTCGCCCAGGGTGTAGCTCGGATCTAACCCGGTGACGTTGAGGCTAAAGCCATACTGGGGAGACAGCTCAGCACGAACCTTCACCAGCACTTTCATGCCGGCCTGCGGCAAACCGCCGGTGACCCGCTCCCACTCAGCCAAAATCTTGCCAGCCACGGCGGCAAACATTGTCGCCTTGGCCTTGGCCACCTCCTTCCCATTCTCAGCTTCGAGCAGGTCCATGTAGACGTGACCGTTGCTCCGGCGTTTGAAGTCGGACAGCTCTGCAACGACCCACACGCTATCGGGCATGGCTCGTTTTATTGCACCCGATACCTGGCGTAGGAAGGCCTGCAGGGAAATATGCTCAGAAGGGGCCTCAGAGGCCGCCACAGAGGCCATTACTGCCCCGCTCCCTGCTCACCACCCAAGGTAGCGCTCAAAACGCCTTCAATCGCACTCAGGCGAGCCAGGCAGTAATCACGCGACTCCGCAAATTTGCGGGCCACATCTTCCAGCTCGTCGATGCCCACCTTGTTGGCCTCAAGCCGGGCCACGGTGTCGTTGATGAACGCCATGTGTTGCTCATAGTTCTCGCGCTGCACGGTTTGTCTCCTTCGTCCCGGGCGGTATTCGCCACTGATGCTCCATGTTCCCAGGTCTCAGGTAAATCCCAAATCGAGCTGATTGTTTTTTGACCAGCACAGCTCAGGCCATACCCGCCCGACAGGGCACCGATTTATCCACAGAGTTGTCCAAGGTTTCAGTGGAAAACACCCAGGCAGAAAAAACCCGCCGGAGGGCGGGCTTGTTCTTAGGAAAGGCTTCAATGTCTTCCTGCTTTTGCGATATATGAATCCGCACAGCGCTGTACAGCTTTCATCATGCCCAGCATTAAAAGAGCTGCACCGGCAATCGTAACAAGCGTGCATATTCGCCAAAGTCGTGTGTATATCCTCCTAAACCAGCAACAACTGCTCTTCGCCTCGACCAACCGGCTTATGCAGGCTGACTTTCTCGCCCTCCTCTTCACCCGCCAGCATCGCTTTGTACTCCAGCAGATTTATCTTCCTGCGCGGCATCTTGCTGACCGCTACATCTGGATACACCCGAGTGCAGTACGCATTGATCGCCCTTTCCGCTTCCTCGCTTACACCACCAAATTCATTCACCTTCGCAGCAATTGCGCTAATCCAGCCTTCTGCAAAACGTGAACCCAGCACCCGCTTATCGCTCTTCTTGTGCCCATTCAACTTGGCAACAAACTCTTTACGCTGGCGTTCTAGCTGACGCAATAACACCTCGTAGGCATAACCTGCCAACTCAGCATTGCCCGCTTCTCCAATGAAAATAATCGACTGACCCAAAATTCCATGCCGGAAGAATGTCACGCAGCCCATTGAAGCACCTACCGTATTGCCAAGCATTTTTACCCAGCGAACCGGTGCCCTGCTTCCAGGTCCAATCTTAAATTCATGCTCCTGAGCCCGCGACGCATCAACATCGGAATAATCCAAATGGAATTTATCCATCAGCTTTCTTGCTTGACGCAATGCAGCTTGAGCTTCATGAGGATTTGAGGACTCAGATAGTGCTAGGCACTTCTTGATCTTCTCAAGCGCCCGCTCTTTGTCGCGATTCATCATGTGTCTTTCCCCTACTCTTCAACATCCGCTTCGCGACACATGATCTCAACCGTGAAGCAAAACCCAATACGTCCGCACATGCCTGTTGCCGTGCATGAACAACTGCTCAGCTATTTCTGAGGGCAATTTAATCTCGCAAGGCCTGGGCAGCCTTTCCGTTAAGCGGGAATTCTCCGCTCAGCGTCGTTGTCGTGCTCAGTCTGCTGGCCATCAGAGGGCAATCATCCGCTGCGCGACACAGGGTCAAAAACTCGACCCTGCTGCTCGAACGTAATCCGGTTCATAAGGCAATACTCAACCGGATAGCCATTGAGGAACCTATAACTGCTCCCAGATTCATCAACAAACGAGCATGTCGATATGTGGAACTTCAGTCCGCCAGTTATGTACTTGGCGCTCAGCAGACAAGCCAGATCTCCTGAGATTGAAATCCCATCAATTTCCGACCAGGAAAAACTAACCCCCTCGCACCGCAACCCATCTTCCGTCACCTCCAAAATCTCAAGCACCCTCTGGGCACCCTTGGGCACAGCGCGGAATCTGCCGTTCGGCAACACAGGCGGCCAATACTCACCAGGCCTTATCTCTCGAAACAGCAAGTCTTCACCCATCATCATTTGCCAAGAATCCATACCAGGGCCTGAAGACCCAGGCGGTAAGCGCGCACAGCCAACCCGACAGCGCATGCAGCTCCTATCACAACAATCCCCGTCGCTACCGCTCCATGCACCGCCTCCGTCCACGGTCCAAGGTGAGGCAGCCAGTAAACCTCTTCCATCAGGTCTTTTCTCCTCGAAGCCGTCTGTGCAGATCAGCAACAGACCTCAGGTCAGACCGGACATCATCCAAGATCCAGCCGTAGGCCTTAACCACCACCCACAACACCCCAAGACCTCCAAGGAGAGAAAGTAGACCCCCACCGAGCAAATGTGCTGTACTCATAACCATCCCCGCCTTGCTCCGGTATTCACGCGAATATCATCCCCCAGCAAGCAAAAGTCCCAAGCCCACGCCTCACTCCTGAGGCACCATCCGACAAAGCATCACTACGCTGCGCGACACGGGGTTTTCCTTAAAAAAGCCCGTTTTCTTATAATTATATGCGGGAAGGTATGCCTTTTTTAGGTTGTAGTGTTTTTGCGTAGCTGCGCGAGTGACCGGAAAAAATAGACCGGAAAATCGCTGCAGGCCCCGTGGTTGCTGGCTTTGAGATTTTGGGGTGACCGGAAAAAAAACCGTTTTTGCTCGGCTGCAGGAAAAAGTGACCGGAAAATCGCTAGAGTGACCGGAAAAAATAGACCGGAAAATCGCTGCAGGCCCCGTGGTTGCTGGCTTTGAGATTTTGGGGTGACCGGAAAAAAAACCGTTTTTGCTCGGCTGCAGGAAAAAGTGACCGGAAAATCGCTAGAGTGACCGGAAAAAATAGACCGGAAAATCGCTGCAGGCCCCGTGGTTGCTGGCTTTCAGATTTTGAAGTGACCGGAAAAACACGGGCAGGAACGCGATCAACGTGGTGTGTCGTCACTGCTGTCAAAGCCTGTCTGGGGTGATGAATTGAGCTCCCAAAGGATGTCGCTAGCCTTGATTGCATCATCCGTAGCACTGATCACTTCCTTTGTGCGTGCGATGGCGTAGTAGGTTGATTTCTTCAGCTGGCGGTTCTCGAAAGCCTGCTTGCGCAGGTCTGCCAGCAGGCTCTCGTGGCGCAATGCAATGTTGCGTATCTCGATGGGCATGTAGCGGAAAGTCGCTGCGGCGTACTGGAATTTGCCTCCCTGGGGTATGGCCACTCCCAGGGTTTCCCCCGCCTTCGCCACCTTTGATGGGCGAAGCTTCTTTGCTTTCTTCTGCGACGCCTCCGTGTCCTTGACGTAGTTCTTTTTGATCCAGTTGGCACGCCAGCTGGAAGGGCCAGTGATCCGCACCGAAATCAAGTAATGAGTAAACAGGCGACGGCCTTCGTTGAGCTTGATAGCAGCGTTGATTCGCTCAAGGTAGGACGCAGAGACGCGCAATGCTGCCTCGTAGAGGTCGGCGTATTGCTGGTCGAGCGGGCATTCAATGCGGAGTTTTTTCATGCGGGAAGAGCCAGTTGAGAAGCTTTTGGAGAGGATCGCATTCCTTGGCGCACCAAACCTGCTTAATTCGACAAGATTCTGGTAGGTTTAGGCCGGTAATGAATCCTCTAGGCGTTGATAATGGCTGGGCCTTGCCGTTTGTCATCCATTAAGGCTACGGCAGGGAAGGTTCTCCATTGCGACCAGCATGATGCGCATACCAAGGCCGCCACAGGTTGCCGTTTGTCATCCACTACGGCAAATGACAGGGCTTGGGTTTCTGGAAAGGCATGCAAAGCTTGGATCGAAGTGAGGGGCCAATGCCCAGATCATCCCCCTGGTAGGGGTTTATTCGAGGAAGGAGTGAAGAATGCCGAGCTTTTTAGGGCTAGATATTGGGTACAGCAACGTAATTGCTGTGTTTGGTGATGGTGAGGCACAGCACGAATGTATCGTTCGTCCGTCTCAGGCTGCTCCCCTGCATGCCATACCAGGTGACTCAGGCCTGAGAGCTGGCGAAGTGCTGGTGGATTTGGACGGTGAGCCGTGGGTTGCTTTCGCAGCACCAGGTCGAGTTCAGGAAGGTCGCGAGCTTCACGAGGACTACACGAGCTCTGATGCGTATAAGGCCCTTTTTAAGGCATCCCTTCTACATGCAGCCGGTGACAATGATGTAATTGATGTGCTGGTCACCGGCCTGCCGGTATCGCAGTCCCGCGATGAGAAGTATGTGCAGGGCGTTGTAAATACTATGACTGGTATTCACCGCGTCTCGGCCAAGCGAAGCATCGAGGTTAAATCCGTTGTTGTAGTTGCGCAGCCAATTGGGACGCTTACTGATATTTACTGTTCGTCCGAGCATTCTGATGTAGTTGAAGAGTCCGTCTCTTTAATTATCGACCCCGGTTTCTTCAGTGTTGACTGGGTTCTTTTTGATCATAAAGAGCTCGTCTCTAAATCAAGTTCAAGCAGCGTAAAAGCAATGAGCGTGTTGCTGGAAGCCTGCAATGAGGAGATTGCAAAAGACCACGGCGGTATTCCAGGCATTGAAAAAATTGAACATGCGCTCCAGTCGGGGAAGTCATTTATTCTAATGTTCGGGCGTAAAGTCGAGCTTGCTGAATATCTGAAGAAGGCATGCGACATTGTTGTCCCTGCCGTGTTTACTGAGATAAAACAGTCGTTACGCTTCCTCAAAGGCCGTGCCGTTGACTGCGTTATTCTCGGTGGCGGTGGTGCTTCTCTTTATGAGGAATATGCCAAGGCAGAGTTTCCTGAGTCGCTTGTTGTGCGACCGAATAACAGCGTAACAAGTAACGCTGTCGGCTTTTACAATATTGCCTCATCCTAAACTGTAGGGAGGCACCCTGTTAAAGGGTGCCTTTTAAGAAAATGAGATTACAAGTAAGAGTTGGTGAGCATTTCCCCGAGCTACTTGAGCATTTAGAGGGATTTAAGCCAGAGTATCGTGGTCGGCGGCTTTTGGCTTTGGCCGCGATGCAGCTGGCAACATCTGGGAACACGGCTAAGACTTCAGTTATAAATCATGGTAGTCCAGCAGTTGATCCAACAGAGCAAGTGATCGTAGAGCAGGAACCGCAAACGCCAGTTAAAAAGAAAACACCGCAATGGATTAAGCAAAATGCGTCTGCTTAGTTCTACGGTAGCGGCTGCAGTATTCGTTATGGCAGCCACAATAGAGGCCGCATCAGGATTTACTCTTGAAGGAACTATGTGGGAGCGCGCAGCTAAGGAAAGCAAATGCAACGCCCCCCCGCTACTCCTCTACTCTATTGCACTTCAAGAATCGCGATCATCGGCTGGAAATGGTTTGGTAAGACCCCATCCTTTTGCACTTAGGAATGAGCCAAGCGGGCCGAAATACCCACGGTCGAAGGATGAAGCGGAATCTCTATTAAAAAGATATATTATTGAAGACCGGCTGACTGACATAGGGATGATGCAGATAAATTATCGCTGGAATGGTCATAGAGTTTCATCGCCGGAGCTATTGCTGAACCCCGAAATAAACATTAAGGTTGCCGCTGAAATTCTATGCGAAGCGATAGCGGCGAAAAAAAACGACATTGAGCTGGCTATCGGCGGCTATCATACGATGAACCCCCGAAGAGAGACCGATGCCCGTTTATACGCAAGAAATGTTCTTCATATTTGGCGTGCGCTCCAACGGCTAGAGCGCAAGGGGAGTTAGAGTCAATGTATGCACTGAATTCAGCGCTCATCCAGATGACACTTAGGCGGATAATCCTGGAGAGTGAATCTAACTTTCATGCAGTCCTGACCGAGCAGCGCATCAGTGCTTCTGACCTTAGATTCCTTCAGATCCTAAACCGCCAGAATCTTACAGCGCTTGACCAGCTGCCGATCAGCCTGTTCAGGATAGGCTACAGGAGTATTGAGTCCGGACGAGGAGGGCTCGATGATGATGTTTTCGAGCGTGCGACAATCAGTCTCAGCATGGTTATGGAGGCTATATCCTTCTCGGAGAAGAACTATGTAAATCCCTTGATTTCTATCGGTTTCGACAACAAGGGCTACGAACTGTTCAGAGCAGAGCCATTTCTGAAGCGCCTGAACATCATCAATCGAGGCCGCTTCACATTGATGCTTAGGTGCAGTATTCAAAATCTGGAATTGTCTACTACAAACACAGAGTCAAGCCTCAGGGACTGCATCAGAATAATTTATGGCGACTACAAATATCTTGGCAAGAACAATCCCAAAGCACTTGGCTCCATACGCGATTGGGCAATAGAGATGATGGGCGCTGAGAAGGTTGCTACAAACCTTCTCATGGATGGTGTGACACCTAAGCTTGTAGAGGCACATGTTGGCCTGCCTGAGAAGGTCAGTTCGATTCACCGTAAGCTACGTCGCGAGCACTCTGTAATGCGGAAAAGTGGCGGACGCATTGGCACCCATTCATCAGCGATATCCCGTCTGCCGTTACACTCAGCGCTTTTCATGACCATCTACTTGATGCTGGCACGCGAGCCGATGCGAGCGATCAATGGATTTGCGTTTTCCCGATCTCTTCATGAGTACAGGCAAATTTGCGGGCATATCAAGCTCGTGGAGGATGAAATGCTTGATGCATCAGAAGCATGGTTGCTGGCAGCAGGCTATAGGGCGCAAGAGGTTGTTCTTGGCGAGTGTAGGACCTGCAAGAATCCCCTTCTATACGACGCAAAGAAAAGGGTCACATGCCCTTGGCCGTTGTGCTCTAGCAAGAAGAAGTAGACCCTGCCCAAAACTTGGTTTCTGAAGGCCCCAACCAGGAAAGGAGTTGTTAGGTTATCGCGATAAGAGAAAAGCAGGACTTGGGTTGCTGCAAAGGTGTGGGATTATATACCCATGACCATGATTTATAGGGTGTAATATGAGTCGGCATAAGGTTGAGTGCCAGTGTTGCGGCATGATGATGGTTCCAAAGACTATTTTTAGTCGCGGATTTTACGGTGGATGGGGTGTATGGCTTGGCGGTGGATATCCTCTTTCCTCATACTGTCCATTTTGCCTCAGCGAGGGCTGGAACGGGGTTAAGGTTCCGGTTGAAAAGCCCCCTGCTGCTAAATTATTACTGCTGTGGAAAATTGTCTTTGCTATTTTTTTCTTAAATGGGCTTTTGGCGTGGTTTCTTGAGGAGATTGTAATGCTAGAGCCATCTAGCTTTATCTTCACATTAAGCGAATGGTTAATGCTTCTCCTTGGGGTTGCTGCGTACCAGAAATTGAAATTTTCAACTAATTAAAAAGGGCCCGTAGGCCCTTTTTTTTATTCAATTCTAGGCGTCCTGCTTGCTCGCGTGATAGCTGGCATCGATCCCTGGGAGCTATGCGCGTTACTGACTTGAGCGGCTCGTTTCTGCGAGCCCTGTGGGGCCGGAGCACTACCACTTTCAATGGCTGGTACCGAGGAGCCCTGTGGAGCCGGAGCACTACCGCTTTCAATGGCTGGTACCGAGGAGCCCTGTGGAGCCGGAGCACTACCGCTTTCAATGGCTGGTACCGAGGAGCCCTGTGGAGCCGGAGCACTACCGCTTTCAATGGCTGGTACCGAGGAGCCCTGTGGAGCCGGAGCACTACCACTTTCAATGGCTGGTACCGAGGAGCCCTGTGGAGCCGGAGCACTACCGCTTTCAA
>VFQM010002111.1_pt1 | contig 15525 bp, 13 predicted proteins | sample 3512391 | NCBI WGS metagenome assembly VFQM01 (sample SAMN10412369, study PRJNA504923) | tailings metagenome | isolation source: Replicate 1 from Balatoc abandoned mine | place: Philippines
GGACGGGACTCGAACCCGCGACCCCCGGCGTGACAGGCCGGTATTCTAACCGACTGAACTACCACTCCGCACTTTAACCTTCTACTGCCAAATTCTTGGCGTCCCCATGGGGATTCGAACCCCAGTTACCGCCGTGAAAGGGCGGTGTCCTAGGCCTCTAGACGATGGGGACCCGGACAAAACTGCATTTTTGTAGTTTGGTCGCTTGGTGGAGGTAAGCGGGATCGAACCGCTGACCTCTTGCATGCCATGCAAGCGCTCTCCCAGCTGAGCTATACCCCCGGCCCGAAAGAAGCGCGCATTATAGGGAGTCGGCGATGACTTGTAAAGCGTGTTTTCGCGTCGTGCCGGCGTTGTGTGATTACAGCTTCAGCATGCCTTCCAGTTCGTGCACGATGGCCGTCATCTTGTCCTGCTGGCCGCTTTCCGCCATCTGCGCTTCGAGTACCTTGGCGACACCTTCGCTGCAGATCGCGGCGAGAAATTCTTCCTGGGTTTCGGTGAGGGCCAGGCTGACGTAAGCCCGCTCCAGCCGGGTCGTCATGTCCTGGACGGCGAGGCTGGTCGCGACGCGCGTGTGACGTTGCTCGCGGTCGAGTTCGGATAGCGCGGTCGTGATGCGCTGGACGGCGGCGGCAATCCGCTCGCTGCGGTGGTGCGATTTCTCTTCGGTGATCAGCGTGTTGGCACGGACTTCGGCGCTCTCGACGAGGACGGCGAGGTGATCGCGCAGGCGTCCGCAGCGGTCGGCATCTTCGGTGGGCATGTTACCGACGAGCATCGAGACCCGCGGATAGGTGATCGAGAGCCGGTTCCGATACTGGACGATGCGGTCCATGCCGGCCATGTGGCCGATGACCGAGGCCTCGAGCGGGCTTGCGTCGCCGCGCGAGGCGAGCGTCAGCGGCCCTTCGGGGGTGCGTACCTGAACAGCGCCTTCGAGGCCGTAATCGGCCATGCCCTTGAGGGTGGTTGCCGCCAGTGCGGCATAGTCGGTACAGGAGTTGAAGGCCTGCAGGATCTGCAGCAGGGAGCCGATCTCGCTCATGCTGCTCATCGCCGTCATCGCAGTCCTGCTGGCGTAGTTCGCCATTTCGCGGAGCTGCGTCTTCTCGCTGATCTTGTTCAGCAGGGCGGCCACCTTGGCCTGCAGCTCGCGCAGGTCGACCGGCTTGACGACGTAATCCTCGCCGCCGGCTTCGTAGCCGCGCAGGCGTGCTTCGATCTGGTCGTGGGCGGAGATGAAGATGACGGGGATGCCGTTGAGGTCGAAGTCGTCCTTCAGGCGCCGGCAGGTTTCATAGCCGTCCATACCTTGCATCTCTACGTCGAGCAGGATGAGATCCGGGTGTTCCGTACCGGCAGCTTCCAGGCATGCTTCGCCGCTGGAAACGCAGACAACCCGATAGATGTCGCCGATTGCCTCGCCGATCATTGCCTGCATCAGTTCGTCGTCATCGACGACAAGGATCGTTTGTCCGTCAGCCATCTTCTTCTCCCGCCACGCCCCCCAGCACGGCACGCATTCATTATGCATGAACTCGCACCAACTTGGCGCGCTTATGGCGTCATTTCTGGTCTTGGTCCGTCATGCCGAACGCTGTAACGGGTCGAGACGGTAAAAGGCGGAAAACTGTCGGTAGACGGCTGGAAACCGGGTGTCCAGCAGCGCCGGATTCTCGAAGAAGAGTTCGGACAGGACGGCGAAGAATTCTGCCGGGCTTTCTGCCGCGTAGGGGTCGATGTCGGTTTCCCGGCCGCTGGTTTCGGCAGCATCGACTTCGGCGCAGAAATCGTCGTAGGCGTCGAGCAGCGCGGCGTCCCAGTCGGCCCGCGACATTCCGGCATGCAGCGGCGGGAGCCCGTCGGCGTCGCCGTTGAGCATGTCCAGCTTGTGTGCGAATTCGTGGATGACGACGTTGTAGCCTTCGCCGGCCATGGTGACGTCCTCCCAGGAAACCAGCAGCGGTCCGCCACCCCAGGCTTCGCCGGAGGCGACCTCCTCGTATTCGTGGACGACGCCGTCATCGTCGACGATGCTGCGCGGGATCACGAATTCGGCGGGGTAGACGACGATCCCCACCCAGCCGTCGTACCAGTCGAGACCAAGCCTGAGGACGGGCAGGCAGCCCTGGATGGCGATCGACAGGCGCATGTCGTCGTCGAGGACGAGCCCGCCGGTGGCGGTGAATTCCTTCTCGTCGAGGAACTGCGTGACCAGCGCCCGCAGTTCCTGGCGCTCGGGCTCCTGCAGCCAGCCGAGAAACGGGAGTCTTTCCACGCTCCTCTGCCAGAGTGCGTCCGGAATTTCCGTCTGCGTGCGTCCACCGAGCAGGCGGGAGAACAATCCGCCGATCATGAATGCTTCAGTTTGGGCAGTGCCGCCGTCGTCAGCCAGATGCCGGCAAAGATGGCCGCGATTCCGGCGTAGTGGTACCAGAGCGGAATCTCCGCCAGGAAAACGGCCGAGAGGATGGTGCCGAAGACCGGCATCAGATGGATGAACAGGCTGGCCTTGCTGGCGCCGACTTCGGCGACGGCGCGGTTGTAGAAGATGTAGCCGATGAAGCTCGGGAAGATGCCGACATAGAGCAGCGCGGCAAAGGAGCCCCAGTGCAGGTTGATGTGGCGGTCGTGCGCGAGTTCCCAGGCATAGGCAGGCGTGAGGACGATGACGCCGACAGTGGTGAAGGCCGCCAGCATCAGCATCGGGTGCACGCCGGCCGGGCGCCATTGCAGGCCGATGGTGTAGATCGCCCAGACGAGAACGGCGCCAAGCATCCACAGGTCGCCGACGTTGAGGCTGAGTGTCCCGAGGGTGGCCGGATCGCCGCGCAGGACGATGGTGGCGACGCCGATGAAGGAGACGATGACGCCCAGTCCTTCGATCCGGTGCAGGCGTTTTTTCAGGAACAGCCAGGAGAGGGCGATGGTGGCGACCGGAATGAAGGAATTGAGCAGCACGGCATTGGTCGCCGCCGTGTATTGCAGGGCTACGTAGGCCAGTGTGTTGTAGCCGCCGACGCCGAGCACGCCGAGGATCAGGACCGGCTTCCAGCCACGGCGCAGCAGCGGCCATTGTTCGCGCAGATGGGGCAGGGCCAGTGGCAGGACGAGCAGCAGGGCGATTGCCCAGCGCCAGAAGGCCAGAGTCATCGGTGGAATGTCGCCGCGGATGGCGCGGCCGAGCACCATGTTGCCAGACCAGAACAGGGTGGTCAGCGTCAGCAACAGGTAGGGGTGCGCGAACTTCGAATGGGATGGGGCGGACATGCGGGTCGGCGAGGTGGAGAAGGGGGCATTGTATAATCGGCACATGGTTTACGTCGTCCATTCCGTCGCCTCGCAGAGCGACCTCGAACATTCCCTGCTGACCTTGTGCGAAGGGCTGACTGCCGAAGAGTCGGCGCTGATCCGCAACGCGCTCGATTTCTCCGGCGAAGTCTATGGCGAGCATGTGCTCGGCAGCGGAGAAGGTGTCTGGTCGCATGCGCTCGGCATGGCCCTGATCCTGGTCGGCCTCAAGCTCGATGCCGACTCCCGCCTGGCAGCGCTGCTCTTTGCCGTTCCCACCTATGACGAGCATGGCCTTGCCAAGATCGAGGCGCGCTTCGGTCGGGCCGTGGCCCATCTGGTCGGCGGCATTTCCCGGCTGAACCGCCTGCGTCCGATCACCCGCGATTTCGTTGCCGATGCCGCGGAAAGCCCGCAGGAAATGAAGGCGCAGGTCGAAGTCCTGCGCAAGATGCTGCTGGCGATGGTCGAGGATATCCGCGTCGTGCTGCTGCGCCTGGCGTCGCGGACGCAGACCTTGCGCTACTACGCGTCCAATCCGGACGAGATGCGCGTGGAAGTGGCGCGGGAGACGCTGGAGATCTATTCGCCACTGGCCAACCGTCTCGGCGTCTGGGAGCTGAAGTGGGAACTGGAGGATCTCTCGTTCCGCTTCATTCATCCCGATACCTACAAGAAGATCGCCAGGCAGCTCGACGAGAAGCGCATCGAGCGCGAGCAGTTCATCACCGATGCAATCGACCGCCTGCGTGCCGAACTGGCCGCTGCCGGTGTCCGCAATGCCGAGGTCTATGGCCGCCCGAAGCATATCTACAGCATCTGGAACAAGATGCGGAAGAAGGGTGTGGATTTCTCCGAGGTCTATGACGTTCGCGCGCTGCGCGTCATCGTCGACGACATCAAGGACTGCTATACGGCGCTCGGCATCGTGCACAACATCTGGACGCCCATACCCAAGGAATTCGACGACTACATCTCGAATCCGAAGGGTAACCACTACCGCTCGCTGCACACCGCCGTGCGCTGTCCCGACGGGCGCAGCCTGGAGGTGCAGATCCGTACCTGGGAAATGCACAAGCACGCCGAACTCGGCGTCGCTGCCCACTGGCGCTACAAGGAAGGTACCCGCAAGAGCGAGGACAACTACGACGAGAAGATCGCGTGGTTGCGCCAGCTGCTGACCTGGAAGGAGGAAGTCGCCGATTCCTCGGACTGGGTCGAGCATTACAAGCAGGCGGCGCTGGATGAAACGATCTACGTGATGACGCCGCAAGGGCGCGTGGTCGACCTGCCGCGCGGTGCGACACCGATCGATTTCGCCTATCGCGTGCATACCGATCTCGGCCACCGTTGCCGTGGTGCCAAGGTCGACGGTGCGCTGGTGCCGTTGAACACGGCCCTGGAAACCGGGCAGCGGGTGGAAATCGTGTCGTCGAAGGAAGGCGGGCCGTCGCGCGACTGGCTCAACCCTGCGCTCGGCTACCTGATCACGCACCGCGCCCGCTCCAAGGTTCGCGCCTGGTTCTCCAACCTGGCGCTGGAGGAGACGCTGGCCGAAGGTCGCGCCATCGTCACCAAGGAACTGCAGCGGCTCGGACAGGGCGGTGTCAATATCGACGATCTGGCGGCGAAGCTCGGTTTTTCCAAGGCGGACGACCTCTTCATCGCCGCCGGCCGCAACGAGCTCGGAATGCGCAGCTTTCAGGTGGCCGTCCGCGGCAGCGACATGCCGGTGGACGAGCGCGTGGCGCCGGAACCGCGCCGGCGCAAGACCCCCGAGGTCGATCGCGGCATTCTCATCGTCGGTGTCGACAAGCTGCTGACGCAGCTTGCCCGCTGCTGCAAACCGGCACCGCCGGACGAAATCCACGGCTTCGTCACGCGTGGCAAGGGGGTTTCGATCCACCGTGCGGACTGCCCGAACTTCGCCAATCTGGCAGCGCTGCATCCGGAGCGGATCATCGAAACTGGCTGGGGGGCGCAGCAGGAAGGAAGTTTCCCGGTTGATATCGTCGTCGATGCGCACGACCGGCAGGGTCTGCTGCGCGACGTCTCCGACGTCTTTGCCCGCGAGAAGCTCAACGTCATCGCCGTCAACACGCAGTCGAAGCAGGACAAGGCGCACATGAGCTTCACCATCGAGGTTCACAACCTGCAGCAGCTGAATCGCATGCTGAGCCAGGTGCACGAAATCGCCGGCGTCGTCGGCGTCCGGCGCGCATGAACGATGTGCTTTGCACATCGCGAAGAAGTACTCTCGGGGTGCGCCTGAGCGACAGCGCCGGCGCTGTCGCCGAGTTCAGCCGGCAGCGGGTTTCAGCGCTTCGATCAGTTCGCACTGGGCACAGTGCGCCTTGCTTCTCGCCGGCCGCCGTTTCTTGACGTAGCTGCCGTCGGCCTTCATCTCCCAGGCCTGGACGTTGTCCTGCAGGTAGGTCTTCAGGCCTTCGTTGATGACACGCTGCTTCAGCTTCTTGTCGAGGATCGGGAAACCGAGCTCGATGCGGCGGAAGAAATTGCGATCCATCCAGTCTGCGCTGGACAGGATGATGTTCTCCTTGCCGCCGGCGTAGAAGTAGAAGATGCGGTGGTGTTCCAGGAAGCGCCCGATCACCGAGCGGACGCGGATGTTGTCCGATAGGCCCTTGATTCCCGGGCGCAGGGTGCACACGCCGCGCACGATGAGGTCGATCTTGACGCCAGCCTGGGAGGCTTCGTAGAGGCGGGCGATTGTCTCCGGTTCGAGCAGCGAATTCATCTTGGCGATGATGCGGGCGCGCTTCCCGGCCAGTGCCGCCTTCGTTTCTTCCTCGATGGCGTGGATGATGTTGGCGTGCAGCGCGAAGGGCGCCTGCCAGAGATGCTTCAGTGTCTGCGCCCGGCCGAGGCCGGTGAGCTGCTTGAAGACCTCGTTGACGTCGGCGCCGATGTCCTCGTTGCAGGTGAGCAGGCCGAAATCGGTATAGAGGCGCGCCGTTCGCGGGTGGTAGTTGCCGGTGCCGAGGTGGACGTAGCGGCGCAGGATGCTGCCGTTCTTGGCCTCTTCGCGGCGGACGATCATCAGCATCTTGGCATGGGTCTTGTAGCCGACGACGCCATAGACGACATGGGCGCCGACTTCCTCCAGCTTGGTGGCCCAGCCAATATTGGCTTCCTCGTCGAAGCGGGCCATCAGTTCGACGACGACCGTGACTTCCTTGCCGTTCTGCGCAGCCCGGATCAGCGAGCGCATCAGGACCGAATCGGTGCCGGTGCGGTAGACCGTCATCTTGATGGCGACGACCTTGGGATCGGTGGCAGCGGCTTCCAGCATCTCGATCACCGGCGTGAAGCTCTGGTAGGGGTGATGCAGCAGCAGGTCACCGGCACGGATGGTCGAAAAGATGGTGGGTTTTTTTGCCAGCGCGGCAGGCGCTCCGGGCAGAAACCCCGGGAACTTGAGGTCCGGCCGGTCCACGCTGTCCGGTACCTGCATCAGGCGGACGAGGTTCACCGGGCCGGAGACGCGATAGAGATCGCTGTCGTCGAGGCCGAACTGTTCGAGCAGGAACTGCGTCATCTGCGGCGAACAATCGTCGGCGACTTCGAGACGGACGGCGTCGCCGAAGTGGCGTTGCGGCAACTCGCCCTGGATCTTCGTGCGCAGGTTCTTGACCTCTTCCTCATCGACGAAGAGGTCGGAGTTGCGCGTGACGCGGAACTGGTAGCAGCCTCTGACTTCCATGCCGGCAAAGAGATGGCCGACGAATTCGTGCAGGATCGAGGACAGGAAGACGAAGCCATACGGGCAGCCGGCCAGCTCCTGTGGCAGGCGGATGACTCGCGGCAGCAGGCGCGGGGCCTGGACGATGGCGGCGTTGGAACTGCGCCCGAAGGCATCCTTGCCCTCGAGTTCGACGGCGAAGTTCAGGCTCTTGTTGAGTACGCGCGGGAAGGGGTGGGAGGGGTCGAGGCCGATTGGCGTCAGCAGCGGCATGACCTCGCTGACAAAGTAGCCGTAGATCCATTCCCGCTGGCTTTCGGTCCAGCTGCGCCGGCGCAGGAACTCGATGCCTTCGGCGGCGAGCTTGGGCAGGATCTCCTGGTTCAGAAGCTCGTACTGTTCGGAGACGATCGCATGAGCTTCGACCGACAGCAGTCGATGCACTTCCGCTGCCGTGCGCCCGTCGACGCCGCGGAAGCTCGAGCGCAGCTTGATCTGCTCCTTGATGCCGGCGGCACGGATTTCGAAGAACTCGTCGAGGTTGCTGCTGACGATGCTGAGGAACCGCAGCCGCTCCAGCAGCGGCGTCGTCGTGTTCTGCGCCTGCGCCAGAACGCGTCGATTGAAGGCGAGGATGCCGAGTTCGCGGTTCAGATAGTTTTCCGGCGGAAAGAGCTGCTTGCGCGAGCGCAGCATGGTCTGGCGTGGAATCATGTCGGCAGTGATCCAGGTGGTCGAAGTGACGCGTCGTTGCTGATTTGGCTAATCATGTTTCGTCAATGTTACGACAGTATTTCAGCTCGGGTGAGTAACTGGCGGGCAGGAGGGGCCTGGGTGCCGATGGTAGAATGCGCCGAATATCACGAAGTCAATGAACAGGTCGGGAGAACGGGTGGGATACGAACTGATTGCAGCAGTCGATCTGGGGTCCAACAGTTTCCGCCTTCAGGTCGGACGCGTTCTCGACAACCAGGTCTATCCGCTCGATGCAATCAAGGAGTCGGTGCGGCTGGCATCCGGCCTGACCAACGACAAGTATCTCGATGCGGCATCGCAGCAGCGGGCCCTGCAGGCACTTTCGCGCTTCGGCGAGCGGCTCCGCGGCTTCGCTCCGGAGGCTGTGCGGGCGGTGGCGACCAACGCACTGCGGGTGGCCAAGAACGCGCTCGAATTCCTGCCGCTTGCCGAGCAGGCCCTGGGGTTTCCGATCGAGATCATCGCCGGCCGCGAGGAAGCCCGGCTGATCTACCTCGGCTCCGTTCATTCGCTGCCACCCGCGCAGCACAAGCGCCTTGTCGTCGACATCGGCGGCGGTTCCACCGAATTCATCATTGGCCGTCGCGCCGAACCGCAGCTGATGGAATCGCTGTTCATGGGCTGCGTCAGCTACACGCTGCGCTTCTTTCCGGATGGTCAGGTGGATCGCAAGCGCATGCGCGAGGCACAGATGGCCGCGGCTGCTGAAATCCAGAACATTGCCCACGACTATCGCCGGCATGGCTGGCGCGAGGCGGTCGGCTCGTCCGGCACAGCCCGGGCGATTGCCGACCTGCTCGAACTGAACAAGCTCAACCCGGGCAACGTCGCCGGCCTGACCCGTGCAGGACTGGACCGTCTGCAGTCGCAATTGATCAAGGCCGGATCGGCTCCGGCGCTGAACATGGCCGGTCTGCGCGCTGACCGCATTCCGGTACTGCCCGGCGGCATCGCCATCATGTCGGCCGTGTTCGACGAGCTCGACATCGAGCGCATGACCTACTCCGACGGTGCGCTGCGCCTGGGCGTGCTCTACGACATGCTCGGCCGCTTCCATCACCACGACATGCGCGACGTCACCGTCGGCCAGTTCATGCGCCGCTATCAGGTCGACGGCCGGCAGGCGGAGCGGGTCGAGCGTACGGCACTGCGGATGCTCGCCCAGATCGACGGGCCGCCGGACACGCCGGAGCAGGAAGCCGATGTCCAGTTTCTCGGCTGGGCGTGCAAGCTGCACGAGGTCGGGATTTCCATCGCCCACAGCGGCTATCACAAGCATGGGGCCTATATCCTGACCTTTGCCGACATGCCAGGTTTTTCGAAGAAGGACCAGGCCAGGTTGGCGCTGCTCGTTTTCGGTCATCGCGGCAAGCTCGACAAGATCACGGCCCTGCCGCCGGGCGATGCCAACTGGCGCCTGCTGCTGGCCTTGCGCCTGGCCGTCCTGCTGCATCGGCCGCGCGATGGGGTGCCGCTGCCCGCGTTCCGCATCCGGGCCCAGTCCGACGGCTTCCTTTTCGAGCTGCAGAGCGACTGGCTGGGCGCCCACCCGCTGACGGCGCTGGCCCTCGACGAGGAGGTCGCTGCCTGGGCCAAGGCCGGACTGCAGTTGCGGGTCAAGCAGCGCAATCTCGTGAACGAAGCCTGAGATGCTCGCGCCGGCCGCCATCTCCAGCGAGGTTTGCGACGGACGGCGAATCGCCCGCCTGAGCGGCCACTGGACGCTGGCATCTCTGCCGCAGACGTTGTCCGATCTCGACGGACAACTGCGCGAGCTGGCCGGCAGCGATGTCGTCTGGGATCTCTCCGCAGTGGAGCGCCTCGACAGTGCCGGCGCACTCCTGCTCTGGCGCGCATGGCAGCGTCGCTGGCCTCCGGAGACGAACATCCCCGAGACTTTCCGGCATGTGCTGGCGCGTGCCGAATCGGTGCCGGTGGATGCTTCCATCTCCCGGAAACGGCCCGAGCAGTCGCCGCTGGCCTGGTTCGGTACGACGACGCTGCGAGCCATCGACCATCTGCGCGACGCGACGGCGATGACCGGGCAACTGGTGCTCGACCTTCTCTGGCTGCTCGGGAACCCTCGCGAACTGCCGCTGCGCGAATTTTCGGCGACGCTCTACAAGAGCGGCGCCCTGGCCCTGCCGGTCACGGCGCTGGTCGGCTTCCTGATCGGCGTCGTCGTCTCCTATCTTTCTTCTTTGCAGCTCAAGCTGTTCGGCGCTGAAGTGTTCATCGTCAACATTCTCGGCATGAGCATCATCCGTGAGCTTGGCCCGGTGCTGGTGGCCGTGCTGGTGGCGGGTCGTTCCGGTTCGGCGATGACGGCGCAGATCGGCGTCATGCGGGTGACCGAGGAGATCGATGCGCTGGCGACGATGGGCGTGTCGCGCTCCTTGCGCCTGGTGCTGCCGAAGGTGCTGGCGCTGGCGCTGGCGATGCCGTTGCTCGTTGTCTGGTGCTCGGCTGCTGCCATCCTGGGCGGGCTGCTCGCGGCCAACATCCAGCTGGATCTTTCCTGGGGCTTCTTCTTCGAGACGCTGCCGCGCGCCGTGCCGCTGCCGAACCTCTGGATCGGCCTCGCCAAGGGCTTCGTCTTCGGCCTGCTGATCGGCCTCATTGCCTGTCATTTCGGCCTGCGCGTGAAGCCGAACACGGAGAGCCTGTCGACCAGGACGACGAGTTCGGTGGTGGCGTCGATCACGGTGGTGATCCTGGCCGACGCGGTTTTCGCGATCCTTACCCGCAACGTGGGGCTGCCGCTGTGAGCCGGCCGCCGGTCGTCGACATCCAGGGCGTCTGGACCCGTTTCGGCGATATCCTCGTGCACCAGGACATCGACCTGATCGTGCATCGCGGCGAAATGCTGGGGCTGGTCGGCGGCTCCGGCAGCGGCAAGACCACGCTGCTGCGCGAGGTGGTCGGGCTGCTCAAGCCGACCCAGGGCGAGGTGCGCCTGTTCGGCCATGCGATCCTCGACCCCGATCCCGATATCCGGCGCGAGGTGCGGCGCCGTTTCGGCATGCTTTTCCAGCATGGCGCATTGTTTTCGGCGCTGCCGGTCTTCGACAACATTGCCTTTCCGTTGCGGGAGCTGAAGCGTCTCGACGAGGCCCTGATCCGCGATCTGGTCCTGATGAAGATGGCGATGGTCGAGTTGTCGCCGGAGGCTGCGCACCTGATGCCGGCGGAGTTGTCCGGCGGCATGGTCAAACGTGTCGCGCTGGCACGGGCGCTGGCGCTCGAACCCGAGTTGCTGGTGCTCGACGAACCGACGGCCGGCCTCGACCCGGATCGCGGAGAAAATTTCGTAAAATTGATCCGTACGTTGCAGCGCGAACTCGATTTCACGGTCATCATGGTCACCCATGATTTGGCGACGCTCTCCGGCCTGGCAACCCGGGTTGCGGCACTGGCCGATCGCCGCGTCGTCGCGAATGGAACCCTGGAGGAGGTCATGGCAGTGGATCATCCCTTTACCCGCAGCTTTTTCGCCAGCTTGCGCGAGCGCTGGATCTGAGCATGGAAAACCGGGCCCACGCATTTGCCGCCGGATTGTTTACCCTGTTGCTGCTGCTTGCAGCGCTCGCCGCCATCTGGTGGTTCGGAGGCAAGCGCGAAGCAACAGCCGAGTATCTTGTCGTCACCCAGCAGAACGTTTCCGGGTTGAACCTGCAGGGACAGGTCCGCTACCGGGGCATCCGCGTCGGGCGGATCGAATCGATCCAGCTGGATTCCGGTAACGTGCGCGACATCCTGATCCGCATCAGCATTTCCCGCGACGTGCCGGTGACGCGCGGAACCACCGCCAAGCTCGGCTATCAGGGGCTGACCGGCATTGCCCACGTACTGCTGGAAGACTCGGGCGTCAATCCGGAGCCGTTGCTCGGGAACAAGGGTTTGCCACGGATCCCGATGCAGCCCTCGCTGCTGCAGGAAATTTCGGATTCCGGCGGGGCGACGCTGCGTCAGGCGCATGCGCTGCTGGCCAGCGCCAACGAGCTGCTCAACCCGGAAAACCGGGCGCGCATCAACCGCACGCTGGCCAACCTCGAAAGCAGCAGCGCCGGGCTGGCGGCGACACTGGCCGAAGCCAAGGCCGTACTCGCCGACCCCCGCATCAAGCGGCTGGGGCCGGCAGTAGCCAGGATCGAGGAGGCAGCCGACAGCGCACGCGGGCTTCTCGACGACGGTCGCAAGCTGGTGCCGCGCCTGACCGCGCTGACCGAAAAGGTCGACCTCATGCTCGGCGAGGCGAATGGCGAGGGAGTCTCCGCCAGCGCTGCCCAGATGCAGGAACTCAGCCGCGAACTGACGCAGACGTTCCGGCAGCTTTCGCACACGCTCCAGATGCTGGAGGACGCGCCGCAAAGCGTCCTTTTCGGCCCCCCGCCAGTCTCGCCCGGTCCCGGCGAGCCCGGTTTCGTCGCCCCTGCTGCGAGTCGCCCATGAAAAGAATCCTTGCCGTGATGACCCTCTCCCTCGTCCTCGCCGCCTGCGCCGGTGGCGGCAGGGGGCGCGCGGACATCGCCTTCTACGACCTCGGTCCCTTGCCGGCTGCGCGCACAGTGCAGGACTTGCCGGGCGCCGTGGCGCTGGAAGTCCATCTGCCCGCCTGGCTCGACAATGTGTCGATGAACTACCGCCTGGCCTATGCCGACGTGCAGCGGGTTCATGCCTATGCCCAGGCACGATGGGTGTCTTCGCCGCTGCCTTTGCTGCGCCAGCGCCTGCGTCAGCAGCTCGGGCTGGCCGCCGGGGGGGCGCCGTGTACGCTCAGGATCGATCTTGATGATTTCAGCCAGAGCTTTGCGTCGCCCACGAGCAGTGTGGCCATCGTTCGCGGCGAGGCATCGTTGCTGGGCAAGGGGCGCAAGCTGCAGGCACGCCGCACGCTGGCCATCGATGTGCCCGCCGCCTCTGCCGATGCGGCTGGTGGCGTGGCCGCATTGGCCGATGCTTCCGGACGGCTGGCGAGCACGCTGGCGCAATGGCTGAAGGAACAGGACTTGTCCGCCTGCCGGGCAGCGGATTGACATTCAAGGAGGGGAATGGGATGACGGCGAATCAGGAACAGAAGCAGGAAGAAAAAGTGTTGCTGCGGGAGGATCGTGACGATGGCGTGTCGCTCCTGACGCTCAATCGGCCGGGCCAGTTCAATTCGCTGTCGCTGGCGGTGCTGGCTGAGTTGCAGTCGGCTCTGGACGACATTGCGGCCGACCCGGCGATGCGCTTGGTCGTGATCGCCGGCGCCGGCAAGGCCTTCTGTGCGGGGCATGATCTGCGCGAGATGCGCGCCAATCCCGAGAAGGCGTTCATGCAGAAGCTGTTCAAGGCGATGGCGCGGGTGTGCACGACGATACAGCGGATGCCGCAGCCGGTGATCGCCCGCGTGCATGGCGTCGCGACAGCGGCCGGCTGCCAACTGGTGGCTGCCTGCGACCTCGCGGTGGCGGCGGATGTCGCCCGCTTCGGGACTTCCGGCATCAATGTCGGCTTGTTCTGCACCTCGCCAGGCGTTGCCCTGTCTCGCAATGTCGGACGCAAGGCGGCGCTGGAAATGCTGCTGACCGGTGGCCTGATCGATGCCCCGACGGCACTGCGCCAGGGGCTGGTGAATCGCGTCGTGCCGGCAGAAAAACTGGATGAGGAAGTGGCCGCCCTGGCTGCGGCTATCGTCGCCAAATCGCCTGTGGCCGTCGCCATGGGCAAGCGTGCGTTCTACGAGCAGCTGGAGATGGGGGTCGAGGCTGCCTACCAGCTGGCCGGAGAAACGATGGCCTGCAACATGATGGCGGCAGACGCGGCAGAAGGCATCGATGCCTTCACCGAGAAGCGTCAGCCGAAGTGGTCCGGGAAGTAGCCCGCGCCGACGGCTCGCTGGCGTCGGCGGAAGTGTCTTCGGGCGGAAGGGGCTCCTGCGTTTCCGGGTCGTCGCGTGACGGGATGCTCCAGACCCAGAGTCCCGCACAGATGCCGATGGCGGCGAGCGCAGCCTGCAGCCACGGATAGTCGGATACCACCCAGATCGAGATCGAGATCGACAGGCTCATCAGCCCGACGGCGAATTTCTTGGTGCGCAGCGGCATGCTGCGGTATTCCTCCCACTCCCGGATGACCGGACCGAAATGCTTGTGTGTCAGCAGCTTGCGGTGAAAGCGCTCGGACGCCTTGGCATAGCAGGCGGCCGCAAGGAGGATGAAGGGGGTGGTCGGCAGCACCGGCAGAAAGGCGCCGATGATGCCGAGAATCAGCGCAACCGTTCCCGTGATCCACAGCAGCCAGCGGACCATCGGCGAGGCGTGCAGTCGTGAGGCAGCCTGGCTTTCGGCGGATTCGTCAGGCGTTGATGGCGGGGGAGAGGGCGGGGCACTCATCGTGCCGGCATTCTACCGGCCCGTGATGCGTTCCGCGATCCAGCGCTTGAATTCGGCGACCTTGGGATTGTTGTGATCGTAGGCCATCAGGCTGTGGCCGAAGACGTAGGCGAAGACGAGAATGCTGCGCGCACGGGCCTCGTCTTCGGGAAAGCCGAGCGTGACGAACAGCCTGCGCGTGCAGTCGAGGCGATAGGTGTCCACCTCCTCGACGATGGCGGCAACGCGTGGGTCGTGACGGGCCCAGTCGCGCATCGCCAGTTCGATCGAAATACCCTTGCGGTTGCGTACCGAGCTATAGACATCGATGACGTGGTGGATCTGCTCCAGCTCCTTGCCGGGGGTGATCGCCGTCTGCTTGTCGATGTCGCGCAGGCGACCTTCCTTCCATACATCGACGACGGCATCGAGCAGGTCCTGGCGATCCTTGAAGTGCCAGTAGAAACTGCCCTTGGTCACGCCGAAATTCTTGGCCAGCACCTCGACGCGAAGTCCGGCCACACCCTGGTCGGCGAGCACGTCGATGGCGGCTTCGATCCAGTCGTTGCGGTCGAGTTGGGTACGGCTCGGTCGTGGCGTCTTCATGTATCTTTCAGGCGAGGATGGAGAGGCGTCAGGTACTGTCGTTCGGGCTTGACAGCGTTTTTTCCATACGCTACCGTACGCGCCAATCCATACTGTTGAGTATGGCTTATTGTCGGGCGCGTGGATTCGAATGTCAAACCATGCCGGACGCGACCAGGAAGGCGGCGTAACATGCTTCCGATCGCATGGCAGGTCAGGTACCCGTCGCCCGGGTAGCCGCATTTCAAAGGAGAGCAGTCTTGAAAATACTCGTACCCGTGAAGCGTGTCGTCGATTACAACGTCAAGGTGCGCGTCAAGAGCGACGGCAGCGGTGTCGATATCGCCAACGTCAAGATGTCGATGAATCCCTTCGACGAGATCGCCATCGAGGAGGCCGTCCGCCTCAAGGAAGCGGGCGTCGCCACCGAGGTGGTCGCCGTTTCTGCCGGTGTCGCCGGTTGCCAGGAGACCCTGCGCACGGCAATGGCCATCGGTGCCGACCGCGGCATTTTGGTCGAAACCGACGCTGAACTGCAACCGCTGGCCGTTGCCAAACTGCTCAAGGCGCTGGTCGACAAGGAACAGCCGAAGGCTGTGATCCTCGGCAAGCAGGCGATCGACGACGATGCCAACCAGACCGGCCAGATGCTGGCTGCGCTGCTCGGCTGGCCGCAGGCCACCTTCGCCTCGAAGGTCGTCTTCGCCGGCGACAAGGCGACCGTCACCCGCGAGGTCGACGGCGGCCTGGAAACGCTGGAAATTGCGCTGCCGGCAGTGATCACCACCGACCTGCGCCTGAACGAGCCGCGCTACGCGACGCTGCCGAACA
>VFQM010002112.1_pt1 | contig 15518 bp, 15 predicted proteins | sample 3512391 | NCBI WGS metagenome assembly VFQM01 (sample SAMN10412369, study PRJNA504923) | tailings metagenome | isolation source: Replicate 1 from Balatoc abandoned mine | place: Philippines
CGGATTGTACGCCGCCGTGCAGAGATACTCGACCTCGGTGTCGTCCTCGATCGCCTGAAAGCCGCGGGCGAAGCCTGCCGGCGCGCAGATCCACAGGTCCTCGCCCGCCGCGCAGTCGCGCCACCACGCGCGCCCCAGCGTCGACGAGCCGACGCGCAGGTCCACCGCCACGATGAACGCGCGCCCACGCACCACGCGCATCGCCTTGCCCTGCGGCGGATCCCACTGGAAGTGCAGTCCGCGCAGCACGCCGCGCTTCGAGATGGAGCCGTTGATCTGCGCGATCGTCGTCGGCAGCCCCACCGCCGCGAAGTGTTCGGCGCGGAACCATTCGCGGAACGAGCCGCGCGCGTCGGGAAACGCGCGCAGATGCGCCAGCACCAAGCCGTCGATCGCCGTCTCTTCGATGCGCAGCGTCACGCCCTCGTCCCTTGCTGGAGAACCTGTAGGTATTCGTCGAGTGCCGCCTGCCAGTGCCGCCGCGGCTTGCCGAGCAGCTGTTCGAGGCGACTGCCATCCAGCACGGAATAGCGCGGACGCACCGCCGGCGTGGGATACTCCGCGCTCGACACCCGCGTCACCAACCCCACGCGCCCGGCCGCGGCATACACGTACTCGGCCACATCCGCCCAACTTGCCTCGCCGGCATTGCTCGCGTGCACGATGCCGCGCGCATCTCGGGCGATCAACTGCCAGCACCAACGCGCGAGGTCCTTCGCGGCCGTCGGCGCACCGCGCTGGTCATCCACCACGCGCGAAGCCTGGCCGCTCATCGCACGCTCCCACATCGTGCGCGGAAAGTTCTTGCCCGGATCGCCATACAGCCACGCCGTGCGCACAATCAAGCTCTCCGCCCCACTCGCGAGCAGCGCCCGCTCGCCCTCGAGCTTGCTGCGCCCGTACACCGACGTCGGCGCGCAGGCATCGTCCTCGCGCCGCGGACGCGTGCCCTCGTGCCCGAACACATAGTCCGTGCTCACGTGCAGCACGCGCAGGCTGCGCGAAGCAGCCAAGGTCCCGAGCAACTCCGGCAATCCCGCATTGAGCAGCTGCGCCCGCTCCGGCTCGCGCTCGGCAAGATCCACCGCGGTATACGCCACGCAGTTGATCACCCACTCCGGCCTCGCCGCGTCAATCTCCGCCGCCAAAGCAGTCGGGTCCGTGGCATCCAGCTCCCCGTGCGTCGGCGCCAGCAACGTCACGCCCGGCGGACAATCCGCACGCAGCGCAGACCCCAGCATCCCCGACCCACCAAGCAACAGCACGCGCCGCGACTCACCCACGAGCCACCTTCCGTCTTCCGTCTTCCGTCATCAGTTGCCGTCCAAGTACATCGCTTGCGCCGCCCGCTGCGACTCCGGCAACACCGCCTTCCACCACGCCGCGTTCTCGCGGTACCAGCGCAGCGTCGCCGCCAGCCCGTGCTCGAAGGGCATCCGCGCCTCCCAGCCCGTCAACGCGCGCAGCGCCGAGGCGTCCATCGCATAGCGACGGTCGTGCGCCGGCCGGTCGTTCACGTGCTGGATCAGCGTCTCGGGCTTGCCCAGCGCGCGGAGGATGGCGCGCACGACGGTGAGGTTCGGAAGCTCGCCCTGCGCTCCGATGTTGAACACGCGGCCGTCGCGCGCCTCGCTGCGCGTCACCGCCCACAGCGCCGCCACGTGGTCTTCCACGTAGAGCCAATCGCGCACCTGCTGCCCGTCGCCGTACACCGGCAGCGGCTGGTCCGTCATCGCGCGCACGAACATCAGCGGGATGAGCTTCTCGGGAAACTGATAGGGCCCGTAGTTGTTGCTGCAGCGCGTGATCACCGCGTCGAGCCCATAGGTCCGCGCCCAGGCCTGCACGAGCAGGTCCGCCGCCGCCTTGCTGGCCGCGTAGGGCGAGCTGGGCAGCAGTGGATGCGTCTCGGTGAACGGCGCGTCGCCGGGCCCTAGCGAGCCGTAGACCTCGTCGGTGGAGACGTGCACCAGCCGTACCGCGCGCCCGGCGTCCTGCGCCGCCCGAACGGCCTCGAGCACGCGCTCCGTGCCCAGCACGTTGGTCTCGACGAACACCGAGGGCCCGAGGATCGAGCGATCCACGTGCGACTCCGCAGCGAGATGCCACACGACGTCCGCCGCCGGGATCGGCCGGCCGTGCGCGTCCTGCGCGCCGCCGTTCAACACCGTCGCGAACACCGCGCCGTCGCGCACGTCGCCGCGCACGAAGTGAAAGCGCGCCTCCGCGCCGCGCGCCGCCATCATCAGGCTCTGCGGATGCGCCGCGTAGGTCATCGCGTCGTAGGCGACCACCTGCAGCTGCGGATGCTCGCGCAGCAACCAGGCGACCGCGTTCGCCCCGATGAACCCCGCGGCGCCGGTCACGAGGACCACCCGCGGCATCGGCCGCGCGCTCGCGCCTCCCGCACCCGCAGTGCCCGCGCCTGAAGCCCCCGCCGCGCTCGCGACGCTCACGCCGGCTCCGCCGCCACGCGACGCAGATAGGCCCCGTACTCGCTGCTCGCCAGCGGCGCGGCGAGCCGCTCCAACTGCGCCGCGTCGATGAAGCCCATCCGGTAGGCGACCTCCTCGGGGCAGCCGATCTTCATTCCCTGCCGCGTCTCGATGGCCTCCACGAAGCGCGCTGCTTCCTGCAGCGCCGTCACCGTGCCAGTGTCGAGCCAGGCCATCCCGCGGGCCAGAGCTTCGAGCCGCAGCGCGCCCTGCGCGAGGTAGGCCGCGTTTACATCGGTGATCTCGTACTCGCCGCGTGCCGACTTCTTGAGTGACTTCGCGATGTCGAGCACGCGGTTGTCGTAGGCGTAGAGCCCCGTGACGGCGATCGCCGACTTGGGCGCGCGCGGCTTCTCCTCGATTGATCTCACGCTGCCGTCCGCCGCGACCTCGGCCACGCCGTAGCGCTCCGGGTCGCGCACGCGGTAGCCGAAGATCGTCGCGCCGCCGGCCGTGGCCACGCGCTGCGTGGCTGCCCGCAGCTGGCCCCCGAAGCCCGCGCCGTGGAAGAGGTTGTCGCCGAGGATCAGCGTCACCGCGTCGCGGCCGACAAAGTCGCGGCCGATGGTGAAGGCCTGCGCCAGACCCTCCGGCTGAGGCTGCGCGGCGTAGCGCAGCGAGAGTCCCCAGCCCGAGCCGTCCCCCAGCAGGGCCTCGAACAGCGGCAGGTCCCGGGGCGTCGAGATGACCAGGATGTCGCGGATGCCCGCGAGCATCAGCGTGCTCAGCGGGTAGTAGACCAGCGGCTTGTCGTAGAGCGGGAGGAGCTGCTTGGAGACCACCGAGGTCATCGGTGCCAAGCGGGTCCCCGAGCCCCCGGCCAGGAGGATGCCTTTCATCGTGAGGGGAAGCATAATCCCTCCACCGGACCCCCTGCCATTCGGGGCCTGGCGGAGCTAGCTTTCGAGGCTGTCCCGACACGGCCCCGTCCGTGTGCTATCTCCAGTCCCTTCCGCCTCTTACACCACCCCGCCGATGGACGGACTCGCAGTCCCGGTGCACGGCTTCCGGATCCTCACGGGCAATGCCAATCGCCCGTTGGCCGAGAGCATCGCCAAGTCGCTCGACGTGGACCTTTGCCGGGCCACGGTCTCGCGCTTTGCGGACGGGGAGGTCTTCGTGCGGTTGGACGAGAACGTGCGCGGCGCCGATGTGTTCATCGTGCAGCCCACGAGCACGCCCTCGGACAACATTATGGAGCTGCTGCTCCTCGTGGATGCTGCCCGCCGCGCCTCCGCGGCGCGGATCACCTGCGTGATGCCCTACTACGGCTACGCGCGGCAGGACCGAAAGGACCAGCCGCGCGTTGCCATTGGCGCCAAGCTGATGGCGAATATGATCGCCCGCGCCGGCGCCGACCGCATCCTCGGGTTGGATTTCCATTTCCATCAGCTGCAGGGCTTCTTCGACATCCCCGTCGACCATCTCTACGCCGCCCCCGTCTTCACGGCGCATTACCGCAAGAAGGGGCTCGTGGATCCGGTCGTCGTCGCGCCCGACGTGGGCAGCGCCAAGATGGCCCGCGGCTTCGCCAAGCGGCTCAACGCCTCGCTGGCCATCATCGACAAGCGTCGCCCCGTGGCCAACGTGGCCGAGGTGGTGAACGTCGTCGGTGAAGTCGAGGGCAAGGACTGCTTGCTCGCCGACGATATGATCGACACCGCCGGCACCGTGTCCGAGGCCGCGAAGGCCCTCAAGGACCTCGGCGCCCGCAACATCTACGTCTGCGCCACGCACGCGCTGCTCTCCGGCCCCGCCGTGGAGCGCCTGAGCAAGGCGCCGATCACCGAAGTCGCGATCACCGATTCCATCCTGCTCCCCGACTCGAAGAAGTTCGAGAAGCTCACGATCCTGAGCGTGGGGGAGTTGATGGCGAAGGCGATCAGGTTTACGCACAGCGATCAGAGCGTGTCTTCACTCTTTGAGTAGGGACGGATGACGGATGACGGATGCTGAAGGCATCCGCCTCCGTCCGCAGTTGCAGTTCGAAGTACGCAGTACCGCTGTACCGCAGCACGGATTGATGCCGGTCGACAAGATCCCAACAAGCATCCGTCATCCGTCATCCGTCCCAAACAAAGATCGCCGCCGGTCCGGATACGCCGGGACACCACGTAGCGATCACAACACTCAGTAGGATCGGTTCACAATGGCTACCGCTTCATTCTCCGCCACCACCCGCAGCGCCACCGGCAAGGGCGTCGCCCGCAAGCTGCGCGCCGCCGGCAAGGTCCCCGCGGTCATCTACGGCCACGCGCGCGAGCCGCAGGCGCTCGAGCTCGACGCCCATCAGTTCCAGCTCCTCCTCGAGAAGGTGCCCTACACCAGCACCGTCATCGAGCTCGACATCCAGGGCGGCAAGATGGCCCGCACGCTGATCCGCGAGATCCAGCGCCATCCGTTCAAGAAGCAGATCATCCACGTCGACTTCCAGGAACTGGTCGCCGGCGAGAAGGTCACCGTGAAGGTGCCGGTGCACCTCGTCGGCACGCCGGAAGGCGTGCGCGTCGGGGGCGGCCTGCTCGACCACATCCTCCACGAGATCGAGATCTCGGTGGATCCGTCGAACATCCCGGCCCATTACAACGTCGACGTCACCGCGCTCACGATCGGCCACTCGATCCACGTCAGCGACATCAAGCTTGGCGAAGGCGTCGAGCTGCTCACCGACGCCGGCGCGACGATCTGCGTCTGCGCGGCGCCGAAGGTCGAGGCCGAGGCCGCCCCGGCGGCTGAAGGCGCGGCCGAGCCGGAGCTCATCCGCAAGACGAAGGCCGACGAGGCCGAAGGCGACAAGAAGTAATCAGGGTGCGATAGGCCTGCCCGCGACAGTACCGCTCGCCCTGCGATGAAAGTCATCCTCGGGCTCGGGAATCCCGGGCAGGACTACGCCGAGACACGCCACAATGTCGGCTGGTGGGTGGTCGACCACCTCGCCGACACGTGGCGGCTGGACGGTTGGCGCAAGGACGGCGAGGCGATGACCGCCTCGGGCTCGATCGGCAACGTGAAGGTGCGGCTGGTGAAGCCGCTCACCTTTATGAACCTCTCGGGCCAGGTCCTCAAGCCGTACCTGCGGCGCCCCTTCTGGGCCGCGGCCAGCGACCTCCTGGTCGTGTCGGACGAAGTGCAGTTGGCCACCGGGGCGTATCGCTTCCGGGCCCGCGGCTCGGCGGGCGGCCACAACGGGCTCAAGAGCATCGAGCAGCATCTCAAGAGTCAGGAGTATGCGCGGCTGCGGGTTGGCGTGGGTCCCACGGATCCGCAGCGGCGCATCGGCGATCTCGCCGACTATGTGTTGGACCGGTTCGGGAAGGCCGAGGCCGCGGACGTCCGCGCGCTGCTGCCGACCTTCGACGAGGCCCTGCGCCTCTGGACCACCGATGGCATCGAGCGCGTGATGAACGCGTTCAACCGCTAGGCCCCACTCACCTTCACTCCTCCCACAATGATCGAGAATCTGACGACGTACGCGCTGGCGATCGGGATCGTCGGGCTCATCGCCTGCTTCCTGACCTACCAGGGCATCGTCCGCCAGTCCGCGGGCTCGCAGGTGATGCGCGATCTCGCCGAGCAGATCCAGCTCGGCGCGATGGCCTTCCTCAAGCGCGAGTACACGGTCCTGATGCCCTTCCTCATCCTCGTGGCCGTGCTGCTCGGCCTCGCGGTGGGCTGGAACACCGGCATCGCCTACGTGATCGGCGGCTTGAGCTCCGTCGCCGCCGGCTGGGCCGGTATGACCTCGGCCACCAAGGCCAACGTCCGCACCTCCGAGGCCGCGCGTGCCTCGGGTCAGGCGGCCGCGCTGCGCGTCGCCTTCGGCGGCGGTGCGGTGATGGGCCTCGCCGTCGCGGCCCTCGGCCTCGTCGGCATCAGCATCGTGTTTATGATGCACAAGGGCCTGCTCTTCGGCGACAACGGCTTCCGCGAGTTCGGCGAGATCATCTCCGGCTTCGCGATGGGCGCCAGCTCCATCGCCCTTTTCGCCCGCGTGGGCGGCGGCATCTACACCAAGGCCGCCGACGTCGGCGCCGACCTCGTGGGTAAGGTCGAAGCCGGCATCCCCGAGGACGATCCGCGCAATCCGGCCACCATCGCCGACAACGTCGGTGACAACGTGGGTGACGTCGCCGGCCTCGGCGCCGACATCTTCGAATCCTATGTGGGTGCGACCATCGCGACGATCGCGCTGGCCGCGACCTCGACGCTGATCCCCGACGCGTCGCGTCTCACGGCGGTGCTGCTCCCCGTCGCGTACATCGCCTCGGGTCTCGTCGCCTCGCTGATCGGCATCCTCGTGATGCGCGTGCTCGCCAAGGGCGATCCGGCCAACGCGCTGCGTCTCGTGACGTTCATCGCCGCCGGCCTGTTCCTCGTCTTCGCGTTCTTCCTCACGAAGGCGATGCCGCTCAATATGCTCGACGAAGCGACCGGCAAGGTCTATCCTGTGCTCGGCCCCTGGTTCGCCGTCATCGCCGGCACCGTGTCCGGCATCGCGATCGGCCTCGTGACCGAGTACTACACGGCGGCTGGCCCCGTGCTGCGCATCGCCGAGTCGTCCAAGACGGGTCCCGCGACGAACATCATCGCCGGCCTCGCCGTCGGGATGGAGTCGACGATCGTCCCCGTGCTCCTCATCTGCGGCGCGACCTACGTCGCCGTGGAGACCGCCGGCCTCTACGGCGTCGCCATCGCCGCGGTCGGTATGCTCGCGACGGTCGGCGTGACGATGTCGGTGGACGCGTATGGTCCCATCGCCGACAACGCCGGTGGCATCAGCGAGATGAGCCACCTCGGCCCCGAAGTCCGCAAGATCACCGACGGCCTCGACGCCCTCGGCAACACCACGGCCGCGATCGGCAAGGGCTTCGCGATCGGTTCCGCCGCCCTCACCGCGCTGGCGATGTTCTCCGCCTACGCTTCGGCGGTGGGCCTCCGTGAGGAAGGCCTCGACCTCGTCGATCCGATGGTCGTGATCGGCCTCTTCATCGGTGGCGTGATGCCGTTCTTCGTCGGCGCCCAGACGATGACCGCGGTGGGTCGCGCCGCGCAGGGAATGGTGGAGGAAGTCCGCCGCCAGTTCCGTGAGATCCCCGGCCTCCTCGAGGGCAAGGAAGGCGTGAAGCCGGATTCGGCGCGCTGCGTCGACATCTCCACGGCCGCCGCGCTCAAGGAGATGGTGATTCCCGGTGTCGCTTCCGTGCTCCTCCCGGTGATCGTCGGCAAGTTCTTCGGCGTGAAGGCCCTCGGCGGCCTCCTCGCCGGTGCCACCGTGACCGGCGTGATGATGGCGCTGTTTATGGCCAACGCCGGCGGTGCCTGGGACAACGCCAAGAAGGCCATCGAAGGCGGCCTGCACGGCGGCAAGGGCTCGGACGTGCACAAGGCGGCCGTGGTGGGCGACACGGTCGGCGATCCGTTCAAGGATACGTCGGGGCCGGCGATGAACATCCTGATCAAGTTGATGAGCGTGGTGTCGCTGGTGCTCGCGCCCTGGTTCATCGCGTAAGACTTCGGACGGATGACGGATGACGGAAGCGGGAGGCCTCGGTGAGGTCTCCCGCTTCTCTTTGTACCGCGTCGACCTTGCCGTGCGCCGTCCCCGTGGGGAGGTTACGCGAGAAGCATGACTACGGGTTCCCCTCGACACCGCCACCGATGATTCGACGCACCGCCCACCTGCTCATCGTCGCCGTCCTCTTCGGCGCTGCCGCCTGCTCTGACGCGACCGCGCCCGCGAGTCCGGACGTGCCGGCTGTGACGATGACGCCCCTGACGACGGCATCGGCGTTCGACCCCGGCACCATCGTCCGATTCCGCGGCGCAGGATTCACGCCACCAGCCGATTCGCTGCAGGCGCGCTTGGGGACGACAACGACGTGGCTGTATCGCGACGCCGCGACCACCAACGAGTTCGTGTTCCTCGTGCCTCCCATCGCGCCCGGAGCGCACACGCTGGCGTTCCCGTCGCTCGGCGGCGGGGTGCAATGGACCTTCACCGTCGCGACCTACACGCCGATCGCGAACGCCACCTCGGACGTGACGGCGCTGGTCAGCGAGCTGCAGGACGGCATGGACAGCCTGCTCGTCGACGACGGCTCGGCCTCGAGCCTCGCCCTGCGGGACCGCTTAGCCGCCATCGACGCCTCGCTCGCCGCACTCAGCCCCAGCGAGGCGGCGTTGGTGGCGTATCTCGTGCGCAGCAACCGCCCGTCGTCAGCCGGCGCCGCCAGCATGGCGTCGCGCACCGCGAGTCTCCTCGCGGCGATCACCTACGCCAACTGCAGCGCCGGATTGGCCGACCTGGCGCTTCGCGAGAACCGCCTGGTCCTGCTCGCGCTGCAGGCGGGCATCGGCGTCGGGCTGGTGAGCCTCCCGACCGGCATCACGCAGATTGCCGGCGGACTCCTGCTCGTGGAGGCGATCGTCAGCAACCGCGAGCTGATCAAGGAGACGCCGGGCATCATCGCGGGGGCGTTCGACGCCTGCTGGACCCGCCGGACCCTTTGGGAGATCGTCGAGGCGCAGGCCGCGGCCAGCCATGCCGTGCCTGCGGCTCTGGACCCCGTTGCCGCGACGCTGCGCGCGAATAACACCGATGTTCCGGTCTTCCTAAATGACATCCCGCGGTCCTTCGAGCTCCGTGGCCAGTATGGGCTGAGCACGGAGGCGGCGACGCGCCTGTCGGCTCTCGAGAGCCTGATCGTGCAACTGCGCGAGATCCTGCCGACAGCGTGGGTCAATGCCATCGACGCCGCCACCGACGTCGGCAGCAGCCGCGTGCGCGCGGAGCCGAGCGCGGGCATCACCATCCAAGGCATCAGCAGCCCCTCCGTGGTCGGATCTGTGGAGACCGGCAGCGGCGCCTTTACCCTCCGATTCCGCTTCGCGGACGGTGCGCCGCGGACCCCGGTGCAGTTCACGTACCGCGTCGTCGACGCGGCGCGGGGACTGGACGTGCAGCGCAGCGCGCGGCTCGAGAGCGCGGATGCGGAGTTCGTCAACCTCGGCTACATGGCGGGCTGGGTGGCGCGGGACCTCACGGCCGAGACATCGCGGTTCGTCCTCTTCATCAATCACCAAGTCCTGGAACCCGGCGTGCGCTACCGCGTGCGCGGCGGATATCGCGCCATCACGCTCGGCGAGTACTCCGCACTCACGAGCAATCTCGGGGGCAACCAGCAGCTGCGGAACCAGGCCTTCTTCAACTACGCGAGCGCCGGCGGCGGAGGTGTGCGCACGTTCGACAGTACGGTGCTGCCGGCGAGCGACGACTTCCTCGCGACGCCGCACGTGGCGATCGTCGACGAGACGGGGAGCTTCACGGCGTTGGCCCCGGGCTCTCCCACTGACGGCATCTACTATTTGATGTTCGTCGAGATCGAAATCCTCGACACCAACGGTCGGGTGGTGCGGTTCTACCGCGGAGCGTCCGAGGGATACCGCCCCAGCAACGGCGGCCTCAACAACGCTTGGCCGGGCAGCGGTATCAGCTTCGGCTCGACGCAGTGAGCCCGGCAGGCCGCTGACCCCCGGCTCGACGCCGCGAGCCGGGGCGGTGCATACCCCGCCGTCGGTGCGGGCGCGCCCACGCGTACCACGCACGGAAGCGGGAGGCCTCGGTGAGGTCTCCCGCTTCTCGTTGCCGCTCCGATTCGCTCGACTTCGCTCAACTGCGTGGCACAGCCCGCTGCTTCTTCGCGGCGGCGGGGTCCTGCATCCTCTTCGCTATGGTCGACCGGAGTTTGAAAAGCATTCCTGTCACGGCCCCAAGGCGCGCTTCGAGGCCGGCGTACTGCTTGAGTTCGATCGCGCCGAGGTCCTTGGCCAGCAGCAGGTGGTATTCCGCCTCTCGCGCGGACGCCAAGGCGATTGTGAGGTATCGATTGAACTGGGCCTGGCTCGCGTGCCCCGCCCCCTCGGCGATGTTGGCCGGAATCGCGGCAAGTGCGCGGCGTAGTTGGTTGGCGAGGCTGGGAAACCTGCGCTGCATCGGCCCTTCCGTGACGGGATAGGCCAGCAGCACGAGCTCGTGGGCCTTCTCCCACACGGCGAGGCGTCTGAACGGATGCATACGCCAACTCTATGCCGGAGGCCCGTCAAGCCAGCGTCAATAGAACGCGACCGGTTACTTTTCTACGCAGTGCAATAGCATCCGTCATCCGTCATCCGTCCAATGCTCAGCTTAGGAATCGTCGGCCTCCCCAACGTCGGCAAGAGCTCGCTCTTCAACGCGCTCACCGCCGCCAAGGCCGAAGCCGCGAACTATCCCTTCTGCACCATCGACCCCAACGTCGGCGTCGTGAACGTGCCCGACCCGCGCCTGGAGAAGCTCGCCGAGATCGTGAGCCCCGAGCGCGTCGTGCCGGCGGCGGTGCAGTTCGTCGACATCGCCGGCCTCGTGAAGGGCGCGAGCACGGGCGAAGGCCGCGGCAACGCATTCCTCTCGAACATCCGCGAGACGGATGCGATCGTGCACGTGGTGCGCTGCTTCGACGACGATGACGTGATCCACGTGGACGGCTCGGTGGATCCGGTGCGTGACCGCGCGACGATCGAGTTCGAGCTGGCCCTCGCGGACCTCACGGTCGTCGAGAAGCGCCTCGACAAGGCGAAGCGCGCGGCGAAGACGGGCGACAAGGACGCGGCCGCCGAGGTGAGCTCGCTGGAGAAGGCCCACAAGCCGCTCTCCGAGGGACAGGCGCTCTGGCACGTCTCGCTCTCGGCCGAAGACCGCGAGCGCCTGAAGGGCCTGCAGCTGCTCACGCTCAAGCCCATCCTCTACGCCGCGAACGTCACCGACGGCGAGCTCACCGGCGCCGAGGGCAAGCACGTGACGGCGCTGCGCGCGGCCATCGCCGCCGACCACGAGCCCGCCGAGGTCGTCACCTTCTCGGCGAAGATCGAGATGGAGCTCGCCGAGCTGCCGCCCGAGGACAAGAAGGAGTTCCTCGCGTCGCTGGGCATCGAGAGCGCCGGCCTGGACCGCCTCATCCGCGGCGGGTACTCGCTGCTCGGCCTGCAGACCTACTTCACGGCCGGCGAGAAGGAAGTGCGCGCCTGGACGATCAAGAAGGGCGACACCGCGCCGAAGGCCGCGGGCGTGATCCACTCGGACTTCGAGAAGGGCTTCATCCGCGCCGAGACGGTGAGCTTCGCGGACTTCGTCGCGCACAACGGATGGAAGGGTGCGCGCGAGAAGGGCGTCGCGCGGGCGGAGGGCAAGGAGTATGTGATGGTGGATGGGGACGTGGTCTTGTTCCGCTTCAATGTGTAGCGGAGCGTGAGGACGGAAGACTGAAGACGGAAGGAGCTTGCCGACTAAGCTCCTTCCGTCTTCAGTCTTCCGTCCCCATTGTTCTCAAATGCGCCTCCTCCTTGTCGGAGCTTTGACGCTCCTCCCCAGCATCGCCGCCGCCCAGGTCTCCACTTCGCCTGGTTCCTTGCCCGCCGCCGAAGCCGCGTTGGCTCGCGCGCCGGAGAGTCTCGAAGCCGTCATCTGGCACGCCCGCTTCGTCGGCTACACCGACTACGCGCGCGCCGTGCAGCTCTACACCGACGCCCTGCGCCGCTGGCCCGATGAGCCCTGGCTGCTGCGGCATCGCGGGCATCGTTACATCTCGCTGCGGCGCTTCGCCGAGGCCAAGGCCGACCTGCAGCGCGCCTTCGACCTCACGCGCGGCAAGCCGGACCTCGTGGAGCAAGACGGCCAGCCGAACCCCAGCGGCATCCCGACGAGCACGCTGCAGTCGAACATCCGCTATCACCTCGCGCTGGCGCAGTTCCTCACCGGCGACTTCGCGCCGGCGGCGCAGATCTGGGCCGAGGACGCGCGGGTGGCGAAGAACCTCGACCAGCGCGTCGCGGCGACCTACTGGTGGGTGCTGTCGCTGGCCCGTGGCGGCGACTTGGCCGCCGCCCGGGCCACCCTGGCACCCATCCAAGCCGACTGGACAATCATCGAGAACGGCAGCTACCACCGGCTGCTGCTGTGGATGAAGGGCGAGTTGAGCGAGCAGGCCCTGCGGGCCTCGATGACCTCGCCGCTGGAGCGGCAGACCATCGGGAACGGGATCGCCCAGTGGAAGCTGGCCACGGGCGACCGGGCGGGCGCCGATGCGGCGCGCTCGGAGGTGCTGGCGACGGGGCCGAGTGCGAGCTTTGGGTTTATTGCGGCGGAGCAGTTGAGGCCATAGCGCTCGACGGATGACGGATGCGTCGGGGACGGATGACGGATGACGAATGCTTGCTTCGCGCGCGGGACCGTCCCACCCTCCGAACTGGCATCCGTCATCCGTCATCCGTCCGGAGTAAGCCTTGCCATAAATCCATCCCCGGCTTAGCTTTAGTGGCTGTCCACATCTCACCTCGCCCGCCGATGGCAACCCGGCTGGCGCGATTAGCCCAAAGGAGGATTGCCGCATTGTCTCGTGAATACGAGGCGGTGTACATCTTCGATTCTGCACTCGAAGACGCCGCCATTGCCGAGAAGATCGAGAAGCATCACGGCTTGCTCGGTCTCGCTGAGCCCGCGACCCTGGATCACTGGGGACGCCGCCAGCTCGCCTACAAGATCAAGAACAAGGAAGCCGGCTACTACGTCGTCGCCCGCTTCAAGGCCGAGGGCAAGGCGCTCCCGGAGTTCGAGCGCGCGCTCAAGCTGGACGAAGGCGTGATCCGCTACCTCATCTCGGTGCACGAGCACGAGCTCGGCGCGCCGCCGATGACCGAAGAGCAGCTGGCCGCGCGTCGTGCGCGCGACGGCGATGACGACGACGACGAGGAATAGCCCAATGCGCCGCAACAAGAAGGTCTGCCCGGTCACCGAGGCCGGCATCCGCTTTGTCGACTACAAGGACGAGCGTTTCCTCTCCCGCTTCATCACGGACACGGGCAAGGTGCTGCCGAGCCGTCTGAGCGGCGTGGACGCCCGTCACCAGCGTCAGCTGGCGAAGGCGATCAAGAAGGCGCGCTACCTGGCGCTCCTTCCCTACGTGCGCAGCTCGTCGGCGCAGTAAGCCGACATCTCGTACGTGACGCAGGAGGAGGGCGCGGCGCTGCCGCGTGAGCAGGGTTGGCGGGGACCGCTCCTCGCCCTCATTGCTCTGTTGATCTTCCCGGCAACGCCGCCATTCGCGCTGTTGCTTCCGGTGGACCAAACGCTCCTCCTGCTCGCTCCGGCCTTGGCCCTGATGGCCATCGCGGGGTGGCGCAGCGGGGGGCGGTTCGCCCTCGCGGCGAGCTGGACGGCCGTGGCCGTCTGGGTGCTGTGGCTGCCGGGCGATCTCTCCCCCTTCGCGCTCCTGGTGCGGGGCTGGGCGGTGATCCTGGCGGCGAGTTTCGCGGCAACGCTGCTGCTCGACCGGGACCTCCCGTTCCTGCCGCGGGCCTTGCTGGCGATCCTCGCGGCGCTCGTGCTGGGACTGCTGGTCGTCGGGCTCACTGACGGCGGCATCGCGGCGACGGGCGGCGTGCTGGCGGAGGAGTTCACGCGACGCGCGGCGGAGATCCAACGCGCGTGGCAGGAGTTCACCAGCCAGCCGCAGTGGCAGGAGTTGGCGCGCGACAATGCCGGCGCCGATCAGCTCGCGGCCCAGGTGGAGGCGCAGTTCACCGCCCTTCCGCCGCTGGCCAAGGCGCTGATGCCGGCGATGTTGGCGCTGGAATCGTTGGCGGTGCTCGCGTTGGCCTGGGCGCTGTACCATCGGTTCGGACGGGTGCGGCTGGGACCGCCGCTCGCGTTCCTGCGGGACCTGCGGTTCCACGACGCCCTCGTCTGGGGGCTGATCCTGGGCCTGCTGGTGCTGGTGGTCCCGATGCCAGGCGCCGTCGCGGCGCTCGGCGTCAACTGTCTCGTGTTCTTCGGCGCCCTGTTCGTGCTTCGCGGGCTTGGCGTCTTGACGTGGTTCTTGGCACCGGGGCGCTGGATGGCCGTGCTCTGGTCCATCGTGCTGGTGATGTTCTGGTCCGTTATCGCAGCGGTCGCCCTCGTGATCGGCGTGGGTGACATCTGGCTCGACTGGCGCCGCCGGCCGCGGCCGCAATCCCAACGTTCGGAGTAGATATGGAAGTCATTCTTCGTCAGGCGGTCGACAACCTCGGGCACCCGGGTGACATCGTCGAGGTGTCCGCCGGCTACGCCCGCAACTTCCTGCTGCCGCGCGGCATCGCCTACGAGGCGACCGCTGGCAACAAGAAGCGCATCGCGCAGGAAAAGGAGCGCCTCGAGGCCGCCGAGAACGCCCGCCGCGAGGCCGCGCAGGCCATCGCGAAGCGCCTCGAAGAGGTCTCGCTGACCTTCTCCGCCAAGGTCGGCGAAGAGGGCAAGCTCTTCGGCTCGGTCACCTCGGCCGACATCCAGCACCAGCTGGAAGCCCAGGGCTTCAAGGAAGTCGAGAAGCGGATGATCGACCTGCACGAGCCCATCAAGGCGCTCGGCGTCTACAAGGTCGCGATCCGCCTGCACGCCGACGTGAAGCCCGAGATCAAGGTCTGGGTCATCAAGGGCTAACCCCCTTTCCCGGCCGGCGTCACCGAGGGGCGGACCGTTCGCGGTCCGCCCCTTCGTGTTGCCGCTCCTGGTCTGTGCGGTCCGGCTTGCTTATGGGGTAAATCACCACGGAGACACGGAGGCACGGAGAACGGCGGAGCTGTCCGGTCGCGCCCTGGCTGGCGGTAACGGACAAACGGCCACCACGAAGGCACGAAGTCACGAAGGAAACCGTATCGGGACTCACCCTTGGTGGTAGTTGTCCAAAAAGACACAAGCACGAGCAACAAGAACGAGAAACAGAAACGAAAAGCCAACAAGAAAAGGAACCGCCTCCCAACCCTCCCCCCCCGGACCGGCCCGAGACACGCCTCCAATCCCCCCTTCGTGTCCTCGTGCCTTCGTGGTGAACGCAGTCCTGTAGTTGCAGTCTCCGCGCCTCCGTGCCTCCGTGCCTCCGTGGTGAACGCAGTTGCCCGAAGCCAGCACCACGGGAACCTTTCATCCTTGGCAGGGTTCGCACTTGTACTCGT
>VFQM010002113.1_pt1 | contig 15517 bp, 13 predicted proteins | sample 3512391 | NCBI WGS metagenome assembly VFQM01 (sample SAMN10412369, study PRJNA504923) | tailings metagenome | isolation source: Replicate 1 from Balatoc abandoned mine | place: Philippines
GCGATTGTTCGGCATTGAGGCGCGGGTCGCAGTGCGTGTGATAGCGGTCGCCGAGGCGTTCCTCGGTGATCGCCACGGCGCCGCCGACGCATTCGGTCACGTCCTGCCCGGTCATCTCGATATGGATGCCACCCGGATGCGAGCCTTCGGCGCGGTGGACCGCGAAAAAGCCCTTCACCTCCCTGAGGATACGATCGAAGGGCCGCGTCTTGAAGCCCGAGTCCGACTTGACGACATTGCCGTGCATCGGATCGCAGCTCCACACCACCGGATGGCCTTCGCGCTGCACTGCGCGCACGAGGCGCGGCAAGCCGTCCTCGACCTTGTCGTGGCCGTAGCGGCTGATCAGCGTGATCCGCCCCGCTTCACGGCCCGGGTTGAGATCGTCGAGCAGGCGCAGCAGTGCGTCAGGCTCCAAAGAAGGTCCACACTTCATGCCCAGCGGATTGCCGATCCCGCGCGCGAATTCGATATGGGCCGAGCCGGGGAAGCGCGTGCGGTCGCCGATCCACAGCATGTGCGCCGAGGTCGCATACCAGTCGCCGGTGAGCGAGTCCCTGCGCGTCATGGCCTGTTCGTAGGGCAGCAGCAAAGCTTCGTGGCTGGTGTAGAAGCTGGTGCCCTGAAGCTGCGGGACGGTCGCCGGGTCGATGCCGCAGGCTTCCATGAAATCGAGCGCCTCGCCGATCCGGTCGGCGGTCTGGCCAAACTTTTCGGTCCACGGGGTGCGGCCCATGAAATCGAGCGTCCACTGGTGCACCTGCCGCAGGTTGGCATAGCCCCCGCCCGCGAAGGCGCGCAGCAGGTTGAGCGTCGCCGCGGCCTGCGAATAGGCCTTCACCATCCGCGCCGGATCGTTGCGGCGGCTGACGGGGTCGAACTCGATGCCGTTGATATTGTCGCCGAGGTAGCTCGGCAGAGTCACATCACCGATGGTCTCGGTCGGCGAGGAGCGCGGCTTGGCGAACTGGCCCGCCATGCGCCCGACCTTCACAACCGGGCGCTTGGAGGCGAAGGTCATCACCACCGCCATCTGGAGCAGCACGCGGAAGGTGTCGCGGATGTTGTTGGGGTGGAACTCGGCAAAGCTCTCGGCGCAGTCCCCGCCCTGCAGCAGGAAGCCGTGGCCGCGCGCGACCTGCGCCAGATCGGCCTTGAGCGCGCGCGCCTCGCCCGCGAACACCAGCGGGGGATAGGACGACAAGGTCTTCTCCGCCTCGGCCAGTTCGGCCGCGTCCTCGTAATGCGGAAGATGCCGCGCTTCGTGCGACTTCCAGCTATCCGGGGTCCAGGTCTCGGGCACGTTCAAACTCTTTCCATTCATCGCGCGCGAGGCTGGCGCGGGGCCGCCCGCTACAGGAGGCGGGTTTCAATTGTAAAGCCGCAATGCCCCTTGCGACAACTTTATTTCCCGCCCGTCGCAATCGGGCGGAGCGATCAGCGCCCCGCCGCCGCCGGGCTGGCGGCCCGCGCGCTGGCGGTTCCGCCGGCCGGCGCCTCGGCCAGCTGCTGGCCTTCGGGAATGATCGCCAGCCGGAACGGCACGCCCTTGGCGAAGTAGCGATCGGCAAGGAACTGCATCACCTGCGGGCTGGTCTGCGAATAATCCATCAGCAGCGTGCGCAGCAGGCTTGCGCGCTGGGGATCATTGGTCGCGCCTTCAAGGTTGTAGAGCCAGAACTGGTTGCCGGTCGAGGCGCGACGGATCAGCTGGGCGAGCGGTTCGGTCACGCGTGCCAGCTCGTCGGCGGTCGGCGGATTGGCGGCGAGGTCCTTGGCGATGCGATCCGCCTCGGCGAAGAACACCGGCACGAATTCGGGCTCCAGCTGCGCCAGCGCGGTGATCCGACCGCCGCTCGGCAGGTCTTCGGGCCACTTGGAGAACACCTGCGGCGAATAGCTCGCCCCGGCGCGTTCGCGCAGCGCTTCGAGCAGGCGGTTGTTGAACAGCTGGGTGAGGATTTCGAGCTGGCGGCTTTCCCGCAGGCTCGCAACCCCGCCGCCGCTCGGCCAGGCGACCACGGCGGCGGCCTGGTTGGAATCGCCGCGATGGGTGACGATGGCGGGCTTGTCAGGCGTCGGCGCAAAGGCCGGAACCCGCGCGGCAACCTCGGCCGGGATCGGCTCGCGCGGCGGCAGCGCGCCGAAGGTCTTGCGCAGCTGCTCGACGATCGCGGGCTGATCGAACTCGCCGAACACCAGCACCTCGACCGGACCCTGCTTGAGCAGCGGCTCCCACACCTTGCGGAAGCCTTCGGGGGTGACCCCTTCGAGCGCCTGTGGATCAGGCGTGGCAAAGCGCTGGTCGCCGCCGGTCACGAGGAATTCGAGATCGCGGTTGAGCACCCCGCCCGGGCTGGTCGAATAGGTGTTGTAGGCAAGTCCCGCCGCCGCCTTGGCGCGGATCACCGGATCGGCATCCCAGCGCGGCATCCCGAGCTTGGCGGCAAACAGGTAGAGCTGGTCGGCAACATCGTCCGAACGGGTCTGCGCCGTCAGCGTGAACACCGCATCGTCGATCGCGAAATCGAAGCCCAATTTGCGCCCCGTCGCCAGCCGGTCGATCTCGTTCTGGCCGAGCTCGCCCAGTCCCGAGCCGACCAGCGCCGCCTCGCCCATGGTTGCATAGACCGCACTGTCGGCATCGAAGGCGCGGTAGCCCGAGCCGAACCGCACCCGTACCGTTACCCGGCCCGGTTCGGCATCATTGGCCCATAACAGCGCCTTGACCCCGTTGGCGAATTCGACCTGCTCGATCTCCAGCACGCCCAATGGCTTCTGGCTGGTGATGGTGCCGGGCGCGCCCACGGCGGGCAGATCGGCAAAGGCAATGCTCGCCGCCGCCAGCCGCGCGCTGCCATCGACCTTGGCCTCGCTTGCCAACGCCAGCCTGAGCGCGGCCACATCGGCCTCGCCTGCCTGCGGGGTGACATAGACCGAGCGCGTCACCGCGCCTTCGAACAGGCCCTGCGTGCGCGCCAGCACCTCGGCCGGATTGAGCCGCGCCTTCATGCCGCGGAACACGTCGAGCACCACCTGCGGGGCAGCGACGGTCTCGCGGATGTCGACCGCGTTGACGAGATTGTTGGCCAGGTTCGAGCCCGACTGGACGCTTTCCTGTTCCACCTCGTTGGCGAAGACGACGTCGAATTCGGCGGCCTCGCGGTCGATCTCCTCCTGTGTGGGCGGATTGACCAGCGCGTCGGCGATCACGCTGCGCACATCGGCGAGCGCGGCCTGCCAGTCATCGCTGAGCGGGGCGAAGGTGACGAAGGTCGCATCGACCGAGCGCGAGATGTCGTCCTGCTGGACCTGCGCATAAAGAAAGCTGCCGCCGCCGCGCGCGCGGGCCTCCAGGCGGCGATTGATGATCGCCTGCGCGATCGCATCGAGCAGCAGCCCCTCGTTGTAGACGATGGTGTCCTCCACCGGCCGCCACGGGCGCATCACCGCGTAGGTAAGGCTGCGCGGAAGATCGGGTTCAACCCCGACTGCAATCTCGCCGATCGGGGCGGGCACGCCCGGGGCAGTGGTGGCACCAGCCGGTGCGACCGGATCGCCGAAAGCCGGCGCGACGCCGGGCTTGCCGGTACCCTTCCAGTCGCCGAACCACTGTTCCACCAGCCCTGCCAGCACCATCGGATCGGCATCCCCGGCCACGATGATGGTGGTGTTTTCAGGGCGGTACCAGCGATCGTAGAACGCCTTCACACTCTTGCCGCGGGCCGCCTTGAGCGTCGGCTCGGTGCCGATCGGATTGCGCGTGGCAAGGCGCTGTCCGGCAAAAAAGGTCTGGCGGGTGAGATCGGCCATGCGCTGTCCGGCCCCGCCGCGCTCGCGCTTTTCGGCCAGCACGATCGGGCGCTCGGCATCGACATTGACGTCGTTGAGCACCGGCGAGCGGATCATCCCTGAAAGCAGCTTGAAGCTCTCGGCCAGCTTGGCATCGCTGATGTCGGGAATGTCGAGCTTGTAGACCGTGTGCGTCGGGGTGGTCTCGGCATTGGCATCGCTGCCGAAGGTCGCGCCGAGGCGCTGCCAGGCGGCAATCGCCTCGCCCTGCCCGAGAAATTTGCTTTCGCGGAACAGCAGGTGCTCAAGCAGGTGGGCAAAGCCCTGTTCGCTGTCCTGCTCGTGCATCGATCCGGCATCGACCCGCACCCGGATCGAGATCTGGCGCGGGGGCACGCCATTGCCGCGCACCGCGTAGCGCAGCCCGTTCTTCATCTCGCCGAACAGCCACTTGTCGTCGACCGGAACGTCCGACCCGCGATACAGCCACGGCACGGTGCCATCGGTCTGGAGCGCCTTGGGGGCAGGCACCGGCGGGGCGGCAGGGGCAGTCTGTGCAGGCGGCGTGCCTGCCTGCTGGGCAAGCAGCGGCTGTACCAGCACAAGCGGGGCAAGCAGGAGGGCGAGAGCGCGACCGGCGCGGGAGAACGGCGTCATGGCAAGACTTATAGGGCGGCAAAATGTGAAGCGATAGTGAATGCGCACGGCAAGCGTGGATGGGGCCATGCGCGCTTGAAATCGGACAAAATCGGTCTTAAATGCCGACCCATGTTCATCGAAACCGAAACCACCCCGAACCCGTCCGCGCTCAAGTTCCTGCCCGGGCAGACCGTCATGGCCGCCGGCAGCCGCGAGTTCGCAACGCCGGAAGCTGCCGAGGCAAGCCCGCTGGCGCAGGCGATCTTCGATACCGGCGAGGTGGTGAACGTGTTCTTCGGCGCCGATTTCGTCAGCGTCACCGCCGCCCCCGGCGCAGACTGGAGCGCATTGAAGCCGCAGGTGATCGCGATCCTGCTCGATCACTTCGTCTCCGAAGCCCCGCTGTTCGCCCCCGCCACCGCAGGCGGCATAGCGGTGCCGCCCGAAGACGAAGCCGTGGTCGAGGAACGCCCCGAGGATGCCGAAGTGATCGCGGCGATCAACGAACTGCTGGAAACCCGCGTGCGCCCCGCTGTGGCGGGCGACGGCGGCGACATCGCCTATCGCGGTTTCCGCGACGGGGTGGTCTATCTGACGCTGCAGGGCTCGTGCTCGGGCTGTCCGTCGAGCACCGCGACATTGAAGCACGGCATCGAAGGCCTGCTGAAGCACTACGTCCCCGAAGTCACCGAAGTGCGCGCGGCCTAGGCGATGCAGTTTCACGACCATGCCCTGAGCAACGAGGCGCTGGCCCAGCTGTTCACCGAAGCGCGCAGCTACAATGGCTGGCTCGACAAGCCCGTTAGCGACGAACAGCTTCACGCGATCTGGGACCTCGTCAAGATGGCCCCCACCTCGGCCAACATGCAGCCCGCACGGATCGTGTGGGTCAAGTCTCCGCAAGCCAAGGCCAAGCTGGCCGAATGCGTGATGGAGGGCAACAAGGCCAAGGTGCTCGCCGCCCCCGTCACCGCGGTGATCGGCTATGACATCGACTTCCACGAGGAACTGCCCTGGCTGTTCCCGCATACTGACGCTAGGAGCTGGTTCGAGGGCAACGAGGCCGGCCGCGAGGAAGGGGCGTTCCGCAACTCCTCGCTGCAAGGGGCCTATCTCATGCTCGCCGCGCGTGCGCGGGGGCTTGATTGCGGGCCGATGTCGGGCTTCGATCCGGCTGCGGTCAATGCCGCCTTCTTCGCCGATGAACCGCGCCACCGGGTGAATTTCATCTGTTCGGTCGGCTATGGCGATCCGGCCAGCATCTTCGATCGCTCGCCCCGCCCGGAATTCGCGCGCTTCAACCGCATCGCCTGAGGCGCATCTCACCGCTTGCGCGCTCGCACGCCGTGAGGCAGGGCGAGGCCCATGCGGATGCTCGCAATCGAAACCGCCTCCGAGGCCTGCTCTGTCGCCCTGTTTGAGGGCGGCGACCTGGTCGCACGCGACCACCGCGTGATCGGGCGCGGCCATGCCGAGGCGCTGGTGCCGATGATCGCGGCCCTGCCCGCCAAGGGCCGCAGCGGGCGCATTCTCGTCAGCCTCGGACCCGGCAGCTTCACCGGCGTGCGCATCGGGCTGGCCACCGCCCGCGCGCTCGGGCTCGCCTGGGGGGCCGAGGTGCTGGGCTACCCCACCCTCGCCCTGATCGCAGCGCAGGCGCAGGCGGAACGGCCCGGCCAACCGCTCACGGTGTGCGTCAATGGCGGGCACGGCGAATGGTTCGTGCAGGATTTCGGCGGCGACGGGCTCCCGCAAGGCGATGCCGTCTCGCAACGGCCCGAGGCGGCCCGCGGCGCACCCCACCACCCCTTCGCTGCCGGAAACCGTGCGCGTGATCTGCTGGCTGGCGCGCAGGCCGGGCTGGAGGCGTTCGATCTCCTGCCCGATGCCGCCGCCGTGCCGCTGCTGCCGCCCGCCCTGTTCACCGCCGATCTCGCGCCGCTCTACGGACGCGGGGCGGATGCCACGCCGATGGCGGAGCAGGCCGGCGCATGAGCCCCTCACCCCTCCTCCTCGACCGGATCATGGCGGTGATGGAGGCGGCATTCGATCCGGCCTATGGCGAGGCGTGGAACCGGCGGCAGGTGGCCGATGCCCTGTCGATGCCGAGCACCCATGCGCTGGTGGTGGACGGCGATGGCGAACTGCTGCCCGAAGGTCTCGCCAGCACCCGCGCTCCGGCCGGCTTCGTGCTGAGCCGCCATGTGCTCGACGAGGAGGAACTGCTGCTGATCGCGGTCATTCCGGGTGCGCGCCGGCGGGGGATCGGCGCAATTCTGATCAACCGCCTGTTCGAGGCAGCGCGCACGCGCGGGATAATCCGCATCTATCTGGAAATGCGGCGCGGCAATCCGGCGCTGCACCTGTATCGCAAGCTCGGTTTCGAGCCCATTGGCGAGCGGCCCAACTATTACCGCATGGCAAATGGCGAAAGGATCGATGCGATTACTTTCGGGCGTTCGATCTAGTTAGCCGCAATCCGTCGTATTCTTGGGCATGGGGAACTTCCCCCAGTTGCAAATGCACGCCAGTTCGGCCATGGCGCAGTAATCGGAAATATCCGAAGCCAGAACTGAGGAACTCGGGGTAGCCATGGAAATCGCTATGAAAGAAACGCTTATTACGCTGACCAGCGACATTGTCGCCGCGCACGTCAGCAACAATGATGTCGCCGTCGCTGATCTGCCGGGACTGATCACCAACGTCTATGCTGCGCTCGCCAATCTCGGCGAAACTCCGGTGGTCGAAGAAGCCAAGCCGCAGCCCGCAGTTGCGGTGCGCAATTCGGTCAAGCCGGATTACATCGTCTGCCTTGAAGACGGCAAGAAGCTGAAGATGCTCAAGCGCTATCTTCGCACCAATTACAACATGTCGCCGGAAGAATACCGGGCGCGCTGGGGTCTCGCCGCCGACTATCCGATGGTCGCCCCCAACTATGCCGAAAAGCGCCGCGATCTCGCCAAGAAGATCGGTCTCGGCCGCAAGCCCGGCACGCCCGCGCCCAAGCGCCGCACCAAGAAGACCGCCTGAGCAAGCCGCGACCTGCCGCCCTGTTGAGAGGGCGGCTTGCCAGCTTGAGCAAGCAGCCCCGTCCCTATAAGGATGGGGCTGCCTTGCTATTCATCGGCCCACACTGCGGGCCGCGCCCCCTTGGCGATGGAGCTGTCATTGAGCCAGAAGATCGATCTTGAGCAATTGTGCGCCGAAAAGGGCCTGCGCATCACCGAACAGCGCCGTGTCATCGCCAAGGTGCTGTCGGAAAGCGATGATCACCCCGATGTCGAACTGCTCCATGCGCGTGCCTCGGCGGTCGATTCCAAGATCTCGATCGCCACGGTCTACCGCACCGTGCGCCTGTTCGAAGAAGCAGGAATTCTCGATCGCCACGATTTCGGCGACGGGCGCTCGCGTTATGAACCCGTGCCCGAAGCGCACCACGATCACCTGATCGATGTCGAGACCGGCAAGGTCGTCGAATTCGTCGATCCCGAAGTCGAAGCGCTCCAGCGCCAGATTGCCGAGCGGCTGGGTTACCGGCTGGTCGATCACCGCATGGAACTCTACGGCGTGCGGCTGTCGCGTGACGACTGAGGAGAGCCTTCGCGCGGCGGCCGCGCGGGGCGAGACGACACCGCTTTCGCCAATGGGCTGGGTGCGCCTGACCCTGCGCGCGCTGGCACTGATCGGGCTGCTGCTGGTGTTCGTGCCGCTGCACTATCTCTACCGCGCGCTGGCCTATGGCTCGCCCTTCCCGATGCTGTTCCTGCGCTATGCCGCGCGGGTCTGCGGCGCGAAGATCGAGGTGATCGGCACGCATCTGCGGCGCGATGTGTTCTATGTCGCCAATCACCTGTCGTGGGTGGATATCCTTGCGCTGGCGGGCGCGAGCGGGACGGCCTTTGTCGCCAAGGCGGAACTGGCCGACGCGCCGGTGGTCGGCTGGCTGGCGAGCCTCAACCGCACGGTCTTCGTCAAGCGCGAGCACCGCATGGGCGTGGCCGAGCAAATCAATGCCCTCAAGGAGGCGCTGGTCGACAACTGGTCGGTGACGGTCTTCCCCGAAGGCACCACCACCGACGGGCAATCGCTGCTGCCGTTCAAGACCTCGATGCTCTCGGTGCTCGAACCGCCTCCGCCCGGCGTGCTGGTGCAACCGGTGGTGCTCGATTACGGCCCGGTCGCTGAATGGATCGGCTGGATCGGTGAGGAAGGCGGACTCAACAACGCCAAGCGGGTCCTCTCGCGCAAGGGCACCTTCCGCCTGCGGCTCTATTACCTCGAACCCTTCAGCCCCGAGGACTTCCGCGGGCGCAAGGCAATCAGCCAGGAAGCCCGCCGCCGGATCGAGGAGGCGCTGGTGGAGATTCTCGGCAAGCCCCTGCGACCCTTCGCGCACACGGTCGCCCCGGTGCGCTACGAGCCGAAGAACGAGACGGCGGAGTAGTCTCTACAACCCCGCCCGCACCAGCCAGTCGTGGAAGATCCGCACCGGGCGGCTTTCCAGCGCCACCGGCTTGCACACGAACCAGTAGGAATAGGGGCTCTCCACCGGCTTTCCGGGCAGATTGACGAGGCGGTTGTCGTTGGCGCGGCGCAGGTGATCGTCGTGCATGATCGCGATGCCGAGGCCCTGCGCGGCAGCTTCCAGCATCAGCGCGCCCGAATCATAGTGGTCGATCGCGGCCGGATCCATCTGTTCGAGGCCGTTGGCCTTCTTCCACGCGACGAAGCTTTCGGGCAGTTCGTTGTGGATCAGGAAGGTCTGCCTGGCCATCGCCTCGGGCGTGATGTCGGGTCCGATCGCGCGGGCGGTGTCCTTGCTGCAAATTGCGTGGACGAGGTTATGATCGAGCCGCACCGCGTGCAGCCCGCTCGCCGGCCCGCGCGAGAGGATAATCGCGGCATCGAGCGTGTCGCCCACCCGGTCTTCAAGGTGCGGGGCGGTGTCGATGTCGATGTGGAGCAGCGGGTGGCGCTTGCGGAGCTCTCCGAGGCGCGGGAACAGGCGCTGGCTGCCGAACATCGGCAGCACGCCGAGCCGCAGACGCAGCAGCGCGATATTGTCCGACTGGCTCTCCACCGCGCGGGCGAGCGCTTCCATGTGCGGGTTCACCGCCTCGTAGAAGGCCTGGCCCTCGTCGGTCAGCTGCATCGACTGGCGCGCGCGGGTGAACAGCTTCTTGCCGACGAATTCCTCCAGATTGCTGATCCGCCGCGACAGCGCCGAGGGGGAAAGCCCGATCTCCTCCGCTGCCGCCCGGGCCGAACCGAGCCGCACCGTGCGCATGAAGGCTTCGAGCGCGCGCAGAGGGGGCAGGCGGCGAGCGGGCATCTGTGTTCTCCTTGTTGGAGGGAGATACGCACGAAACGCCATCAGGATGCAAAAAATCGAAGAAAAAATACGTAGTCGACGAAAAAGTTGCGCCTAGCGCACCTCGTCCTCGCTTGCTGGCGGGTGAAGCCGCAGCCGCGTGACGTGGGTTTCATCGCCTGCGGTGACCTCGATCCGCCAGCCGCTCGGATGCTCCAGCACAGTGCCGACCGGCGGCACCGCCTCGGCCAGCACGAAGGCGAGGCCGCCCAGCGTATCGACGCTCTCCTCGACCTCGGCAAGGCGCGCATCGACCATCTCGGCGACATCGTCGAGCTCGGCGCGGGCATCGCAGTCCCACATCCCCTCGCCGATCGGCACGATCAGCGCCTGCGGGGCATCGTCATGCTCGTCCTCGATCTCGCCGACGATTTCCTCGACCAGATCCTCGATGGTGATGAGCCCGTCGGTGCCGGAGAATTCATCGACCACGATCGCCAGGTGCACCCGCTTGGCGCGCATGTCGGCCAGCACGTCGAGCGCGCCGCGCGCCTGCGGCACATAGAGCGGCTGGCGCAGCAGCGTGGTCCAGTCCTCGGGCGGCGGCGCGGCGGTGGCGATGATCGGGAACACGTCCTTGATGTGGATCATGCCGATCACGTCATCGAGCGTCTCGCGGTAGACCGGCATGCGCGAATGGCCGTGTTCGGCAAAGGCGGCGACCAGCTGCGCCCAGCTGATCGAGGCGTCAACCGCGATGATCTCGCCGCGCGGCACGGCCACGTCGTCGGCGTCGTGTTCGGAGAAGTGCAGCAGGTTGCGCAGCATCTGCCGCTCGACCCGCGACAGGTCGCCGCGCGCCTGCCGGCTGTCTTCGGATGCGGACGAGGGATGCTCGTCCTCGTGTTCGTCGATCGCTTCCTCGAGCTGCTCGCGCAAGGAGCGCGCGCCTTCGAGGCCGAGAATCTTGCGCAGCGCAGACATCAGTCCGCCGCTACTGTCCGCGTCTCCAGATTGAGCTGCGGATGATGGGGAATCGGCCATGGCCTTCGACAATGCTCCTCCTGTTGTCATGCGCCATATGGGTCAGCGATGCCCAGTTTTGCAAGTATGGCGGTCTCCAGCGCCTCCATTTGCTCGGCCTCAGTGTCGGAATCGACATGATCGTGGCCCGCCAGATGCAGCAATCCGTGGACGATCAGGTGCGCCGCATGGGCTTCAAGGGTGATGCCCTTGTCCGCCGCCTCGCGCGCGCAGGTCTCCGCGGCGAGCGCGATGTCGCCCAGCATCACCGGCGGGCCGTCGGCGGCGAGGCTGAGCAGCTCCGCGCGCTCCAGCATCGGAAAGCTCAGGACATTGGTGGGCTTGTCGCGTCCGCGCCATTCGCGGTTGAGCGTGTGCACCTCGGCATCCGAGGTGAACAGCAGGCTGACGATGAGGCGCGGGTTGGCAAGGCAGGGCTCGCCCTCGCCCGCAGCTTGCACAGCGCGGCTTGCCAGCGCGTCCCAATCGCCTGCGGGCCAATCCTCGATATCGATATCCAGCTGCATCGCGCCGGCCCTTAGCGCGCGGCGCGCGCGGGGGCAAAGATTCCGCTTGCCCGTCCGCGCCCGCCCACTGCCCCCTAGCGCGGTTCCGCTGCGGCGAACCTGGCCGCGTCGGGATGCTGTTTCCCGTAAGCGATCAGGCAGCGCATGTAGCGCGGGAAGAACTCCTTGGGGTTGTCGATCGCCTCGTCATCGCGCTGCCACTGGTAGCAGATCTTCTCTTGCGCGCCGGCACCGGGGAAATCGATCGCGGTCCTGTAGCGCAGATGCTCGGGATCGAGCCGGACGAAGCTGGTCTTGAACTCCGTGGTGCTGCGCTGCTGTTCGGCGATGAACACCGAGCTGCGATAGGCCTGATTGGTCATCACGCTGACGGTGCGCTGCGCCAGTTGCAGGAAGGTCCATTTCGGGTGGGGCGTGCCCGGCGGCGGCGTCCGGGGACGGCCATCCGCTTCGACCTCGCATTTCGAGAGCCCGCAGAACGCCGGCACCTCCAGCGTGGCGTTGACGATCAGGAACAGGTTGCGCGGCACGTCCGCAGCGCGCTCCAGCGCCTTCGCTTCGGCAACCGTCTTCTTGAAGGCATTGGCGGTGAGATCGACCAGCACCCCGAAGCGCGCGCCGCCGTCGATGTAAAGGCGGTTGTCGATGAACACCGGATCAGCCGACATCGGCACCGACGAAGACGCCAGCAGCGCCTCGATGTAGCAACCTTGCAACTGTCTTGCGCGGGCCGGATCGCGATCCTTTTCCTTCATGTAGAGCGTGGCGGCCTTGGTCAGATCGAACACCGCCATCTCGCCGCTGCCCATTTCCACCGCGCCGACCAGCAGCGTGCGTCCGGCATCGGCCTCGATCGCGACCTTTTCGAGCCTTGTCTCGTTGATGAGGTTTTTCAGCTTCTTGCGCAGCGGAGCGAGCCGCGCCAGCGTGCCTTCGCGGGTCAGACTGAGCGCCGCGCGGATCGGCTTCTTCTCGAACTTGCCCGGCACCAGCGGGGCGAGCAGATCCTTCTCTGACGCGATGCTGTATTCATCGACGATGGTGGCGGTGTCGCCGAGGAAGGCGAAGGTCGCCTGCAGCGCGCCGGTGCTGATCCCGGTGACGAGCTTGAAGCGCGGCAGGCTGCCGCCGCGATGCTGTTCCCAGGCGCTCATGAAGCCTGCCCCGAAAGCGCCCTGCTGGCTGCCGCCCGAGAGGATCAGCACCGATTCGCTCACGTCCGGCTGGCCCGGCACCGTGCTTTCCAGAGCGGGCGGGCTCTGCAACAATGCATCGAGCAGCTTGAGGCCGACCGGATCGCTGCGCGGATCGGTCTGCCACGCTTCCTCGGCGCCCGGCTCCACCGGCCCTTCAAGGGCGGACCCGGGCAGCGGCAGCCGCGCGCCGAAGGTAGTGATCTCGTCGCAGCCGCCCGGCGCCACCTGCGGCGGGAGATGGTGGACCGGATCGATCTTGCCGCAGCCCGCCAGCACCAGCGACACCATGGCCAGACCCGCCAGCATGCTTCCGGTTTTCCTCATCTTCCGACCCCCCTTGCCTGCGCCGTGCAGGCGCGGCCCAAGTCTAGGCAAAGCCGTGCGCCTTGTCAGCCGCCCGCAGCGGCGATCGGCCTGCAAAATCGCAAAAACCCCAAGGAAAGGCGCAGTTTTTTCGCACGCGCCTCTTGATCAGGGCGGCGAGAACGGGCTCTTTGCGGTTCGCATCAGGGGGAGAGCAAGCCGGTGGGCCATATCGAGACCGCGACCAATGTCGCGTGGAAAAACTATCACGAGAACCGCCAGCTGACGGTGGCCCAGCAGGCGACCTATCGCCGGGGGTGCGATGCGCCCGCCTCGGGGCCAGAGGCTTTTGCGCGCTCTGCCCCGGTGATGCAGGCGCATGTCGCCGCCGCGCTCGCCCGCCGGTCGCGCGCGGGCGTGCTGGGCTCGGCGTGGAGCTGGTCGGCGGTGGTGGGCAATGCCGATCTGCAGCTGGCAACGCGCGAGCTTGACGCGCTCCATGCCGTGCCGGCGGGCGATCTGCATTGCGACAGCCGGCTCGATGCGGGCTGCCTTGCCTATGTCGGCGGGGGCTGCGGGCTGGCGAGCCTGGTCGAATGGGCCGAGGCGCGGGACCGTTCGATCGCGATCTGCGGCTCCTATCTCGGGCAATCGGTGGCCGGCGCGATGGCGACCGGGGTCAATGGCTCGACCCTGGGACAGGGGGGCGTCCAGAACCAGATCCGCGGCATCCATCTCGTCACCGGCCCCGCCCGCAGCGTGTGGATCGAGGATCCGGCCTGCCCGGCCCTGTCCGACGCGGTCGCGCTGCGCTTTGCCGACGCGGTGATCCGGGACAGCACTGTGTTCGCCGCCGCGCTGGTCCACTTGGGCGCAATGGGAATTGTCAACGGGGTGCTGTTCGCGCTGGTCGACAAGCACCAGTTCTACCCCGTGCGCTGCAAGCGGCCCGTGGATCCGGCGTGGCTCGGCGAAGTCGGGCGCGGCGATTACGACGCGATCGCGCGGCGCTGGGGCCTGCCGGGCGATCCGGTCTATTACGAGGTGCAGATCGATCCCTATGATCCGTGGGGCAGCCCCGCGCTACACAGCTTCATCTATCGTCACACCGGGGCCGACGCCCCGCAGACGCTCGCCGAATGCGCGCCGCTCAGGCAGGTGCATGACCTCATCGATCCGTCGGCCGAGGAAACGGTCGCGCCCCAGATTCCGCCCGATCTTTACGCCGCCTATGCCGCCGGTTTCCGCGAGATTGCGCCACCCGACGCGCAGAACCCGCCGCAGCTGCAATCCTGGGGCGCGCTCCATTCGGGCTGGCCCGATCCGCGCACCCACGAGATCATCTATGATGCCGCCCTCGCCATCGATCAGGACCGCATCGGCGATGGCATCACCGTGATGACCGACCACTTGCAGCAGCAGTTGCAGCAGCTCCCGCCCGAACACCGCCTGCGCCACATGGTCTACACCCTGCGCTTCGTCGAGGGCAGCGCGGGGCTGATGGGCTATACCCGCTACCCGCGCAGCGTGGCGATGGACCTGCACGGGCTGACGATCTCGCCGCTGACGCTGAAGGCCGCCGCCGACAGCTGCGCGGCGCTCGATGCGGCAGGGATCGGCTATTGCCAGCACTGGGGCAAGTTCACCCCCGGCGATCCCGGCTGGGTAGCGCGCGAGTTCGGCGCGGGCGATCCCGAGAGTCCGCTTGCCGCTTGGCGCAAGGTGCGCGGCCAGCTGCTCGACCCGCTGGCCGAACCGGTGTTCCGCAACGATGCGCTGGTGGACTGGGGCGTGGTCTAGCCCGCCCTACCCCTCCCCGTCCTTGCCCTCGTAAGCCTCGACGATCCGTCCCACGATCGGGTGACGCACGACGTCGGCGGCGGTGAAGCGGATCGTGCCGAAGCCTTCCACCCCTTCGAGCCGGCCGACCGCATCGTTGAGCCCGCTCATCGACGGCCCGCCGGGAATGTCGACCTGCCGCGGGTCGCCGCAGATCACCATCCGGCTGTTCTGGCCGAAGCGGGTGAGGAACATCTTCATCTGCTCGCGCGTGGTGTTCTGCGCCTCGTCGAGGATAATGAAGCTGTCCGCCAGCGTGCGCCCGCGCATGAAGGCGATCGGCGCGATCTCGATCTCGCCATTGGCCAGCCGCCGCTCGACCTGTTCGGGCGGCATGCAGTCGTTGAGCGCATCGTAGAGCGGGCGCAGATAGGGATCGACCTTTTCCTTCATGTCGCCGGGCAGGAAGCCGAGCTTCTCTCCCGCCTCCACCGCCGGACGCGAGAGGATCAGGCGCTGGACGCTTCCGGTGATCAGCTGGCTCACCGCCTGCGCCACCGCGATATAGGTCTTGCCGGTGCCCGCCGGGCCAAGGGCGAAGATGATGTCGTCGCGGGCCAGCGCCTTCATGTATTCGATCTGGGTCGCCGAGCGCGGGACGATGGTCTTCTTGCGCGTGCGGATCATGATGGGCGGTGCGCCCTCCTCGCCCGAGATGATCCCCTCGAGCGTCGGTTCGGAGGACATGGCGATCAGCGCCTCGATCGCTCCGCTGTCGAGATATTCGCCGCGCGCGACCCGGTCATACATGGTCCTGAGCGTGTCGCGGGCGCGGGCGACATCGTCCTCCGGCCCCTCGATCACCACCTGATGCCCGCGCGCGTGGATATAGACCCCGAGCCGGTTTTCGACCTGCACCAGATTGGCATCGAACTGCCCGAACAGCG
>VFQM010002114.1_pt1 | contig 15516 bp, 12 predicted proteins | sample 3512391 | NCBI WGS metagenome assembly VFQM01 (sample SAMN10412369, study PRJNA504923) | tailings metagenome | isolation source: Replicate 1 from Balatoc abandoned mine | place: Philippines
CGCGACGGCCCGCGGCCACGCTGCCGAGCGATGCACGCGATCTTGCCTTCGCGCCGCTCACCACGCTGGCCGACCTGCTGCGCCGCCGCGTCGTGACGTCGGAGCGCTTGACGAACCTGTACCTCGACCGACTCGAGCGGCACAATCCGCGGCTGCTCTTTGCGACCTCGCTGCTGCGCGAGCGCGCGCTCGAACGCGCGCGGGCCGCGGATGCGGAGATCGCGCACGGGAGGTATCGCGGGCCGCTGCACGGCATTCCCTGGGGTGCCAAGGACCTGCTCGCCGTGGCCGGCGCCCCGACGACCTGGGGAGCGTCGCCATTCCGCGAGCAGCGCTTCGAGACCGACGCGACGGTCGTGCAGCGCCTCGACGCCGCTGGCGCGGTGCTCGTCGCAAAGCTCACGCTCGGCGAGTTGGCGATGGGCGATACCTGGTTCGGCGGGATGACGCGCAATCCGTGGAACCTGGAGCAGGGGTCGAGCGGATCGTCTGCTGGCTCGGCGTCGGCGACGGCGGCAGGCTGCGTGAGCTTCGCGATTGGCTCGGAGACCCTCGGATCGATTTCCTCGCCGAGCACGCGCTGTGGCGTGACGGGTTTGCGCCCGACCTTCGGACGCGTACCGCGCAGCGGCGCGATGGCGCTCAGCTGGACGATGGACAAGCTCGGACCGATGGCCCGCTCCGCGGAGGACTGTGCGCTGGTGTTCAGCGCCATCCACGGTCCGGATGATGCGGACGCCACCGTGCACGCCGCGCCCTTCAGCTGGGACGGGAACGCCGGGGTGCGCGGACTGCGCGTCGGCGTGCTGCGCGCCGACTTCGAGCGGCAGTCCATCACCAAGCCCTTCGATACCGCGGCGCTCGAGGTGCTGCGCGGATTGGGCGTGACCTTCGTGGACGTGGAGCTGCCGTCGCTGCCCTACAACGCGATGCGCATCATCCTCACGGCGGAGGCCGGCGCGGCCTTCGACGAGCTGATGCGCAGCGGGCGTACGGCCGAGTTGGTGGGGCAGGGCCCGAACGCCTGGCCGGCGACCTTCCGCGAGGCGCACTTCATTCCCGCGCCGGACTACATCAATGCGAATCGCGTGCGCACGCTCGCCATCCGCGCCTGGGATGCTTTGATGGATCGCGTCGACGTGATCGTCGCACCCACGAACTCCGGTCAGTTGCTGGCGACGAATCTCACCGGTCATCCGGCGGTGATCCTGCCGCACGGGTTCCGCGAGAACGGTACGCCCGTGTCCCTGACGTTCATCGGAAAGCTGTTCGACGAGGCCACGCTGCTGCGCGTGGCGCACGCGTATCAGCAGCAGACGGATTTTCACCGCCGGCAGCCGCCGGCGATGGACTAGTCCGTGCGGCCGTTCCGGTCGCGCAGCAGTCGCGCGACCACCGCGAGCCCCAGCGCGCCGACGAGGCAGACGGCGACCAAGGTCGCGGTATCGCGCTGCACGAAGCCGAGGCCGAGCAGCACGGTGCCCACGGCATAGGGCAGCTCGGCGAGCATCAGCGCGGCGATGTAGCGCCAGAAGGGATAGCGCGCGAGGCCCAGCAGGTAGCCGGGAATCTCGGACGGCAGGGCCATCTGGAACAGCAGCACCGAGGTGAATGCCGGCCGCTTGTCGAGCAGGTGCTGATAGCGGCTCAGCGTCTGGCTGGCGACGATCCAGCGCAATAGCGGACGGCCGAAGGTCAGCGCGAGCGTGTAGGCAATGGCGCCGCCGAGGGTCCAGCCGATCCACAGCAGGAGCATCGTGGTCGGGGCGCCCCAGGCGTACACGGCGGCGGGCACCAGCACCGCGTTCGACACGAAGGCAATCATCGCTGAGATCGCCGAAAGGCCGACGAAGGCGATCGGGCCGGCCACCGGGTGCCGCGCGATCACCTGCTTGGCGGCGTCGAGCACCTGGAGCAGCTCCTGGTGCAGCGTGTCCGAGCGCCCTAGGGCGATGAGGCCGGCGACGAGCGCGGTCAGCAGGGCGGCGCGCGTGACCAGCGGCCGCAGGCGTTCCACCGTGAGACGGAGTCGGTGCACGCTGTAAGGTATCCGGTTGAGGACCGGGCGGCATTCCGCTAGCTTCCTTGGACTCAGGCGCCGTGGCCAAGTGGTAAGGCGGCAGACTGCAAATCTGCTATTCGTCGGTTCGATTCCGACCGGCGCCTCTAGACGTGACGGAAGACTGAAGACGGATGCTAGAAGGGTGCGCTGAGTTTGGTTCGGCGCACCCTTCTGCGTTTTCGCTCACATCACGCATCCGTCATCCGTCCAGTTCAAACACTGATGCGCGCCAGTGCCGCAGTAACCTCACCAAGCACCGTATCGTTGTGCTCGGCCGACGTGAACGCCGCCTCGAACTGGCTCGGTGCCAGATACACGCCCTGCGCGAGCATCGCGTGGAAGAAGCGCGCGTAGCGCTGCGTGTCGGCGGTCTTCGCGGTCTCGTAGTCTACGACCTTGGTGTTCGTGAAGAAGCTGCCCCACATCGTGCCGAGGTGTGCGGCCTGGAAGGGAATGCCGTGCCCGCGCGCCCAGGCGGTGAGCATCTTCACAGTCTGCGAGGCCGCGCGCTCGGCCTTTTCGAACACGCCCGGGCGCGTGAGGACCTCCAGCGTCTTGAGGCCGCTGACCATCGCGACGGGATTCCCGCTCAGCGTGCCGGCCTGATACATCTTGCCGGCGGGCGCGACCTGTTCCATCAGGTCACGGCGACCGCCGTAGGCACCAACGGGCATTCCACCGCCGATCACCTTGCCGAGCGTCGTGAGGTCTGGCATCACGTTGAACTTCTGCTGCGCACCGCCGAGCGAGACGCGGAAGCCGGTCATCACCTCGTCGAAGATCAGCACGATGCCGGCCTTGGTGCAGAGCGCGCGCAGGCCTTCGAGGAAGCCCGGCTGTGGCTGGATGAAGCCCGCGTTGCCGACGACCGGCTCGACGATCACCGCAGCGACCTGGCCGGGATTCGCATCCACGAGCGTCTGCACGGCGGCCACGTCGTTGTAGGGCGCCGTGAGCGTGTCGGCGGCAGTCGTCGGCGTCACGCCCGGTGAGTCGGGGAGGCCGAGCGTCGCGACGCCGGAGCCCGCCTGCACCAAGAACGAATCGCCGTGGCCGTGATAGCAGCCAGCGAACTTGATGATCTTCGCGCGACCCGTTGCGGCGCGCGCGAGGCGTACCGCGCTGATCGTCGCCTCGGTGCCGCTCGAGACAAAGCGAACCATCTCCACGCTCGGCACCATCGCGATCACCTTCTCGGCCAACTGCGCCTCGAGGTCGGAGGGCGCACCGAAGCTCATCGCGATGCCGACCTGCTCGCGCACCGCCTCGACGACCTCGGGATGGCAATGCCCGAGGATCATCGGGCCCCAGGAGAGCACGTAGTCCACGTAGCGATTGCCGTCCGCGTCCCACATATGCGCGCCCTTGGCCTTGGTCATAAAGCGCGGCGTGCCGCCCACGGAGCGGAAGGCGCGCACGGGCGAGCTGACGCCGCCCGGCATCAGTTCCTTGGCGCGGGCGAAGAGCTTCTCGGACTCGGTGCTGGTGGAACTGATCATCGGGGCAGTGGTGGTCATCGTCAGGCCTGCGCGAGCCAACGCGCGGCTTCCTTGGCGTAGTAGGTGATGATGCGTTCGGCGCCGGCGCGCTTGATGGCGAGCAGCGATTCCAGCGCAGCGCGCGGTTCGTCGAGCCAGCCGCGCTCGGCGGCGGCCTTGAGCATCGCGTACTCGCCGCTCACCTGGTAGGCGACTAGCGGATGCGGGAAGTGCGCGCGCACCTGATGGATGATGTCGAGCGCGGTGCCGGCGGGCTTTACCATCAACAGGTCCGCGCCTTCGTCGACGTCGAGCTGCACTTCGCGCAGGGCTTCGCGGGCGTTGGCGGGATCCATCTGGTAGGCACGCCGATCGCCGAAGCTCGGCGTGCTCTCGGCCGCGCCGCGGAAGGGGCCGTAGAAGGCCGACGCGTGCTTGGCCGCGTAGCTGAGAATCGGCGTATCCGTGAAGCCGGCATCGTCGAGGGCGGCGCGAATCGCGCTCACCTGGCCATCCATCATCGCGCTGGGTGCGACGATGTCCACGCCGGCCTCGGCGTAGCACACGGCCGCCTTGCCGAGCAGCGGGATCGTTTCGTCGTTGATGACGGCGCCTGATTCGTCGCGCACCACGCCGCAGTGGCCGTGCGCGGTGTACTCGCAAAGGCAAACGTCGGCGATCACGAGCAGGTCGGGCGCGAGGCGCTTGAGTTCGCGGATGGCCTGCGGCACGGGACCGTTCGGATCCCAGGCGCCGGTGCCGGTGGCGTCCTTATGCTTCGGGATGCCGAAGAGCAGCACGCTCTCGATGCCGAGGGCGCGGATCTCCGCGACTTCGGCGGCGAGTTGGTCGACGCTGAGCTGCGCGTGACCCGGCATCGTGTCGATCGGCTTGCGGACCTTGCTGCCCTCCGCGATGAACAGCGGATGAATGAAGTCGCGCACGTGCAGCTGCGTCTCGCGCACGAAGCTGCGCAGGGCGGCGGTGCGCCGCGTGCGGCGCGGCCGCTCCGGCGGCACGATGGCGGGTGGCGCGGCGATGCTGTCTTCGTACATATGCCCTCTCAGACCGCGTTCACGCGGCGGGAAATGGATCGAATCACGGCCTGCACGAGTCCGTCGTCGTCGCTGGACTCGGCGACGGCGTCAACGCTGAGTCCGCACTCCTCTGCGGCGGCCGCCGTCACGGGCCCGATGCACACGATGGCCGGGCGCGCATCAGGGGCCAGCTTGGTGAGACGCAGCCCTGCCGTCGCCAGCCCGTCCACGAAATGTCGCAGGGTGGAGGGGCTGGTGAAGGTCACGGCGTCCACGCGGCGGTCGCGCAGCGCGTCGGCGATGCCGAGCAGCTCGAGGCTGGCCACGGTGCGATACGCCAGCGGCGCGTCCACGACGGCGCCACGCGCACGCAGCGCCTTGGCCAGCGCGTCGGTGGCGAGCGCCGAGCGCGGCCAGAGGATCTGTTGGCCCGCCACGAACGGTAGCTCGCGTCCGAGGGCTTCGGCGACGGCCACGGAGGGTTGGAAGTCGGCGGGGCGACCAAAGGCCTCGAGCATCGCGCGCGACGTGGCCGTACCGACGGCCGCGAGCTGCAACGCCGCCGGCAGCGCAGCGTCGCAGCGCTCGGCGACAGCGCGCACGGCGTTCGCGCTGGTGCAGACCAACCAGGTATAGCGCGAGAGCCCGACGATGGCGTCGAGCAGCGCTGCGTCGTCGTCGGGCGGGAGGATCTGGATAGCCGGGGCCGCGACGACGGTGGCGCCTTGCGCGCGCAGTTTCTCGATGAGCTCGGCACCCTGCGAGGCAGCGCGCGTCACGACGACGCGCACGGCCGCGAGCGGGCGAGCGTCACCCACGGATATCACCCGTGGGCGCTATCGGTGGCCGCGGCGAGCAGCTCTGCGCCGCCTTCGGCGACGATGGCCTGCGCGACGAGTTCGCCGAGCGCACGCGCATCGCGCGTGGGTGCGCTGCGCGAGACCTTCACGTTACGGCCATCGGGCGCCCCGACGAGCGCGGTCATCGTGATGGTATCGTGCTCGAGGGTCGCGAAGCCGGCCAAGGGTGCGTTGCAGCCCGCGCCCATTGCCGCGAGGAACGCGCGCTCGGCCTCGGCGCAGGCGCGGGCCGTGGGATCGTCGAGCGGGGCGCAGAGGCGCGCCGCTTCGGCGTCGTCGGCACGGGCCTCGACGGCGAGGATGCCCTGGGCCACGGCCGGCAGCATCACGCTGGGATCGATGCGCTCCGTGACCACGTGCGACCACTCGAGCCGATCGAGGCCCGCGGCCGCGAGCACGATGGCGTCGTAGTCGCCGCGCTCGAGCTTGGCGAGGCGCGTGTCGACGTTGCCGCGGATGTCGAGGCAGACGAGGTCGGGGCGCAGGGCCTTGAGCTGGCAGGCGCGGCGCGGCGAGCTCGTGCCGACGCGCGCGCCCTGCGGCAGCTGCAGCAGCGTGCCGTGCTTGCTCACGAGGACGTCGCGCGGGTCCGCGCGCGTCGTGAACGCGACGATCGTGAACTCGGGCGGCAGCGTGGACGGCAGGTCCTTGGCGCTGTGCACGGCGATGCGGATGCGACCGCTGCGCAGGGCGTCCTCGATCTCGGCCACGAACAGCGAGTTGCGGCCGATCGCGGCCAGCGGCCGGTCCTGGATCTCGTCGCCCTTGGTGGAGATGCGCTCGAGGCTGATGTCGAGGGCCGGATGCAGCGCGAGCAGGCGGTCGCGGATGTGATGCGACTGCCATAAGGCGAGCTTGCTCGCCCGGGTACCGATGACCATTCGGGTGGACTCCACCAACCAGCCTCCATCAATAGAATAGGCTCGCCCGCACCGGGGGCCGCCCCTACGGAGGAATGTACGAGTGGTACGCAGACCTGTCACGGGTGGATGTCAAGTGGGGCTGACACCCTTGTCGGGAAATCTCTGGAGTGCGCGGATCCGCGCACCGTGCTAGGATAGGGCACTCGCTTTCCCCCCAGTCCGGCCGAGTTGGCCGGGCGTCACCGAGCGTTCAATGGCGCAAGGTCAGGAGGCTCCCCGCTTCGGGGAAGCCGACCTTAGCAATTGCGAGCGCGAGCTGATTCACTTGAGCGGCTCGATCCAGCCGCACGGGTGCCTGCTCGTGCTCAGCGAGCCGCGCTTGGTCTGCACACAGGTGAGCGCGAACGTCGAGGCGACGCTCGGCCTGCCCGCGGACGTGATGCTCGGCTCGCCCATCGAGGCCCTGGGCCGCGAAGCCGCGGCGCAGATCCGGGCGCTCATCGCCGAGCCCGTGCTGGCGGCCCCGCAGCCGCTGCGTCTGCGCCTCGAGGTGCCGGCCGGCGTACGGTCGGCGATGGCGCTGGTCCATCGGCCGCCCGCGGGCGGGCTCGTCGTCGAGTTGGAGGATGTCTCCGCGAGGGCGCTGCGTCGGCCCACGCCAGCCCTCGCCGAGCGTGTCACGCGCATCGTCACGCGCCTCTCCGCCGCGCACTCGATTCCCGCGCTGGCGGAGCTCGTCGTGCACGAACTGCGCACGCTCATCGGCTACGACCGCGTGATGGTGTATCGTTTCGATCCCGACGGGCACGGCGAAATCATCGCTGAGGAGAAGCGCGAGGGGCTCGAAGCCTTCCTGCACCGGCATTATCCGGCCAGCGACATTCCCCAGCGCGCCCGCGAACTCTATCTGCGCAACAAGGTGCGGTTGCTGGTGGACGCGGGCTACGTGCCGGTGCCCATCACGCCGCGCTTCAATCCGCAGACGAACGACGACCTCGACCTCTCGATGGCGGGCCTGCGCAGCATCTCGCCGATGCACACGCAGTACCTGCAGAATATGGGCGTGACCGGCACGCTGGTCGCCTCGCTGATCCACGACGGCAAGCTGTGGGGCCTGATCTCCTGCCATCACTACGCCGCCAAGTACGTGCCGTACTCGCTACGCGCAGCCGTCGAGCTGCTGGCGGAAGTCGTCTCGACGCGCGTGTCGGCGCTTGAGCACTTCGCCGAAGCGCAGGCCGAGGTGCTGGTGCGCCGGCTCGAGCATCGGCTCATCGAGGCGACCTCCACCGACGGCGACTGGCGCCGCGCGCTGTTCGACACGCCGCGGCAGCTGCTGCAGCCAATCGGCGCGACGGGCGCCGCGCTGCTGTTCGACGGCGAGGTGCAGACCACCGGCGAGGTGCCGTCCACGCCGGACCTGCGTGCGCTGTTCGCCTTCCTCGACACGCAGGATCCCGACGCGCTGTTCAGCTGCAACAGCGTCGTCAAGCTGGAGCCGAAGCTGGCGAACCTCACCGCCGTGGCGGCGGGCGTCCTCGCGGTACGCCTCGGCGGCGCGCCCGGCGAGTATCTCGTCTGGTTCCGCAAGGAACAGCTGCAGGACGTCACCTGGGGCGGCGATCCGCACAAGCCCGTGGTGTTCAACGCGCAGATGGAGCTCTCGCCGCGACGCTCCTTCGCCGCCTGGCACGAGCTCGTGCGCGAGACGGCCATCCCGTGGACGGCGCGCGAGACGGCGATCGCCAAGGCCATCGGGCAGTCGTTAGCCGACATCATCCTGCAGATCCGCGCCGTGCGCGTGCTCATCGCCGAGGCGCAGCTGGAGCGAATGCGCCGCGCCGTGCTCGCGGCGCCGGAGCCGATCCTCATCGCCGACGAGGACGGCGGCGTGCTGCTCAGCAACGCGGCGCTGGCGCGGCTCATCGGCGGTCCCTTCCGCAGCTTCGAGACGCTCGAGGAGTTCGCCAACCTCTTCGAGCAACCGGCGCGCGTGATCGAGCTCTTCGAGAAGCTGCGCGTGGATCGCCGCCCGTGGCGCGGCGAACTGCGGCTCACGCGCGGCGCCAACGCCGCCACGGTGCCGGTGGCGCTGCGCGCCGACCCGATCCCGCAGATGCACGGTGGCGTCTTCGGCTTCGTGCTCGTCATCAACGACCTCACGGCGCGCCAAGCCGCCGACGTCGCGCGCGAACGGCTGCAGCGCGCCATCTACGCCGCACAACGGCCTACGTCCGTCAACGAGCTCGAGGCGATGCAGGGGCCGCTCCCGCCCGACGTGCAGGCGCTGATCTCCGCGGTGTGGGCCAATGCGGGCGTGGCGGTGAGCGAGATCGCCGACAGTGCCGACACCGTGGCCATCGCACCGTTGCTCCGCGAGGTCGAGCTGGCCACGCGACACGCGGCGCGGCTCTCGACGATCCTCGGGCGCTACGCCTCCGACGACGAGCCGGCCGCGTCCTGAGCGACGCCCAGCGACTCGAACAGCGCGATGTGGCGCCGGAATCCCTCGGCGGCCTCGGCGACCAGCATCTGCCGCCTGCCTTCACTCAGCGGAATCGCGTCGAGCGCCAGACGCCAGGCGATCGCCGCTGAGGCAGGGTCAGCCAGCGCGGGAAAGCGATAGAACGACATCGCGCCCTCGGGCACGCCGAGCCGGTCGCGCACGATGCGCTCGAGGATGCGTCCGCCGTTGAGATCGCCCAAGTAGCGCAGCCAGGCGTGCGCGACCAAGCGCGTCGGATCCTCGCTGGCGATGCGATGCAGATGGTCGGCGTACTCCACGGCATCCGGCGCCGGCAGGGCCGGCGCGACGCCAAGGCGCGTGAGCACCGCAAGATCGCTGGCCAGCGCGGCGCGGCGCGCCAGCCCCGGCTGCCGCAGCGGCGCGATGGCCGGATGCAGCGCGTTGCGTTCGAGGCCGGCCTCGAGTGCGTCGTAGATCTCCAGCAGCGCCGCCACCAACTGCGCGTAGCCGTCGAGGCTGAGTTGTCCGCGCAGCAGCGCCGCCATCACGCCGCTGCGCTCGGCGCGAAGGTGCAGCTCGCGCGTCTCGCTGCGCAGGAGGGCGGAGAGCGGTCCGGCGATCATCGTTCCGCCACGATGCGGGCCGCTGCCTGCTGGCCCTGCGCGATGCAGTCGCCCAAGGCCACGCCGGCGCGCCATTGGCCACAGAAGTACAGCCCCGGCAACGCAGCCTCGACGTTGGCCGCACCAGTCACCACCTGACCGTGCCCCAGTTCGTACTGCGGAATTGCCTGCGGCCATCGCTGATGATGCGTGAACAACGGCGCGCCGCGCAGCCCGAGCAGCGGCGTGAGATCGGCGATGACGCGCGGCAGGATCTCGGGCAATGCCACATCTCCGTCGGCGGGGCTGCGCGTGCCGCCCAAGAAGCAGGTGAGCAGCAAGTGGCCGCTAGGCGCGCGCCCGGCGAACACGCTCGACGAGAACAGCACGCCGAGCACGGTGCGGCGCTCGATGGCCGGCATCAACACGCCGAAGCCGTCGAGCGGATGCTGTACGTCCTCGCGGCGAAAGCCCAGCGCCAGCGTGGCCACCGGCGGATGTCGGAGCCGCGTGATCGCGCCGAGCGCCGCGCTCACTTCGCTCGGCAGGCCGAGCTCGGCGATCGCATACGCGGGAGTCGCGCAGAGCACGGCATCGGCATCCACGGCGGGTTGCCCGCTGACCTCGAGCCGCCAGCGCGAGCCCAGTCGCTCCACGCGCGTGACGCGTGCGTGCAGATGCAGCGAGGCACCGAGCGATGCGGCCATCGCCTCGGGCAGTGCGCCAAGGCCATTCGTGAACGACGTGATGCCCTTCTGCCGCACGATGCCACGCTTGGCCTTCATCTCCTTCATCGCCCCGACGATCAGCGAGCCGTGCCTGCGCTCGGCGTCGTGCAGGATGGGCATCGCGTGCTTCACGGAGAGCCGTTCTGGATCGCCTGCATAGATGCCGGCGATGAGCGGGTTCACCAGGTAGTCGAGGATCTCGCCGTTGAGCCGCCGTCGCACCAACGCGGCCAGTGACTCCTCGTCGTCGTCGCGGCGTGCGGTCACGAAGGGCTCGCGCAGCATCGCGAACTTCGCCGACGCCGAGATCGCGTCCGTGGATGCCAAGGCGGCCGGACTATCAGGCAATGCCACGAGACGGCCATCGCGCACGATGTAGCGGCGCTTGGCCGCCGGCTGCGTCTGGATGCGCGACGCGCCCAGCGCGAGGCGGTCGATGAGCCCCTCGAGCGGCGCCGTCGCCGTGAGCGAGGTCGGCCCCGCCTCGACGAGCCATCCGTCGCGCCGCAGCGTGGTGATCACGCCTCCCACGCGCGCCCCGGCCTCGAGCAGGGTCACCTTCGCGCCGCGCTCGCGCAACTCGACGGCGGCAGAGAGTCCCGTGATGCCGGCGCCGATCACCGCGACGTGCATTTCAGCTCCCGGCTGCCCAGTCCTGGGGCACGAGCATCGCCGCCAGCGCGGCCTCGATGCTGCCAGGCTCCGGATCGCGTGGCGCCGGCCAGGCGGCCACCGGCGGCATCGACATCAGCACGCTCTCGGTGCGCGCGCCCGTCTGCAGGCCGAACAGCGTGCCGCGGTCGTGGAGCAGGTTGAACTCCACGTAGCGGGAGCGCCGGAACAGCTGCAACGCCTTGTCGCGCTCCGTGTACGGCAGGTCGCGGCGTCGCTCGACGATCGGCGCATAGGCCTGCTCGAGCACGCGCCCGATGCGATCCACGAAGCGGTGCATCGCCGTCGCGTCGAGCCCGAAGGGCGCGTCGCTCGGCCGGAAGTGGTCGAAGAACACGCCGCCCACGCCGCGTGCTTCGTTCTCGCGATGCGTGTTGCGGAAGTACTCGTCGCACCAGCGCTTGTACGTCGGGTAGATCGCCGGGTTGAAGTCGTCGCAGGCCGACTTGAGCGCGCGGTGGAAGTGCACCGCATCCTCGCGGAACGGATGCATCGGCGTGAGGTCCGTGCCGCCGCCGTACCAGGCGTCGTGCCGGTTGCCGTCGGCGTCGGAGAGCTCGAAGTAGCGCACGTTGAGATGCACCGTCGGCACCATCGGCGAGCGCGGATGTGCGACCACGCTCACGCCCGTCGCGAAGAAGTGCGGCGTGGTGCCGGCGGGGATGTTGCCGCCCAGGCGCGCCGCGGCCTCCGGCGGCAGGATGCCTTCCACCAGCGCGCGGTTCACGCCGGCCTTCTCGAACAGCTTGCCCTCGGCAAGCAATCGCGCCTGGCCACCGCCGCCGCCCTTGCGTTCCCACGACGCTTCCTCGAAGCGCGAGCCGTCGAGCCGCTCGAACATCGCCGTCACGGCGTTGTGTACCTCGGCGGTCCACTGCGCCATCGCCTCGCGGCTCGCGGTACGCAGCCGTTCCGGCGCCGCGGTCATCGCGCGGCCTCCGCGGCCGTCGCGCGCTGATGCGCCGCGCGCGAATCCCAGGCCTGCACCGTGTCGATGAACGCGCGCGCGTGCGCCACCGGCACGTCCGGCAGGATGCCGTGGCCGAGGTTGGCGATGTAGCCTGGGCCATCGATGGCCGAGAGCATCGCTTCGGTGCGTTCCTTGATCACCGCCGGCGCCGCGTAGAGCGTGGTCGGATCGAGATTGCCCTGCAGGCCGCGATTCGTCGCATCGGCGACGCCGCGTGCCCAGGCCGCATCGGTATGCCAGTCCACGCCCAGCGTGTCGCAGCCCGTGGCCTCGGCGATCTCGCCCAAGGCCCAGCCCGCGCCCGGTGCGAAGGCGATCACCGGCACACCGGCCGTCTTGGCGATCTTCACGGCGCGCGCCATATACGGCAGCGCGAACTCGCGGTACTCACGCGGACCCAGCGAGCCGGCCCAGGAATCGAAGATCTGCAGCGCCTGCGCGCCGGCCTTGGCCTGCGCCACGAGAAAGCGCCCGACGTTGTCGGCGAGCCGGCCCAGCAGCGCGTGCGAGAACGCCGGATCGGCGAACAGCGCCTTCTTGGCCAGCGAGAAGCTCTTCGTGCCCTTGCCCTCGATCATATAGGCGAAGAGCGTCCACGGCGAACCCGCGAAGCCGATCAACGGCACGCGACCGTTCAACTCGCGGCGCGTCATCCTTAGCGCGTCGAGGTGGTACTTGAGGCCTTCCTCCGGCTCGACGTCGCGCAGCCGCGCGAGGTCGCCCATCGAGCGCACCGGATCGGAGAACTGCGGCCCGATGCCTTCGTCCACCGAGAGGTCCATTCCCATCGCGTGCGGCACGACGAGGATGTCGGAGAAGATGATGGCGGCATCCACGCCGAGGATGTCCACGGGCTGCAACGTGACTTCCGTCGCGAGCTCCGGCGTGTGGCACATCGTCAGGAAGTCCGCCTTCTTGCGCACCTCGCGGTATTCCGGGAGATAGCGGCCGGCCTGACGCATCATCCACACCGGCGGGCGGTCAACGGGCTCGCGCCGCAGGGCGCGAAGAAAACGATCGTTCACGGGGGGCCTCAGCTACAGCGAGAAAGAACTACGAGAACTTACGGAGCGGCGCGCTTGCCGCGCGGCCGCTCGACGGGCACCGGCGCAGGGCCGGCAAACAGGGAATCTAGGGTCATCGTGAAGGCGTGGAGAGCTTCTCCGTGCGCCATCGCCGTGCGCAGCTTGGTCATCGGCCGCGCGAGCAGCTTGGCTACGATGCGGCTCGTCGCGTGCTCGGCCACTTCGTCGCCGGCGGCGAAGGTGAGTTCGCGGCGGCAGATCTCGGTGAGGGCTTCGGCCAGCGGGCGGATCGCCTCGCGGGCTGCAGCGGCACTCACCCACTCCACGAAGCTCTCCAGCTCGGCCTCCACCAAGGCTTCGGCCGCTGGCACCGCCGCTTTGCGCAGCTCCTCGGCGGCGAGCACGGGGATGTGCAGCGCGTCGAGGTCGGCGATGGTGATGCCCGGCACGCCGGCCAGCGCCGGATCCACGTTGCGCGGCATCGAGAGGTCGAGCAGCAGCAGCGGATATGTGGCCGTGCCGCAGTTCTCGCGCGCCGTGCGCAGCGGTTGGTACATCACCACCGGCTCGAGCGCCGCGGTGGCCGCGATGGCGACGTCAGACATCGCCACCTCGACGTGCAGCGCCTCGTACGGCGCGGCGCGGCCACCGACCTCGTCGGCCAGCGAGAGGGCGCGCGGCATCGAGCGGTTCACGAGCACGATGTCCCGCGCGCCGAGCTTCTGCAGCTGCCGCGCGACGGACTGGCCCGTCTTGCCGCAGCCGATGACGACGACGCGTGCGTGAGCGAGGTTGCCGAAGCGCTGATGTGCGTGTGCTGCGGCCTCGGCGCCCACGGAACGACGGCCGGCGTGCAGGCCCGTCTCCGCGGCCACGCGCTTGCCGGTGCGCATCGCGGTGTCGAAGAGGCGATGCAGCACCGAGCCCGCCGTGCCGGCCGCGTCCGCCTGGCGATAGGCCTCGCGCAGCTGGCCCAGGATCTGGCCATCGCCCATCACCTGCGAGTCGAGGCCCGAGGCGATGCGCAGGATGCGCCGCGCGACGTCGAGGCCGCCGCGCTTCTTGGCGACGGCGAGCAGCGCGCGCGCTTCGGTCTTGCTGCCCATCCAGGCGCGCGCGAGGGCCGTGATCGCGTGATCGAAGCCCGCCGGCGTCGCCGGGTCGGCCCCGCCGGCCCAGGCGTAAATCTCGCTGCGGTTGCAGGTCGAGATGCACACCAGCTCGCGAATCACCGAGTTGGCTTCGCGGGCGTAGAGCTTCGCCACGCGCGGTTCGCTGAGGTGAAAGCGTTCGCGCGTCGCGACGTTGGCGTGCCGGTAGTCCACGGCAAGGGAGATCAGCATTGGCCGCTCATCCCCTTGAAGCTCCATTGAATGGACCGTTGAGCCGCACCACGTCCCAATTGAGCTTGATCGCCGCCGTCACCCAGGCGATGTACGGCGCGAACCAGATGCCCGCTTCGTAGGCCAAGGGTCGCGTCGTCCAATACATCCAGAGAATCGAGAGCCAGAAGAACCCCACTTGCGCCAGCGCCCAGTCGGGACGACGCCGGCGAAAGAACAGATACGACCAGTGAATGTTGCCGATGGCGTTCACCACGCAGGCGAGCAGGAAGAGCTTGCGCTCCGTCGGCGTGCCGCCGTCGCCACGCCAGGCGATCACGCCGCCCGTGCCCGCGCCGATGAACACCGTGGTCCAGATCGGACCGAACAGCGCATCGCGCGGTTTCCACGCCGGCATCTTGAGTCCCTTGTACCACGGGCCGATGTCCGTCACGAGCGCACCGATCGTCGCCACCGCCGCCCAGAAGGCGACGGCCGCGGTGATCGGCCCCCACAGTGAGCCGTCCATCAAGCCGTGGCCAGGCCAGTGAGATGCGCAAGGTTCTTGAAGAAGATGCGAGCGTGAGAGAGCGGCTTGGCGCGGACCAGCTTCTTCTGCATATACGCGTCGAAGGTCAACTGCTGCACGTCCTTGTCTCGGCAGATCGCCACGAAGCGCTCGCGACGGTCGTCATTGCTGTACCAGAACTTCTGCATCACGTCGAGCACGAAGAACACCTGGCCGTGATCCCAGAGGAAACGACGACGCGCCTTCGCCAGCGCCTTCGCCTTGCCCGTTGCGAGGAAGTCTTCCACCGCGTCGGCGGCGTAACGCCCACCGGTCATCGCGTAGAAGATCCCCTCACCGCTGGCCGGCGCGACGACGCCGGCGGCATCACCGGCCAGCACCACCTCGCGGCCGTCGTCCCAGCGCGGCAGCGGATGCAACGGGATCGGCGCGCCTTCCTTGCGGATGGTCTCGAGCCGGTCGAGCCCCGTCGCGGCGCGCAGCTGCGCCACGCTCTCCTTGAGCCCGAAGCCCTTCTGCAGCGAGCCGGTGCCCACGCTGGTCGTCGCGCCGTGCGGGAAGATCCAGGCGTAGAAGTCCGGCGAGAGCGGGCCTTGGTAGTAGACGTCGCAGCGATCGTGCGCGAACAGCTCGCTGTTCTGCGGCGGGCTCTTGATGATCTCGTGATACGCGAACACGAACTTGCCCTCGTCCGCACGCGGCACGCACTGGCGCGCCACCTGCGAGAGCGCACCGTCCGCGCCGATGATCGCCCGCGCGCGCACCGAGCGCTCGGCGCCGTGCCGCGACCGTCCGTCCGTGAACACCACACGCGCCACGCCGTCGGCATCGCGGTCACGACGCACGAAGGCCCCCGTCACGCGCTGGGCCCCTGCGCCCACCGCGCGTTCGCGCAGCCATT
>VFQM010002115.1_pt1 | contig 15513 bp, 19 predicted proteins | sample 3512391 | NCBI WGS metagenome assembly VFQM01 (sample SAMN10412369, study PRJNA504923) | tailings metagenome | isolation source: Replicate 1 from Balatoc abandoned mine | place: Philippines
GATCCTCGAACTGGAGTGATCCGGAGGCGATTGGGCTGACGCATGCCCATGCGGGAGGCGTGCTGCGGTTGCGGCGCGTTCTCCCGTCCTGCCCGCCGGTTCGCGTGCTTTGTAGGCAAAGCGCGCTTGCGGCGCGGACCGCTGTCGGAATTGCCCGGCGGCATTCCAACACGCGGTGCCCATGCCTGCCCAGGCGGCGGCGCGAGTGTGTTCTTCAACCCGGTCCAGACCCCCGTTTGCCCCCCTCCAGGCCCCTCTAGCCCCCGCCCAGACCCATGTCAGACGCGGCCAGACCGCTCCTCACCAGGCCGATTTGTCCAACTTCAGCCGGGCGGGAAGCGGATTTGTGCGTGCCGGCGAAGGCCGCTTGTCGCGGCGGTCCGGCATAAAACTACGCCGCGCGGCAAGATCCTTCCAGAATCTGTTGTAGTTTTGCGTCAGATTAGTGATTTCAGACGGAAAATTGCGAGGCCCTCTGTCCTACAACCCCTGACTTGAGAAACTCTGTCCTTGCCGAGTCGCGGAATGTCCCGCGCGGTGGATTGAATCTCAGTGGGAGGATTTGATCATGGCACATACAGGAACGGGCTTCTTTGACCGGAAGGGCCACTTCTTCAAGACGGCGCGCGATGCGACGGTGAGCGATCTGGCAGCCTTGCTGGGGCAAATCGGCGAGGGCGAGAGCCTTGCGCCGGGTATTGCTTACATGCTGCTCGAACGCCGCGCCGAGATCGAGCGGCTGTTCGCCGAGCATGACGCAATGGTCGAGGAAGAGGCGGCAATGAAGGCGGCACGCGGAGGCGGCGAGACGCTGGATAATGTCGCCAAATTGCCGAGCCGCCCGGCGGTCTGAAGCTCTCCGGCCTCAGGCCAGCGCCAGATGCAGGCACTGGTTGAAGTCGGTGAGAGCGTAATCGGCAAATGCCGGCCCGTTTGCGAACCCGCGCCGCCGGTAGAGCGCAAGGGCGGGCTCAAAGGCGGGACCGGTGCCGGTTTCGAGGCTGAGGCGGGTGATGCCAAGGCCGCGGGCATGGGTGATGATAGCCTCAAGCAAGGCAGCCGCCAGGCCTTGCCGCAGAAACTCAGGATGTGTCCGCATCGATTTGATTTCGCCGGACGTTCTGTCAATGCGCTTGAGTGCGCCAATGGCCGCCACGCGGGGTCCGACATGGGCGGTCCAGACGGTAACACCTTCGGCCTGCAAACCGCTGAGGTCGAGCGCGAAGCTTAAACCCGGCGGCGAGCCCTCAAGCAGCGCCCGCTGGTGGAAGGTGATAAGCTCTTGAACTTGCGAGTCTTCAAGATCGGCAATTGCGATGCGCGGGGCCATTTTCGCCGTCAGTCCTCAATGATGGCGACCGCACGGATCCATCCCGCGCTGGCCCGCTCGATCTTGACGGGAAAACAGCTCACCATGAAGCCGTGGGGTGGCAGCGCGGCGAGATTGGCAAGCTTTTCAATCTGGTAATAGGGGCGGATGCGCCCGGCCTTGTGGCCTTCCCAGATGATCGCGGGATCGCGGGTCTCGGCCCAGCGTTTCGCCGTGTGGCTGAACGGCGCGTCCCAGCTCCACGCGTCGGTGCCGACCACCTCTATGCCCTGCGCGGTCAACCACAAGGTTGCCTCGGCGCCGAGGCCGACGCCCTGATCGGTAAAGCCCTCGGTTCCATAGACTGCGCCCGATTGCACGAGCACGATATCAAGGGGTTCGAGGGTATAGTTGATACGTTCCAGCTCCGCCTGCACCTGGGCGGCAGTCACGACATGCCCGTGAGGAAGGTGCGAGAAATCGAGCTTCACACCGGGACGGAAAAAGCGGTCGAGCGGGGCCTCGTCAATGCTGGGGGCGGGGGTGGCACCGCTGTCGGTGGTCGAATGAAAGTGCCACGGCGCGTCCATATGCGTGCCGTTATGTGTTGAAAGTTCAACGAATTCCACCGCCCATCCTTCGCCGTCGGGCAGGTCTTCGCGGCGGAGACCGGGGAAGAACATCGCGATCTGTTCCCACGTGGTCTCGTGGGTCATGTAGGTGACCTTGGGCCGCATCACCTCGGGATCGGAGACCACATCATTGGTGATCGGGATCGAGAGGTCGATGAAGCGGGTCATCCTTGCAGTTCCTCGTCCAGAAAGGCTGCGATATCATTCAGATCGACATCGCGGGCGACATAGGCCTCGCCCAGCGCGCGCAGGAGGAGGAAGGGCAGGGTGGTGCCCTCGGCCTTCTTGTCGTGGCGCATGTGATCGACCAGCGTGGCTCCCTCGCAGGCCAGTCCCAGCGCAGGCAGCGCGGCCGGCAGGCCGGCAGCGGCGATGGTGGCCGTGGCCCGCGCGGCATCGGCAGCGGAAATCTCGCCCCGCCGCGCGGAATATTGCGCAGCCAGCACCATGCCCATCGCCACCGCCTCGCCGTGCAGGAGACGCTCGGAAAAGCCGGTCTCCGCCTCCAGTGCATGGCCGAAGGTATGGCCGAGATTGAGCAGCGCACGAAGGTCTTCGGTCTCGCGCTCGTCGGCAGCGACGATCCGCGCCTTCATCGCAATGCTGGTGGCGATGGCATGTTCGAGCGCCTGCGGCTCACGCGCCAGCACTGCCGTGCCGTTGGCCTCCAGCCACCCGAAGAAGGCCGCATCGCCGAGCAGTCCGTATTTCAGCACCTCCGCATAGCCGGCGCGCATTTCGCGATCCGGAAGCGTGGCCAGCACCAGCGGGTCAATCAGCACCAGCGAAGGCTGATGGAAGGCGCCGATCAGGTTCTTGCCCGCGCGTGTATTGATCGCGGTCTTGCCGCCCACCGAGCTGTCGACTTGCGCCAATAGGGTAGTCGGCAGCTGCACGAAGCCCACCCCGCGCTTCACCACCGAACAGGCAAAGCCGACGAGATCGCCGACCACTCCGCCGCCGAGCGCGAAGACATGGTCTTTGCGGGTGACGCCGAGCGCCAGCAGCCAATCGCACAGGCGCTCGAGCACGCCCCAGGTCTTGGCGTTCTCCCCCGGTTCGACGACGAACCATTCGACCGCGAAGCCCGCTGCCGCCAGATCGCGGGTGACCCGCTCGGCGTAAAGGCCGTGGGTGTTGGTATCCGCGACAAAGGGCACCAGCCGGGCCGCGCTGTAGCCTTTCAGAAACGGTGCGGCGGCCGCGGGAATGCGCGCCAGCAGCCCTTCCTCGATCATCACCTGATAGGGGCGCCCGGCCAGCGCCACGTCGATTACAGCCATTCGTCGATTGCCTTGATGATCGCGCGGGCGGTGTCGGCATGTGGGCCGGTCTCGCTTACGACGCGGATGGGAGCCTCGGCGTAGAAGGGCGCCCGCTCGCGGGCCAGCCGGTTGAGGATTTCGCGGGGGTTGCCCTGCTTCAGCAGCGGGCGGTTGGCGCGGCGCGAGGTCCGTTCGACCAGCGTGTCGACATCGCAATCGATCCACACCGCGATGCCCTTTTCCAGCACCGCCGCGCGCGTGGCCGGATCGACAAAGGCGCCGCCGCCGGTGGCGATCACGCCGTGCCCCTCATCGATAAGGCGGGCGATCACGCGGCGTTCGCCATCGCGGAAATGGGCCTCGCCGAAGGTCTCGAAGATTTCGGGGATGCTGCGTTGCGCCGCCGCCACGATCGCGTCATCCGCATCGATGAAATCCCGCCCGAGCATCGCGGCGAGCTTGCGCCCTACGGTAGACTTGCCGACGCCCATCAGCCCGACCAGCACCACCGGACGGGTGATGCGTGCGGCGATGGACGCGATATCGCGATCGCTGAGGGAAGGGTGGCTCGCGGACATTGCCGCAGGGCCTATAGATGGGCTAGGGCACGCGCAATATGGCAAACTTGCGGCAAGAGCGTCTGACACCCTCGGGCTTTGAACGGGAACCTGCACGGCCTGCGCGGCGCTGGCCGTGGGTGGCAGGGGCGGCCGGCGTATTGCTGCTCGCCCTCGCATGGTTCGATGGTGGCGAGGAAGCGCAGCGCCCGATCGCGCAGGATGTGGCTCTGCCGGAGCAGGGGCAATGAAAAGCGCGAGGTTCGGAGCCAGCGTGCTGGCGATCGCGCTGGCGGGCGTTCTGGGCGGGGCGGGGCTGGCGGGCTTCGCACTGGCGCAGGGCAAGCCCGAATCGCTGTTGCCGCCGGGGTTTGACGATCCCGCGCCCGCACCGACCCCGCGCTCGAGCCCGGCTCCCGCGCCGCGTCCGGGGCAGGCACCCGCAGCCGTGCCCGGGGTGTCGCCCGCTGGCGCCGCACCGCTGCCCGGTGCTCCGGTCGATCCGGCGACGCTGCCCGCGTTGCCCGCGATCACCCGCGATGATCTGGCCAGCCTGCCGAGCCTCGAGGAGCTCGAGAAGATGTCCACCGAGGAGCTTGACCAGCTGCTCGGCCTGAAGCCCAAGAGCGATATTCCCGTAGGCGCCCAGCGCGCGCTGACGCGGGTGGGCGTTCTGGCAGTGGAAGAAGGCGGGCTGCCGCCGGTGGCTCTGGCGAACCAGTCGGACAAGCTGGTGCGCGCCGTACTGTCCGGCACGAGAGGCCCGATGGTGTCGCGTTGGGGACACATCCTGATGCGCCGTGCGCTGGCGAGCCGTCTGGCCGCGCCGCTGGGGATGGACCCGGTGGAGTTCGCCGCGCTGCGCGTGGGGCTTCTGAACCGCATGGGTGAATTCGCTGCCGCGCGTGCGGTGGTGCAGGATATCGACAGCGCGAAATGGTCGCCCGCGCTCACGCAGGAGGCGCTCAACGCCTATCTCGGCACCGGTGACATCACCGGCGCCTGCCCGGCAGTGCGCTTGCAGGGCTCCGCGCGCGAGGATGGCGAGTGGCAGATGTGGCAGGCGATCTGCAATGCCTATGCGGGCGAGGCTGCGCTGGCTGCCTCGCAGCTCGATCGCGCCCTTGGCCGCGGTGTTGCGCCGCGGATCGACGTGCTGCTGGCGCGGCGCTTTGCCGGTGCGGCGGGGCGCGGTCAGCGCGGGGTGCAAATCGAATGGAAGGGGGTCGAGGAACTCAACCCCTGGCGCTTCGGCCTGGCAAGCGCGGTTAGCGAGCCACTGCCTGAAGGTCTTCTCGACAATGCGCTCAAGGCACAGGGCGGGGCCTATTATGCGCGATCGGGTGCGCTGCTGCCGATGCTGCCGGCCGCTCAGCGCGCGCCCTTTGCCGGACGCGCCGCGCGCGAGGGGATCATGTCGGCCGATGCGATGGTCGATCTCTATTCCGAGGTTCATGCCGACCCGGCTGCCAAAGGCGACCCGCAGACCCACGCTGCCACTCTGCGCGAGGCCTATCTCGCCGCTGACCCTGCGGCGCGCATTGCCGCGATTCAGCGCCTGTGGGGCGAGGGGGCAAAGCTGGGCGGCGGCGATGGTTACGGCGCGCGCGTGTTGACCGCCTATGCTGCGGCCCGCATTCCCGCCAGCGAGGCGCATGCCGATGTCGCGGGCGAACTCATCGCCGCGATGCTGGCTGCCGGCCTTGATCGCAATGCAGGCCGCTGGGCGAATGTGGTCGACGAAGGCTCGCTCGCCTGGGCACTGATCGCTCTGTCCCGCGCCGATGGCGGTGCGGTGGGGCAGGGTGCGGTCGAAAGCTTCATCGGCGATGACGACAGCCCGGCAGGCCGAAAATCCGCCTTCCTTGTTGCCGGGCTCGCCGGGCTCGGTCGGTTGAGCGAGGGCGATGCGGGCGCTTTGGCGGGGGATCTCGATATTGATCTGGCGCGCCAGACGCGCTGGTCCTCGGCCATTTCGCGCGCTGCAGAAGTCGGCAATCCGACGTTGGTGGTGCTGCTGGCCGGGCTGGGGATGCAGGGCACAAGCTGGTCGCAGATGACCCCGCTGCACCTCTATCACATCACCGCCGCGCTGACCCGCGTGGGGCTGGCGGCCGAAGCCCGGATGATCGCCGCCGAGGCGGTAGCGCGCGGGTAATGTCCGCCGCGACCGAGGCGTTTCTCGCAATGCTGGCGGCAGAGCGCGGCGCGGCGCGCAACACGCTCGCCGCTTACGCCCGCGATCTCGCGCAGGCCGAGGAGGCAATCGGCGACCTTGCGGCAGCAGACCGCGATGCAGTTGCCGGTCTGGCAGGGGAATGGGCGAGCCTTGCGCCGGCCAGCGTGGCGAGGAAAGCTTCGGCCCTGCGGCAGTTCTTCGGCTTTGCCATCGACGAAGGCTGGCGCAGCGATGATCCTTCCGGCGCGCTCCCGGCGCCGCGCACCCGCCGCCCTCTGCCCAAGGTGCTCGGGCACGACCAGATCACCGCCCTGTTCGCCCGCGCCGAGGAAGAGGCCGCCAGCGGTGATCCCAAGGCGGTGCGGCTGCTTGCCCTTGTCGAACTGCTCTACGGATCGGGTCTGCGCGCCACCGAACTGGTCAGCCTGCCGCTCGGTGCCGTGCCGCGCGATGCGCCGTTCCTGACCGTGACCGGCAAGGGCGGGGCGACCCGGCTCGTCCCCGTCGGCGCCCGCGCGCTGGAGGCGCTGGGGCGATGGCTGGATTTGCGCCCTCAGGTGCCTGCCTCGCGTTATCTGTTTCCGTCCGGCAAAACCGGCCACCTGTCGCGCGTCAGGCTGTTCCAGATGCTCAAGGAGCTGGCGGCCCGCGCCGGGCTCGATCCGGCCGGCATCAGCCCCCACGTGCTGCGCCACGCTTTCGCCACGCACCTGCTGGAGGGCGGCGCGGACCTGCGCGTGCTGCAAACCCTGCTCGGCCATGCCGACATTTCCACCACGCAGATCTACACCCATGTCGACGCGGCACGGCTCGTGGCTCTGGTCAATTCCCGTCACCCGCTTGCAAGCGCGGCAACATCCGACTAGCCCGCTCGCATGATTTCTTACCTCGATTTCGAGAAGCCCGTCGCCGCGCTTGAAGAACGCATCGTGCAGCTGCGCAGTGTCAATGCCCTGCATGATGTCGATGTCGCCAGCGAGATCGGCCGGCTTGAAGCCAAGAGCGCCGAGCTGCTCGCCAGCACCTATGCCTCGCTCACCCCGTGGCAGAAGACGCAGGTTGCCCGCCATCCGCAGCGCCCGCATTTTCGCGACTATGTGGCGCACGCCTTTACCGATTTCATGCCTTTGGGCGGTGACCGCCTTTATGCCGATGACCTCGCCATCATGGGCGGTTTCGCGCGGCTGAACGGCCGCCGGGTGATGCTGATCGGGCACGAGAAGGGCCACGACACCAAAACCCGCATCGCCCACAATTTCGGCATGGGCAAGCCGGAGGGTTACCGCAAGGCGATCCGCCTGATGGAACTGGCCAGCCGATTCGGCCTGCCGGTGGTTACACTGGTCGATACCTCGGGCGCATTTCCGGGGATCGAGGCGGAAGAACGCGGCCAGGCCGAAGCCATCGCGCGGGCGACCGAGGCTTGCCTTGCGATCGGCGTCCCGATGGTCGCCGCGATCGTGGGCGAGGGCGGTTCGGGCGGCGCGGTCGCGCTCGCCTCGGCCAACCGGGTGCTGATGATGGAGCACGCGGTCTATTCGGTGATCTCGCCCGAAGGCTGCGCCTCGATCCTGTGGCGCACCTCGGAAAAGGCACCCGAGGCGGCGCAGGCGATGAAGGTCACCGCACAGCATCTCAAGCGCAACAATGTGATCGACCGCATCGTCAAGGAACCTGTCGGCGGCGCGCATCGCGATCCCGCCGGCGCGGCGCGGATGCTGGGCGAGGCACTCGGCGAGGAGCTCGATCTGCTGGCCAGGCACAGTCCCGCGCAACTGGTCGCCGCACGCGAAGAACGCTTCCTCGCCATCGGCCGCTGAGCAGGCAATCCCAAGTTAAGGTCAGGCTTGCCAAGACCTTGCCGCGCGCCACTTTCCCGATAGGCTGGGGAAAGACACGAGCGTCGGAAAGGACCGAACATGGCACGAAACTCTCGCAAGCTCCTCGCCTTCGGGGCAGCCTCGGTGGCGCTGGCCGGTTGCATGACAGCGGGCGGGGCCAAGATCCCGTCGGCAACCACTCCGATCACGCAGGCCGAGGCCAAACAGGGCGCGGAGGCCCACCCGCAGTTGCTCGCCGAGTTCGGCGGAGCCATGTCGGGCCCGCACGCGGCCTATGTCGAGCAGGTCGGTAAGAACATCGCGGTGCAGTCCGGCCTCGGCAATGCGCGCGAGAGCTTCACCGTCAGCCTGCTGAACTCGCCGGTCCACAACGCCTTCGCGATCCCCGGTGGCTATATCTACACCACGCGCCAGTTGGTGACGCTCATGAACAGCGAGGCGGAGCTTGCCGCCGTGCTCGGCCACGAGGTCGGCCATGTCGCCGCGCGCCATTCGCAGCGGCGCCAGCAGGCCGCGACCAAGAACACCCTGCTCGGGCTGGGCGGGGCGATCCTCTCGGGCCTGCTGCTGGGCGATTCGGGGATCGGCCAGACCCTGTCGCGCGGGTTCCTGCAGGGCTCGCAGCTGCTCACGCTCCGGTTCTCGCGCAAGCAGGAGCTGGAGGCCGATGATCTGGGCATCCAGTATCTCGGCCGTGCCGGCTATGACCGGAGGGCGATGAGCACGGTGCTGGCCAGCCTTGCCGCGCAGAACGCGCTCGATGCGCGCCTTGCCGGCCGGAATGCGAGCGTGCCGGAATGGGCCTCGACCCACCCCGATCCTGCCAGCCGCGTGCAGAGCGCGCTCGCCAAGGCCGGCGCTCCGGGGACGAACAGTGTCAGCAATCGCGACACCTTCCTCGCCCGGATCGACGGGCTGCGCTATGGCGATGACCCGGCGCAGGGATTGATCGAGGGCAGCACCTTCATCCACCCCGAACTGCGCTTCGCCTTTACCGCGCCCCAGGGCTTTTACATGGTCAACGGCACCCGCGCCGTGAGCATCCAGGGGCAGGGCGGACAGGCGCAGCTTACGACAGCGGCTTACAACGGCAACCTCGAGACCTATCTGCGCAGTGCCTTCACCGCGCTTGGCGGTCAGAACAGCCAGCTTGCGCCGCAGCAGATCGAGCGCACCACCGTGAACGGCCTTCCGGCGCTCTATGGCACGGCGCGGGTCAACAACGGCAATTCGCAGGTCGATGTGATTGTCTTCGCCTACGAGTTCGCGCGCGACCGGGCGTTCCACTTCGCGGTGATCGCTCCCGCGGGGCGCGCGGCGACCTTCAATCCGATGTTCCAGTCGATGCGGCGCATCACCGAGGCCGAGGCAGGATCGGTGGTGCCCAAGAAATTGCAGGTGGTCACCGTGGCCCGCGGCGATACTGTGGCGAGCCTTGCCCGGCGCATGGCCTATGACAGCGCGCAGGAAGAGCGGTTCCGGGTGCTGAACGCGCTCGGCAGCGGCGATACGCTGACGGCCGGCCAGAAGGTCAAGCTGGTGGTGCGCGCCCGCTAGTCTTGCAGGCTTTCCACGCGGACCGCACAAACAAAAACGGCGGGGATTGCTCCCCGCCGTTTTCGTTTTGCTGTGTCAGCTATTAGGCGCCGGCGTTGCCCTTGGCGACTTCGGTGCCGACGTTGCTGAAGGTGCCCGAGAGGCTGGTGCCGAGGCTGGTCATCGCGGTGATCGCGGCGACAGCGATGAGAGCGGCGATCAGGCCGTATTCGATGGCGGTGGCACCCTGTTCGTCACGGACGAGGTTCTTGAAAAAGGTCATTTGTGGTCTCCTAGGCTGGGCATGTCTTGGCAATCCATCCAACAGGTTCGCGGTGGACAGCTCCACTGGTACCCTTCACCTATTGATAAACGCCTAACTGGTTCAAAGTGTTATAGTAACCATAAGATATGGCGAAGGACCTGAACTATCTCGCGCTCGGCTATAATTCCAATACCTGGCGACACACAAAAGCGGCGGGGATTGCTCCCCGCCGCTCATCATTTTTCCGGAATTTCCGAACCTTAGGCGGTGGTGCCACCGCCGGTGCCCGGAGCCATCTTGGAGTTGACGTTGTTGAAGGTGCCCGAGAGCGTGCCGCCCAGCGAGGTCATCGCGGTGATGGCGGCGACGGCGATCAGAGCAGCGATCAGGCCGTATTCGATGGCGGTGGCACCCTGTTCGTCACGGACGAGGTTCTTGAAAAAGGTCATTTGTGGTCTCCTAGGCTGGGCATGTCTTGGCAATCCATCCAACAGGTTCGCGGTGGACAGCTCCACTGGTACCCTTCACCTATTGATAAACGCCTAACTGGTTCAAAGTGTTATAGTAACCATAAGATATGGCGAAGGACCTGAACTATCTCGCGCTCGGCTATAATTCCAATACCTGGCGACACACAAAAGCGGCGGGGATTGCTCCCCGCCGCTCATCATTTTTCCGGAATTTCCGAACCTTAGGCGGTGGTGCCACCGCCGGTGCCCGGAGCCATCTTGGAGTTGACGTTGTTGAAGGTGCCCGAGAGCGTGCCGCCCAGCGAGGTCATCGCGGTGATGGCGGCGACGGCGATCAGAGCAGCGATCAGGCCGTATTCGATGGCGGTGGCACCCTGTTCGTCACGGACGAGGTTCTTGAAAAAGGTCATTTGTGGTCTCCTGGTTTGGTCTTCGATACCCGAGCCAACCGATTTCGGTGGCTAGGGATTAGGTAGGCTTCGACTTATTGAGAAATGACTAATCCGAGGTTCGATTTCTGTTATTTCGTCATGGCCGCAACGCTTTCGCTTTCGACGCGCGTCCACATGTCGGCGGTCGTGGTCGCAACGCCCTGGAGCGCAGCGATCATGGCAATCACGATGAGTGCAATGATCAGACCGTATTCGATAGCGGTCGCCCCCGACTGGTCGCCGACGAGCTTCTTCAAGAATATCGGCAACATTGGGGACTCCCCTTACTCAAGCGATCTGACCGTCACAGAATCGCGTCGGGACGTTAAGAAAAGGTTGAGATGGCCGATTCACTTGGAAAGAAAACCGACATGACCTCGCCCTGGATCACGGTCGTCGCCGGAGCCTTGCAAAGGGATGACAGGCGGTGGTTGATGCATCGCCGGCCCGAGGGAAAACACCACGCCGGACTCTGGGAGTTTCCCGGGGGAAAAACAGAAGGTAATGAATTTCCTCTGCAATCGCTGATACGGGAGCTTACGGAGGAGCTTGGCATTGTTTGCTATCCCGGGCGTTGCGCACCCTGCGGATTTGCCGAATCGACCGGAGAGGATGGGCGCCCGGGCATTGTCATCCTACTTTACACCGTCAGCGCGTGGGAGGGGGAGCCGCGGGCGCTCGAAGGCGGTCAGGTTGGCTGGTTCACCCCGGGCGAGGTGCTTGCGCTTCCCAAGCCTCCGCTCGACATTGAGCTTTCCGCGCGTCTCTTCGCGAATTTCGTGATTTGTGATGAACCCCCCTTGCCAAGCCCGAATGACCCCCCTAGAGGGCGCCCCACAGCGCGCACCCGTAGCTCAGCTGGATAGAGCACCAGACTACGAATCTGGGGGTCAGAGGTTCGAATCCTTTCGGGTGCGCCAATAACGCCCGCTCCTCGCAAGAGGGGCGGGCGTTGTCGGTTTGAGGCAGCCCGCGCTCAATCCTCCACACTTTCCTCGAGCGCGTGCATGTCCTCGTCCGACAGGCCGAAGTGGTGTCCTGCTTCGTGGATCACCACGTGTCGCACCAGTGCGGTAAAGGTGACGCCCGTTTCCTGCATCTCCGCAATCAGCGGTTGGCGGAACAGAGTGATGACCGGCGGCAGGCCGTCGCTGTCCCATTGCGACCTTTCGGTCAAAGCCACGCCTTCATAGAGACCGGTGAGTTCCCATGGATCCTCGATCCCCAGCGATTCGAGTTGGTCGTCCGTGGCAAACTCCTCGATCCGCAGCACCACGGCCGACAATTCGCGGGCGAACATCTCGGGCAGCCTCGCCAGCACGGCGCGGGCGGCGGCCTCGAACTCGGCGGGGGAGGGTTCATGCAACACGCTTTTGCTTCCTTTTCGACCCGGTAGGGGGTGAATTCGGGAAATTTCCCACTACATCGAATGATGTGGGGACGGCATCCATCCGGCGCAATCGGCGTATCTGCAAGGAACGCCTCGGGTGGTTGATGGTTGACGTCACTCGGGATCGACAGGCGAGGGGGCTCCGACAGAGCCGATGAGTGAGAAAGACGAAAGACCCATGAACTATATCTTCGCCCACGATCACGATGACGAGTTCGATCCGGAAAACCCCCTCGGCAAGCCCGAGGTGCCCGAGAACGTGCAGGATGCGATCCGCACGCTGATTGCGTGGGCCGGCGACGATCCCTCGCGCGAGGGCCTGCTGGACACGCCCAAGCGCGTGGGCCGTGCGTGGCTGGAATACTGCGAGGGTTACCGGGAAGATCCCTCGATCCACCTCACCCGCCAGTTCAGCGAAGTGGGCGGGTATGACGAGATCGTGCTGCTGAAGGACATTCCCTTTCAGTCGCACTGCGAACACCACATGGCGCCGATCATCGGCAAGGCAGCGATCGCCTATCTGCCGCGGAACAAGGTTGTCGGCATTTCCAAGCTGGCCCGTGTGCTGCACGGCTATGCCCGCCGCCTGCAAATCCAGGAGCGTCTCACCGCCGAGGTTGCGCAATGCATCTGGGACCATCTCGATCCGCATGGTGTGGCCGTGGTGATCGAAGCGCAACACGGCTGCATGACGGGACGCGGGGTCAAGACCCCGGGCGTCGGCATGATCACCAGCCGGATCCTCGGCTGCTTCCTCGACAATGACAGCAGCCGCAAGGAAGTGATGAGCCTGATGGGCTATTGATCTGCAAACCTGCCATAACCGGCACATTGAAGCATCTCATCGGCGGTTGAAAAGAATGCAACTTGCGCCGGTTGGAACAATGGTCGGACAATGATATCTTGGATCATCGACGACCAAAAAGTCGCGACCAACGCAGGAGAGACCATCATGATCAAACGTGCCCTCATCGGGGTGGCATTCGCCGCTTCGTTTGCGGCGCCCGCTCTGGCGCTCGAACATGAAGTGGTCATTGACCACGCCGCTGGCCCGATTGCGGCCGATTATCGCGGTTCGGTGATTGTCGAAACCAATCAGGTCGGCACTGCCGGTGTTGCCGGTCGCCCGAGCACGCTGCGCTGCAACTGGACTGCCACTCTCAATGTCGAGCGTGTGGCCAAGGTGGGCGAAGCCCTGCGGTCGCAGCGATCGCTGTCGCAGGAAGACGTCATCAGCGGCTCGCGTCCGGGCTGGTGCGAAACCAGTGCCAAGGCGATCGACAAGCTGGTCGACAGCCGCAGCGATTCGATCCGCACCGCAATGCTCGCGCTGGTCGAACAGGATCGCGCAACGATCCTTGCTGAAGCCGATCGCGCTGTGCCCGGCACGCGCGGCTAAGCACGACAGCTACAACGCAATGCAAACGGGGCGCCCCTTTCCGGAGCGCCCCGTTTTCGCGTTTGCGATCAGCAGCAAAGCGGCATAGCCTCTCGCCCGAGGGTCATTCCCGGACCTGAAGGAGAATGCCGATGCTGTCCCGATCCGCTCCGCGCCTTTGTCTTGCCGCCGCGCTTGCTGTGGGCCTTGCTGCATGTTCCGGCGGCGAACCATCGGGTGACACCCCGGTGGCAGATCAAGCGGCGCCGCCGGTGATCAAGGAGCGGCAAGACAATTTCGAAGCGATCGGCGGGGCCTTCAAGGCGATGCGCGGCGAGCTTGAAAAGGACGCTCCCGATTTCGCTCTGATTGCCGCCAAGGCCACTGACATCAACGCGCGCGCCGGCAAGATCGCCAACCATTTCCCGGTCGGCACCGGCGTTGACGATGGCTACGACACCGAGGCATTGGCGGCGATCTGGCAGAAGCCAGAGGAGTTCAAGGCCGCCGCTGGCAAGCTCGCCGATGAAAGCGCCAAGCTCGCCAGCCTTGCGGGCGGCGCGGACAAGGCCGCCGTGGCTGCGCAGGCGATGGCGATGGGCGGAGCCTGCAAGGGCTGTCACGACCAGTTCCGGCTTGATGACGAGAAGAAGTAGGTGACCGAGGCGCCGCGGCCCTCACTTGCCGCCTATCGCGACATCAAGGTGTGGGATCCGTTGCTGCGGCTGACCCACTGGAGTTTTCCGTTGCTGATCCCGGCGATGTGGTGGACCGCGGAGAATGACCGGTGGGTGCTGCACAAGCGGCTTGGCCTGGTGCTGCTCGGCCTGCTGGTCTTCCGCATACTGTGGGGCTTTCTGGGCCCGGAAACCGCGCGCTTTTCCAGCTTCGTGAAGGGGCCGGCGGCAGTGCTAGCCTATTTGCGGCGCGGCGCGGGTGGGGCCAGGCCGACCATTGGCCACTCGCCGCTGGGCGGGTGGAGCACGCTTGTGCTGCTGGCTGCAATGCTGTTTCAGGTCAGCCTTGGCCTGTTCGCGGGCGATCCCTTCGACGACGCCACTGGTCCGCTCAACGGGCTGGTCGGTGTAGCGACCGCCGACACGATCACCGAAGTTCACGAAAGCTTCGTATGGGTGATCGGCACTCTTGTGGCGCTGCACTTGGCGGCGATCACATTCTATGCCGTGCGCGGCGACGATCTGCTTTCGCCGATGGTCGGCGGCAGCCGCCCGCCTCTGACGGGGGGCGAGGGGATCGGGCCGGTTCCGTGGGTGAAGGGGCTGCTCGCCGTCGGTACCGCGGTAGGGCTGGCGCTATGGCTGGCTAGTGGTGCACCGCCGCTGCAGTAAGGGCCGCGACTGCGCCGCGACGTCTTCGGCCAAACTTCCGGATGTGAGAAATCGAAGCAGCCGTTACGAAAAGCTTTCGGACCTCAGTAGAATGAGCCACTGGCATGGGCTCTCGATATGGCTGTGTCCTCGCGATGGCCAGGGCCTCCCCGCTGGCTGGCAGCGGGGAGGATGAAACTGGTTCAGAGCTGGCCGAGCATGTGTTCCGCGCTCGACACGCGGAAGTCGCCGGGTTCCTCGACATTGAGCTGTTCGACAACGCCGTCGTTGATCACCATCGAGAAGCGCTGGCCGCGGGTGCCCATGCCGAAGCCCGAACCGTCCATGGTGAGGCCGACCGCCTTGACGAATTCGGCATTGCCGTCGGCGAGCATGGTGATGTCCTCCGAGCCCTGCGCCTTGTTCCAGGCCCCCATCACGAAGGCATCATTGACCGCGGTGCCGACAATCTCGTCGACGCCCTTGGCCTTGAGGTCTGCGGCCTTCTCGACGAAGCCGGGGAGGTGCTTGGCCGAGCAGGTGGGCGTGAAGGCACCCGGAACCGAGAACAGCGCGATGCGCTTGCCGGCGAAATATTCGGAGGACTTGATGGCCTGCGGGCCTTCCGCGGTGGCCTTGACCAGAGTGACTTCGGGAATGGTGTCGCCAACGGAGATCGTCATTGTGGTTGCATCCTCTGAAAGGGGTGTGTGGGCCTGGTGTCTATCCCGCCGCGGGTTAAGGGGCAACAAATAGACATATAAAGATAAGTTTATATTGCCTACCGGACAGTTGGCCGCTAGGGCGCGAGACGCAAAGCGGACCGCTCGCCCCCCCCCGCGGGTGCCCGTCTGTGCTTAGGAGAAAAAAGAATGGCCACCCTCGCTGCCGCCCCGACCCACGAATATGTCATCAAGGACATCGCGCTCGCC
>VFQM010002116.1_pt1 | contig 15512 bp, 18 predicted proteins | sample 3512391 | NCBI WGS metagenome assembly VFQM01 (sample SAMN10412369, study PRJNA504923) | tailings metagenome | isolation source: Replicate 1 from Balatoc abandoned mine | place: Philippines
ATCTCCAGGCTCTCTCCGGATCCATCGCTAAAAAATCTCCAGGCTCTCTCCGGATCCATCGCTAAAAAATCTCCAGGCTCTCTCCGGATACTTCCCAGAAAAATCTTTTTGTGGCGTCCGAATCTCTCGCTGGAATCTCTGCTCCGCTCGTCGGCGAGCGACAATCTTTTCTCGATGTCCGATTGATTTTTTTCGCTCCGCGCGCTTGAATCTCATCAATCGCCCGATCGGCGAGATGAGAGAGACGATCCATCCATTCATCGAAAGGAAATCAAAATGGCAAGCAAGAAAAAATCAATGGAGATTCAGTTCGACGCCAAGTCCGCCGACGCGATCCTGACGGCGATGCTCGCGAAGAAAGACGATCTCCGCAAAAAGACCTTCCGCGAGATCTTCGCCCCGCTTCTGCCGAAGGCGAAGGCCCTCGTCGAGGCGGGCGTCCCTCTGGAGACGATCGCCGATCATCTCTCCAAGGATCCGGCGACTCGCATCTCCGTCTCGCAATTGAAAGGCCTTCTCGCTCCCGCGAAGCCGATCAAGGGCGCCGCTCCGAATCCTTCCGTCCCGCAAAGGCCGACCCAAAAGCCTCTCCTGACGGCCTGACCATCATCCGCGCATCATCGAGGAAGAGGCCTCTCGCGAGAGGCCTCTTCTGGTAGACTGGAGATGGAGGGAAGAATGTCAAAGAAGAGCAAAAACGAACGCAACACCGAGAATTTAGTTCGCGAGGCGCTCCGGGGTTTCGACTATTACGATCCAGCGAACAGCATCAGCGTCGAAGAGCAGAAAAGCGTCGTCGAATCCATAAAGCGGCTTCTCAAGAACGGCAGCAAGTCCAAAGGGGGCGGATCCGGATACCCGGAATTCCTGGTCAGCAACGCGAAGACGCCCGATTTCCTTATTGTGTTTGAGTGCAAGGCGAGCGCGGGAGACCACGAAAGCCCTCTGGTTTCCCGTGTTCTCTCCGGGGTCCCCCTGGAGGAAGATGAGGAGGCCGCGGCGAAACGCCTGCAACGCTTCGCCGTTGACGGAGCCTTGCACTATGCGTCGCTTCTTTCGAAGGAATACAACGTCATCGCCGTGGCGGTCAGCGGCGAGACCAAGCAATCCGCGAAAATTTCCGCGTATCTCCATGCGAAAGGGGCGGGAAAGCCCAAGGCCCTGCTGAGCAAAACCAATGATCAGCCCATCACGCAAATTCTGCCTTGGCATGATTTCGTCGATCACGCGGTCTTTGATCCGGCGGTGCGGCAAACACGCCTGGCGGATCTCATGGCCTTCGCGCGCGATCTCCATGTTTTCATGCGCGACCACGCCAAACTCACCGAGAGCGAGAAGCCTCTCCTCGTCTCCGGAACGCTCATCGCGCTGCGCAACCCCGCTTTCGCCGCTTCTTATGATCTTCAGAAAGTGGGGTCTCTCCCGTCCGAGTGGATCAAGGTAATCCGTGCCGAGATCGACGCCGCGGAAATTCCCCAAGCCAAAAAGGACAACATGGCGCAGCCCTATGCCTCCATTGCCGTGCATCCGGAACTTGGGAAGAGCACGAAGGCATACCCCAAAGGGGCTTTGCACGAGTTGATCCGCAGGATCCACGAGAAGGCGGCGCCTTTCATCAACGCCAATGATGGCCTCGACATCCTCGGCCAGTTCTACGGCGAGTTCCTCAAATACACCGGGGGAGACAAGAAGGCGCTCGGAATCGTCTTGACGCCGCGCCATATCACCGAACTCTTCGCCCTGTTGGCGAACGTCAACAAGCATTCCACGGTCGCCGACATCTGCGCCGGCACAGGCGGATTTCTTATTTCCGCGATGAGCCAAATGATGCGCGGGGCAGACACCGAGGCCGAGCGCACGCGCATCAAGCGGGAGGGCCTTATCGGCGTCGAGCAGCAGCCGAACATGTTCGCGCTGGCCGCCTCGAACATGATCCTTCGCGGGGATGGCAAGGCGAATCTCTATCAGGGCAGTTGCTTTGATGAGGCCGTCATCGCCGGCGTCAAGGAAAAGCATCCGGATGTCGGCCTGCTCAATCCGCCGTTCTCCCAGGGCGACGCTGACCTGCACGAACTTCGTTTCATCCAGCAGATGCTTGGCACCTTGGTTCCGGGCGCTGTCGGCATCGCGATTGTCCCGATGTCCTGCGCGATCTCGCCGCACCCGATCCGAGCCGAACTCTTGGCCGAGCATACGCTCGAGGCGGTCATGTCCATGCCGACGGAGTTGTTCTATCCCGTCGGCGTGGTCTCCTGCGTGATGGTCTTCACGGCCCACAAGCCCCACGCGAGTTCCGCGAAAAAGACCTGGTTTGGCTATTGGAAAGACGATGGGTTCGTAAAAACCAAGCATCGGGGGAGGATCGATCTCCATGGCTCCTGGCCGTCGATCCGAGACCATTGGGTCGAGATGTTCCGCAATCGCGAGGTTCACGCCGGCGAGAGCGTTCTCCAAGCGGTCGGACCGAATGATGAGTGGTGCGCCGAGGCCTATATGGAGACAGATTACTCGACTCTTACCGAGAAAGATTTTGAGCGGGAAATCAAAAAATATGTGGTGTTCCGCATTCTCCAGGGAGAGGGTGTCGAAGAGGACGCCAAAATTGGAGAGGGCGACAATGCCGAAACTGAGTGATCTCTTCGATGTCGTCTACGGGAACAAACTCGACCTCAATAAGATGTCTCCGCTTCCGCGAGCGGAGGGCGGGGTGAGTTTTGTCGGCCGATCGGGGAGAAATAACGGGATCAGCGCGACGGTATCGCCATTGCCATCATTAAAGCCTTACGAGGGCGGGCTGATCACTGTCGCGCTAGGAGGAGCGATCCTTTCGTCTTTTGTTCAGGAGAATCCCTTTTATACGGCGCAGAATGTCGCGGTTCTCCGTCCGCTCGTTCCCATGACATTTTCCCAGAAAGTGTATATGTGCCTTTGCATCCGGGCGAATGTCTTTCGATACGGGGCTTTCGGGCGGGAGGCAAACCGCACCCTGCGCTCGTTGGAAGTGCCGGCATTGGCGGCTTTTCCTGATTGGGTCTCCAAAGAAGAGAGGGGGTCCGCGACGGACTATTCCGCGCCGGCCAACCAAGACGAAGATCCGCCGAAGATCGACGCCGTGGGTTGGCGGGCTTTCCTCATGGGAGAGATATTCGAGATCCGCAAAGGAACTCGCCTGACAAAAGCCCAGCAGCAGCCGGGATCAACGGCTTATATAGGCGCGATCGACAACAACAACGGATTGGCGAATCGCATCCACAACCCCGCCCAGCATTCTGCGGGGACAATTACGGTCCCATATAACGGCAATGGGGTCGCGGAGGCCTTTTACCAACCGGAGCCTTATTGGGCGTCGGACGATGTGAATATCCTTTACCCAAAGCGAGTCCAGTTCACTCCGGCTATTGGCGTGTTTCTGGCCACGGTGATCCGCCGGGAGAAATATCGTTTCAGTTACGGGCGCAAGTGGGGTCTCGAACGCATGAAATATAGCGTGATCCGACTTCCTAGTAAGCCAACAGGCAACCCTCAGTTGCCTTGGGAGCCTGATTGGGATTACATGGAAAGATATATCAGGACTCTTCCATTTAGTTCTCGGATCGATCTATAGCCCGCCCGTCAAATCGGATTCGAAAAGAAGAGGGCCTCGCGAGAGGCCCTTTCCATTTCGGCTCGGATCATTCAGATTCCCATTCGGATTGACGGGCCGGGTTGCTTCGGGGCCGTCGCCGCCCGATGCCTCAAGACCGCCTCCATTCCGGCGGCGTCCGCGACGCTCTCCTTCCGCTTGGCCTCCTGCCGCTCTTTCAGGAATTCCTTCTCATTGTCGAGAATGAATCCGCAGATTCGCTCGGCATCCGCGCAAGCCCGAATGATTTCGCGCTTGTCGTCCTTGAGGGCTTTGAGCCAGGAGCCGCAGTATTGCGAATGATTTTGGCGATGCTCCTCCGTCTGGGAAATCCCGGTCTCCCCGGCCAAAAAAAACGATGAAATCTCGGCACGAAGTTCTTCGAGCGCATAGGCTTGATCGCCGAATCGCTTGCCCAGGGCTTCTTTCCGATCAAGCCTCTTTTCATGAAGCGTCGAATGGGACGCCTCATGCAGAACGGTAGCCGCCCAGTCGTAGCCCGAATGGAAGGATTCCTTCGGCGGCATCTGGATGAGGTCGGATCCGGGCGAGTAGAAAGCCCTGTCTCCGCCATGGCGGACCGAGAGGCCCGTCCGCTCGATGAGAGCCTCGATCATGATCTCCGCCCTAGAGACATCGCCAAGGTCCCGCTCGGGAGCGTCTTTCCTTTCGAGCGGCGGAATCCCGTCGATCTGCTCCGCATTGAAGACAAAGTAGGTTTTGGCGACGAGCGCTTTTTCCTTGGAGACCTCTTTCTCTCCCTGCTCATTTTCCGTCTCTTTCGAGAACTCATGGTCAACGAACTTGACGATGGGGACCCCCTTTTCCCCTTTCTTGATGTTCCAGCCTTTTTCCTTGGCTTGGTTGAATGTCATCCATCGATTGTCCGAGCGGCCCTGGACCGCGAGCATGAGCCGATTGGCTCCTCGGTAGGCGGCCCCCGTCGTTGGATTCACGGCGAAGAGGGATGAGGATGCGGAGGCGTCCCAAGGCCTTTGCCAGGGGGCCTCGCCTTTCTCCAGGGCCGAAATGATCGTGTCGGCGATCGCTTCAATTCCATTTCTCATTTGCTTCTCCTTTCGATTCAATGGAGCGCCGAAATCCGGCGCATTCTTTCCTTCGTCTGGTGGGCGAATCGGATCGCCCGCTCTTTCTCCGCCAGAAATCGCTCGGCCAAGGCCGGGCCATCCGCCGAGAGAAGCAATCGCCCGCATTGGGAGATCCGAACGGATCCCCCCGCATCGACCGCGAGCGAAAGATGGATCTCGCTCGCCCTGCCCATCAATGACGCGATCCGCATCGCCCCGTCCAATTGATCCATCGCTTCCTCCTCTCTCTAGTCGATCCCGATTCTTGATCCGCTCGCGAAATTGATTTTTCGCTCTCTCCAACCTCTCAAATCGTGGATGAATGTCAAGCGCGTTTGATGTTTTTTTGTCCGCTTGATGTCCGCTTTCGGACGAGCGGAATTGCTTTCGCCTCTCTTTTTGAGAGGATGGACTGGTCCTTTGAGAGGAGAGAAAAATGCTCGCGATGCCAAAGCCGATCGAGGCGGGGGATGGCGGCCTGGAGGCCGCCCTCGACTACCATTCCGAATCCTTGGAGAGCGCCGCCGCCGACTACCATCTCGGGGACGGCAGGGCCAAATCCCCGAGTTCGGCCTACGCGGGAAAGGCTCTCAAAGCCTTGGGCATCGAGGGGCGGCCCATCGAGCGGGACGCGATGGAGCGTCTCCTGAAAGGCTTCCATCCCTTGACCGGAAAGAAATTGGTCCAGAATGCCGGGAGCGAGAGCCGGGATTTTCTCGGCGTGGACATGCCATTTTCCGTCCCCAAGGATGTCTCTTTGCTTCTCGCCTTCGGGGACGAGGAGACGCGGGCGAAAGTCCATGAGGCGATTGACCGGGCATCCAAGGAATCCCTCGCATTTCTGGAGAGCCGCATCCGCGTCCGCCGGGGGAAAGGCGGAAAGCGATGGGAAAAGGTCGCGGGCCTCGTCTCGATGAATTTCTTCCATGAGTCGAGCCGGGAATTGGACCCGAATGGGCACATTCATTTTGTCATCCCCGCGGTCGCTCTCTGCCGAGACGGGACTTTCGCCTCCATCGACCATGCCGAGATCCTTCGGCATCGGATGGCCGCCGGACTGGTCGGCCAGAATGCCCTCGCGCTGGAGATCCAAAAATTGGGATTCGCGGTCGAGGCTCATGAGGAAAGCGAGTGGGCATTCAGGATCGCCGGGATTTCGGAGGAGGCCAAGAAGCATTTCTCCCAAGGGCGGGAAAAGATCCTCAAGGAGGCCAAGCGGCAAGGCGTCGATCCCCGCGACGCCGCCGCGCTCCAGCGGATCGCCAGCCGCGTCAGGAATGAAAAAGACGAGCCGCCTCTGGCGGACCTTCTCGATCTCTGGGAGATCCGGGGGAAAGAGGTCGGCATGTCCCGCCAGGCCATCGAGGCCATCCGAGAGGAAGGCCGGGAGATCAAGACGCCCGAGGAGGCCGAGGCCGAGGCGATCTTGGCGGCATTGACCGAGAAGGAATCATTCTTTGCCCGCGACGACATCCTGAAAGAGGTCGCGAGGCGGACTGCCGGGCAAGGCGGCCTCTCGCCCGAGGAGATCGAGGCGAGGACGGATCGGATCCTCGCCTACCAAGAGACCGTCTTCTTGTCGAATTCCTCCAAGAAGAAGGGGAAATGCTTCGCCCCGGAAGAAGCGATCTACTCGACCAAGGAGATGATTCGCCTGGAGCATGGCGTCGTAGAGTCCTTCAAGAAGAGCCAGGATCGGAGGCTTGACGCCTCCGATGAGGATGTCGCGCGCTCGATCGCGAGATTCGAATCCGAGATGACCGCGAAAAATCGGGCCAAGGATCCGGGCGCTCCCGAGGTCAAGATGAAGGAGGAGCAAAAGGATCTCGTCCGCTTGGCGCTCCAGGGCGGCGGCCAAAGCATCGTTGTCGGCGACGCCGGGACCGGCAAGACATTTTCTGTCGCCGCCGCCGCCCATTTTTTCAAGGAGAGGGGATGGAAGACGGTCGGCGCCGCCATCGCGGGCCGCGTCGCCGATGGCCTTTTGGAAGCCGGCCTCGATTCCGCCTGGACGATCGACTCCCTTCTCCCCGCTATCCAGCGAGGCCAATTCAAGCCCGACGAGAAGACTGTCCTCTTTGTTGATGAGGCCGCGATGGTCGGATCAAGGCAAATCGCCGCCCTCCAGAAGGCCTTCGCCGAAAAGGGGGCGAGGATCCTCTTCGTCGGGGACCACAAGCAATTCCAGAGCATCGCGGGCGGAGGCAGGTGGTTCTCCGCCCTCCAGGACGATTTCAAAGGAGCGACGACAAGACTCCAGGAGATCGTCCGGCAGAGATCCGCCTGGCATGTCGAGGCGGTCAAGGATTTCATGAACGGGCGGGCGGGGAAGGCTCTGGCGGCTTTCGAGAAGGAAGGTTTGCTCAAGATCGAGGCGACGAAGAGAAAGGCGATCGCCAAGATGGCCGAGGACTTCCTGGCGGACTCGATCGGCCCGGACGGGAAGATCATCGCCTACGACAAGAAGATCGCCATCGCTGACCAATGGCCGGATGTCGATGCCATCAATGCCGCCATCCGGAAGGGCCTCATCGGGAAGGGCCTTGTCGAGGAGCGAAGCCATTCGATCGCGGTAGAGGTCGGCCGGGACGATCGGTCGGTCAAGAGGGATTTCGATTTCTCCGTCGGCGACCGGATCCGCTTCTACAAGAACCGGATGCTCTCCGGGGAGGACGGGGAAAAAGTCCAAATCCGAAATGGGCATTTCGGGACGATCCGGGAGATCAAGCCCATGCGGGCCGGCGACTTCGAGATCGCCGTCGAGCGGACGGACGGGAAGACGGTCAGATTCCGGACCGGCTCCTCATTCGACGAGAAGGGCAAGGAGGTCAAAGGCTACGACTTCCTCCGCCACGCCTACGCCGGGACGAACTACGGCCTCCAGGGCGCGACCGTCGAGGAGTCCTACTTCCTCGGGGACGAGACGAGAGCCTCCCGCCATTCCGCCTACGTCGGGGCGAGCCGCTCCAAAGGGAGGACGATCATCTACGCCGCCAAGGACAAGGCGGGCGAACTGGCCCGCGCGATGAGCCGGGACATGAGCAAGGGATGGACGCTCGATTTCCTCTCAAAGGATCGGCTCCAGGAGATCCTCTTCGGGATCGAGCGGCCCAAGGAGGGGGAGGGGCGCGGGGAGGGGGAGGGACGAGGCCAAAGCCAGGCCAAGGCTCCGGCCCAAAGGCAGCAAGCCCAAAAGCCGGCGTCTCCGACGCCTCCCGTCCCGAGAAAAGCCCCGATCCGCCCGATGGGCCGAGGGATGGGGATGTAGATGCCTGTCCTCTCAATGTCCGCTTTCGGACGGATGGCCTTGCTTTCGGCCTGCCTTTTGGGAGGATGGATGGGACCGCTCGGGCCGAGCGGGATCCGTCAAAAAATCAAGGAGAGAGACATGGAAAAAGGAAAATTCATCTCGGCGTCGCTTCATGGGATCGGGGCGCTGGCCCTCTTCGCCTTCGCGGACTCGGCCCTGGCGAAAGATTTCGCCGAGGTCGCCGGGAGCATCCATTCGCAATTCCAGAGCGCGGCGGATCTGATCTCCGGAGGGGCCTACCTCGGGGGAGCGGGGATGGGCGCCCAGGCCGCCCTCAAGTTCCGCGACCACAACGAGAATCCCCATCAGACGAGGCTCTCCAAGCCCCTGACCTACGCCGCCGTCGCGGGAGCGCTCCTGGGGCTTCCGTCCTTCCTCTCGGTCGGGGCCGACTCCGCCGGCCTGGAGGCGAAGAACTCGCTCCATTCGAGCGTCCTCGGCGAGCGGCTCTGACCGAGCCGGCCCGAAAGAGAAAGGCCCCTCGCGGGGCCTTCTCCTTTTCAAAGCGTCTCGCGCTTCTTTCCGGGCTTCTTGATGAGCAAGCCGCGAATCTCCGCCACCGCCTCGATCTCCTTGTCGCCCAGGAAGCCGCCGATTTCCCGGATCACCTTCTCCATCGCCTGGCTCGCCTCGGGATCCCTCGGGTCCGCCCCCGCTTTCAGGAGCGCCAGAGCGATCCCGAACTCCTCGCGCTGGATCGCATAGGCAAGAACGGATCGCCCGGTCCGGCACTTCGCGTTCGGATCCGCCCCGGCCTTGACGAGCGCAAGGGCCAGCGACGCGGAAAATCTCCCTTCCTCCTTGCTCGCCTCCAAAGCCAGGACCAGCGGCGGGCGGTCGTCCGTCTCGCCCGTCTCGCTGGGATCGGCCCCGGCCCGGATGAAGCGCTTCGCGTCCGCCTTTCTTCCGTCCAGGATCGCCTCCTGGAGATCCGTCCTCCCCTTCGAGTCAAGCCAATTCGCTCTCTCGAAAAGCGCCTCGGCCTCCCGGATCAATTTTTGGCCTTCCACCCGCAGCGCCCTTGCTCGCGCCCGACATTCCTTCGCCGTCTCTTCCAATCCGATCTCCTCTGCTCATGGTCTGAAGACGAATCGGATTCTACATCATGCCGATGAGCGGCATGAGTGGGCAGAGCGGAAGGCTCATCTCGGATCATTCCTCCGGCTTCGCCGGGCTTTTGGGGGAAGGGAAGGGAAAATGCCGAGGCCTCTGACCCCTGACCGATCCCTGACCATTGGATCCCTTGTCTTTTCTATCTTGGTCAGGGTGGTCAGGGTGGTCAGAGAGAAAAGAAGAATCAGTGGGGAATGGATGGAGCGGCGAAAATTGCAGCGGACAATCCGGGAGCGGAAGCAAAAAGCGCCCTGACCCCCTGACCCCCTGACCGGGAGCGATGCCGAGTCGCCGCTCTTCCGTCCATCGGAAATGCGAGCGGCGAGATTGACAATCGGATCCGATTTGAGAAGGTAGAGAAGCCGAAGCGATCGGCGATCATCGACCAAAAGGAGGATTCGCAAATGGAGACGACCAAAAAGAAAAGAGGGCCGAGAGTTCCCCAAGGCCAATCGCAGATTTCTTTCTACCTTCCGATGGAGACGCATGAGGCTCTCCGCGATGCGGCGGAAAAGTTCGGAAATGCGAGCGTCGCGGTCTTGGTCCGAAAGGCGATCAATGATTTTCTGGCGAAGGAGAAATCCGCTCAAGGCCAGGCGTAGAAAAAAAGAAAGCCCCGGAGGAGGCATCCGGGGCAGTCCGATGAAGCAGAGAAGCAAGAACTACGACATTGCGATTTCGAGACGCAATGCCAATCTGCCAAATCGGATTGCTCCCGTCAAGCCCTCCAGACAAGAAAAAGACAAAAGGAGGCGTCATGACGCATTTCAAGCCAGCAATCATCGAAGGCGGGAAGGGCGAGGGCGGAGAGAAAAATGGCCCGGCCAGGATCTCCAAAAATCTCTCGCTCGCCTTCGCGGAGGCTCTCGAAGAGAAGGGCTTTCGCGTTTTCATTTCGGAGAGCCAGGAGCGAGCGGATGAGAAAGCGAAGATGCGCGATGGAAGACTCGCGACATGGGAAGGAGACCATTGGCGGCTTCTCGATGGCGTAGAGCCGCACGATTTGGCGCCCTCCTTCGAGGATCATGCCGCCCGAAGCGGATCCATCGTCGGGATGGCGACGCAATTCTCGAAGGAAGCCGACCCGGACAAGCATTCCCAGGAGCGGGCGGCGGAATCCATGGCGAATGCCGCCCGCCAACTCTTGCGAAAGGTTCCGCCCGCGCCGGCTTTCTCCGTCATCCCGACGGCCGGAGCCTGGCTTCGGCCGGTCCTTCCCGACGAGAGGGGCGTCACGGAGGACTGGAAGGGGAAAATCCGGGTCATGGCCCCGGATGCCTCCATGGGAATCCTCCATCGCCTCCCGGTCGATCTCGGGATCTCCGAAGGCCAAGAATTCTACGAGCCTTCCCCGGTCCCCGCCGGATCGGCCTTGGACAAATTCCTGGCCTCGTCACTTCCGGATCCGGGAGTTCGCCAGGCCGTCCAGGAATTCCTCGGATACACGATCCTTTCGCATGGCCCCAATCTCCAGATTTTTCAGATTTGGACCGGGGGCGGCGGGAATGGCAAAGGCGAAATGCAAAAATTGGCGGCGGCCCTTCATCAATCGGTCTTCGCCTACAAGCCAAATTCCAAGAGCGATTTCTCGCTTGAGGGGATCGAAAAGGCCTCTCTGATTTTGACCGATGAGTGGCCAAAGCGGATCGAGGGGATCGAGGAATTGAAATCGATCGTCGGCGACGGCCTCATCAAGATCAATCGCAAGGGGCGGAGCCTCTACGATTGCCGCGTCAAGGGGAAAATGATCGTCAATTCGAATCATTTGCCGGTCTTCCCGGAGGTCAATGACGCGATTGATCGCCGCGTCCAGGTCATTCCCTGGAATCAGAAGCCGTCCATTCGGAAGGACCATCTCGCCGACGAGATCTTGCGGGACGAATTCAAGATCTTCCTCGATTGGGTCCTGGACGGATTGATCCGCCTGATGAATCGCCGCTCATCCAGCCGCCCGAATGGCTTCGCTTTCGAGACGCTGGAGATCTCGGAGGAATTGAAGCGGCAAAGCCGCGTCGAGTCGGATTCGGTCCTGCGCTTCCTGGCGGAAAGCGGGGCCTTCCTTTCCGCCGAGTCCAACGCGACGAAGCGGGAGATTTTCCAGACCTACGAGCGATGGGCATCAGATACCGGGACGAAATTGCCCTGCGGCGACGCCGAGTTCTGGAAGCGAGTCGCACGCGCCCTCCCGGATTTGAGGCTTTGGAGACCGAGAGTCGCAGGAGACCGCCCGCTGGTATCCAATCTCGTCCTCCCGAAGCACGCCCCGGAGGAGGCCCGTTTGCGGGAGGGCGAAGCCCCGGAGCCTTGCCCCTTCGAGGCCATGCCGGTTGCCCCCGGCGAGGCGGAGAAGGCGGCGCGGGAGCGCTGGATCCGGGCGAATCCGCAGGCGGAGGGGAAAGGATCCTACTGCCCGGAATGGGATGCCATGCTGCCGCACGCGAAGGCGATCCTCCGGGAGGCCGTGGCCGAAGGCGTCGGGCGGGAGGGGGTCGCCGCCAGGATGGCCGCCAAGTTCCGCTCTTTGGGGGGCCATCCCCCGGCGGAGATGGAGGAGGCCCGGCATCGGTTCGTCGAGGCGCTTTTGGACTGAAAAGGAGAAAAATAATGAGAGTCCTGGAATTCAAAGAGACCGAATGCGACTGGCTCAAGCCGGAGGACCTCGCCCCGGCATTGCTCGACGAGACCCCCCCGATCCTCCTCGCGGATCTCGGGGGCTACTGCGGCGGGCAATTCTCGGGCTACTGCCCGACGAGGCCGATCTTCTCGAAAGAGGCCGGCGGCGAGATCGTCGTCGATTCGGAACTCGTCAATCCCAAGCGCCCGGAGCGGAGCCGCCGGCGCCTTCTCTCGACCGTCCTCCATGAGATCGCCCATCGGCTGACGCCGGAGGAAATCCGAGGGGGGCAGGCCCATGGGGCCGTCTTCGCGGCGGTCTGCTTCGCGTTGACGGCCCGCTGCCTCGGGGCGGAGGACGCGAAGCCCCATCTCTCGCTCTACGATGTCCAGGACGCCCCGGACAAGGCGGCGGCCTTCGCCTTCGCCTTCGATTTCGGCTCTCGGCATCTTGAGGGCGGGGTCCCCGCCCGCGAATTGCCGGCCCTGGCCCGCGCGGAATGGGCCGCGCTCGCGTCGGCCCGGACCTTCGAGGCCGTCTCCCGGATGGAGGCCGACCGCAGGGCGGAAATGGCCGAGGCGGAGGCGGAGACGATCCGCCGCAGGCTCTCGGGGGCGAAAGCCCGGCTCGCCGCGCTGGAGGCGGAGAAGGCCCGCAGGGCCGAGCGGATCCGCAAGGTCCGCCCCTGGCTCGAATTGTCCGCCGGGGCCGCTTTCCTCGTCCTTCTCTCCCTCGCCTACTGAAGGGATCCTCCCCTCCCCGCGCCCCTCCCCTCCGGGATGGATCAGGGAGAAGAGCGCCCAAAAGGAAAGCCCGGAATGGCGACCGGGCATTTCCGTCCTTCAAGAGAGATCGGCTTCGAAAGGAGCCGGGATTGATCCTCTCCGGATCCTCCGGAAAAGGCAATTGCCATCCCCATTTCGCCGACGGACGGCCTTGCCTTCCGAGCGGGAAATGAGAGGATGAGGACATCAAGAAGACAAAGAAAGGAGCGAGGGAATGAAGATCTTCCGAATGATCCGCGAGGCGCTTGTCCCTCCCCCGATCGACGAGACGCTCCATGGAAAGATGCGGGCGGTCATGGCCGATCTTGAGGCCGAATTGCGCTCGGAGGCGGAATTCGCCCTCGCCTCGCTTCCCGCTTCGGACCGCGAGAGGGAGGCCCCGAATCTCGACATCGCGCGGGTCCGCGCGGTCTGGGACGCCCTCGATTGCCTCGCCGCCTACGGCGAGCCGGAATTCGCGATGGAGACGGGGCGGGCGGCGTTCGCCCCGTGGCTCGCGATGGCGAGGGGCGGAAAATGAGCGGCTGGCATTTCGAGCGGGCTTCCTTCGGATCCGGGACTTTCTGCCAGGGCTTCTCGCTCTTCCTCGCCGAGAATGGCGCCTCGCTTCTGGCCGGCGTCCGGGCGACGGTCTGGAGAGGAAAGAGCCGCTTCGCCTACGCCTACGCGGGCGAGCGATACGATGTCGAGATGGGGATCCATGATTTCCTCGCGGCCTACCCCGACCGATCCGGGGAGACGATCTTCCGCTCCTGGATCGTCCAGGACCCGACCGACGGGGAATGGATCGGGGAACTGCGCGAGGAGGACGGCGAGTTCCTGGTCTTGGGGGCCGACACGGCCGAGGACATCGAGCGCTTCTGCTTCCGCTGCCTCTCCAAATTGGCGGCGAAGCATGAGGCCTTGCGGATCGCCAGGGAAACCCCGGAGCCGGCCCTGGCCTGCCCGCCGAGAAAGAGAAGGGGGATTTGACATGGGAAAGGATTTTTTGGCGGGCCGCCCATTCGAAGTCGTCCATCGGGCGTTCGAATTGCGCCGGAGCGGATTCAGGGACGCCGAGATCGCCCAGGCGGCCTTCGCGGAGGCTCTCGCCCTCTACGGGGATTGGGCGGAGCGCAATGCCTCTCCGGAGTTCGCCGTCCCGTTCCTCCTGCGGGACCTTTCGGCCGGATTGCTTCATTTGGAGACCGGATCCTACATCGAGGAGGATCCCGAGGAGGAAAGCGAGATCGAGCGCCTCCGCTCGGAAATCAAGGCCCTGCGGGAGGAGATCGCGGGCCTGCTGCCGAAGGCGAGGCCCATCGATCGGGCGGCGCTGGATCTTTTCCCGGAAGGAGAATCGAAATGACAAAGACGAGTCGCGGCTTACGCGAGATCCTTTTGGACCTTCCGCCCGAGGAGGATTCCGGGCTTGGCTTCCGGGGCCTCTGCCTCTGCGTCTCGGCGGGGGTCCTCATCGGATTGGCGGCCTGCTCTCTCGGGATTTCCGCCGTCCTCGGGGACGAGGCCCCGAGCGCCCTTGAGATGATCCGGGATCTGGCGGCGGCCTTCGGCGGGGGGGCGAAATGAGAAGCGACGGGAAATCGCGGCGCGCCAGAGATCTGCGGAGCGTCCTGCTCGACATCGAGCCGGAGCCTTCCTCCTGGCGGACCCTCCTCAAAAGGCCGATGCCCCTTCGGGTTCTCGGCCTCGGCTCCGCCGTCTGCTTGGCGCTCTGGCTCCTTCGGATGGCTCTTTGGGCCGTGTCGCCTTGGAGCGGCCCTTCCCTCGGGCAAGTCCTTTCGGAAGGCGCCCGTGCCTTGATTCCTGCGGCGCTCTGGCTCTTCCTGATTTTCGGGCCGGACAAAGAATCGAAAGATTGATTTCAAAAGGAGAGAGCAATGGACAAAAAAACGAAAATCGAGGCCGATCTGAAAGTCGCGTTCGAGAAGGCGGCGGACAAGGAGACGGCATCGAGCGAGAGCGGGATCGTCGCCGCCGAGGCGAGCGAGGCCGTTCGCCTCGCGATCCTCAAATTCCGCGCGCTTCTGGAGGAGGAGGGCCTTCGCCCCGAGGCCGCCGGGGTCGCCGCGATGCGGGAATTCTCCGGGCGGATCCAGGCCTTGCGGGAATGGCGGGCCTCGGCTGGGATCTGACGGTCAGTCGTCGAGATCGCGGATCCGGCTCTCCGCCGTCGCGGGGCCGGCGGCCCGCTCCAGGTCCAGCCGGCATTCCGCCGCCGCCCGCTCCGCTTCGACATGCTTCCAGTCCTCCAGAATCAAGGGATGGCCTTTCTGGCGGAGGACATCGAGGATCTCTTGCGGGAGATGATCCAAAAGGCTCCCGATCGCCTTCTGGATCTCCGCCGACGGATGGGGCTTTTGCTTGCTGGAGGCGGCGGCCGCGAGAACGGAGAGGGCGAGGACTCCATCGTAGAGCCGCTTTGTCATCTCGGATCGATGCTCCTCCTCTTCGCCGTCGATCCAACCCGCGACCTCCAGGGCGGAGGAATGGACATATGCCGCGAGGCATTTCGGGGCCATGGCGACGGCGAACGCATAGGGCAGCCGGGACGGAAAGGCATCGCCTGCCTCCATCTGGAGCCAGGCCGGGCCTTGGGCCGCCTCAAGGGCCAGGAAGACGGTCGGATCGTCCCGCTTGATGCTTTCCTGGAAAATGTCGGGGAGGCGCAAGCCTTGCTCTTTTTTCTCCCGCTTCCCCCTCGATTTCTTTCCCATCTCCTCCCCCCGGAAAAAAGATGAATTCTCGCATGGGGGGGCTTGTCGCTGGCGAGCGAGGCGCGTAGAGTCTGCCGCTCGCGGCTGGCGGCCCCGGAAAACTTGGCAATAAATTTGGCAATTGGCCGAATCCAAAAAATCCGGGTCCAAAAAAACGCGGCAAGGCATTGAAAAAACAATGCATTTTTGGAATGCTCGGCTCTGGAAAACTGCCCTCCGAAGGCAGGGGTCGTGCGTTCGAATCGCGCCGGGCGCGCCAGTTT